>OOBU01000057.1_pt1 | contig 75359 bp, 64 predicted proteins | sample 1671501 | NCBI WGS metagenome assembly OOBU01 (sample SAMN06348163, study PRJEB24527) | human gut metagenome | biome: human gut; feature: ankylosing spondylitis patient; material: feces | host: Homo sapiens | place: China | collected 2015-10
CTTAATATAAGTTATTGATTTACAGACGATTAAATATTAATTTAACGCAGTATTGAAAAATGAAAAATGTATTTTTTTTATTTGCGCTTCTATGCGCATTCTTTTCATCATGTTCTGATGAAGATGGAGCTAATGTAACAACTTCAAACGTGAAATTGCCACATGTCGTTACAATTAATAGTGGTGACAAGGTAACTTGTAGCTCGAATACTAAATCTCAAGTGAAAGTCTTGGCTTTTGATAATGAGGAAGGCTTTAATCACTTTGTTGGTATTCTTAGGACAAAGACATCACAACAACGAGCTCAATTGGTTAAAAGTTTGGGCTTTGAAAGCTTGGCTATGATTAATGATAAAGCAGATAAGGAACTTGATAAAATAGGTGCAACAGCTTCATCTGTGGATGATTTCAGAGCAAAATATTTGGATTATAAGACAAAGTATGCAGGTATATTAGTAGCTAATGCTGCTGATTCTACAGACTTATCTCTTTATAAACCTGCTTCAAAAGATACTGCTGTTGCTCCGTACTTAGTCGGTGAATGTAATAAAGTTCTAGTTGATGGTGCTCTTCGAGATATCCCTTTTTCTGATGAAATGAATGATGACGATAAGAAAATCTTTGCAACAAGTTATACAGAATATTCGCCAAATTCGACAAGAAGTGTTGAGAAAGACTACACGAGTGAAGATTCTTGGCCAGTAAATGGTTTTATTGAAAAAGATGGTAATCATAAAACAATTTGTTCTGTTTACGTTACTGATGATTTCAAGTTGTTTATACATTTTGGTGCGCAATACAAAATGTGGTATGGATGGAAAAGGACTAATCGACAGTTCTTTTTTAGATTGGAAAACATGGAAGGATTAGATAAGTTAAATCCAAATGCACTTTCTTCAAATTTAAGTCCGAATACATATTATTTTGGCACATCCAAAGAATTCTATTCATATACAAAAATTAATTTTCATGTAGCTGAAGTTACCCAAAATCCTATTGTTATGATAAATAAATATGAAGTTACAGGTAAAGTTTTTGTATGGACAGATAGAATGTCTGAGAAAGATGCTAATGGAAATGTAATATATCAGAGTACCGGAAGTTCTATATATCCTACACAACACGCTCCTCGTGAAAACTTCCCTTTGTTCAAAAAAGAAAATTCTTTTCCTTGTAAAATATCTTTAGTAGGTAAAAGATAAAAAATGAATGGAATGAATGAAAATGTATAAGAAACTGATTTATGGAGTATTGCTACTCTTGACAATAGCATCTTGTAGCGAATCATCTGAACAAGAAGATGAATATGCTAATTGGAAAGAGAGGAATGATGTGTTTTTCCAAGGTATATTTTTCAAGGCTGATTCAGCAATTAATGCTGGAAGTAATAATTGGAAAATTATACGTAATTGGTCTCTTCAAGAGCAGTTTGGAGTACAGAAAGAAAATAATATCGTAGTGCATGTTCTAGAAAATAGTACAAATACTTCTGTTCCGATTTATACCGATTCGGTTGTGGTAGATATTCAAGGTATGTTAATGCCAACTGATAATGAAGAAAGGAGAACTGTATTTTATACTACGTTTTCAGGGAAGGATAGGAATGTCTCCTCAGATTTGCGATTAACCATTTCTGCAAAAGGAACATTGCAAAAACAAGAAATTGATGGCTTGTCTACTGCTTTGCAGAAAATGCATATCGGTGATCGCTGGATGGTATACGTACCATATAATCTTGCTTTGAAGAATCAAAGTTCTGTTAGTCCTTTTGTTCCTGCGTACAGTACAATGATATTTGACATTACGTTGCTTGGAATAAAACATACGTAAATTTACAAAAAAGCGCATCGGCATTTGTTTGCTGATGCGCTTTTGGGGCTTTATGATTAAGGATTGGGACCTGCGATGGAATCGCAGGGAACGGGGGCGCAAAGAGGGAGAGGGAGCTTTTTACCCTTTTACCTTTTTACCCTTTTACCTTTTTACCCTTTTACCTTTTTACTTTTTTACCTTTTTACCTTTAAATAAATCCTTGCTGCTTGAGGGCTTCGAGGAAACCTTGGCTCATCGCCTCGCAATCCTTCTTTGTGTATCGGATGTCGGTGAAAACCTGGGCTAGGGTCTCTACGTTGTTGATGCGAACGAACTCCTTGTTCTCTTCCAGAGCTTCCTTCTCTGCATAGAAGTCGTCAATCTTTTCTGGGGTATAATCCTCGAAATGCTCGTGGTGGATGATGCTGCGCAGAGGGAGACGGTCGCTCAGGGCTGGATGTTCTGCAGGCCAGCCGATGGTCAATGTGGCTACTGGCATTACGAGCTTAGGAAGCTTCAGGGTGTCGATGATCATCTTTGGCATGTAAACCGTAGTTCCCAGGAAACAGGTGCCTAAACCGGCTTCTTCTGCCAGATTGGTGAAGGTCTGGGTAAAGAGAAGGGCATCGGTAGCTGCATTCATAAAAGAGAGAATGTTGTCATAGCCCGGGGTTCCCTTGCGGTTCTCTGCCCAGAGGGTTGTGCGGCGATAATCGGCACAGATGGTGAGGACGACAGGGGCTTCTGTTACCATCGGCTGGTTGAAGTGGGCTGGCGCCAGCGCCTTCTTTCCTTCTTCACTTCTTGTTACCACAACACTGTAAAGCTGCAGGTTTCCCATTGTCGGGGTGCGCTCTGCCTCTTCCAAAAGGCGGTTCAGGAGTTCTTCAGATACTTCCTTCTCTGCATATTTTCTGATGCTTGTTCTGTTCTTAATCGATTCCATATCTTTTTTATTTTATCATTATACCTTATTATATATATAGGAGTTCTGTTCCATTTCAGAACCCTATTTTGCTGCAAAGTTAGTGAAAGTTTCCCAAAAAGTTGTCTTTCTTTCGCTTTTTTAGTGAAATATATGGCAAAACGTTTCAGATTTTAGAAATAAAAGTTTAATTTTGCACCTAAATATGAAACGTTTGATATGAAATATACTGAAAATATGACTTTTGAAGAGGCTTCCAAGGCTCTTATAGATGAATTGAATGCTAATCTGGCAACACTTCATCAGAATTATCATGTAGAACAGTCTGATTGGAATAAACTCTATGATCAGATAGCCAATGTTGTTTCAGAGGAAACTCATCTTCCTGTTTTCTCTCCTGAAGTGATGGAGGTGCGACCTCGAGAACTGGAATGCGATGTGGTGCGATTCCAGAATAATAAGGAGAAATGGGTGGCTCTGGTAGGACTGCTCCATGGTCATCCATACGAAATCTTCACGGGTTTGCAGGATGAGGACGAGGGTATCATGCTGCCTAAATCTGTAAGCAAAGGCAAGATTGTGAAGACCATTCTGGATGGAGGCTTGAAGCGATACGACTTCCAGTTTGTGAACAAGCGAGGCTATAAGATTACGGTTGAGGGATTGAGCGAGAAGTTTAATCCTGAATACTGGAACTATGCCAAGCTGATTTCCGGTGTGCTGCGCTACCGTATGCCTATCGAACATGTCATTAAACTCGTTTATCAGCTCCAGCTTACTTCAGATAACATCAATACCTGGAAGAAAGGTGTTGTGACAGCCCTGAAGAGATATCTGAAGGATGGTAGCCTGATGAAACTTTACGATGATAGCGATTCCGAATCCTAATCCCCAAGATAGAAACTGATATAAACTATGCTTTTCTGTAGTAAGATATACTTGAAGAATGTCCGTTTCCATGCATATCACGGCGTTCTGCCACAGGAAACCCAGGTGGGCAACGATTATGTGGTGAATCTGGATGTGAGCTATGATTTCTCCAGAGCCATGGAAACCGATGAACTGGCTGGAACCCTCAACTATGCAGAACTCTATGAACTCGTGAAACAGGAGATGGAGATACCTAGCAAACTGCTGGAACATGTAGCCGGAAGGATAGGAAAGCGACTCTTTGCAGAATATCCGACTATTCAGAAAATACAACTCGCCATTACCAAAGTTAATCCTCCTTTTGGAGCAGATTGTGACGGCGCAGGGGTAGAATTTGTATTAACAAATGATAAAACTTTATAGTAGATTTAGGTTTTCTGATACAAAAGTAGTAATTTTGCAAAATCATCAGAAAGATATGTTGAAGAAAATAACACTCATATTGACCCTATTGTGTATGTTGGTGCTGACAGCGACGGGCGCCAACCGCCGTTTCACACTCGTCATCGACCCAGGTCATGGCGGTCATGATGCGGGTGCACTTGGTGCTATTTCCAAAGAAAAGAATATCAATCTCTCTGTGGCATTGCAGTTTGGCAAATATGTTGAGCGCAATATGCCGGATGTGAGAGTCATCTATACCCGCAAGACGGATGTCTTTATTCCTCTGAAAGAGCGTGCCAACATTGCTAACCGCGCCAATGCCGACCTGTTTATCTCGGTACATACCAATGCGCTGCCAGCCGGTAAGATAGCCCGCGGTTTTGAAACCTATACGCTCGGTATGCACCGTGCCAAGGATAATCTCGATGTGGCTATGCGAGAGAACTCCGTTATCTCGATGGAGAAGGGCTATCAGCAGACCTATCAGGGTTTCAACCCGCGATCTTCTGAGAGTTACATCATCTTCGAGTTTATACAGGGTAAGAATATGGAGAGAAGCGTAGAACTGGCGCGCAATATCCAGCGAAAGGTATGTTCCGGTGCCAACCGTCCGGATAAGGGTGTGCATCAGGCTGGATTCCTGGTTCTCAGAGAAACTTCGATGCCTAGCTGTCTGATAGAGCTCGGTTTCATCACTACTGCCGATGAAGAAAGACTGCTCAACGATGCCAGCAGGGTGGATGATATCGCCCGAGGTATCTACGAAGGTTTTGCGCAATATCGCAATAAATACGATAAATCCATCTCGGTTCCTTATCGAGCTGCGGATACCGAATCGGTGCCGGTTGCCAAGATAGTTTCTGATACGAAGCAGGAGAAGAACGAGCGCCGTGCTGAGGAGGCGGATACTGCGCCGAGAAGAACGGTGAAGCAGGTGGAAACCAGAGCAACAAAGGCTAAAATGGTTCAGCAGAACAGAAGACAGAACCAACAGGATAAGCCGGCTCAGCAGAGCAGACAGACGCAGCAGAGCAGACAGAACCAGCAGAACAGAACTGTAGCTCAGAACAAGCCGGCCCAGCAGAAAGCCAATGTAGTCGATGCGCCTGTCTTCAAGCTTCAGATATTTGTCAGCAACCGCACGCTCCGCAAGGGCGATGCCCATTTTAAGGGCGAAACCGGTTATGACAGTTATCAGGAAGGCAATATGGTGAAATATACGATGGGAGCCTCTACCAACTATAATGAGATTTTCCGCTTGCGCAAGACGCTTGCCGAGAAGTTCCCGGAAGCTTTCATCATAGCTTTCAAGAATGGAAAAAAATATGATGTGAATCAGGCTATACGTGAGTTCAAACAGAACAGAAACCGCTGATTAACCTGAGTAAGGATAAGATATAAGCACGAATATATAAAGAGATAAATATGAAGCTAACAAAAGAAATCAAGATAGCTCTTGTAGCTATTGTCGGTATTTTGGTTATGTATTTCGGAATCAATTTTCTGAAAGGCATGAATCTGTTCTCTACCAACAACGCCTACTATATGACGTTTGATGACATCCAGGGACTGGGTGCCTCTACGCCTATTTATGCGGATGGTTATAAGGTAGGTACCGTGGATGGTTTGGAATATGATTACAAGGAGAATGGTCCTATCAAAGTAAAGGTGGATATTAACAAGGATTTGAGAATCCCGCAGGGCAGTAAAGCCGAGATTGTAAAAGACCTGATGGGTAACCTGCAGGTGAATCTGCTTCTGGCAAACAATCCGCGTGAAAGAGTAGAACCGGGTGGCATCATTCCGGGTGCTGTAAACGGAGGCATGATGGATAAGGCTGCCAACCTGATTCCGGTAGTGGAAAAGATGTTGCCTAAGTTGGATTCTATCCTTACCAGCGTGAATGCGCTGCTGGCTGACCCGGCTCTGGCTGCTTCGCTGCATAATGTGGAAACCATCACAAGCAACCTCACCGTTTCTACACGTGAGTTGAATACGCTGATGGCGGGTCTCAACAAACAGGTTCCGGGTATGATAGGAAAGGCAAATGGCGTGCTGGATAATACCAACCGCCTCACAGCTAATCTGGCCAGTCTTGATGTGCAGGGTACTTTGAACAAGGTGAACCAGACTTTGGAGAGTGCTCATCAGTTTACTGAGAAGCTGAACAGCAACCAAGGAAGCCTCGGATTGCTGATGAACGATACCAAGTTGTACGACAATCTGACGTCAACCATGAGTCATGCCGACTCTCTGGTTATCGACTTGAAGGCACATCCGAAACGCTATGTCCATTTCTCTGTTTTCGGCAGAAAAGACAAGTAAAAAGAGTCCGAGCTAAATAAATTTAGTCTAAATAAGATTCGGTATGTTTCACGCCCCGAAATGACTCGCAAACTGTTTGTTTGTTAGCCGTTTCGGGGACGTTACATTATTGTTTCACTGAATTTCAGTCTGCTATATTTGTATTTTAGGCAAGTGTTTGGTATTCAGTAATTTAAAGACTATCTATTAAAATGTTTTAAATAAGGGGATTTGCATTTCTCCTATTTTTTTTGTAACTTTGCACGTGATTTCGCATCTTTTGGTGCGTCCCGTCATTTGTGAATTAAAGTATTAATAATATAAGTAATCAATGTTAGCAAGTCCAAAAGCCCTCTGGGACAACAGTCTTTTGCTCATAAAGGACAGTGTAACAGAGCAGCAATATAACACATGGTTCAAGCCAATCGTCTTTGAATCGTACAAGCCGTCGACAAAGACTTTGTTGGTGCAGGTTCCGAGTCCGTTCGTATACGAGTACTTGGAACAGAACTTCGTTGACTTGTTAAGTAAGGTGCTGCATCGTAATTTTGGGGAAGGAATCCGTCTCACTTATCGTGTTGTAACCGATAAGGAGCATAAGCTTTCTCAAGATATCGAGGCAGATCCTGACGATGCAGATCTGGCAAAGCAAGCTCGTGAGCGTGCCCAGCAGCCGGCTGCCCAGCCTGTCGCTCCCCAGCAGCAGGAAGACATTGATACACAGTTAGACCCGAAGCTTACTTTCAACAATTATATGGAGGGTGACAGCAATAAGCTGCCTCGTTCCGTAGGATTGTCTATTGCCGAGCATCCCAATACCACCCAGTTTAACCCAATGTTCATTTACGGACCTTCGGGTAGCGGTAAGACGCATCTGGTGAATGCCATCGGCCTGAAAGCGAAGCAGATGTATCCTCAGAAGCGTGTGCTCTATGTGAGTGCCCGTCTTTTCCAGACCCAGTATACTGATGCCGTGCTCCATAATGCGAGCAATGATTTCATCAACTTCTATCAGTCTATCGATATGCTGATTGTGGATGATATCCAGGAGTGGGCTGGTAAGGCGAAGACGCTGAATACCTTCTTCCATATCTTCAACCACCTCTTCCGCAACGGAAAGCGTATTATCCTTGCATGCGACCGCCCTCCGGTAGAGTTGAAGGATATGCCAGACCGTCTGCTCACCCGTTTCTCTTGCGGTCTGGTCTGCGAGTTGGAGAAGCCGAATATCCAGTTGTGTGTGGATATCCTGAGCAATAAGATCCGTCGTGACGGTTTGAAGATTCCGGTAGATGTCATCTCTTTCATCGCCCAGACCTGTAACGGAAGTGTGCGCGATTTGCAGGGAGCCATCAATGGTCTTCTGGCTTACAGCATTGTTTATAACAGCAGCATTGATATCCGTCTTGCCGAGCGCGTCATCAAGCGTGCGGTGAAGGTGGATGATAAGCCGCTCACCATCGATGATATTGTTGAAACGGTTTGCCATCATTATAATGTAACGGTTACTGCCGTGAACAGCAAGAGCCGTAAGCGTGATTATGTCGTGGCAAGACAGGTAACGATGTATCTGGCACAGAAATATACCAAAATGCCTGCTTCGAGAATCGGCAAACTCGTTGGTAATCGTGATCATAGCACAGTTATCCACAGTTGTACAAAAGTGGAAGAAAGACTGAAGATTGATGCTGGATTCAGCGATGAACTGGTTAGTATCGAAAACGGATTAAAGGTGAAAAGGGCATAAAGGATGTGCTTTTCGCTGATAGGATAAGTTTAAGCGCGGAACCTTGGTATAGTGGTTCTTGTTTATATAAATGAAATAAAGGAAGCCTGGCAAGTTTGTTTTTGCCTTGGCTTCCTTTTTCCGTCTATAATATCTGAACTATTAACTAGCAATCCTTTTTCATCATCTTCTTCCATTTAAAGTATCCGGCTACGGCGATGATGACGTAGAGACCATAAAGTCCTGCCTTGAATGGGATGCCTTTGACGATATAGAGATAGAAGCAAACGGCATCTACGATAATCCAGAAGAACCACTGCTCGATATATTTGCGTGCCAGCGCCCAGAGACCCACAAAGCTCAGGGCATTGGTGAAACTGTCTTGCAGAGGAACCGTAGAGTTGGTGAAAGTTATCAGTATATAATAGGTGATGCCCCAGGCTGCCAGGAAGAACAGAAGAGTAGGAAGATAGAGCGACTTCTTCATATAGGTAATCGGAAGTTCTTCTTTCTCCTTCTGGTTGTGTTTCTTGCCATATTTCCATACGGCATAACCATATATACCGGCTATCGTATAGTAGACCGCCATACCCGCATCGCCGTAAAGACCATGACTCCAATAGAGCCATACGTCCAGGGCGGGCATGATGATGCCTACCAGCCAGAGCCAGATACTGGCACGGTACTCCAACAGGATATAAACCAGTCCGAGTACCGTGGTAAAGATGTCTAAACCATGTGATGCAATATAATCCATCATGATGATTTCTGATTAGAACTTCAATGTAAGATGCGTCATCCAGGTGGTATCTGCCATTGGGATGTAGGCTATCTGCTTGAATCGTTTGTCCAATTTATATCCGTAACCGGTAGCATTGCCCCAGGTGAATGCGCTGGCTGCATAGTGGCGGTTGAAGATATTGTTGATGTCCACACCGAAGCTTACCTCCTTGATGCCGAGTGCCTTGGTTACCTTAGCACTGTAGTTCAGGCTCAGGTCGCTCTGTGAATAGCATGGCAGCGAGAAGTCGCGGTCTTCTGTGTTGGTAATATACTGGCGACTTACAAAGTTGGTGTGCCAGGTAGCAGAGAAACCGGCATAGTGGATGTCGATGAATCCGTTCAGGATAGCTGATGGAGAATAAGACAGGGTTGAGTTGTCGTAATGTACTACGCCTGGCTTCGTATCGTCTTCCCAGTTGCTTACATACTCATCAAAGTCCTTGATCTTGTTCTTGCTCAAAGCGGCATTTCCTTCTACAGACAACCATGACAATGGTGCCCAGCCGGCTGTCAGCTCTACACCCATACGGTATGAATCCTTGATGTTGGTGGTCAGCGCCTCGCCGATGTCACTCAGCTGTCCGGTCTGAGCCAGCTGGTTGTCATAATCCATATAGTAGAAGTTGGCGCCTGCATGCCAGTTGTCGCCCTGATACTGATAGCCGAACTCTACATCGAGCAGCTTCTCCTCTTTAGGGAACGGATAGTTGAAGTTGTCGGTAAAGTTGTTGCGCTCTGGCTCGCGGTTGCTGTAGGCTACAGATGCGTATGCCTTGTGGCCATCCTTGTTGAAGCTGATACCTGCCTTAGGGTTGAAGAAGTTGTACTTCTCGTTGATGTTCAGCTCCTGGTTCTTGTAGCTGCCGTCTGCCTGGGCGATAAACTTATCGTTGATACCGTCGGTCTTGTATTCTACACGGCGATACTGCAGGTCAGCGAAGGCATTCCAGTAGTCAGCAAAGCGATAGCTTGCCTTGACGAAGGCGCTGTAGTCATACTTGTGGGCATCAGAATCATAGTACTTATACTGGCCGTTGTTGCCGAAGAATTTCTTCTCGGCATCCTGGTTGGCGATATAAGTAAGGTATCCCCAGTGGTTGCCACGGAACTGCTGCAGGTTCAATCCGCCGATAACATCCCAGTGTTCATCCTTGTAGTTGGTGTTGTATACCATGCCGTAGGTATGCTGGGTGAGTCCCTTCTTGCGGATGAAGTCAGATTTCTTAACCTTGTTACCTTCTGCATCATAGTAAACGAGTCCGAACTTGGCAAACTTGGCGTTGTTCTTAAACTCCTTGTAGTAGCCGTAGCCATAGGTATAATGCAGTGAGAGGCTGTGGCTCCAGTGGCTGCTTGGTGTCCAGGTAGCCGAAAGGATGTTGTGGTTCTGATAGAAGTTATCAGTAGTCTTGTCCCATTTGCTTCCGTCGCGCAGGGTATAAGGAGTGATGGTATAATCGCCCTTGCCGTTGCGAACCAAATCACCTGTCAGCACATTAAACTTATCCAGACCTGCCTTATACATATCTTTATAAGTGCGGATGCCATCCTCAAGGAGGGTGAAGTTAGAATTGTAATCTCCGCCCAGCACACCGTTCCAAGCCTGACCGGTCTTCTCGAAGTTGCCGATGTTCTTGTAGCTTATCTTGAAGTTATCGCCCAGCCAGGTCAGTCCGCCATAGTAAGAACCTGAGCGGCCTGCTGTGCCGTCTACATAACCGTCGGTAGCTGTCTCGTGATAAGCACCGTCAAAAATCAGATGCTTGCCGAGCAGACCTGTAGAGAAGCTGGCGCCTGTATGATAGGTATTGTAAGAACCGAAAGAACCGGTAACTTCTGCAGTAGGGGTGAGCGAAGGAGCAGCTGTAGCCATAGAGATGCTTCCACCGAAGGCACCGTCGCCATTGGTAGAAGAGCCTACGCCGCGCTGTACCTGGATGCTGCCCAGAAGCGAAGAATAACTGTTCATGTTAGCCCAGAAAACGGTCTGGTCTTCCGGTGAGTTGAGAGCCACTCCGTCGAGTGTTACATTGATGCGGCTTCCGGCAGCGCCACGAATGCGCATATAGGTAGTACCGGTGCCGATACCGTTCTCACTCCAGGCGAGAATGCCCGGTGTACGAGAAAGGAGAAATGGCAATTCCTGACCTGAGCAAGAGAATTGTTTGAGTTCTGATTTCCTGATGTTAGCCACGGCGTATGGAGCTTCCTTTGCGGCACGTACGCCTTTTACAATCACTTCATTCAAATTCTGCACCTTCAAGGTGTCGATTTTTGTCTGTGCCAGTGCAGCCTGGCTTGCCAAAGAGCAAAACGCTACACTGAGTGCGATCCCGTTGAATCTTTTCATTTATTTAATTTAAAAACATCTATATAAGGGGGGAATGTGCCTTATTTTCCTACGCCAGCATTACCTGGTTCAGGTCGATGGGTATATTCTCAGCATCCGCTTTTTTCTCTTTTCCGGCGGTAGCACCCCTTAGTTAGCTCTCTGCTAACCGGGTGCAAAGGTACAAATAAATTTTAATCCCGCAAAATTTACGTAGATTTTTACTATATTTGTGTCCTTTTATCATTCTTTTTTCTTATATTTGCAGTCGGATTGCTGTTATTTGCAGTCTTGACAGTTTGAAACCTAAACTTCATGTGATAGGATTATGAGACGATATATTTCACATTTGTTCACTTGGGTCATCTCTTTCCTGACCCTGTTGGCATTCTCATCGTGCTTGAATGAGCATCCTAAGGATCAGCTCGATGGGGGTGGCAGCAATGGTTCTGCGTCTGAAATATTCGATACGACCATAGCTCCTTTATATGATTTTATGGGTGGAACGATAGATGGGGAAGGCATCCGCGATATTCAGCGTCTTGACAGTCTGCTTTCTCTTTCTCCTGATGATGAACAGCTTTATTCTTCCTGGCAATATCTTTATCGGGCTATCGATATGTGCAACAAGTCGCTGGATATGATTGATTTCCAGTCTGTACGCCTTACCGATAACCAGAAGGCGCAGTTCAAGGCTGAGGTGCGTGCCATCAGAGCCATGATGTATTATGAGGCGATGGATTTGTATGGCAGGATTCCGGTACTCCTGTCTTCGGCAGAATCACTCATCTATGAACCGGCTTCGGGCTCTTCGGTTACCGATGAAAAGCTGTCGGCTCAGAGCGAACGGAGCGAAATCTTCCATTTCATCTTCAGCGAATTGCAGCAGGTGTTGCCTTATCTTCCTCAGACGTCAAGTTTGGAGGAAGGCTCTCATTATGGGCGCATCACGCAGCCTGTGGTCAACTTCCTGCTGGCTAAACTGGCGCTGAATGCTGAAATCTATATGTACAACGATTGGGCGCAGGGTTACAGGAAGCGTCCGAAGGGTAGGGACCTGGAATTTATGGTGCGTACTGCCGATGGCGCCTCGCTCATTACGGGCGGCAAGGCTAGTGAGAACCGCAGCAGGATATTGAATGCTTGGGAAACCTGCATCTTCTATTGCAACAGATTGGCTGATGAGGGCTGCAGTTTAGAGGAGGATGAAATCTTCAACAGTTCTGTGCGTTATCAGATGCCGAAGGATGCGCTGGTGATGGATGAGGCTGATTCTGTTCTGCATTCCCGACCAGCCAAACCTCTGTTCCGTTTCCGCTATGCTGATGTGTTGCTGATGAAGGCTGAGGCGATGGAGCGCAACGATGGGGATGGCAGGGCAGAGTATAATATGGTTCGTGCGCATGCCGGTTTGCCTGCGCGCAAGTCTTCGCTAGCCAATATTCTGGAAGACCGTCTGGTTGTGTTGGCGGGCGAGACCTGTCACCGTCAGGACCTTATCCGTTTCGGCAAGTTCCTCAAGTCCTCGCATCTTCGCCGTTCTGTTCAGTCCGCTCTCTCGTCCTGTTCCATCGTCTTCCCGATACCTCAGCGAAGCCTTGCCTTCAATGGCAAGTTGGTTCAGAATAAAGGATATGAGGCAATGGAATAGCCCAAAACTCTTCACTCTTCACCCGATAGCTCGAATCCCCTTTATATAAAGGCATTGCGGAGGGTGAAGAGTTTTTCGTAACTCTTCACCTCTCTTCACCCACTCTTCACCTCTCGAATCCCCTTTATATAAAGGCATTCCCAGCGATTGGGTGAAGAGTGAAGAGTAAAATCAATTTTTCGTCTTCTTTTCTGATATCAGCCGTAACCGGTGTGATATTTCGGTTATTTAAAAACCTGGCAAACCGGTTTTCATTCGCTGTTTGGCTCAGACAGCCCACTGTTCTGCCTATTGCTAGTCTGCTGTTCTAGTTTCACTAGTCTGCTGTTCTAGTTTCACTCGTCAGCTGTCCCCGATAAATAAAACCATTTTTTTCTTTTTAAATATCACTTTTTTCCTTATTTCTACCCTCATTTCAAAATAAAATTTGTACTTTTGCATGCATATTAAGACGATTAAACAGTAATCTTGGCAGATGCCAAATACAAAAATAAGAACGAAATGGATACATTATATTTATTGCAGTTCGCCTGTTTCCTATTTATGCTCGTCAATATCCTCATCCTGGGTATTACCCGTCTGCACATGAAGTGGATGAACCGGCGATATGAAGTGTCACGATGGCTGATTATCGGAGCCATGGTAGGATTGGCCATACAATTTCTCATGCAGATGCTTCTGGGCTTCCGGGCTCAAGACGCTGCTGTGGGAGCCGTTTTCAACATTCTGGTCTATCCCCCTTGCTTCTCGCCATCTCTATTGGCATTTACAATATCGAGGCAACGCATGCCAACCGCCGGAAGATGAACATCGTTTGCGCCAGCATTTATGCCGCCATATTGGCAGCCTTCTGCATCGGCTTTATCCAGAGCGGAAACTTCCATATCGGCAGCTGGATTTATGTGATGATAGTCCTGTTCGGCATCAACATAACCTATTGCATCTATATGATAATAGTGGAAATCAGAAAGCGCAGAAGGATGCTTGAGGTGATGGCTGGTTACGATATCCTGCCTTACGTGAGATATGCGCGAGCCAGTGTGTTCTTCGTTTTCTTTACTGCAGTATCCCTGCCTTTTGCAGTCCTTTCCACCAAATCTCTATATGTAATCGGACCTCTGGGACTGCTTGCTGTCTTTTTCTTCACGCTCAGTTTTATGGCTTTGGGCTATAATTACGTGCCTACCGAAGAACTCTTGGATAAGGAGGAAGAAGAGAATGCAGTAATGAAAAACAGGGGAGATGTTGTCGATTCTGAACTGCAGGATGAAGAACTTGATGATAAGAAAGAAACTTTACAATCGCAGCGTTCAGAAAGACGGCAGAAGATCGTCCGTGAGAAGTTGGATGAATGGTGTGTTGCCAAGGGTTATAGGGATACGTCGCTGAATATGATTACCCTGTCACGTTCGTTGGATATCAACAGATACGAGTTGTCGCGCTACCTCTCATCCTGTCTCAATACCACCTTCCGCCTCTGGCTTGCCGAGGTGCGTTTTGAGGCTGCCAAGAAGATGATGTTGGATAACCCCGACTTCGGTAATGACATCATTTCTGCCGAGTGCGGCTTCTCTTCCCGTACCCATCTCTACCGTATGTTCAAAGAGAAAGAAGGCTGCTCTCCTACGGCTTGGAGAGAAAAAAACTGTTAAAAAGTATATATTAGGTGTCTCCTTCCCCCACGAAGGAGACACCTTTTTTGTAGGAATGCGACACCATTGTGGGGGAATGCGACACCTTGTTTCAAAGAAAAACACTATATTTGCACCATGAAAAGTATCATAGAATTATTAGCCAAAGAAGAACAGGCTATCCTGATAGTAGCTTTGTTTCTCCTCATTTATGTTGTCATCATGATTGATGTCATGGTGAGGGAATATAGGACCTATCTTGATAATTACCCGATGTATCATTTCAGCCTGGGTGATTTCATCAGGAGAGGGCGTTTCTATATCTGCCTTATTCTCGGCGTAGTGTTTATCACGTTCGTGTGTCTGGTAGTCAGTCTGATGGCAATCAGTATTCAGTAATTTCTTGATAAAAAATAATAACAAATATAATATTAAATTATGAAACATTTTTCAAATCAATCCAATGGGTCGCAAGCCGGCCGTATTAACAATGGGGGGGGCGATAATCCGTAGATTCGCTCTATTCCCATTGATGTTGCTCATGTTGTTGCTTCTGCCTGCCGGCATGGTGGCGCAGACAGAAGCTTCCAGTTCTAAGTATATAGCAACGTATGAATCCTCTACCCAAACTTTGACTTTCAAGAAATTTGTGGGTGAAACACTTCCAGAAAATAGTGTTGTTGTGGAAGATGAGATGACGGTGGAGGATATGAATGAGAAATTAGGGAATAGTACAATCGTACACATCGTTTTCGATAAGAGCTTCAGCACATACACTCCAACATCGTTGCGCTCTTTCTTTAAAAATCTCACAAAGCTGGAAACAATTACAGGCCTGGAATATTTGAATACAGAGAAGGTGACGGATATGTACAATATGTTCGCATTCTGCTTTAAACTCACCTCTCTCGACGTCACTAATTTCAATATTAAGAAGGTGACAAATATGGAAAGAATGTTCTCAGGCTGCTCAAAACTCACCTCTCTCGACGTCACTAACTTCAATACCGTGAATGTGAAGAATATGATGAGAATGTTCACTGGCTGCAAAGCTCTCACCTCTCTTGACGTTACAAACTTCAACTCAGAAAATGTGACTAATATGAGCTATATGTTCTATAAATGTTCAAAACTCACCTCTCTCGATGTCTCTAATTTCAATACAAAGAAGGTGACAAATATGAGCTTTATGTTCTCTTATTGCTCAACTCTCACAACCATTTACGTCAACGACAAGTTTGTAATAGACAAGGTAACTAACGGTTCTTACATGTTCGAAAATTGCACAAATCTCAAAGACTATGCCCCGAGCAAGAAAGACCATAACTACGCCAACTACAAGACTGGCTACTTCACCAAGCTGGTAGGCAAGAATGGTGATGAGAAGATAGGAGCAGCGGGAGAAACTCTTGCTACGGATAATCTCACTCTTGACGACAACAAGAACTTCGTGTCTTACGAGCCATTCGCAGCCAAGGCAGTATCTTATAGCCGCAAGATGAAGGAAGGCACTACCTGGGCAACGCTCTGCTTGCCATTCGAGGTATCTCTCGCCGACAAGAACTTCCGTTCCTTCAAGCTTCTTTCAGCTGATGATGTTACAGAAACCGTAGAACTCGAAGAGATAAAGACAAGCATCGAGGCTGGTACTCCTGTTATCATCAAGATGAAGGATGGAGCAACAAATCTCAGCATCTCTGAAGCCGACAAGGAGATTGCAAATGAAGTAAAGAATGCAGAAACCTCTAATGGCAACTATCAGCTTCAGGGTCTCTATACCCAGAAGATGTTCAGCAAGGATACTGACAACAACTGCTACATCGTGAAGGGCGACAAGCTGATGAACCCAGCCAAACTGTTGGAGGAAACTGCAACAAAGTCTGTGGGCAGCAAGCCGTTCCGTGCTTACATGGTAGATAACTCATCTGCTCCTGCAGCAGGTGCCAGAATGTTCAGCATCAGCGTCGGTGGCAGCACCACAGCCATCGAGCAGTTGAAGACTACAGCAGATAGCAAGGCAGAATACTACGATCTCCAGGGCCGTCGCCTACAGAATTTGCAGAAGGGTGTGAACATCGTGAAGCGTGGTGGCAAGACCATGAAGGTTATCATCAAGTAATAAAAAATAGTAATAAAAATAGATATGAAAAAGAAAAGATATATCAAGCCAGTGGTTAGCGTCATGGAAATGGAAACCACAGCCATCCTCGCCGGCTCTGTTATCCAGAAGGCGGGAGAAGCGGATTACAGCGACGAAAAAGTGAAGGATTTCTGGGATAATGAAACTAATAAGGGAATTTGGGCAGACTAGCCTCAGATTCTCTTTCGTACCCCCAGGCAGCACATCTGATGCCTGGGGCAAAATAAAAAGCCCCCGGAGCTATTACGCTTCGGGGGCTTTTTCCGCTTTCTAGGTATCATGTTGATAGGTAAGTTCATGAACATCCACAACATTTTTTCCGAAACTTTTCTCCTATTTTCTTTGCACTTTCAAAATAAAGTCGTAACTTTGCAATCAAGATAGGTTAAAAAAGGAGGTTGCGATGCCAAAGATATTTGAATACTTCGGATTTATCTTTCTGTTCTATTCGAATGAGCATGAACCGATACACGTTCATGTAATGAAGGATGGACATGAAGCTATTTTCGAGATAATATTAGAAAATGGTGAACTTGTTGAAATTCACAGAAGAACTTCTAGCAAGATACCACCTTTAAGTGAGAAGGATGCTGCTACAGCAGAGGCCTTTGTGAAGAAGTACTATAAGAATATAGTTGATAAATGGGTAAACTTCTTTATTTATAAGAAAAGAATACGTTCAACTAAAATAACGAAGAAATTATGAACTTAAGTATTGTTTCTGCAAGATATGTGGCACCATTAAAAGTTGAATTACACTTTAATGATGACACTGTTAAGACGATAGATGTTGGGGCTTTTATTAGAAATCACCCACATCCGCAATATAACTCTTACTTGAATGAAAACAAATTCAAAAAGTTCAAGATAGAGTTTGGAAATATCGTTTGGGGAAAAAATTGGGATTTGATATTCCCTATAGATAAGTTATATGCTGGCGTTTGCTGCTGAACAAAAAGCCCCCGGAGCTATTACGCTTCGGGGACTTTTTCCGCTTTCTTCCTTCCCATATTGCGTATAGTGTATTTCTATATGGGTGAAGAGGGGTGAAGAGTGAAGAGATAAATCGGGATTGCTTACAGCTGATAGAACTTGGTGAAAGCCTTCACGCAATATTCGTGGTCGATAACACTACCGTTTTCTATGTGTCACTGTGATTGGTGGGTTCAAGAACTACCACCATATTTTTTCGAAACTTTTCTCTTGTTTTCTTTGCATTTTCAAAATAAAAGCTTATCTTTGCAGACAAATAGAAGTAGAACTTTTAAATGGATAAATATGGCTTTAAAAATTAAAACTCGTGAAGAAGCAATTGCTGTATTACGAGACATGGTTAAACGTAAAAGAGAAATGGAGGCAAAGGCTCAAATAGACTTTGCTAAAGCACGTAAGGAGGCTGCAAACTGCTATGCAGGCCTTTAACTTAACGCGCCTCAATTTTCATTCTCCTTATAAGGTCTGGATAGATAATGGCTCATATAAGTTCTTGACAGATTATGGTGTTCAGTATCGAATAGAATTTGTTGAAAATAATAATATTTGGGAGGATGAAAAAGCGTATGAATTCGGTATTCTCAATGAAAACAAGAAGAATTCTCCTAACGATTCTAAAGTAAAAGAGACTGTACAAAGTATTATTGAAGAGTTCTTTCTCACGAATCCGGACATTCTTTTATATCAATGTGAAACGGGTGATAGCAGACAGGCTATGCGAGCTCGTCTTTTTACCAGATGGTTTAACGAATTCGATAAACGAGATCGGTTTTGTGTCAAGGTTTCTATTCTTAGAGATGAAGAAGTTGACAATTACATAGCTATTATAGTTCAAAAGAGTAATCCTAAGTTGACTGACATCCTTCGAGATTTTGATGAGTTTATCGGTTTCTTTGATACAAAGCCCGAATAAAAGCGGTAAGTGAGATACAGACAAACGGAATCTCTATCGTATCCCCACCAGGCCACCTTTGCTGCCTGGTGCATAAAAAAAACTCCCGATGCGTATAGCACCGGGGGCTTTTTTCCGTTTCCTTCTTTATTCTTCTTTATACTTCCTTCCAATCTACCAATCCTTTTCCCTTATCATCCAGTTCTATGGCAAGGGCGATTACTTTTCGCTTATCAGCCTTGAAAGGTTCGGCATACTGCTTGGCTGTTATCTGCTCCGTGGCAGCATCTACACCGCCGTTATTGCTCAGCTTCTGAAGGATGCCTACCGGCAATATTCTATCGTTAGTCTCTATCATAATTCCTAATCTTTGTTTTCCAATTGCAAATTTACGATTATTTTCCCAAACCGCCATGCTTTTCCTCTTTTTTTTCCCCATATTACGTATAGTGTATTACAAATTTCTTCTATAATTGTACCTTTTACCATTATAAATCTACCACTTATTTTTAGAACTATGAAAAATGTAAAGTCCTGATAATCAAATGCAGTTGTAAAAACAGGTGGCCATTTTTACCACTTAATTATTTAATCGACCAACAAATATCAGACATTTTATATACTTTTGCAATCGGAAACCAATCATGGATGGGTTCCCGACTATCAGACAACAACTTTAAACATAAATGAGAATAACTAAAGTTTAAATTATGAGAAAAAAAAAAGTAATGCGATGTTGCGAGGACTAGCAGCCTCAGCACTCGTCCTAATGGTCTCGGCGACAGCTTGGGGACAGAAGGTGAAGATTACGGGTACTGTAATCGACAATACCAATGAACCCGTTATCGGAGCTTCGGTTCTGGAGAATGGTACCAAAAATGGTGTTGCTACTGACCTGGATGGTCACTTCACCATCGAAGTACAGCCAGGTGCCAGACTCAAAATATCTTATATAGGTTATAAGAATAAGGAAGTGAGAGCTTCTAACGGCGTACAGATTATGCTCGAAGAGGAGTCTAATATGCTCAACGAAGTGGTGGCTATCGGTTATGGCTCTGTCAAGCGTAAGGATGTAACTACTGCCGTATCCAGTGTGTCAGCCAAAGACCTTGATACCCGTCCTATCGTATCTGCCGCAGCAGGTATGCAGGGAAAGGCAGCCGGTTTGCAGATTTCGCAAGCCAACGGTCAGCCAGGTGCTTCACCAACCATACGTGTGCGTGGTACCACCTCTTTGAATGGTAGCAATGATCCGCTCTATGTAGTAGATGGTGTGCCAATGACCAATATCGACTTCCTGGCAGCTGATGATATTGATAATATCCAGGTGTTGAAGGATGCCTCTTCTGCTGCAATCTATGGATCACGTGCAGCCAATGGTGTCATCATTATCGGTACAAAGCAGGGTAAGGCTGGTGTAGCCAAGGTATCTCTGAATGCACATTATGCATTTAATACTGTACGTGACAACCAGGAATCTCTTAATGCGGCTCAGTATAAGGAGCTGATGGATGAAATCGGTCTGGTGAAACTGCCGGAAGGCTTGAAAGACCAGACCGACTGGAAAGATGAGGTGTTCCGTACGGGTAATGTACAGGACTACCAGCTTTCTATCACCAATGGTACCGACAAACTGAGATACTTTATCTCGGGTGGCTATACAGGCGAAAATGGTGTTATCAAGAAGTCAAGCTATCAGCGTTACAACTTCCGAGCATCTGTAGAGAACGATATACGTAAGTGGTTGCGACTCAATGCCAGTGTAACTTATTCTGATTATTCCAACAAGGGTACAGGTATCATCTCGGGTACCGGTTCTAACCGAGGTGGCGTAGTAACAGCTATCGTCAATACGCCAACCTATGCACCGGTATGGAATCCGGAGAATCCTAGCCAGTTCTACAACAACTTCTATGGCGTGAACATTACCTCGCCAGCAGAGAATATTGCCCGTACTCAGAATAATAAGTCGGCTTACAACCGATTGTTGGCAACCGGAAAGGCAACTGTCACCTTTATGCCTGAACTGACTTATAACACATCTCTCTCGTTCGACCGTACACAAGGAACAACCACCAACTTCCTTGACCCGATATCTACTACTATCGGCCGTCAGGAATTCGGTACAGGATATGATGGTAGAAACATCAGCAGCGTTATTGTATGGGACAATGTATTAAACTATAAGAAGACTTTCGGAAAGCACAGTCTGGATGCAATGGCTGGTAGTTCCTGGACACAGAGCAAGTGGAGCCAGAACTATATCAACGGTAGCAACTATGCCAACGATCTGTTCCCAACCTTGAATGCAGCCAACAAGATTTCCTGGACAGGAACCGGTTCGTCAGCTTCTGATTGGGCAATTCTCTCAACATTCGCCCGTTTGCAGTACAACTGGAATGATACCTATATGGTAACCGCTAATATGCGTGCTGATGGTTCTTCCAAGTTGGCACCACATCACCGTTGGGGCTACTTCCCATCATTCTCTGGTGCCTGGCGCGTAAGCAATGAGAAATTCATGAAAGATATCAAGTGGATTGACGACTTGAAGATTCGTGGAGGCTGGGGACAGACCGGTAACCAGAGCGGATTGGGCGATTACAGCTATCTGGCAAGATACAATATCAATCGTGTGCAGTGGTTTGGCGAGGGAAATGATTCCAATTCTACTCCTACTTTCTCACAGGGCAACCTGAGTAACCCTGAGCTGACTTGGGAAACAACAACCCAGACCAACATCGGTCTCGACTTGACCGTACTGGGCAACCGCCTCACCTTCTATGCTGATTACTATTATAAGAAGACCAAGGATATGTTGATGAACATCACCTTGCCGGCAGGTAGTGCTGCAGCAAGAAACCTGACCTATAATGGTGGTTCGATGATCAACAAAGGCTGGGAGTTTGCCATCTCTTCACAGAATCTGACAGGCGCCTTGAAGTGGAATACAGATTTCAACATCTCATTCAACAAGAATAAGTTGGAGAGCCTGTCTCTGACTCAGGTATATTATGAAGCCACGACTACCGATTTCGTCAACGAACAGGTGGTTCGCAATACGCCAGGTATGCCATTAGGCAGTTTCTGGGGATATGTAGCAGAAGGTGTGGATCCCGAGACAGGTGATATGAAGTATAAGGACGTGACCGGTGATGGGCTGGTATCAGCCAGTGACCGTACTTATATCGGTGATCCGAACCCAGACTTTACATTCGGTTTGACCAATACCTTCTCTTATAAGGGCTTAAATCTCAGTATTCTTATCCAGGGAAGCTATGGCAACGATATCTACAACGTTTCGCGTATGGAAACCGAAGGAATGTATGATGGTAAGAACCAAAGCACCAAGGTGCTTGCTCGCTGGAGAGTTCCTGGTCAGATTACCGATGTGCCAAAGGCTAAGTGGGATATCCGCAACTCAACCTACTTCGTAGAAGATGGCAGTTATCTCCGTGTAAAGGATATTTCTCTCTCTTACGATGTGCCTCGCAAACTGATTTCTCGCTTCGGTCTGACCCGTCTGCAGCCATACGTATCAGCAACCAACCTGCTTACCCTGACCGACTATTCAGGTATGGATCCGGAGGTTAACCAGTATGGCAACAGTGGTAGTGTGCAAGGTATCGACTGGGGTACCTATCCACTCAATAAGAGTGTAGTGTTAGGTGTAAAAGTAGAATTCTAAACATCGACAACAATGAAAACATATCATACAATCAAGACATTGGCGCTCGGTGGCATCGCAATGTTCTCTTTGGCAAGTTGCTCTCTCGACTACGAGCCATTATCAGAGCCATCAGAAATAACACAGGGCGGTCAGACAGAGACCTCAACTGCCGTATTGAAGGACAAGGCTGCAGCAGATGCACAGCTCAAATCGCTCTATGAGTTGTTCCGCAACCGTCAGGAGCATACCCATCTCGACTATCTTCTGATAGGTGATTCACATAGTGATAATGCTTATGCCGGAACTACCGGTGCAGAGGTGGTACCTTATGAGACCAACTCTATCGATGCCAGCAACTCGGTATTGAGCCGTGACTGGAACCGCTATCTGGAGGATATCGCCAAGGCAAATGTGCTGATCAATGGTGTTGAGCAATTGAAGGAGAACGGTAAGATATCAGAAGCTGAATATCATTCCTATAAGGCACAGGGCGAAATCTTCCGTGCCCTGATGATGTTCCGAATGGCTCGTCTGTGGGGTTCTTTCCCAGTCATTACGACCATCGCAAAGACCATCACATCCGAGAATATCAATGAGGTATATCCTACCTATTATCCTCCTCGCAAGACTCCGAAGGAATGTTATGAGCAGATTATTGCCGACTTGACGGATGCTGAGCAGTATGCACCGGAGAATGACAATTCCGACCGCACCAAGATGACCAAGACCGTAGCTCAGGCTATGCTTGCCAAGGTTTATGCCGAAAAGGAAGTGCAGGATTATGACAAGGTAATCGCTTATGCCGACAAGGTAATGAAGACAACCGGTGTAGAGCTGGAAGACAGTTATGAAACTCTTTGGGGCTATGATGAGACTGCGAAAGACTGCATGAAACGCAATACCAAAGAAGGTATTCTGGAGGTGCATTGGACAACCGGTAGCGGAAACTGGGAAACCTGGATGTACGGCCGTCAGTTAGACAACTGGGATTATTACTTTACCTGGGCAAAGTGGATTACTCCTTCACGAGACATCATCAATGACTTTGACAAGGAAGGTGATGAGGTTCGTAAGAATCAGGCTATCGTATATTATGCCTGTACCTGGAGTAACTATTATCCGGCTTCCAACTATCCGTTCATGTATAAGTTACGCTCTTCATACAATAATATTTACTGGGTTCGCCTAGCTGATATTATCCTGATGAAGGCTGAGGCAGAAGCCTATAAGGGCAATCTTGCCGAGAGTGCGAAACTCGTGAACCAGATTCGCAAGCGTGCCAAACTGAAGGAACTGACATCCGACAAGACTGGCAGCAAGGAATCTATGATAGAGGCTGTTCTCCATGAGCGCCGTCTGGAACTTGCCTTTGAGGGAGAACGCTGGTTCGACCTCTGCCGCAACAACAAGGTCGAGAAGTATCTCAACGGAATAGACAACCATGACAGCGGACGCATCAGACAGGTAAGACAGTTTGACAGCAATTCATACCTGTTGCCAATTCCACAGACCGCTCTTGACCAGAATACCAATCTAGAGCAGAATCCAGGTTACTAAGCTAACCTGGATAGCTTTCAACTCAAATCGTTATTAACAAATAATAGAAGAAACGAATATGAAATACTATAGCAGTAAACTGATGATGCTGGTCTGCGCAACAGCTTTCTCTGTGACAGCTTGCAGCAGCAGTAACTCATTCTCAGAGCCTGTAGACTTTGATACTCCTAGTGAGGCACCAAATCCAGTACCGGCACAAGGAACAGCCAAAACTTTCATTACCACAGCCGATGGAGTCTATTCATTGGCACAGGGTGAGGTAAAGTTGTATAATGGAGTATCTATGGCACCAACCACCATCGAACTCGATTTAAATAAGAAGTATCAGACGATTGATGGATTCGGTTATGCCATCACTTATTCATCCTGCTATAATCTGATGCAGATGAACCCAGAGACGCGTCTGGCTCTCTTGAAGCGTATTTACTCTACCACAGAGGGTTATGGCGTAAGTTATGCCCGTATCTCTTTGGGATGCAACGACTTTTCAAGTACTGAGTATACCTATTGCGACAAGAAGGGCAGCGAGGCTGATCCAATCAGCAACTTTGCGCTCTATAGCGATGAGAACGATTATGTGATTCCGGTATTGAAGGAGATTCTTGCCATCAACCCAAATCTGAAGATTATCGCAGCTCCCTGGACTTGTCCGAAATGGATGAAGGTGACAGATATCAACACCAAGCAGCCAAAGGATTCATGGACTGACGGTCATCTCAATCCGGATTATCGCGAGGCTTATGCCAAGTACTTCGTGAAGTTTATCAATGTGATGAAGGAGAAAGGTATCAATATTTATGCTGTGAGTCCTCAGAATGAGCCATTGAACAAGGCTAACTGTGCTTCACTTTATATGCCTTGGCAGGAAGAGGCTCCTTTCGTAAAGGAATTGGCAGCACAGTTTAAGAAGAATAATCTGCAGACCAAGATTTATGTCTTCGATCACAACTACAACTATGACAATATTGCCGATCAGGAAGATTATCCTGTGAAACTCTACAATGCTATCGGTGATAACTTTGAGGGCTCAGAGCTGGTTGTAGGTGCTGCTTATCATGATTATGGCGGCAACAACAGCGAGTTGACTGATATCCACAACCAGCGTCCTGACAAGGAACTGATATTCTCGGAAACCAGTATCGGAACCTGGAATAACGGACGTGACTTGAGTAAACGACTGATGGCGGATATGAAGAATGTGGCGCTCGCTACGGTAAACCAGAATTGCAAGGCTGTGCTTGTATGGAATCTGATGCTTGACAATAAGATGGGACCTAACCTGGATGGTGGATGCCAGACCTGCTATGGTGCTATTGATATCAATCAGAATGGTTACAACCAGTTGAGCTACAATTCTCATTATTACATCATCAACCACATGTCTAGTGTCGTTGCTCCTGGTGCGGTTCGCATTGGTAATACGTCCCGCACCGTTAATGACAGCAAGATTACACATGCTGAGTTTGTTAATCCTGATGGTAGTTATGCTGCTGTCATTATCAACGAGGGAGATGAGGCTAAGTCAATCAACCTCAGTGATGGAACTCATAATTTTACCTGCAAGGTTCCTGCTAATGGTGTGATTTCTTGCAAGTGGAATAAGTAATCCATAAACTATAGTAAATGATTCATTAAAGATACGATCATTATGAAACATATCAGATATTATATCATGGCGTTGCTCGCCCTGCCACTGATGGCATCTTGCGGCGATGATGATTTCAGTGCGCCTACTCCTGCCGGTAATCCAGTGATGAGCTATACGGCTCCTGCTGCAGCTGTATGGATGGGTGATGAAGTGGAGGTGAAAGTAAACTGCAAGGATGATGGAGGCGTGGCTCTCTCTACCTTGAAGGCAAATCTTCTGTTTAGCGGGCAGAGTGTAGATGAAACTACCATCCGTACCAAGGAGGCTGGTGAATATACAGTCAAACTGAAAGTGCCTTATGCACAGAATGTTCCTGATGGAAAGGTGGATATTCAACTTACTCTGCAGAATGTATCAACCAAATCGAATACAGAGACCTTGTCGTTTGATATCAAGCGCCCTCACTTCAACAATCTGCAGTTTGTGAGTGCTGATGGTGTTAAATATGACATGACAGAGAAGAGCGACTTTGTTTATCAAGCTGTTCTTCCTAGCAGCAAGAAGACCTTCAAGGGATATTTTGCAACGAAGGATGGAAAGTTTGTCTTCGGTTCCAGCACAGGTAAGGATATCAGTTTGGGAGAAACAGGCAACTTCAACTTCACTTCTGAGAATATGAGCGATGTAGTTGTCACTTTCGATGCCAAGAACTATACGGCTGGTCCTACCGATGTATTGCCGGTTACCATGCTTGATTTTGCCGATTCTGATGCAGGTAAGACTTGGGTGGGTGATATCAAGCAAGGTGCTACCTGTAACCTTACTATCAACGGCAATAATCTGCCAGATGACTGGTATTATGACAGCGACTGGTTCCAGAAAGAAGAGGATGGAAGCTATACTTTCAAGGCTATTACCGGCAGATATACTATTTTGGCAGACTTCACCCATAAGTCATTCCGCATCTGGACAATGAATGGAAGTGAGCCTATGTCACTGAATGGCGATGGTACTGGTGCACTCTGGATCATCGGTAATCCAGGTGTCAACAAGCCAACTTGGGATGCAGTAAATCATGACTGGTGGACAGGTGTAGATTCTGATGTCTGCCTAACTCCAATCAAGGCTAAGGTATATCAGGTTACACTCACCGTTGGCAAGCAGCTCAGAGCTACTGACGTAAACTTCAAGTTCTTCGGTCAGGCAAACTGGGGCGTTGAGTTCAAGGGTAAGGATCACAGCCATCTCATCTCAACTGATAGCGAGGTGTTCGGCATCGGTGACGGTAACGGTCACGACAACGGCAATGTTTATCTGAAAGATGGAGTAGAACTGAAGGATGGCGAGACATACGTTCTTACTGTAGACTTGACTGCCGGTGTAGACAAGGCTGTTCTCAAAGTAGAAAAGAAATAATATGTAGGTTTATAATCATTCATAAGCATTTTAGGTTTTAGTTTGATAATTTAGGTATAAAGCTTTGTTTAAGGCTGCTCCAAACCTTTTGGGGCAGCCTTTTTTTTGAGAGGTGCAAGGATGTAAGAACAACAAAAATAAAAAAGAATATCAAAAAAATGCTTGAAAATTTGGAAATGTACCCAAAAAGCTATACCTTTGTCTCTTGAATGTCCTATACAGCAGTAAGGGCTGGATCTAATGATACCTATACAACAAAATATTATCAACTAATGATGGAAAGATTATTATCTATATTGTATATCTGGTGTTTCGCTACACTTACATCATGCTTTGCTCAGAAGGAAAGCATCAGTGAACTGTATACCCAACTTGATCGGGCTATAGAGCAATCCCAGCACTATACTAAACTGAAAGAAAGCAGCATCGCTCAGTTGAAGGAATTGATTCATCAGGAGAACAATCCGAAGTTGCTCATCAATACTTATCGCAAGATCTATTCAGAATATAAGTCCTACCAGAGCGATTCTGCTGTGGCTTATATTCAGAAAGCCATTGTATTGGCTCAGAAGGAAGGACTGCCGGCTGAAGTTGCTGGATTGAAAAGTCAGTTAGCTTTACAGTATTCTACAGCCGGAGCTTTTGCTGAGGCTTTGGAGGTGCTCAATCATATAGATAAAAAGACATTGGATGAATCGAACCGGAAAGATTATTTCATCGCCTATTACCATGTCTATGGTGAGTTGGGCTTTTCTAATATTCATGTAGATACAGATTTAAGTCAGAATTTCTTTAGTCGTCAGAATGCATATCGGGATACTTTGTTTGCTATCCTTCCACATCATAGCGAAGATTATCTCATGCGTAAAGAGGTGATGCTTACCAGTCAGAATAAATGGGATGAAGCACTGAAGGTGAATGATGAACGCTTGAAAATGTGTAAGGAGGGGAGTCATGAATATGGCATCGTAGCCTACTATCGCTATCTGATTTACCGTTCTCTGAAAAACGAAGAAATGAAGAAATATTGGTTGCTAAAATCTGCCATTTGTGATGTGAAGTGTGCTATCAATGATCAGGCTTCGCTTTGGATTCTTGCTGACTTGTTGAGTCTGGAAGGCAATGTTGAGCGTTCTTATAAATATATCAACTTCTCTTGGAATGCCAATAAGAGTTTTTGTACGCGTATTCGCAGTTGGCAGATTTCGCCAGTTCTTGGTACCATCGATCATAATTATCAGGCACAGCTCAAGAAGGCAAACCAGCGTCTTGTCTTTGCCATCATCTGTGTCAGTCTTCTGGTTCTTTCTTTAGGTGTTCTGGCTTTCTATGTCAATAAACAGAAGAAATATGTTACCATAGCGAGAAATGAACTGAAGAAAACGAATGAACAATTGGAGGAACTGAATAAGAAACTTTCTGCTACCAACGAAATGTTGAAGACTTCGAATGATAAACTGAATGAGTCAAATGGTGTGAAGGAAGAATATATTGGTCAGTTCCTGGGAGCATGTTCTCATTATATAGATAAACTGGATAAGTTGCGTCTCCATGTCAATAAAATGGTAAAGAACCGTGAATATCAGGAACTTTATTCAATGACGAGAAGCAGTGAACTGAAGGAACACGAGTTGGGAGAACTTTATGCAAATTTCGATAAGGTCTTCCTGCATCTGTTCCCTGATTTCGTGGAAGACCTCAATAGCCTTCTGAAGCCGGAGGCACAAATCCATCTTACCGATGCAACAAAGTTACCGGCAATGGTGAGGGTATTCGCCTTGATAAGACTGGGTATTGATGACAGTACGAAGATAGCAGAATTCCTACATTATGCAGTTAATACGATATATAATTATCGGGCAAAACTGCGTAATGGAGCTATTGGTAAAAGAAATGAATTTGAGAAGAATGTGAAAGAATTAGGAACGATAAAAGGAAAAGGTTAATATATAAAATCAAAGGTGGGTGTGTCATAAGTCTGGATAATAGTTGGTGTATAACAGTTGACTACCGCATGCACAACAGGTGTTGTGCATGCGCATATCAGCTGTTATGCAAGCGCACAACAGCTGTTGTGCGACCGAAGATACTGACTGTCTCAACAACATATCCTATCTCTTCCAACAACTTATTCTGTCTCTTCCAACAACATATTCTATCTCTTCCAACAACATATTCTATCTCTTCCAGCAACATATCCTATCTCTTCCAACAAATAGAAGAGGGTGAATCATAAACTTATGACACATCCTCCTTTGTTTTTTATTACAACTGATAGAATTTGGTGAAAGCCTTCACGCAATATTCATGGTCGATAACACTACCGGTTTCGCGGCAGCTGTGCATAGCGAGGATGGCATTGCCCATATCCACACCCTTCAATGGGATGGAAGAGGCGAGGATATTGCCCAATGTGCTGCCACCTGCCACATCGCTGTGGTTTACGAAACGCTGGCATGGTACACCGGCTGCATCGCAGATGTTGGCGAAGATGGCTGCTGATACAGCATCGCTCGCATACTTCTGGGCTGCATTGAACTTGATGACCGGACCACCGCCCAACTTAGGATGATTCGTAGGGTCGAATTTTTCGCTATAGTTAGGATGCCAGGCATGTGCATTATCGGCTGAAATCATGAAGGCACGCTCTACTGCCTGATAATAAGCCTCTTCTGTATGGCTCTGTGCCAGAGCGATGCGCTGGAGCATATATGAAAGGAAAGGACTTCCGGCTCCCTGTTTGGTCTGAGACCCCGTTTCTTCATTATCGAAGATGGCGAGAACCTGGGTGGTATTATTGGCATCTGCCGCAATCATCGCCTCTATACCAGCCAAGCACATAGACAGGTCATCGAGTCTGCCTGAAGAGATAAACTCATCGTGTACACCGAAGGTGCAGGCTGGAGTGGCATCAGCCAGATAGAGATCGAAATCAAGAACATCCTCTTTCTGGATATTCAGTTCGTCGGTTATCACATTCATCAGGAGGTTACCCTTCTCCAGTTCATCATTGATGATGCCGAGGATAGGGAGTACATCCTTCTGCTTGCTCAACTTCACACCATCATTCACCTGACGGTTGAAGTGGATAGCGAGATTGCTGATCTGCAGCAATGGGCGCTTCACATGAAGAAGGAGCGTCTGGGGATTCATCGCATTCTCGCCCTTCACGATAACTCTACCTGCCAAAGTGAGCGGACGGTCGAACCAGGTTGACATGATAGGACCACCATAAACCTCGGTATTCAGTTTTACGATACCGCCCTCGCAAAGCATCTCAGCATTTGGCTTGATGCGGAAGGTTGGCGAATCGCAGTGGGCGCAGATCATGTGGAAACCGGCATCTGCCAAAGGCTTCTTTCCGATTTGGAAGGCGTAGATGGAAGAGTCGTTCTTGGTAACGAAGAACTTTTCACCCGCTTCAATCTTGCCCAAAGGCTCCTGTGGGTTCATACGGCGGAACCCGTTCTTCTCCAATTCCTCGGAGATATTCTTTACTGCCAGGAAATTCACTGGCGATGCGTCTAGAAAGGATAATAATCTTTTGATCATAGTCTATATCTTTATATTTAATATGATGCAAAGATAATAGATTTTTTTCATTTTATCTCATTATTCTATTTGTTTTTCATTTTTTTGTATTATCTTTGTCCCCAAATAAGATCAATGAAAGAATTATGAAACGATATAAATCCTGTACTCTAATTATATTGCTGCTGTTGGCATCGGCTCTTCAGGTATATGCGCATATTTCCAGAAATATGTTCATGCTTTCCAATCTCAATGCTGACAATGGTCTTTCCAGCCCTCGAGTTTATTCTATTGTCGAGGCAGAGGATGGTGCCATGTGGATAAGTACTAAGCGTGGAGTTGACCGATATAATGGGCAACAGGTAACCAATTATACTTTATACACAGAGATGCCGTATAGTGATGCTAGTGGTAGAAGTATTAAACTGACTAAGGATGCGCAACATCTGATTTACGCCTACGACAACAAGGGAAAGGTGTATATATATGATAAGAGGAAAGATACATTTGTCTTGAAATGTAATCTTCAGAAAATTTTAGGTGGAAGTATCGTGTTGAACGAACTGTTGGTAGACGAAAAGGGTAATTTCTGGTTAGCTATGGATAGAGGCATTTATTGCTTGTCAGCAGCTACTGATGGAAAGGAGATAGTTCGGGAGACAGCTAAGGGTAGGTTTGTATTGAAAAATACCTATATTAATCATATCCAATTTATAGGTCAGAAACTCTTGATAGGAACATTTAAAGATGTTTATTGCTATTCGATGTCTGCCCGGAAGTTAGAAAAGAAGATTAGTGGCAGTTCTGTAGTATCCTCTTATCATGATATTGTGGGACATCGTATCTGGCTGGGTACTTTTCACGAAGGAGTTAAAGTGATGGATGATCGTACTTGGAAGTTGATAAAATCTGCTGATTTCCAATCTTTGCAAAACATTCCTAAAATTCCAGTACGTTCAATCATTTTATATGATAAGCAGACTCTTCTGATGGCTGTAGATGGAGCAGGAATATATGCTTATGACAGTTCGAATAAACAAACCAGGCTCTTGCTTGATACAGACGGACGTCCGGGTAACGTGCTGAATGGTAATGGATTATATACCTTGTGCTGCGATCGTTTCGGCGATTTATGGACAGGCTCTTACTCGGGAGGAGTAGATTTGGCAATACCGATGAAACATACATTGGAATATATCACACATGAATATCTCAACAATCAATCACTGATAGATAATTGTGTGAACGATGTTTTCCAAAGCCGTGATGGGAAAATATGGTATGCCACAGATAAAGGAGTAAGTGTCTATGATGCGCAGACTCGTCTTTGGCATCATGGATTATATAATAAGGTGGCGCTTACGATTTGTCAGACTGTAGACGGCAGAATTCTGGTTGGTACCTATGGTAATGGCGTATATCAGGTTCATGCTGATGGCACTAGTATGCCTGCTTATTCTGTGGAAACAGGAATGTTGAAGAGTGATTACGTATTCAGTCTTTTTACTGATAGCGATGGTAATATTTGGGTGGGATGTTTGGATGGAGATATGGCTTGTTTCCCTTCAGATAAATATAATTTGAATGGAACGGGAAAGTCGGTATTCCATCTGCCTGTCAACGAAGTGCAATGCATCACGGAATCACTGGATAAGCGTTTTATTGCTGTAGGAACTTCGCATGGAGGCTATTTGATTGATAAGCGTGAACCTTTGCATCCTCGTCGTTTCTTTTATCCTGAACAGTATCCCGGTAAAGACATTAATTTGTTTGTCAACAGTATGTCTTTTCAGGATTCCCGTCATATCTGGATTGGAACGGATGGAGGAGGACTCTATGATTATGATTTCCTGACAAAGAAGTTTAAGCGCTATACGAATCAGGACGCTTTGCCTTCTAATACTGTTTATGGACTTATAAAAGGTATTAATGGCAATTTGTGGATCAGTACGGATAAAGGATTGGCGTTCATGAAACAGGGGAAGATAGTAAACCTCAACATCTTTAAGGGAATGGAACGTGAGTATAACCGAATGTCTGTTGCGTGTACTTCAGATGGAAGGGTGCTTTTTGGCAGCAACGATGGAGTTGTCGCTTTGACTCCTATGTTTGCCAAAGGTTTGAATTATGCCGCTCCACTTCGTATTCATAGTGTTGAGGTTGAAGGTGTCGAACGTTCCGATTACTGGAATGAATGTCTCTTTGAAATGTTGAAGGAAGGCAAATTGAGTCTTAGCCATAATGAGAATACGCTGGTTGTTTCTTTCGAGAGTATCAATTATCAATACCAGTATGATATTCAATATCAATATTATTTGGAAGGATACGACCGTAATTGGAGTAAACCATCTTCTAATCAGTTGGCACGATTTGTAAATTTGCCTTCGGGCAGCTATGTGCTTCATGTAAAGGCTATCTGCAGAAGTAATGGTAGAGAATTGGGAGAAACGACTTTGGAAATTCATATAGCCCAACCTTGGTGGAATACCTGGTGGGCATGGATTATCTATCTCTGTATTTTTGCTGCCATCTTATATTTTGCCTGGCAGTATTACAAAGAGCGCTTACAGCGAAAGTATTATGATGAGAAAATCAATTTCTTCGTTAATACTGCCCATAACATACGTACTCCTTTGAGTCTCGTGTTGGCTCCTCTTGATAATCTGGCTAATGATTCCAGCTTGAGTGAGAAAAGTCGTGGATTCTTGGATATGGCGCATCGCAACGGCAACAAACTATTGAAGATGGTTACAGAATTGCTTGACTTCCAAAAGGTAGAGCAGTCTGCCGAACAGGTTCGCCTGCAAGATATAGAATTGCCGATGCTTTTACGTGTGCAGTTGGAAAAGTTTGTATTGGCAGCTCAGGAGAAGCATATTCAACTGTGTATTGAAACGTGTCCGCAGCAACAGATTCATTCTGATGTCAAAATGATGGATCTGATATTGGAAAATCTTCTCTCGAATGCTATCAAATATACACCTCAAGGTGGAAAGGTTACGTTGTCGGCTTCTGTTGAAGGTAAGATGGCTATGATTCATGTATGTGATACAGGTATAGGTATTCCAAAGGCCGAAATTAAGAGTATCTTCAAGACCTTCTTCAGGGCTTCTAATGCGATAAATTCTCAGGAAATGGGAAGTGGATTAGGACTGATGCTTACACGAAAGCTTGTAGAGAAATTGGGAGGAAAGCTTAGTTTCGTAAGTGAGGAAGGAAAGGGTACTACTTTCTGTGTGAAGATGCCATTAGGTAATGTGACAGATTCTTCTGTCCGGCTTGTAGGAGAAAAGAAAAATGTTGCAACTGAATCTTCTTTAGCTGAAGATAAGCATGATGAAACTAGCCAGACTGTGTCTTCTGCGGTTCAGCAGGATGCTGATGTTTCAACGGATACACTTCTTTTTGTCGATGACAATGAAGATCTTCGCAAATATATCAGAATGACTTTTGGTGATTCTTATCAAGTAGTTGATGTGGAGAGTGCAGAGGCTGCCTTGAAATATTTGAAAGAGGGCGGGGTATGTGATATCGTTGTTTCTGATGTCATGATGCCGGGAATGCACGGAGACGAGTTCTGTCGCAGCATCAAGGAAAATAAGGAAACATCATGGCTGCCTGTTATCCTACTGACTGCTAAGGCTGGTCGTGACTTTATGATAGAGGGGCTCGGACTTGGTGCTGATGACTATATAGCCAAGCCATTCGATACTGCTATTCTTGCGAGTAAGGTTGCCAGTATTTTGAAGAATCGTCGCCGGTTGAGTCAGTATTATATGGACAGAAGTCTTGCTCTTGTTAGAGGAGAGGTTGCTTCTGAGTCTGCCTCTCCCGAGCAGATTGTGGGTTCTGATTCTTCCGATGAACACTTGGAACCTACTGGAACTTCTGAAGAGAAAAAGGATGATACTGTCTTGAATAAGCAAGGCCAGACATTCGAAAATGTGGCAGAAGCTGTTCTGGATCCACAAGACCAGGCTTTTGTAGATAAAGCTACCCGTTTGGTGTTGGCTCATCTGAGCGACACAGACTTTAATATCGACCGACTCTGTAGAGAGATGGCGATGAGCAGAACGCTTTTCTATGGTAGGCTGAAGACTCTTACGGGTCAAAGTCCGCAGAATTTTATGCGTTTGATACGTCTGGAGCAGGCTGCAATCTTCCTGAAACAGGGGGATAGTGTGCTGGATGTATCTGTGAAAGCCGGTTTTGTAAATGTGAAGTACTTTAGTACTGTATTTAAAAAGCACTTTGGAGTTTCTCCAAGTAAGTATCTGTAAATTAGAGTTTTAAATTCAAAGAAAAGGTTTCTGTTTAGACGATATGTCTGATTTGAAACCTTTTTTTGTTTGTTATCTAACCCTCTGAAAGTTCCTTTTCTTTATCTTTGCAACCAGATTCTGTTACGTAAGTTAAACAGTTATTTAAAAAACGAAACAATAACAATATAAACATAAAAATGAGAAGGAACTTTTTGAAAATTAGCCTCTTTTTAATAGGCGTCTTCACATGTTTCTCATGCGAAGCAAGTACATTGCCCTCATCCGGCAGTTCTGATGGCGTAGGCGAATCCATACCTACTGCCCAGCAATGGAATAAAGATGTTGTGGGGTGGAATCTTGGCAATGAATTCGAGTGTTCAGCTCCTGGACAGGATGGTGAGTCGATGCAGATTGGCAACCCTGATGGTTCTATCCATGCAGAGACAGCCTGGGGCAATCCCGTTGTTACCAAGAAGATGATACAAGCCGTGAAGAAGGCAGGTTTCAATGCCATCCGTATTCCAATCCGTTGGCAGTGCCACATTACCAACGCTCAGGCGATGAGCATCGACAAGGCTTGGATTGCTCGCATCAAGGAGGTGGTGGGCTGGTGTCTGGATAATGACCTCAAGGTTATCATCAATGTGCATCATGAAAAATGGCTCGAAGGTCGTCCTACCTATCAATATAAGGAAGAAAACTGCCAGAAGCTTGCGCTCCTTTGGATGAATATCGCCTCTGAGTTTGCCAATTATGATTATCGTCTTGCTTTCGCAGGAACTAACGAAGTGCATATCAAAGATAACTGGGGCAAACCTACTGCCGAGAACCTCGAAGTGCAGAATGCTTACAATCAGATATTCGTGGATGTGGTTCGTGCCACAGGCGGCAACAATGCCAAGCGCCACCTCATCTTACAGACTTACGTTTGTAACCCATGGTTTGGCATAGAGAATGGAGATTTCATCATTCCAAAGGATGCCGAAGACAATGGCAACAACTATATGAGTGTGGAATTCCACTACTATCAGCCATGGAGCTACGCCGGCGATTGCACCTACGATTACTGGGGTGATGCCTACAAGGATGCTGGCAAGATACCTGCAGACAACGAGAAGACGATGACGGATTTCTTCGACAAGGTGGTGAATACCTGGAGCAACAAAGGACTGGGTATCGTTATAGGAGAGTGGGGAGTAACCGATCACTATAAGTCAAACTCAGAGAAAGTGCATGAAAACATGACCTACTACTGTAAGTTCTTGACTACGGAGGCTCGCAAACGAGGCTTCTCTACTTTCGTTTGGGACAACAACCACTTCGGCAACGGCTCTGAGAAGTATGGCATCTTCGACCGTTTCAAGAGTATGAAGGTGAATGCTCCTTGGATTCTCGAAGGAATCTTTGGGAAAGAATAATGTTAAACTAAAAACAATATATCAATTATGAGAAAGAAAACTATGTTTCTCGGCCTGCTCGGTGCAGGTTTGATGTGGATGCCTGCTTCTGCCATTCTCGCTGCCCAGATGAACAATGCAGCGATGAGCGTTCAGCAGAACCAAGGCATCAAGGGTACAGTGGTGGATGCCACTGGCGAAACCTTGATTGGCGCTAGCGTGAAGGTGGCTGGTACAACCAACGGTGCCGTTACCGATATAGATGGTAACTTTACGTTGAACTGCAAGCCTAGAGCAACGCTCGAAGTGAGCTACATCGGTTACAAGACGATGACCGTGAAAGCTGCTAATGGCATGAAAATACAGATGCAAGAGGATGGTAAGGCCTTGAATGAGGTCGTTGTTACCGCCCTTGGTATCAAGCGCGACCGCAAGGCTTTGGGCTATGGCTTGGAGGAGGTTAAAGGTGAGGAACTTACCAAGGCGAAGGAAACCAACGTCATCAACTCTCTTTCAGGTAAGGTGGCTGGTCTCGTTGTGCAGAACACCGCTGGTGGTGCTTCTGGTTCTACCCGCGTGCTTCTTCGTGGTAATACAGAAATGGCAGGCAATAACCAGCCTCTTTACGTGGTGGATGGTGTGCCTTTGGATAATACCAACTTTGGCAGTGCTGGTGAAGCTGGTGGTTATGACCTCGGTGATGGTATCTCTGCCATCAATCCTGACGATATCGAGACGATGACCGTATTGAAAGGTCCTGCTGCCTCTGCCCTCTATGGTAGCCGTGCTTCCCATGGTGTTATCTTGATTACGACCAAGAAGGCGGAGAAGGATAGAATTTCCGTGGAGTACAATGGTTCTTATACTATCGATACCCAGTTGGCTAAATGGGACGACATCCAGGAGGTATATGGTGCTGGCTACAATGGCGAGCTTCCTACATCCAGTACCTCTGGTACCAATGCCAGTTGGGGTCCTAAGGCCGATGACTTCATGTTCAAATATTTCGATGGCGAGGAACGTCCATTCATGATGCATCCAAACAATGCTTCTGGTTTCTTCCGTACAGGTTTCACCACTCAGAATTCTGCCATCCTCTCAGTTAATTCCGGTAAGACGGGTATGCGTTTCTCTGTTACCGATATGCGCAACAAGGATATCTTGCCAAATACCAACATGAGTCGTGACAACTTCAACCTCCGTGTGAATACCTCTGCAGGTCCTGTTGACTTCGACTTCACCGCCAACTATACTCGTGAGAAGGTAAAGAACCGTCCTGCCCTTGGTGACTCTCAGAGCAACGTGGGTAAGAACCTCATGACCCTGGCTGGTACCTACGACCAGGCTTGGTTGAAGCACTATGAGGATGCCGACGGCAACTACTCTAACTGGAATGGTAACGATCAGTATAACAAGAACCCATACTGGGATCTCTATAAGAACAGCAATACATCCGACAAGGACGTGTTCCGTTTTACGGGTAAGGCAATCTGGAACATCAACAAGCACTTCAAGTTGCAGGGTACTATTGGTACCGACATCAACAGCATGAACTTCGAGGACTTCATCGCCAAGACAACTCCAGGAACTCCTGCCGGAAAGCTTACCGACCAAATCTTCAACAACCGCACACTTAATGCCGAGATACTCGCCCTCTACAACAACTCATGGGGCGACTTCGATGTCAACGCTACCGCTGGTGGTAACATCTTCAAGGTGAACAACAAGACCACTACAAACATCGGTCTCAACCAGCAGATGGATGGCATCCAGAATATCATGAACTATCAGGAACAGAACACTCGTGAGAGTATGTACAAGAAGCAGATCAGCTCTCTCTATGCCAGCGCAAGCCTCGGCTACAAGCATACTTACTATTTGGAGGGAACCCTCCGTGGCGATAAGTCGTCTACGCTCCCTACAAATAACAATACATACGTATATCCTTCTGTATCGGGTAGCTTGGTTTTCTCTGAGTTTATCAAGAACAAGAAGTTCATCAATTATGGTAAGATTCGCGCCTCTTGGGCAAAGGTAGGTAGCGATACCGATCCATACCTGTTGGCACTCAACTATACCACGGGCAAGTACAGCTACTCGGGTTATACCATCGGTATGATAGCCAACTCAACACAGCCAAACAAGGATTTGAAGCCTACAATGACAGGTTCTTACGAGGTAGGTTTGGAGATGAAGTTCCTTAACGGACGCTTGGGCTTGGATGCCACCTATTACAACCAGAACTCCAAGAACCAGATTTTGAGTTTGGCTTCAACCACCACCTCTGGCTATGCTTACCGCCTCATCAATGCCGGTGAGATTCAGAACCAGGGCGTCGAGATTGCCCTCAATGCCCGTGCCTTGCAAATCAAGGACTTCGCTTGGGACTTGGGTGTCAACTTCTCGAAGAATACCAACAAGGTGAAGTCGCTCGTAGATGGTATGGACTATTTTGAGCTTGCCAAGGCCACATGGTGCGGTGTATCAGTAGGTGCTCAGGTTGGCGAGAATTATGGTGCTATCCGTGGACACGATGTTGTTCGCAATGAGCAGGGACAAGTTGTCATCGATGCAGCCACAGGACTTCCAAAGGTTGACCAGAACGTGAAGACCATCGGCAACTCTTCTTGGGATTGGACTGGTGGTTTCTATACCACATTCTCTTACAAGAACTTCCGCCTCTCTGCATCTTTCGATGTGAAGGTGGGTGCTGATATCTACTCTATGTCTATGCGCTCTGCATACCAGACTGGTAAGGCAAAGGGAACATTGGCAGGCCGTGAGGAGTGGTACGCTTCTGAGGAGGCTCGTCAGGCAGCAGGTAAGGACATCTCGGCATGGCGTGAGTCTGGCAACTGCAAGGGACTCGTAGTGGATGGTGTTATCGACAATGGTGATGGTACTTATCGTAAGAACGACATCGCTGTGAGCCCAGAAGATTACTGGAAGCACATGGCTCAGAACGTACAGAGCGAGTTTGTATATGACAACTCTTACGTGAAGTGTCGTGAGATTACTTTCGGCTATACCTTCCCAGAGAGCATCCTGGGCAAGTATGTCAAGGGCTTGACCGTATCCTTCGTGGCTCGTAACCCATTCATTGTTTGGAAGAACATTCCTAACATCGACCCAGACTCCAGCTACAACACCTCAGGTCTCGGTCTGGAATATGGTTCCCTGCCATCTCGCAAGAGTTATGGTTTGAACGTGAACGTGAAGTTCTAGTCTCGAAAAAATGAATGAATTTCGTTAGAAGAGTTCTAATATATAATAATGTAAGAAAATGAACAATATAATCAAGAAATATATAGGTAAGAGCTGCCTGATGATGGCTTTCGCTCTGATGGCAACCGGCACTGCGATGATTTCTTGCTCAGATGAAACCTTGAGCAACATCAATACCGACAAGACCAAGGTGAGCGAGCTCGACCCTAACGCACAGTTGACAACAGCTTTGTTGCAGACTTACGGTGACTTCAGTCTGATGGATACCTACCGTAACTATATAACTGGTTTTCCACAGTATTTCGCTGGTGGTTGGAATGTAACCAATTACGCTGGTTCTAATTTCAGAGAAGATGATATGACCCGTCGAGTCTGGGACCGCTACTATGAGGTCAGCATCAAGAACCTTGTGGATGCCATCCACAATTCTGCTGACAAGGCAAACTTGAATGCGGCACTTCGTATCCATCGTGTCTATCTCACGGCAGTTTTGGCAGATACCTACGGTGACGTGCCTTGTTTGGAGGCAGGTCTGGGTTATATCTCTGGTATCTCCACCCCTAAGTATGATACCGTAGAGGAACTCTACAGCTGGTTCTTCAAGGAACTTGACGCTTGCGAGAAGCAGCTTGGCACAGGTACCGACCACATTTCTGGTGATGTCACCAGCATGGGTGGTGATGTAGCTAAGTGGAAGAAGTATGCCAATGCACTCCGTATGCGCTATGCCATGCGCATTTCCGATGTTAATCCACAGAAGGCAAAGGAGGAGTTTGAGAAGGCTGTAGCTGCCGGTGCCATCGCCAGTGCAGCAGATGATGCTTATATCAAGTATGCTGATGCTCCATTTACCTATTATGATGGAGCCAACGATTACGATTTCCGTGCCAATGCATTGAGCGAGACTCTCTATGGTCAGGATGCTACATCGCCTACCATGGTATGCTCTACCTTGTTCTATCAGTTGCAGAATACCAACGACCCTCGTCTCTATCGCATCTGCCGTCACTACTACAATATCAAGCGTAGTCAGGTGAAGCCAGATAAGGAGCAGAACATCGACTTGACCGATGATTTCCTGGCTTACTTCCAGAGCAAGAACCTCGGTGAGGAGCCTTGCAACCCTGGTGCAGCCTGGTACACAGACTGGATGAATCCAGCTACGTTGGATGACCTTCCTACTTTGAAGAAGTATGCAGAGATAGACGCGAACACTTATGCCAGCTCTGATTATATAGCCCGAGCTGGTCGTCCTTGCCTGAACATCGACTTCGAGATGCCTTCTTGTCCTGGCGACTTGATGAGCTATGCTGAGGTAGAGTTCCTCAAGGCTGAGGCTGCAAACAAGGGTTGGAATGTAGGTGGTGGTGATGCTGAGAGTCACTACGAGGCTGGTGTTCGTGCCAGCATGGAGTTGCTCAACAACTACTATCTTACATCCAACAAGATTTCCAAGGAAGAGATAGATGCGTTCATTGCTAACAATCCGTTGGGTGACAATCCTAAGGAGACCATCAACACCCAGGCTTGGATTCTCCACATGATGAACCCTTCTGAGGGTTGGGCTAACATGCGCCGCTCTGACTATCCTGCCATCTTGAATCGTGATCGCTTGACCAAGAAAGGTTTCACTTATACGGATCCCGATTGGTCAATGCCTGTCCGCTTGCAGTATCCTGAGTTGGAAGCTCAGTACAACAATGCTAACTACAAGGCTGCCATCGACCGCATGGGTGGTACAGACGATTGGCACAAGCGCCTCTGGTGGGACAAGGCTGATGTAAACCTTCAGCCAGACTTCAATCCTCCATTCGGAACGGGATATAGCAAGTAGTGTTTAATGTTAAGTGTTAAATGTTAAGTCTTATAGGACAATAGAATAGAATAATTAATTATGAATAAGACAATGAAACAATATAAGGAAAAAGTCTTGAAGGCTATGATGATGCTCTTAGCCGTGGGTTTCGCACTGGCTGGTACATCTACCTTGTCTTCTTGCTCTTCTGACGATGAACCATACTTCACTGTCAGCGAAGATGACAATCCACGTATCTTGAACACCGACTTGGCTGATTCCAAGATAGACCGCAAGACTAATTATAAGATGGAAATCAAGGTGACTCCAGCTCACTACACCACTGTGACATGGTTGCTTGATGGCAAACAGATTGCCGAAGGTACCACCTTCGACCAGACTTTGCCTTTAGGTGATCATGAACTGAAGATTGTGGCAACCACCACCAAGAATAAGACCACATCCCGTACCTTGAAAGTTACCGTGACTCCTGCTGCTGATGATCCAGCCTTGGGTACCAATGCCAGCGAGCTTTGGGTAGCTCCGGGAGAAACTACAACCATCCGCAACTGCAAGAACCTGGTGGATCACGTTCAGAAAGTACTCATCGCTGGTAAGGAGGCTGCCTTCGATGTTCTCGATGAGGGTAAGGCATTGAAAGTTACAGCTCCTTCTGACCTCGCCAATGGCGATTACGACATTACATTGGTAGATGGCAGTGGTGTAGAGTTCCCTTGCGGTAAAATCAAGGTAACTACAGAGCCACGTCCATCTATGGAGACTACCATCTGGGGAGAAGGAGAAGGAGAAGGTGAGTTTGCCGTGACATGGACAACACCGTTCGATAAATTGAAGGATACCTTCCTCTCAAAGGTGAAGGTTGGCACCATCCTCCGTGTCTATGTAGATGGAAAAGGTCAGGGTACCGCTACCACAGCTTCCTGGCAGAACATCCTTACTGGTAAGAAGGACGATGAGCGTGGCGACATCCCGGTGGATGGACCTGCTACATGGAAGTTTGAACTGACCGACTACTCTATCCAACTCTTGAAAGAGCAGTGGGGGCTCCTCCTCGTGGGTGATGGTTATACCGTAAAGAAAGTAACTATTGAATAATATATTAGAAAGATTTCCGCTTTTATCATAAAGCGTCAAACCTTTACTGTTTATGAAGAAAATTTTATTATCTATTTCATTATTGGCATTGGCTTATACAGCCAGTGCCAATGTTCCAGTTATCAAGAGCGACCCTAAGATTGAGGCTCAGGTAGAACAAACCCTGAAGAAACTCACCTTGGAGGAAAAGATAGGTCAGATGATGGAATTGGTGACCGACCTCTTTGGTGCCAACGACAAGAACGGTGTGTTCTATATCAACGAGCACAAGACCGATTCTATCCTTTCCCGCTATAAGATTGGCTCTATCCTCAACGCTCCAAATACTTGCGCACCAACCGCCAAGCAGTGGGAGAAGTACATCGCGCAAATCCAGAAGATCTCGATGAAGCGCATCGGTATCCCTTGTGTCTTCGGTCTCGACCAGAATCATGGTTCTACTTATACACAGGGCGGAACCCTCTTCCCTCAGAACATCAATGTGGCTGCCACTTTCAATCGTGAGATAGCTCGCCGTTCGGCTGAGGCTACCGCTTATGAGACTCGTGCAGTGAGCATACCTTGGACTTACAGTCCTACCGTTGACCTCGGTCGTGATGCCCGTTGGCCTCGTATCTGGGAGAACTTTGGCGAGGATTGCTACCTCAGTTCAGAGATGGGCAAGGCGATGGTCTATGGTTTTCAGGGTGAGGACCCAAACAACATCGACCAGTATCATATTGCCACTTCAATGAAGCACTTCATGGGCTATGGTGTGCCTTGGACCGGTAAAGACCGTACGCCAGCCTATATCTCTCCTGCCGACTTGCGAGAGAAGCACTTCGCTCCTTTCCTGGCGGGTCTGCAGGCTGGAGCCTTGACCGTGATGGTGAATTCCGCTTCCGTCAACGGTATGCCGATGCACGCCAACAAGGACATCCTGACAGGATGGCTGAAGGAAGAGACTGGATGGGATGGTGTGCTCATTACCGACTGGGCAGACATCAACAATCTCTATACTCGTGAGATGGTGGCAAAGGACAAGAAGGATGCGCTCCGCATCGCCATTAATGCCGGTATCGATATGATTATGGAACCTTATTCTTGCGATGCTTGTGGCTATCTTGTAGAACTGGTGAAGGAAGGTAAGATTCCGATGAGTCGCATCGATGATGCCTGTCGCCGTGTGCTTCGCATGAAGTACCGTCTCGACCTCTTCAAGAACCCAACCCAGAAACTGAAGAATTATCCTAAGTTTGGTGGCGAGGAGTTTGCCAAGCTCGCCTTGGAGGGAGCTACCGAGAGTATGGTGCTCCTGAAGAACGAGGGTAATATCCTTCCTTTGCAGCATGGCAAGAAGATTCTCCTTACGGGTCCTAATGCCAATCAGATGCGCTGCCTGGATGGTGGATGGAGCTATACCTGGCAGGGACATCGTGCCGATGAGTTTGCCGGCAAGTACAATACCATCTATGAGGCATTCTGTAATGAGTATGGCAAGGAGAATGTCATCTTGAACCAGGGTGTTACCTATAATGAGAAGGGAAAATACTGGGAGGAGAACGAACCTCAGATTCAGGGCGCAGTGGCTGCAGCGAAGGATGCCGACGTCATTGTGGCTTGCATTGGCGAGAACTCTTATACAGAGACTCCGGGCAACCTGACCGACCTTTGGCTTTCAGAGAACCAACGCAATCTGGTCAAGGCTTTGGCTCAGACAGGCAAGCCTGTCATCTTGGTGCTGAATGAAGGTCGTCCTCGTCTCATTGCTGACATCGAACCATTGGCACAGGGCATCGTCAACATCCTTATCCCTGGCAATATGGGCGGCGATGCCTTGGCAAACCTGGTATCGGGCAAGTCAAACTTCAGCGGCAAGATGCCTTACACCTATCCTAAGGAAATCAATTCGCTCGCCAACTATGACTTCAAGAAGAGTGAGGAGGTGGGTACGATGGAAGGTGCTTACGACTACAATGCGAAGATTACCCAGCAGTGGGGCTTCGGATATGGTTTGAGCTATACCTCTTACAAATATAGCAACCTGAAGGTTTCTCAGTCTGATTTCCGCCACGGCGACATCATCAAGGTGAGCGTGGATGTGAAGAATACGGGAAAGGTGGCAGGCAAGGAGAGTGTTCTCCTGTTCAGTAGCGATCTCATCGCTAGTATGGTGCCTGATGGCCGTCGTCTCCGTGCCTTCGACAAGGTGGAACTTCAGCCTGGTGAGACCAAGACCGTGACATTTGAATTAAAGGCAGACGATTTGGCCTTCGTAGGTTGGAATGGCAAATGGAGATTGGAGGAAGGCGACTTCAAGTTGATGATAGCCGACCAGAGTGCTGATATCCATTGCACTGATACTTATCAGTGGTCTACTGCCAACCGATAATGTATATTTAAAAGATGATTTAAAGAAAAGAGCGTGCCAAGAGTGGTGCGCTCTTTTTGTTTGCATAGTAAAATGCAGAAGAGTTAAATATCTACAAGAAACCCCCATGATGTTTGGTGTTATGTCTTGAAATGATTACTTTTGCAAATCATAATTTTTGCAGATTTACAGAATCATTCAAAACAAGGATAAATGGAAATAGTAATTGGAATCATCATAGGGCTTGCCATCGGATTCTTCGTAGGGAAACTGATGGAAGCAAAAAGTGCGGGAGATGAGAAAACCCAGCTCGTTGCGAAGGCGCAGGTGCTGCAGGCTAACATTGAACAGATAAAACTGCATCATGCTTCTGAGGTTCAATCAATGAAATCTCAAATGGAGAACGAGCGGCTGTATGCGGCGAAACTCAGGGCGGAAAGCGACCAGCAGTGGGCACAGAAACTCGAGAGCCTGAAGCAGGAAATGCAGCGAATGACGATAGAACAGCAGAAGGTGGCGGCTGAGCAGTTGGCTGCCAAGCAGTCGGCTCTGCAGGAAAACAACCGTCTGCAGATGGATGAACTCCTGAAACCTATCAAGGAACAGTTTGCTGATTTCAAGAAATCGGTAGAGGAGAGCAAAACCCAGAACGAGGTGAACAAGAAGGAACTGCAGAACACCTTCGAGGCAACGATGAAACTCTTCCAGCAGGAACAGCAGCAGGCTGTACTGAACCTGAAGGAGCAGACCGAGAAGATTGGCTCCGATGCTGCCAACCTGACCAAGGCATTGAAGGGCGACAGCAAGATGCAGGGCGACTGGGGCGAGATGGTGCTGGAAACCATCCTGGAGAACAGCGGACTTCGTAAAGATGAGGAATTCTTCATTCAGGAGAATACGAAAGATGAAGAGGGAAAGAACTATCGTCCGGATGTCATCGTCAGATTCCCGGAAGGCAGAAGTGTGGTCATCGATTCCAAGGTTTCGCTTACCGCCTATTCCGATGCTCTGGCAGCTGAAGATGAGGCTGAACAGGAACGCCTCATGAAGGCACATGCGTTGAGCGTAAGAAAGCACATCGATGAACTGGCAGCCAAAGACTATTCCAAACTGGTGGATGATGCCATCGGCTTCGTACTGATGTTCATCCCTAACGAGACCAGCTATATCGCAGCCATGAAGCAGCAGCCTGATCTCAGCCGTTATGCTTATCAGAAGAAGATTATCATCATCTCGCCAAGCAATCTGCTCATGGCACTCCAGCTGGCGTATAATCTCTGGCAGTACGACCGGCAGAACAAGAATGTGGAGAAAATCGTGAAGACGGCAGCTGACCTGTATGATAAGGTGGCTGGCTTCGAAGATACTTTCCTGGGCATCGGCGATTTGATAACCCGTCTGTCCGGAACCTTCGACAAGGCAAGAAAGCAGCTTTACGATGGAAGCGGCAACGTGATGCGTAGGGTGGAAAGCTTGAAAGGTCTCGGCGTAACGCCGAAGAAGCAGATCAAATCGCTGGAGGAATCGTAACATTTTCTTTTCCTGGTCTTACCATATTGTTCAAAAGTATTTGTTAATCGTTCAATTTTTGAAATTAGTTCTCTAAAAATGAGCGGTTTTCGATTTTTCTTTGTACTTTTGCCACGCCTATTCGGAAAGATAGGCACATACATGGAACAATCAAAAAATAACATATAATCAAATCAAAAATACCGTATAATCATGAAACTGAACGAAATTCTTTCAGACAGCTTTAATGCTGCAGAATGGGAAGCTAAGGGTTATGAGCTTCCTAAGTATGACATCGCAGCCGTAGCTAAGAAGACTCACGACGAGCCTACTTGGGTTCACTTTGGTGCAGGTAACATCTTCCGTGCGTTCCCGGCTGCTATTCTTAACGATGCACTTAACACCGGCAAGTACGATCGTGGTGTTATTGTTGCAGAAAGCTTCGACTACGAAATTATCGACAAGGCTTATCGCCCTTACAATAATCTCTCTCTTCTCGTCAGCCTCCAGAGCAACGGAACCATCGAGAAGAAGGTCATCGCTTCTATCACAGAAAGCCTCAAGGCGGATAAGCAGTTTGGTGAGGACTGGGCGCGTCTGGTTCAGATTTTCCAGGCTCCTACTTTGCAGATGGTTACTTTTACCATCACCGAGAAGGGATATTCTTTCAATGATGCCGATTTGGCACGTGGTCTCGATGCAGTATTTGCTATGGGTAAGCTTACAGCTCTGCTTTACGAACGATACAAGGCTGGCAAGTTGCCTGTAACCCTTCAGTCAACAGACAACTGTTCTCACAACGGCGACCATGTGAAGGCTGGTGTAAAGGCTTATGCTGAGCGTTGGGCACAGGATGGTATCGTAGAGGCTGGTTTCGTAGATTATATCAATGACAGCAGCAAGATTACCTATCCTTGGTCTATGATTGATAAGATTACTCCTCGTCCACACGAGAAGGTACAGGCGATGCTCGCTGAGGATGGTTTCGAGGATAACAATACGATTATCACCGAGAAGCATACTTTCACCGCTCCTTTCGTAAATGCCGAGGAAGTGCAGTATCTCGTTTGCGAGGATACTTATACCAACGGTCGTCCGCCATTGGAGTTGGGCGGTGCGCTCTATACTTCCCGCAAGACTGTAGATGAGGTTGAGACCATGAAGGTAACCACCTGTCTGAACCCTCTCCATACTGCGATGTCAATCTATGGTTGCATGCTCGACTACACCCTGATTTCTGCCGAGATGGCTGATGAGGACCTTCGTGCCTTCATCCAGAAGATTGGTTATATCGAGGCAATGCCAGTGGTTACAGATCCAGGTGTATTGAACCCATACGAGTTTATCGGTACCGTTATCAACAAGCGCCTGCCTAACCCGTTCATGCCAGATGCTCCTCAGCGTATCGCTACCGATACCAGCCAGAAACTCTCTATCCGTTTCGGTGAGACTATCAAGAAGTATATCGACCGCGGTCTCGACAAGAGCAATCTCGTGTTGATTCCTCTGGTATTGGCAGGTTATGCCCGTTATCTCAAGGCATTGGATGATAACCTGAAGCCATTCGAGCCATCTTCTGACCCATTGTTGGCAGAGCTACAGGCTATCGTAGCTCCTCTAGAGGTAGGCAAGGCAGATCAGGACTATTCTTGCCTGAAGAATCTCTATTCCCGCAAGGATGTATTCGGTCTCGATCTCTATGAGGCTGGCTTCGGCGAGCAGATTGAGGGCATGGTGAAGGAACTCTTCGCCGGTAAGGGTGCCGTAAGAGCGACATTGCATAAGTATGTTTCTGCAAGATAATTCATTTTTAAACTTATACATTATAATATATATATGGAAAGAACATGGCGCTGGTTTGGCAAGAAAGATAAGATTACACTTGCACAGTTGAAGCAGATTGGTGTTGAGGGCATTGTTACCGCATTGCACGATGTTCCTCTGGGCGAGGTTTGGACACGCGAGAAGATTCATGAACTCAAGGAGTACATCGAGTCTTATGGTATGAAATGGAGCGTGGTAGAGTCTTTGCCTGTGGTTGAAACCCTGAAATATGGCGGTCCTGACCGTGACCATCAGATTGAGGTTTACAAGGAAAGTCTCCGCAACCTGGGCGAGGAAGGTATCAAGTGCATCTGCTACAACTTTATGCCTGTTTTAGACTGGGCACGTACCGATTTGTCTCACGACAATCCTAACGGAGCCAACAACCTCTATATGAACTGGGGCGAGTTTGCCTACTTTGACATCTATATCCTGCAGCGTGAAGGCGCTCGTGAGGATTGGGTTGAGTTCTCTAAGGAGCACAAGTGGGGCAGAGACCTGGTGGCTGAGGCTGATGAAATCAAGAAGACTTCTACACCAGAGCAGGATCATGCCTTGGTAGAGAATATCATCATTAAGACCCAGGGCTTTGTATCCGGTAACTTCAGCGAGGGCGATTCTGCTCCTGTCCAGAAGTTCCGCGACCTGTTGAAGCTTTATGATGGCATCGACAAGAAGAAGTTGCAGGAGAACATGAAGTACTGGCTGGAGGCTATCATGCCTATCTGCGATGAGTACGATATCAACATGTGTGTTCACCCAGATGATCCTCCTTATCCTGTATTCGGTTTGCCAAGAATCATCGGTCGTGCCGAGGATATCCAGTGGATGCTCGATGCTGTGCCAAACAAGCACAATGGTTTGACTTTCTGTGCAGGTTCATTCTCTGCCGGCGAGCACAACGACTGTGTGGCAATGGCTAAGCAGTTTGCCGACCGCACTCACTTTGTTCATCTGCGCTCTTGCTACATCTTCCCTAACGGCAACTTTACTGAGGCTTCTCACTTGGGTGGTCGCGGCCATCTCATTGAACTTTGCCGCATCTTCGAGAAGGCTGAGCAGGAAGGCAAGTGCAATTCCGGTCGTCGATTGCCAATGCGAGTAGACCACGGTATGACCTTCACTGATGAGCCAGGTGGCGTATTCGATGAGAGCAATCATGGTCACAATGCCGGTTACACTCTCCTCGGCCGTATGTTTGCCATGGGTCAGATTCAGGGTGTCATCGCAACAGTAGATGATGAACTCGGTATCGAGTATAAGCAGCCGGGATTCTATGATTAGTTGATAGTTTATAGTTGATAGTTTATAGGCTTAGTTTATAGGCTATTAAGTGATTTGAAATTCAGGTTAGATAAAATACGAAAAAGGCTAGTGTGCGTTTCGTGCATGCTAGCCTTTTTTGTGCTGATTTTTGGGGTTATTGGCTAAAGCACCACCTCCTCAACATACTTCACCAGTGAATCCTTGCCATTGAGGAGATAGAAGTCTACACGAACCACGTGGTTGATGTCGGCATTTCCCTTCACCTTGATGTGTCGGGTCTTGCTGTACATCATCGTGTCGCGGCGTGAAGGATAGGATACGAGCTCGATGAGGTCTTTGGTAGAGTTGCTGCCCACATAATAGATGCCTACACTGTCTTTTCCGTTCTTGATGGCAGCAATCTTCGCCATCTTCTTGGCATGAGCCGCAGAGGTATCTATCGGGTAAAACTCGCTGGCAGCTACCGTGTCGCCGTCATGCTGGTCGGGTGCAAACTTGCAGCTGGTACCCATCGTAGTGATAAAGGATGCAGCAGCCAGGGCTGCCACAAAGTATAATATTTTCTTCATTGTTATTTCCTTTCTTTTCTTTAAAGAATCCTGTTTTGTTCGCAAAATGCGTTATCGGCTGCAAAAGTACAAAAAATAACTCGAAAAGCCATACCTTTTTTATCTTTTTCCTTTTAATACTTCGGATGGAGAGACGCGTGCTGAAGCTGGGCGGGAGGAGTTATGGGGATAGCATGGAAGGAGCGGTATGGAAGGAGTTGGAAGGTATGGATGGAATGGATGGAATTCCGTGCAAAGATACAACTTTTCTCTGATACTGCCAAATTTGGGGGTGTGATAAGGAAATGTTTGAACTATGCTTTCAGATTGAAAGTAGTTAAACTTCCTTACTCATAGTTTTGCGGGTGACAACTCATAGTTTTACGGGTGGCAACTCATAGTTTTACGGGTAGCAACTCATAGCTTTGTTCTCTTAAAGTATAGAGTTAAGCAGTAAATCAGGTGTTTACGAGGATTATGATGTTTTTACTGCAATGACTCAGTTCCTCAGTTCCTCAGTTCCTCAGTTTTTCTCTGACCCTTCACTTTTTATTTTATTTAGAAGTTTATTATATATAAATATATATATAATAATATATAATATATAACAATTTAAAACAACTTTGAAATATAAGGGCTATATACCCCTTAGAAAAAAACTGAGGAACTGAGGAACTGAGGAACTGAGTCAATGATAGAGACTTAGAATCTTACTCTTGATACTGTTGAATATGTGCTTATGTTAAAAGTTAAGTATCAGATTATCAGATAAATAAAACACTTGACCCCCTGAAATAAGGGGTCAAGTGTTTATTGTGATACCCATACGTCGTGAAACACAACGTATGGGTATGAAAAAGAATTTCGTTACATTGAACTTTCAAATCGTAACTTGATGAGATTTGGCTGATTTTACATCTCAACCACTACTTCATGCTTGCCTTCAGCGCAAGGAACGATGGTGCCTGAGATAGGAGTGCCATCCACTGTAATCTGCTTCACGCCCTTCTGGTTTCCGCTAGGATTCTTTACTGTGATATGGTATTCGCCACCACGGAACTTGCGGGTTACCTCATACTCCTTAGCGGTGCTTGGGAGACAAGGATCGATGAGCAAACCTTCATAATCTGGCTTGATGCCGAGGATGAATTCTGATACTGTATACCACATCCATGCCGCTGTACCAGTGAGCCAGGAGTTCTTTCCTTCGCCCGGTTTGGCTGCATCCTTACCGGCTACCATCTGGCAGTTTACGTAAGGTTCTACCTTGTGAAGTGTCTGATATTTTTCCTCTACATAGCTAGGCAGAATCTTGGTATAATGGCTCCAGGCATCGTTGCCTCTGCCGGCTACAGTCTCTCCGATGATGACCCAAGGATTGTTGTGGCAGAAGATACCGGCATTCTCCTTGTAGCCTTCAGGATAAGAAGAAATCTCACCCATTTCTACATGATAGGTAGTGTAGGCTGGGTTGTTCAGCACCAGTCCGTGTTCGCATTCCAGTCGTTTCTTGCTGCTATCCAGTGCTTTATCGCAGAGTCCTTCTTCCAGACCGATACCAGCCATCGTACACCAGCCCTGGCTTTCGATGAAGATTTTGCCTTCCTCGTTCTCATCACTACCAATCTTGTTGCCGAAGAAATCGTAAGCGCGGAGGAACCATTCACCGTCCCATCCATGCTGCTTCACAGCCTCGTTCATCTCATCTACAGCCTGCTGCATGCGCTCGGCTTCTGTCAAATAATCTTCTTCTGCAAGACCGGCTATTTCGCCCTCCTTGCTTTCCATAGCTTCCTTGGCAAGCTGCTTGCACAGAGCCACATAATCCTTGCCGGTAACCACGAACAGACCGGCTATCATCAGACTCTCTGCCTTGCTTCCTTCGCCCTTGTTTTCGGTGGTCTGGAAACTCTCGTTAGGGTCCCAGGAGAAGCAGTTCAGGTTCAGACAGTCGTTCCAGTCGGCTCTTCCGATGAGTGGCAACTTGTGTGGACCCAGGTTGTTGATAACATGGTTCATCGAAATCTTGAGGTGCTCGAAGAGGCTTACTTCTGTGCCCGGCTGGTTGTCGAAAGGCACCTGCTCAGCGAGGATAGAGAAGTCGCCCGTCTCCTTGATATAGGCTACGGTACCGAAGATGAGCCAGCATGGGTCGTCGTTGAAACCGCCACCGATATCGTTGTTGCCGCGTTTGGTGAGCGGCTGATACTGGTGGTAGCAGCCACCGTCAGGGAACTGGGTGCTGGCGATATCGATGATGCGCTGGCGGGCACGGGTAGGTATCTGATGAACGAAGCCTACGAGGTCCTGGTTGGAATCGCGGAAGCCCATGCCTCGACCGATGCCGCTCTCGAAGAAACTAGCCGAGCGCGACATACAGAAGGTGATCATGCACTGATACTGGTTCCAGATGTTCACCATGCGGTCTAACTTGTCGTTGCCACTCTTCACGGTGAAGATGTTCAGCAGGTTATCCCAGTATTGGTTGAGTTCTGCGAAGGCAGCATCCACCTTTTCGGTGGTATCAAACTTGGCGATAAGCTGATGAGCTTTCTCCTTGTTGATTACCTTCTTGGCGCTGAACTTCTTGTCCTGCTCGTTCTCCACATATCCCAAAAGGAAGATGAGGTCGCGGCTCTCGCCCGGCTGCAGGGTAACCTCGATGTAATGAGATGCGATAGGGCTCCAGCCGTGGGCAAAGCTGTTGCGTGGCTTGCCTTCCATCACAGCCTCAGGCTCGGAAAACTCGTTGTAGAGTCCGATGAAGCTCTCGCGGTCGGTATCGTAGCCCTGAATCTCGGTATTCACTGTGTAGAAAGCATAGTGGTTGCGGCGCTCGCGGTATTCGGTCTTGTGATAGATGGTAGAACCCTCTACCTCCACCTCGCCCGTAGAGAAGTTGCGCTGGAAGTTCTCCATGTCGGTAGCAGCATTCCAGAGGCACCATTCGGCAAAGGAGAACACCTTGAGGGTCTTCACCTCCTTAGTCTGGTTCTTCAGCGTCATCTTCTGCACCTCAGCCCATGTATGGAGCGGTACGAAGAAGAGTACACTCGCCTCTACGCCGTTCTTGCTGCCCGTGATGCGGGTATAGTTCATGCCGTGGCGGCACTCGTAGCTGTCGAGCGGTGTCTTGCAAGGTTTCCATCCCGGGTTCCATACGGTATCGCCATCTTTGATATAGAAATAGCGACCGCCGTTATCCATCGGCACACCATTGTAGCGATAACGGGTGATGCGACGGAACTTGGCATCCTTGTAGAAAGAATAACCACCTGCAGTGTTGGATATGAGCGAGAAGAAATCCTCGTTACCCAAATAATTGATCCAAGGCCATGGAGTCTTTGGATCAGTAATCACGTATTCGCGATTGGCGTCATCAAAATGACCATACTTTTTTTCTGCCATTGTTTTTTTAATGTTTATTTCTAGGTAAAATATATTATTTTCGTGCAAAGATAGTAAAAAGTTTCAGTTTCGGGGTTAGAAAACAGTTTTTTTTTGTATTTTTGCAATGAAAAGTTTGATGATTATCATCATTCTATTAACATTTTATACAGTTGGCTTATGAAAAGAAACATTTTATCACTTCTGGTAGCCCTCTTTGCTACGATGCAGGTAGCGGCTCAGACATACGACAACTTGTGGAAGCAAGCTGAAATCAATGCTCAGAAGGACCAGCCTAAGAGCGAAATCGCGGTGATGAAGAAAATCATCGCCAAGGCCTCGGCTGCCAAAGATTATGGGCAACTGCTGGCGGCTGAGACAAGACAGATGACACTCTGGAATGAGATTTCGGCTGACTCGCTGACACCTAACGTGAAGCGGATGGAAGCAGAGGTGCTGAAGGTAAACGACCCGGCATTGAAGGCGGTGAGATATGCCGTGCTGGGTAAGGTGTACTGTGATATGAACGAAAAGAAAAGCCAGGAGTTTTTCAAGAAAGCCCTGGAGCAGCCTGAACTTCTTGCCAAGCATACTTCCACTGAGTATGTGCCATTGACTCTGAAGGGTGTGGATGGCAGTTCCTTCAACAACGATCTGCTGCATCTCATCGGATTCGAGGCAGACAGCAAGGAGGCGTATCTGCAGCTGTACACCTATTATAATAAGGTGGGCAATAGGGGTGCGGCTTGTCTCTGTGCCTATAAGCTCATCGAGAAATACCGCCAGGACGACGTGAGAGAGGTGAAGAAGTCGAAGTATCTGCAGACCATCGACTCGCTCATCCAGGTTTATCAGGATATTCCGGAGGCAGGCGAACTTGCCGTGGAGCATTTCCGTTTCATGGAAGGTGCTACCGATGCCAAACCGCAGGATAAGCTCAACTATATCAACTATGCGCTGAGCCGCTGGGGAGGATGGTCGAGAATGAACGAACTGAGAAATGCGCAGAAGCGACTCACCGAACCGATGTTCCGGGTGAAGGATATGCCACAGGTATTGCGACCTGGGGAGAAGGCTTGGGTGCATCTGGACGTGCGCAATCTGCAGAACCTGAAAATCAGCATTTCCCGCCTCAATATTACGGCAGATAACGATTATAATGCGCAGGATGAGGCTACCTATAAGATGCTCCTGAAGAAGACTACGAAGCTGCATCAGAAGGATTACAGCCGCAACTACTACGGTCGCCCGGATTACGAAGAGGTGAAGGATTCCATCGAAATCGGTGGCAATCTGCCGCTGGGTGCCTATCTGATGGAGGTGACTTCGGATAATACCTGCATCGCTCCGCAGCGAGAACTCTTCTATGTCAGCAATCTGGCGGTGATGATCCAGCAGTTGCCGGATGATAAACATCGCTATGTAGTGGTGAATGCTACAGACGGACAGCCTATCGCCGGGGCGAAGATAGAACTCTACGACCAGCGGTATGATTTCAAGACGAAGAAGGACAAGCGAATAGTTCATGCCCGCTTGACAACAGATGAGAACGGAGAGGCTTACTTCAAGAATGTGGATGGAAATGTATTGATTTCTACCAACAATGACAAATTTACGCCAGCCAAGTACATCTATCTCAGCCGTACCCGCTATTATGAGAAGAAGGATAATGAGACTAAATATCAGGTTTATACCGACCGTGCTCTCTATCGCCCGGGGCAGAAGGTGCATGCCTCAGCCATTTCCTATACTGTCAAGAAGGGGTTGGATGCCAGCGTGCCAGGAAAGAGTATGGAACTGAAGTTTGTCCTGAGTGATGCCAACTGGAAGCAGGTGGCAGAACAGAAGGTTACGACCGATGAATATGGTACGGCTTCGGTAGATTTCGAACTCCCGAAGGAGGGAAAGACAGGACAGTATTCCATCTCCGTGAATGGTACAGCAAGCGAATATTTCAGAGTTGAGGAGTACAAGCGTCCAACCTTCGAGATTACCTTCCCGAAGGTGAATGAGAAATATAACTGGGGCGACACCGTGGTGGTGAAAGCTTCAGCCAAGACCTATGCTGGTGTGCCTGTGCAGGGTGCCAAGGTGGAGTATCAGGTGACCCGCAGAAACCAACTCTGGTGGTGGGGCGCAGGATCTGCCGGACAGTTGGTGAAAACTGACAGTTGCGTGACTCGTGAGGACGGAACCTTCGACGTCGAGATTCCGCTGGAGGCTTCCTTGTCAGGAAAAGACGAGGCTGATATGAGCGATTTCATGCGCCAAGCCCGTTTCTTCAACTTCGAGGTCTCAGCCATCGTTACCGACATCAGTGGTGAGAGCCATGAGGGCGTGATGAGTCTGCCTCTGGGCACCAAGCCAACCATCCTCTCGGTGAATCTTCCTAAGCGTATCGAAACAGACAGTCTGAAGACGGTGACCTTCGCTTACCGCAATGCCAGTGGTATGCCGATTTCTAGTAGGTTAAAATATCGAATTGATAAGGGCGAATGGAAGGATGCCGAGGCGAATGCACCGGTTTCTATCAAGGAATATGCTTCTTCCTCTGCCTCTTCTTCCCTTGTTTGGAAATCTGGCGTTCATCAGTTGGAGGCAATCTGCGGACAGGATACCCTGCAGCAGAAGTTCACGCTCTTCAGCATGAAGGATACCCATCCGGTGGAGCCAACTACCGAATGGTATTATCAGACGGCGAAGACCTTTCCTCGTGATGGCAAGCCTGTCTATATCCAGGTGGGCTCTTCGGAGAACGGAGCGCACATCGTATATTCCATCATCGCCGGCAACAAACTGCTGGAGAAGGGCGCCTGGGAGTTGGGCGACAGCATCGTGACTCTGCCTTTCACCTACAAGGAGGAATATGCGTCGGGCATCGTACTGAACTATAGTTTCGTGAAGCAAGGCAAGTGCTATACCCGAATGATGAGCATCGCCCGTCCTTTGCCTGAGAAGAAACTGAATATCGCCTGGAAAACCTTCCGCAACCGTCTGACCCCTGGACAGAAGGAGGAGTGGACGCTGAAGATTACCACCCCTGACGGCAAGCCAGCCAAGGCGCAGCTGATGAGCGTACTCTATGACAAGTCGCTCGACCAGATAGCCCCGCATTCCTGGAATTTCTCCCTGGGCTTCTATCAGAGTTTGCCAGACTGCTACTGGGAGGACAACCTCACTTTCCGTTCATTATACTTGAATGGCGTTTATCCTACCAAATATTATGACGAGAGGGGACTGGATGTGGATAAGTTTGATGGCAAATACTTTAGTTATTATGCTTATATGCAAGCGGTGGAGCTAAGCAAGTTGGAACGTTCTTCTGGCGGAACCGTTGAGTCTGTTCGTATACAGAAAGACGAGCTGGTTCAGGAAGAAGCGAAAGTCATAAGGATTCGTGGCTCTAAGATGACCCGTGTTGCAGCGGCTGCTCCATCTGCCAACAAGGTTTTTGATGTAGTAGAGGAGATGCCGCAGTTTGTCGGCGGTTCAGGTCCAGATGCAGGACAATTCCTCGACAAGGTACAGGTGCGTAAGAATATGAACGAGACCGCCTTCTTCTATCCTGCCTTGGAGAGCGACAACAATGGCAACGTAGCCATCAGATTTACCCTGCCGGAGAGCGTGACTACCTGGAAGTTCATGGGCCTGGCTCATGACAAGGAGATGCGCAACGGTTTGCTGGTGGATGAGGCTGTGGCTCAGAAGACCGTGATGGTGCAGCCTAACATGCCTCGCTTCCTGCGTGAGGGCGATAAGAGCACCATCGTGGTGAAACTCTTCAATACTTCCGACAAGAAGGTGAGCGGCAACACCCGTATGCAGATTCTCGACCCGGAGACCAACAAGGTGGTTTGGCAGAAGACGCAGAACTACAGCATCGATGCCGAGGGCTCTGCTACCATCTCCTTTGATGTCCAGGGACTGAAAGAAGGCGTATATATTAATAAGGTGGTGGCTGCCGGTAATGGCTACAGCGATGGTGAACAGCACTATCTGCCGGTTTTGAGCAACCGTGAACTCGTGGTGAACACCCTGCCTATCACCCTGCATCAGAAGGGTGAGCAGAGCTTCGACCTGAGCAAACTCTTCCTGAACAAGGAGGGCAAGCAGGCGAAGGGCGCTGAAGAGGCAAAGGTAACCATCGAGTACACCAACAATCCTAGTTGGCTGATGGTGAAGGCGCTGCCAGCTATCAGTAATCCGGATGAGGAGAACGCCATCTCGCTGATGTCTGCCATCTATGCCAATACCATCACCACCCATATCCAGAAGACTCTCTCTTTGGATAATCATTCTCAGAAGAATCTCTTTCAGGAGAGCAACCGTCTGCAGAATCAGGTGGAGAAGCTGAAGAAGTTGCAGAACCCTAACGGTTCCTTCTCCTGGTGGAAGGGCATGAAGGGCAGCCGGTATATGACTACATCGGTAGCTGAAATGATGGTTCGATTGAATGCCCTCGCAGGTGTTCAGAAATCCACCGCCAAGATGCTGACTTCCGCCATTGATTATCTCTCCTGGCAGACAGCACAGGAAGTAAGAGAAATGAAGAAACAGGAGGAGAAAAAGCAGAAGGTGAGTCCTAGCGAACAGGCGCTGCATTATCTCTACATCCTTTCGATGGATGGCAGAAAGATGAAGCAGAATCTGGAGCAGGATAAGGCTTATCTGCTGGAAAAGATGTCGAAGATGACCGGTGATTTCTCCATCTATGGCAAGGCTCGTGCTGCCGTGGTTCTCGCCAGAAACAGCCAGCAGAATGCTGCCTACCGCGAGAAGGCAGGCGAATATCTGCAGAGCGTGAACGAATATGCCGTTTACCGTGAGGAGATGGGCCGCTACTACGATACTCGCAAGGCACTCTACAGCTGGAGAAACTATAAGATTCCTACCCAGGTATCCGTGATAGAGGCGCTGCAGATGCTGAAGCCGAATGACAAGCAGACCATTGAGGAACTGCAGCGCTGGCTCCTGATGTCGAAACGCACCCAGGTTTGGGATACGCCGGTGAACACCGTGGATGCTGTCTACGCCTTTATGAAGGGCAATGAGAGCAACTGGAGCAGGAAGGCTGAGAATGCCGTTCTGAAACTGGACGGAAAGCTGCTGCCGATGCCGCAGGATTCCACTACTTTGGGCTATGTGAAGACCGAAAAGACGGGCAAGGCATCTAAGCTGAGCATCGACAAAAAGAGCGATTATACCAGCTGGGGAGCCGTCTATGCAGAGTTTAAGCAGCCTATCAGCGAAATCGGTTCTATGGAGTCGGGCATCAAGGTGCGCCGTGTCATCGTTCCAGCCGAATCTGAGGGCAAGGGCAAGGCGCAGGCGAAGGTAGGCGAGAAGGTGAAGGTAACACTCCTCATCACCGCCGACCGCGACTACGACTTTGTGCAGATTACGGATAAGCGTGCGGCATGTCTGGAACCGGTTAACCAGAAGAGCGGTTATCAGTGGGGCATAGGCTGCTATGTTTCTCCAAGAGATTATGCAACAAATTTCTATTTCGATCGTTTATCTAAAGGTATGCACATCGTAGAAATGGAGTATTACGTGGATAGAAAGGGCGACTATCAGAGCGGAACTTGCACCGCTGAGTGTACCTACAGTCCGGAATTTGGTGGCCGCACAGAGGCTTATGAATTGAAAGTTAATAATTAAAGTTTATAGATTGATAATTTAAAATAGAATAGTATGAAACGGATGAATATATGGATGCTCTCAGCGCTGTTGGCGCTGCCTGCATCAGCACAGAAGATTACAACCCAGCACGAGGTGGTAGACTGCGGACAGGTGGTGTTCAACAAGCCTGTAACTGCCGAATTCATGCTGAAGAATGACGGGCACAAGCCGTTGGTTATCAACAATGTATTGAAAAGCTGCGGCTGTACAGAGGTAGATTATCCGAAGACGGGCATAGCTGCCGGCGAAAGTTTCGTCATCAAGGCGGTATACGATGCCAAGCAGATGGGTACTTTCACCAAGCAGGTTTGCCTCTATACCAATGCGGGTGAAGACCCGTTCATCCTCTCTATGAGGGGAAAGGTAGTGGGTAGCGTAGTAGATTTCGCTGGTTCTTACGATGAGATGCTGGGTGTCATCAAGAGTGATGCCCAGGAGGTGGAGTTTGATGACGTGAACCGTGGCGACCGTCCGGTTCAGCGCATCCATATCTTCAATCCTACCGACGAATTACTGGAGCCGGTAGTGATGCATCTGCCACCCTATCTTCATGCTTTCGTATCGCCTTCCAAGGTAGCTCCGCGTCATTCTGCCGAAATCAGTTTCGTGCTGGATTCCAAGAAACTGCGTGACCTGGGCTTGAACCAGACATCGGTTTATCTCGGTGAGCGTCCTGGCGATAAGATTGCGCCTGAGAAGGAAATTGTGGTATCAGCCGTTCTTCTTCCTGGTTTCGATAACATGACTCCAACCAAGAAGGCACTGGCTCCGAAGATAGAGATGTCTGCCACCGATCTCAATCTGGGTAGTTTCAATGGAAAGAAGAAGCTGAAGGGTGAGATTCTGATTACCAATAAGGGTAAGTCGGAACTGGATATCCGCAGCATGCAGATGTTTACGATGGGCTTGCAGGTGAACCTGAAGAAGAGTAAGATTCAGCCAGGAGAGACCGTTAAGATGAAGGTGACGGCTGTGGCTGCCGACTTGAAGAAATCGCGTGTCAGACACCCTCGTATCCTCATGATTACGAATGATCCTGACCATGCTAAGGTGGTGGTGAAGATTAATGTACAATGATTTAAAAACGAATATCGTGCAGATAGAAATAGATAACGGCAGTGGGTTTTGCTTTGGCGTAACCACTGCCATCAAGAAAGCTGAAGAGGAGTTGGCTAAGGGCGGTAAACTTTACTGCCTGGGCGATATTGTGCATAATGGTATGGAGGTGGAGCGCCTGCATGAAGCGGGACTCATCACGATAGACCATGAGCAGATGGAGGAACTGCAGGGCGTAAAGGTCTTGCTCCGTGCTCATGGTGAACCGCCTGAAACTTATGCCCTTGCCGAGCGAAACAACATCGAAATCATCGATGCTACCTGTCCTGTGGTGCTCCAGTTGCAGCGCCGCATCAAGAAGCAGTATGTCAACAATCCGGAGGCACAGATCGTGATTTTCGGCAAGAATGGGCATGCTGAGGTGCTCGGACTGGTGGGGCAGACGGAGAGTCATGCCATCGTGGTAGAGAAGTTTGAGGATGTGAAGCAGCTGAAGGAAACCGGTCAGTTGGATTTCTCTAAAGATATCTATCTTTACTCCCAGACTACCAAGAATCTCGATGAGTTCCACCGCATCATCGAATACTGCCAGGAGCATATTGTTGAGGGCGCTGTCTTCAAGAGTTTCGATACCATCTGCCGTCAGGTGGCTAACCGCATGCCTAACATCGCTGCCTTTGCCAGCAAGCATGATGTCATCCTCTTTGTGAGTGGCAGAAAGAGTTCGAATGGTAAGGTGCTTTTCAAGGAATGCAAGAGCATGAATGCCAACAGCTACCAGATAGAAAGTGCCGACGAAATAGATATGAACTGGTTCAAGGATGTGGAAACGGTTGGTATCTGTGGCGCTACCAGTACGCCGAAGTGGCTGATGGAAGAATGCAGGGATAAGATTATCAAGGAAAGTTCTGCTCTTTTGTAGTAAGAGCTAAAATATTGATTATCAGTTATTTGATATACTTGATACGGTGTTTCACCGTATATGGGTAGAGGATAGTTTTATCGTTGATTGAAAAACTTAATATGCTGGTTATTAATTAGTTAACCCATTTGACGCTGTGTTTTACAGCGTCAAGTGGGTTTATCTTTTATAAACTGTCTGAAAATAAAACAGGTGATAAATCTTCTCCCGAAGACCTATCACCTTCAAAAAACAGTAATTAACTCAAAATTTATAATCTATATCATTACTACCTTGTTAATATGATTGCAAAGATACTAAATTGAAGTTTTTTTTCCAAATCTTTTTCATCGAATAAAATAAATTTATCGGTAAAAATAGTATATTTAACGTATTTTTGCATAAATAACCCGGCAGTCTCTTTTCTGTAGCTTATTCTGCTATTGCCTTTTGATATTGTTCCATCAGCCATGCCTTTTGTTCAGGAATGGTCATGTTGCTGTTGTCGAGCGTGATGGCATCATCAGCCTTTCTGAGTGGGGAAGTCTCGCGGTGGGTATCGATATAGTCGCGTTCCTCTACATTCTTCAGAATCGCATCGAAGTCGGCTGGCATTCCTTTCTCCTTCAGTTCATCGAAACGGCGCTGTGCTCTCACCTGTGAGCTGGCTGTTACGAAAATCTTCAGCTCGGCATTAGGGAACACGGTGGTACCTATATCGCGACCATCCATCACGATGCCCTTGTCTTCGCCCATCTTCTGCTGCTGTTCTACCAGTGCCTCTCTGACGAAAGGAACGGCGGCAATCGGACTAACGTGGTTGGAAACCTCTAACGAACGGATTTCCTTTTCTACCAGTTCGCCGTTCAGATAGCAGTCCGGGCGACCGGTTGTTTCATTAAACTTGAATGAGATGCTGATGTTCTTCATCTCCTTCTGCAGTTCTTCAGTCTTTACGGCTCCATCTGCTTCAAAGAGCTGATGACGCAGCGCATAGAGAGTTACCGAGCGGTACATGGCGCCCGTATCTACATAAACATAACCTATTTCCTTGGCAAGATCCTTTGCCATCGTACTCTTACCGCAAGAAGAGTATCCGTCTATTGCTATTGTTATTTTCTTCATAATTTCGAACTAACTTTAATGTATAATAATGTAGAATTTATAATCTGTAACTTACGTTCAGCATGAAACTGCTGCTACTGACGTGATATTTGCCATAGGCAACGTTCAGATGGAAGCGCTCCAGGTTGATACCGCCACCCACAGAAAAACCGGCTCCATGACTGCTTTCCTCATCTTCTGAGGTGCTGATTTTCATCTCGTTGGCTCTCCGGAAGTTGTAGCCGGCACCTATCCACAGGCTCTCCGAAAGCAGAATGTCGGCACCTACTACGGCATGATCACGAAGACTGCTGTCCCAATGGTTCAGGTTGACCAGTGTGGCTGATACCCTGAACGGTGCGTTGGCGAAGCGTTTCGTCACACCCAACTGCAGGTCGATCGGCATCTTCTCGTATTCATTGTCGTAAGCTTTCAGCTGTCCACCCAGGTTCTTTGCCACGCAAGAAACCGACCATTCCGTTTCCGGGTCGTAATAGTTGATACCCAAATCCACTCCCACAGCGATAGAATTGTAATCGCCAATATACGAAGTGATGAATTTGGCGGCAATACCACCCGCGAATTTCTCACCGAGCATATAAGAGAAGTAACCCGCAACGGCAATATCCTTTGCCGAGAACTCACCCATCTGGATATTGTTCTCGTCCGTCTCTTTCATCTTGCCGTAGTCAACAAGCTGAGCCGAAACAGCCCACGAAGCCTTGTCGTTGACAATACGGTTGAAACTAGCCGAGGCAGTATTCACCCCCGACATATAGTTCATATAATTGAGATTGACCGTCTTGTCGTTTACTGATGACAGAAGAGCCGGATTATGGAATATGAGTGCCTCATCATCTTCTATCAAGGTGATGTTGTCGCCACCCAGAGCAGCTGCGTGAGCACTCACCGGCAAGCGAAGGAAATTATACCCCGTTTGGCTCTCTTGAGCATCAATAATTGTCGCAAAAAGCGTCAATATTGCGGAAATTACATATTTTTTCATTTAAATTTTCTAATTCTTTGGCAAAGATACTGCTTTTTTCAATAATAAGAAGTAATTTTGCAATGTTTTCGTAGGAAATAACGATTTTAAACGGTTTTTATTGTGGAAATTAAGAAATCAAATAGCGCACAACTGGAAGATAAGCGGGTTACATTTTTCCTGCTGGGGTTGCTGCTGGCTTTTACTTTCATCTTCGTAGGACTCCAATATCAGAGAGGTCCGCAGGGAGATGATGACTTGTCGGAATCGATGGAAGATCTTTCACAGGATCTGGAAATGTCGGCTCGTCCCGACCTGAAAGATATGGTGAGTGCAGAGGCTGTTTCGGCTCCTGCTTCTAAGTCTATTACCCAGGAAGTGAAGGCTGCCGAGCAACAGACTCAGAAGGCACCGCAGAAAATCAGTTCTACAACCAGCGAACTGGTTATCGGCGACGGCTCGGGTGTAGTGGATGGAGCAGAGGTGAAGGAAGCGGTTCCTGAAACTCCCATTGAGAATCCGGGAGCTGAGGCTCCTATCAAACTGACCGTCGTGCAGAAGATACCGCAGTTTCCTGGTGGCTGGTCTGCCTTCATGCAGTGGCTTACCAAGAACCTGAAGTACCCTGTAGCTGCCCAGAAGAGTAGGATTCAGGGAACCGTAGTGGTATCCTTTATCGTAAACAAGGATGGAAGTGTTGCCAATATCAAGGTAAGCACTTCGGTAGATCCATTGCTCGACAACGAGGCTTTGAGGGTGATGAAGATGATGCCGAAGTGGAAGCCGGGCATCGATAAAGGCAAGGTCTGTCGCACGATGATTGCCATCCCGGTAGTGTTCCAGCTATAAATTATAAATTGTTCATTGTAAATTATACATTATAAATTATACATTATTATGAAGACAGCAGATGAAATTTTAAGCATGGTAAATGAGTTTCTGGCTAATTTGCCTTACGAAAGAAAGCCAAAGTCTCTTTATGAGCCTATCAGATACGTACTTTCTATGGGTGGCAAGCGTATTCGTCCTACGCTCATGCTTCTGGGCTACAATCTTTTCAAGGACAATCCTGAGAAGATTCTGATGAATGCCGTTGCCCTGGAAACTTATCATAACTATACTTTGCTGCATGATGACCTGATGGACAATGCTGATTTGCGTCGCGGTCATGAAACGGTTCATAAGAAATGGGATGCCAATACGGCAATCCTTTCGGGCGACAGCATGCTCGTTCTGGCTTATGAACGTATGGCTCAATGTGATGAAAAGCATCTTGCCAAGGTGTTGAAACTCTTTACGACCACTGCCCTGGAAATTGGTGAAGGTCAGCAGTTTGATATGGAGTTTGAAAACCGTAACGATGTGAAGGAGGAGGAATATATCGAGATGATCCGCCTCAAGACCAGCGTTCTCCTGGCTTGTGCCCTTAAGATGGGTGCTATCCTTGCCGATGCTTCTGATGAGGATGCAGAGAACCTGTATAAGTTTGGCGAGCAGATAGGATTGGCGTTCCAGTTGCAGGATGATTACCTCGATGTTTACGGCGATACCAAGGTGTTCGGTAAGGAGATTGGTGGCGATATCACATCCAACAAGAAGACTTACATGCTCATCAATGCCTTCAACCATGCCAACGACGCTCAGCGTGCAGAATTGCAGAAGTGGGTGGATGCCAAGGATTTCGACCGCAAGGAGAAGGTGGCTGCCGTTACCCGTCTATACAACGAGATAGGTATCGACAAACTGGCGCAGGATAAGATTGCTTATTATTTCGAGCAGAGCAAGAAGTATCTGGATGCCGTGAATGTGCCTGCTGAGCGCAAGGAAGAACTGGCTAAGTATGCTCAGAAAATGATGAAGCGACAGTACTAATCATAAAGTTCAAAGTTGACAGTTCAATGTTCAAAGTAATAGATACACATACGCATTTCGATGCGGAGGAGTTTGATGAGGATAGGGCGGAGGCTTTCGCCCGTGCCAAGGAAGCGGGGGTAGGCAAGGTGTTCTTGCCTGCCATCGATGTGAAGACCACACACGCGGTACTGGCATTGGCTAAGGAATATCCTGGCTATGCTTATCCGATGATTGGCCTGCATCCTGAAGAGGTGAAGGCTGACTGGAAGGAACAGCTGGCTGAACTCCGGAAGATACTGGAGGAGCATCGCATGACCGGTAATGCCAGTCAGGCGGGTTCTCCTCAGTTTTCTGACTTGATTGCCATCGGAGAGGTAGGACTTGATTATTACTGGAGCCGTGAGTTCGAAAACGAGCAGCTCGAGGCTTTCGAGGAACAGGTAAAATGGTCGGTAGAAACCCAGCTCCCGCTGATGATTCATTGCCGCAAGGCGCAGAACGAGATGGTGCATCTGCTCAGAAAGTATGAGAAAGAACTGCCGGGTGGCGTCTTCCATTGCTTTACGGGCAATCAGAAGGAAGCCGAAGAACTGCTCTCCTTCGATAAGTTTGTATTGGGCGTCGGTGGCGTATCTACTTTCAAGAGCAGCCATCTCAGAGAAGACCTCCCTGCTGTAGTTCCTCTGGATCGCATCGTTCTGGAGACCGACAGTCCGTATATGGCGCCTGTTCCTTATCGCGGCAAGCGTAATGAGAGTGCTTTCGTGGTAGAAGTGATGAAGACGCTCGCCAAGGCTTATGGCATAAGCGAAGAGGAGTTTGCCCGACAGACCAACCTCAATGCAGAGCGGGTTTTTCCGCTATCCGTATCGCAAGTATAGGACGCAAGCGTTCAAAACTCCTTAAATAAACATAAAAAAACAATGAAAGTTATGGTATTTCGGAGGAAAAGCAATAATTTTGCACTTCGAAATTGTTGCAGCAGCATGTTGCGGCGATTAAGAAGAGTTCTTCGGAATATGGAAAGGTGCTCGAGTGGCTGAAGAGGCACGCCTGGAAAGCGTGTATTCCCCTAAAGGGAATCGGGGGTTCGAATCCCCCTCTTTCCGCAGAAATCACTGAAAATTAGGTATTTCCAAAACATCGTATTTTATCCAACTAAGTAGAATCCTGCACATTCTTGCACATTTTTGCACATTTTTGCACAATTCTGCTTGCAAATAGCTTGCAAATGATAACAACGAAACTATACTTAGATACAAGAGCGGTCAAGGACGGAGAGCCTGCACCGCTCAAAGTTGCCATCACGAAGAAGCGACAGGCAGCTTATATTCCTCTTGGTGTCAAATTGAAAAAGGAACAATGGGATGTCAAGAAACAAAGAATAGTTGATGCACCAAACAAGCAGAGATTGGAAATATTTGTCAAGAACAAATTGGTAGAGATTGAAAACGCTATATTGGAACTGCAGATGAAGGGAGAACTTACTCAACAGACTTCAACGCAGATAAAGAATAAGGTTGTGGCCTATCTAGACCCTGATGTTAAGAAGAAAGACTTATTTATAAATAGGTATATAGAATATATGAATAGTCGTTCAGCACAAAGGACCAGGGAAATATATGCAACCACTTTGAAGAAGATGCGCGATTTCGATAGCAAGGTAGATACCTACGCTTTTGAAGATATCTCAAAGGATTGGCTGAAAAGGTTGGATGCCGAGTTGGTAAGACAAGGGTTAAAGAAGAACTCCAGGAATATACATTTCAGAAACATACGTGCCGTTTTCAACGATGCTATCGATAATGAGATAACCAGCCATTATCCGATGAGAACATTCGATATAAATCCGGAACAGACAGAAAAACGTTCTCTTTCTGTAGATGAGCTACGTACCTTATTTAATTATACTGTGCAGCCATGGCAGCAGAAGTACCTGGATTATTTCAAGCTTACATTCTTCTTGATCGGGATAAACCCTGCCGATATTCTTAATTGTACGGATGAGAATGTTGTAGATGGAAGATTACTGTATAGACGAAAGAAGACGGGAAGACTGTATAGCATCAGACTGGAACCGGAAGCTATACAGATAATAAATAGGTATAGAGGAAAGACAAAGCTAGTCAATTTCTCAGAGAACATGAGAAACTACAAGCAATTTGTGTGCAAGGCAAACAAGGGACTAAAGGCAATAGGCCCTGTCACTAAAGAAAGGAACGAGAAAAAGAAAGCTCATGATTTTCAGAAGGAATATCATACAAAGCATAATCCTCTGTTTGATCATATCTCTCTGTATTGGGCTAGGCATACGTGGGCAACAATAGCCTTCTCCATAGGAATACCCGAAGAAATCATTGCCGAAGCATTGGGACATTCCCATGGAAACAGGACAACAGCTATCTATATTGACAAGAGTGTTGCCAATATAGACGCTGCAAATAGAAAAGTATTGGATTACGTTCTATATAAGGAGCAACCAAAGGACTAACCCTTGGAAGCTCCTTTCGAACCAATTAAATTATCAGACCATTGGCCTTCATGAAGTTAACCATTGCCCTGTTCTGTGGCAAAAGAGCAGGGATATCCATTCTGTTAGCCTTATACAAGTTGGTAGCAGAATTATACATATCCCAGGCAGTTACAAACTCCTTATCGTGATAGGCCTCCAGCATATCCTCTGTAAAGAGTGTAATCTGTGACTGATTGAGAGGGTAGGTGATATTCTCACGAATAGACTTTCGTGATGTATCTGCCTTTACTCTGGTAGCAGTCATCAAACCAATGAGCAAGAACATCTGTTCTGCAGTAATGCGTGTCTCCTTCATCTTGGCAATACGCTCACGATCAGTCTCGATGATGTGCCGGGCATCGACCAGCCATGACTTTAATGTATCAAGCATTGCTGCCACTTCCATACCAGAACCCTTCTTGCCCTTTTCGGAATAGCTGGACATATACAGTTCTGGAGAGAGCATACACTGATTGTGGCAAATCATCACATTCGGACCGAATCCAATCTGAATACCTTTCTGATGGAAGGCTACGGCCACATTAGTAGTAGTCTCATCATTATCAAAATCAGTGATACGAATATTGGCATAAACTCGGCGGAGAATATGCGCCTCTACCGCATGTTGACCTTTGACCGCTTCCACTTGTGGGAGGCGAACCACTCCAGGCGACTGACGGTCTCTGTTCTGTGCTGCAAACATATCATAAACCTCCACATTGTAGCCGAGCTCTGTACACTCATCAATGACCTTATTGAAAAGGTCAAAGTGATAGATGCCACGGAGCGGATTTCCGTAAACATCATCCTCACGGTGTGTGCGACTCAACTGTTCGAGAGTGATAGCTTGGGTCTTGGCTTTCTCGAAATCAAAGAACTTGTCTTCATTAACTGAAGAAGGAACTGCTACCATATCCTCGGCAGCCTTACTCAAATTTGTTGCTGTTGTCATAATCTTTAATATTTTAATTGGTTACAAATTATTTCAATGGAATGCCTGCTTCTTCAAGAAGCTTGATTCTCTCTTCCTTTGTTGCTTTTGTCAAGTTTGTCTCTTTGACAAAATTCCCGGCAGAGTCTCTTGTTATAAGAAAAACATAGTCGGCATGATTGATCCAACTTCTCTGACACTCCTCACGATAGGCACTGGCCTCCTCGTAAGTCTCAAACCCGCTCTTTGTGTCATACATTGAATCATCGCGGGTAACATACAAGCTACTAGTCTTCATTTTTAATCTCAATTATGTACATTAATTCTTTCTCTAAAACATCCTTGTCTTGGTAAGGAGAATCGTACTTATATACGACTGCATCATCAAGATAAGTTCTTACTCCCTTCATGAAGCCATCTTGTAACACAGAGTTATCTGTTATGTAGACTGCCAGGAAGAAGCCGTTTCGCTCCTGTGTATCTCCTAGGCCAACTGCACTGAAATGACTTCTGAAAGTAGTACCCTGCAACTCGTCGAATGAATACTGTATCATAAGTCTTTTCATCATTTCAAAGAATACTGCTACTTTAATTGCTTTCATATAAGTGACTTGACCGTGTTGTCGAGGGCTTATTTTATTAATGTTTCATTGCTAAATCTACTATCGCTACGACAAATAGAAAAATTAATCCGTTTATTAAAAGAATGGTACCCATATCTACTTAAAATTAAAGAAGTCCTTAATCTGTTTCTTCTCGTCATCGCTGGCATTCAAGATGTCCTTCACTATGAAATCTGCAAGCGGAGCTAATACTGTATTCATAGCATCAATCAGTTCACCCTGCGCTCCAAGTTTAGAAAGAACGCCTGCATATTCACAAAGAAATTCATGGGACGAAATGAATCCCATTTCATAATTCTTTTTGATTTCCTTAATTTCTTCCATCTTTTTAAGATTTTAATTGGTTCAACATAATTTATGGTTAGTCAAAATAACCACTCTTTCTATATGCAAAGGTACAAAAAAAATGTGATATATGCAAATATACCACACTTTATTTTAGTTAAAAATACCAAATTCAACTCGCTGAGTATCAAAGAGTTATATGCTTTTGTAGATACTGCTTAATGTAATGATTTTTGTAGCTTCGCCGACTTTGTCAATCAGATTGGTTACGGCTTCATCCACTTCGCACAAAGCATTATACACATCGTTTGGGATATTACCTGTCTCCAAACCATTACTACTCATTTTCCAAGTTTGGTTTAGCTGCCTTGCAGCATCCACCATTAATTTAATGTCCGTCATATTTCTAAATTTTAAATGAATATCCTACTAACTGCCTGGCAGAGCCATCCCATCATATAGCAAGGCTCTTCGTCTTTCAAGTCAATACCTAGTGATTCGCAGATATGAGTGACAACATGAAACATTTCGTGTGTGGCAGTATTCACGAACTCATATTCTGATGTGGTCCTGCTAATAGCAACCACGCTCTTCCTACCTGCAAGATTGGAGTAGGTTAGACCTGTGTTTGGCATTCCTCGTAAGCAATGCTCCCTTGCGCTTTCGACTGCCTTTTCTGTGCAGCCTATCTGCACAAGGGAGTTGCATACCTCATCGGTATCTGATGATTCCAAACCGTAAAACACAAGAACTTTCCAATCGTACTTTTCTAGATATCTCTTGACTTATCATAAAATATCATCCCATGGAATGCCGATGCCATTATGGTTGCAATCGGCATAGAATCTGTTAAAGATGAAGCCATCCTTCTGATCGGTATCATCAACCATATCTTTCACGAACAAAGCCATGTGAGCTTCGTCCTCGATGGAAGACTTATAGAAATCAGCCTTAACCATGTTTGCCACATAGACATGATCATAGCCTACATTATTTTCAAGTGTCACTCCCTGCTTGGTAAGGATGGATTCAACCTTCTCCTTATCCATATAGTCAACCTCCTCATCCTTTTTGGTGACTGGGTTGTATTTTCTCATCTGAGCGACTGCCCACTCACAAGCCTTCTTGTTGAAGTGCCAGCCATTATATCTCAGATATGCTATCATTCCTTCTGGCTTCATATCGTAAGCATCCAAAGGCATTCTACATTTTCCCATAGTTCTTTCTTTTAAGGGTGGCAGGGAAAATCCCCACCACCGAATTAAACATTAGTAGCGTCCACCGCCACGGCGACCATAGTAGCGTCGCTCTCCATAGCGGTCTTCGTCGCGCCAATCTTCATCGTCCCACTTGTCACGATAGTCTGGCATTGGCATACGATTACCCATACGCTCACGCTTCAGACTATCCAAGCACTTCATAACCTTGCCACCTGCTCGAACCATTTCTTCGCAGTTGTCAACAAGCTCATCGAACTTGTTTTCCGTAATTTCTACCATATATCCCATAGCAATTACTTTTTAAAATTGTTACCGCTCAAAGCCTTAGACAGCATGGATTCAATATTGGATAGCGTTCCCTTCATGCCGCTGACCTCTGATTTGAGGTTACTGATGTCTTTTTCCTGCTGCTTTTCCTTAGCAATCTGTGGGTTGATTCTAGTGAGCATTTCCTCGCAGGAGCTTATAACTCCATTGTGGTAATCTACACTTTCCACGACTCCCTTTGAATGTCGCAACATAGCATCAATCTCTGCGCACATAGCTTCTCTGCTGTCACTGACAACAACACCTTCATTGCCGAAGTTCACTATCTGTGCCGTAGATGGCAGCTTTTCGAAATTGACCTGCTGGTCCTCTACTTGCACCTTAACATCAACGGTCGTCTCCAATGTCGGAGTCTGTCCTGGTATATAGCTAGGATATTTCTGCTGAGGATTGCTGACCGATATTACTTGACCGATTTTTAGAGTCGGCTTTTCTCCTCCCTTGTCTAAGATGTAGAAGAGAGAAGACTGTCTTAGTCCTTGAAACATTTTCTTTCTCTTTTAAAGGGGCAGACTTTTCAGTCTGTCCCATAGTTAATACTCTGTTAGCCGCCTGTAGGCTGCTGAAACCCAAGCAGTCGGATAATACCGCTCTTCTTATTGATGTATGCCAAAGCCTCCGTAGTTTCAGAAACGTTAGCTCCCGTCACTGCCTTTCCCACATGATCAACAACTGGCACCTTTGTTGTGCCGGAAGTAGTTCCGCTAGTGTTAGCAGTTCCGTTAACAGTGGTCGAACCACTATTTGGAGTTACGATTGTAACAGGAAGTGTCGCACTTGCAGCGGCAACTCCTTGATGTATCTTCAAGAGTACAATGCACTCGCAAGGCAAAGCATTGTAGTAGCAAGGATTGATACCATAATCTACACTAGCATCTGTGACCTGCTGAGCATTTGTCTTCAGCTCATAGATACCGCCTACATCAATAAGTTTGATTTGGTTTCTCTGACCGATTGGAATTAATGGATTGAATGGATATAAAGGGAACATAGTTACCTCCTTTCCTAACAACCGCATCCTACAGTTGAACGAGAAGCCGCTACATCACCTGCATAAGCTCCCATGGCGGCAGCAGTATAAACGTCCTTGTTGAATACTCCGTACTGAGGGTACTGAACACTGATGGTATTAGGCAACTTGCACTTGATGCCAGCCACCTCTGCCTGCAGTGCAGCCAAAGCTGCATTTACTGGTGTGATAACCTGTGCCTGATAAGCCTGCAAAGCCTGTGTCTGATGCTCGTTTGAAATCTGAGCAAGCAGGGCACTATTCTTCTCTCTCAAAGCATCGAGCTTATCCTGCATTGCCTGTGTCTGCATCTGATCCAACTTAGCCAAGACAGACTGATTGTTAGCATCAGCCTTGTCACGGAGCATCAAAGCATTGGCATTTGCCGTATCATTGATGGCGTGGGTCTGCTGACAGATAGACAACTTGAGGTTGCCATCCATTGCAGTTATGGCGTTATTGGTCTTGCAGCAGCATTCTGCCAACTGAGTAGCGATGGCATTGTTACCCTGCATGATAGCAGTCAAAATCTGATTAGCATTCATGCCCATCTGATTGCCGAGGTTGCAAATCTGATGACCTAAGCCATTGATTGCAGCCATGACTGCGTCACTTGATGTGTTGAGGGCTGTAGCCAAGCTCTGAACGTCGAAACCATTGCGCTGAACAGCCTGCATGATAACGGCTGTATTGGCATCATTGTTAAGCATTGGCACAACACCGCCCTGTCCGTTAGAACCCATGCAGCGATTACCTCCGAAGAACCCCATACCATTATTGCCCATAAGGATGAACAAGAGGAGGATTGCAAAGATGTCTTCACCCCAACCATTTCCGTTTCCACGGTTGTTCAAGAGTGCAATAAGACCTGGGTCAACACCCTGTCTCTGCATGAGTGCAGGAAGCATAGCCAAGATTCCATTAGAGCCTGTGCCGCTTGTGCCGCTCTCTGGATTGAACACGTAAGTTTTACTTTCCATATCCCGAATTTTTAATTTAACCTTAATATTTAACTAACACTATTTGTAACGTTACGTGTGCAAAGTTAGAAAATTGTTTTGAAATAAGCTATAAGGCTATCATAGTTTTCGTTAGTGGCTATAAATCAGTGGTTTATGGTGATAGTAGGTAGGCTCATTTTTTATCCTCTTAGAACAGAAGAATTTACTTTGCAAACAAAAAGGGCGACCGCTCATCACGAGTAGTCGCCCTAGTTATCCAAAATAAATCTCAAAACCTTAATTAAACAACTTTTCTAAGATTCTTTCTTTTTCTTCCTTGATATATATAGTAAGTACATAACTATGAGTATAAAGCAGAACCAAAACATCTGCCCCGTTTTTAAGAATATCTTCTGCATACTTGACAGAGATTTCTCTTTTATAAAAGGAGCGTCAATCTTATAGAACTGAGAGGTACCAATCTTTGATAAGGAGTCACATCTTCCTCTGTAATATATAAAGCTATCTTTGTATGCTTTATATGTACTGATGGTATCGAGGAGCATTCTTCGTTCCTTTTCAAATAAATAGTGACTCTCGTAATGAAAACGATCTTCACCAATCTTATTCCCTTGCGCATCATATCGGGTTGCTGTGCTATCTTTTACATAGCTGCTATCTTTGGTAGCCTTTTCTGTTTCTCGCTTTTGGATATGTTGCCATTGCTCGAAGGCATAAGACAATCGGGTAGTGAAGAGGGAATCGAACTTTTTTTCACTCTGCTTGTCTGTGATGAAGGTTTGTGTAGTTACTGCTCTAGGAGTACTGCACCCTAAGACAGAAACAAGCGCAAGACCTACCACTAGGGTAATGGTTGCCCATTTCCAAAATCTTATATCATACCATTTCATCATTTATTCAATTTTAGATTACCATACGTAATGTAGCTAAGTCTGCGAAGCCACCCTTTAAGAAAACCTTTCTGGTCACCGACTGCGATTCTCTTTAGATAAGCTTTTCTATCCTTCTTGAAGGCTTCGAATAGTCTTTCTCCATTGGATTTATTAATGGCATACAGCGTCTTATTACCGATAATACCATCTGCTGTGATACCTAATACAAGTTGTAGATGTTTTACAGCTTTACTAACTCCGCTGTTATAAGCAAAGTCTACCAGCATATTGGCTACGCTCTGATCTTGGATTTGGTCCGCTTTGCAAGCGTTCCAATAGTTCTGCTTAAAAACTCGATGAAAGTCTTCCTCAGTAAGGCGTTTTACATCTTCCTCGTTAAGGACACCATCACCATTCTTATCATACCCGACTCTTCTCCAGGTAGCAAGGGTGATGCCGTATTTAGTAGCGCCACCCCTGTCATGCTTGTTATTTGTATATTTGTCCGTTTCCCAACTGAGGATAAACGGAACGAGTTTACTAGAATCAGCCATGTTTACTTCTCCTCCTCGCTATAATCATTTCCTTGAATAATGCAGCCAAATACAATAATGCTTACTATATAATAGCTGCCACCATAATAATCGCTAACATCATATCTTTTCCTCCTTTTCTGTGTAATTTAGATAGTCTGACAAATATGGAATCTTCTCGATAAATTTGAAGCGCATGAGATAATAGAGGAAACTCACTACATACCAAGGAGGGGTACCCTTCTTGAATATCTGTTTCAAGTTCTTCAGAATATTGCATCCGTAGAACCACAATACTAGATACGAGATAAAGGAAACACATTGAACGGAACCTTCCATTTGTCCTTTGAATCGCCCGATTGCATATACTGCTGCACAAAGGACGAAGAACACGGTAGCGTGACCGATGCACACAACTGCTTTCTTCAACTCGAAGTTCTCTCCTTTTGCAATCATGCCACTAAGATAACCGAAAATAAAGTTGAGGGTGAAGACGATCATAAGCGAAGATAACTCGCCTTCAATCGGTTTAAGATAGGCGAGGAGTGCAAGAACTACGCCTACAACAATATCTTTAATTCTATCTGCCATACTATAACTATTTGATGATTAAACAATAACGCTGCAAATATACAACAAAATATTTAATCATCAAATAGATTTCACGAAAAAGTGCAAAACTTTATTCTAACATATAAAAAAGAGAGGCAATCACTTACCTCTCTTACTCAAATTGTAAGGAACACTTACATGTTCAACTATTAGGATAGAAGTAGAAACAGAAATCCCCTATACTATTGGCGTAGTATAGGGGAATATTACATTCCTGCTCGGAAATGCGATGCTCTTAAAAGTGCTGCTCTAAAAAGCACTGCAAATATAGACAATAATTCCGAAACCACCAAATTTTTCATCATTAATTTGTTAGATACAGGTACAATCCTTCCACGAACCACATTATCAATATCATAGTTGATGATGTCACCCAAGCCATGAAGAACTTATCTATCGTTTTATACTTATAGGAAAGGTACAGGTAAGCAATAAACGTGCTGTTGATGATTACCATTATCGCTACTATAATCAAAGTACAAAACATATAATCCATACTCATATATGCTCGCTTATCCGTGATGCGATAGGGCTTATACGTTATGATTTTCTCTTGCTTTTTATATAGTGTAGTATATCCCACTTCTTAAAATATCGGGTATGTCCTCGCTTTTTGCAAACGCCATTTGGAATGTCACCTCTAGCAACCATACGATTGAGTGTAGCATCAGAAACGTGAAGTTTCTCCTTGACTTCCTCTGTACTCAACATAGGATTGAGCATATCTGGGATGATGTCACACAATCTATCCAGGTCATCATCGCTCATTCCGCAAGCGGTGACCTTCTCGCCATTTCTCTGCTGCTCGTCTGCCTTAAAGCAAGCATCACTCAGCGACTTCAAAGCCGTGCCGAGTATCTTATAATTCAATATCTTTCCCATATCTTATGCACAGATTTTACGTCCTAGTTTCGTATCATTAACAAACATTCTAGCAAAGCTATACAAAT
>OOBU01000094.1_pt1 | contig 62410 bp, 50 predicted proteins | sample 1671501 | NCBI WGS metagenome assembly OOBU01 (sample SAMN06348163, study PRJEB24527) | human gut metagenome | biome: human gut; feature: ankylosing spondylitis patient; material: feces | host: Homo sapiens | place: China | collected 2015-10
CATTGAATAAAAATACAAGAATGAAATCCGATAACGATTTAATCAGCGCTTCCCTAACGGGCGATGAGTTTTGTGTTACCGCCTTTGGCAGAAACCGATGTCTGATAATCTGACGTCTTTAGTCTTCTTCAAGAATCCGGCCCTGCGGCAAACAGAAAGCGGATAGCAGACTTTACTATCACACTGCCTCACCAGCACACCAGCACACCAGTACACTAGCACACTAGTACACTAGTACACCAGCTCACTATTTCCCCAGTCCCTTTTCCTTATCCTTCTTCACCACCTGGTTGATGGCAATGAGGTCCTTCAAGAGGTCCTCCAGGGAGGAGAGGTAAAGCATGTTGGTGGAATCGGAGAGGCCTTCCGGCGGATTGTCGTGGACTTCCATGAAGAAGCCGTCTACGCCGGAAGCTGCTGCGGCCCTTGCCAGGTAGGGGATGAATTCCCGCTGGCCGCCGGTGGTATTTCCCATGCCGCCGGGGAGCTGCACGCTGTGGGTGGCATCAAAAATGACGGGGTAGCCGAACTGACGCATAATGGGGAAGGACCGCATATCTACCACCAGGTTGTGGTAGCCGAAGGATGCTCCTCTTTCCGTGACTGCCAGGTTCGGATTGTGGGCCTCCTCCATTTTTTCAATCACATTTTTCATGTCTTCCGGTGCCATGAACTGGCCTTTTTTCACGTTCACCGGCTTGCCTGTCATGGCAGCGCCGTAAACCAGATCGGTCTGGCGGCAGAGGAAGGCCGGAATCTGCAGCATATCCAGCACCTTGGACGCCGGAGCGAGCTGTGTCACATCATGGACATCAGACAGCACCGGCACCTGCAGCTCCTTTTTAATATCCGCCAGAATTTCCAGGCCCTTTTCCAGACCCGGTCCGCGGAAGGAATGATAGGAGGAACGGTTGGCCTTATCGTAGGAGGCTTTAAAAATGTACTGCACCCCCAGCCGTTCACAGATTTTCTTGATTTCCCGGCCGATCATCAGGGTACGGTCATAGCCTTCAATAACGCAGGGGCCGGCGATGAGGAAAAGCTTTTCCCCGTCCAGTGTCAGATTTCCTACATGAATTGTTTTCATAAGTGGTTCCTTTCAAAATACTCATTGGCTTTCTTCAAATCCGCTTCCGTATCGATGCCGATGTCTTCGGTTTTTACAGAAATGACACCGATTTTATAGCCCATTTCCAGGGCCCGGAGCTGTTCCAGGGATTCCGTCCTTTCCAGCGGCGTCTGTTCCATTTTGGCATAGGCCAGAAGGAAATCCCGGCGATAGGCGTAGATGCCCACATGCTTCAACGGCGGTTCTGCAAAGTCATGACGGGGATAGGGGATGAGGGAGCGGGAGAAATAAAGGGCTTCGCCCTTCCTGCTGACCACCACTTTCACAGCGGAGGGGTCATCATATTCTTCCTTATGGAGTGGTGTGGCCACGGTGGCCATATCCAGGTCTTCATGGTCCATGAGATCCTTTGCCAACCGGTCAATGACATCGGGGTCAATGAGTGGTTCATCGCCCTGTACATTCACAATAATATCATACTCCGGAAATTTCGCCGCCACCTCTGCCAGCCGGTCCGTGCCGGTGGGATGATTGACGGACGTCATAACTACATGGCCGCCGAAGGATTTTACTTCATTTTCAATATCCCCATGGTCTGTAGCCACAATCACCGTATCCGGCACTTTGGCCAGAAGAGCTCTTTCATAGACCCTGTGCACCAGTGTTTCGCCTGCAATCATGCGAAGAGGCTTGCCCGGAAGACGGGTAGAAGCATACCTTGATGGAATAATACATGCGACTTTCATTTCAAATCCTCCCATTGCTTCCTTACAGCAGCTTCCCCCTCGGAAAAGGCCATTTCGATTTCCAATACGTAAAAGGGAACTGCCGCTTTGTCTATTTCCTTCAGATTCATCATTTTGACTGCGTCCTTTTCTGTGGTCACAATCATGTCTGCGCTGTATTTCACAGCTTCCGATATGACATTCCGCAAATCCTCATCGCTGTAGTGATGATGGTCGTCGTAGGCCATTTCTCCAGTGAGGAAGAATCCTGCTTCTTTGGCAGTCCTGGCAAAGGCCGCGGGATTTCCTATGCCTGAAACCAGGTAGGCCCGCTTTCCCTTGATTTTCGAAAGGGGGCCTTCATGGTTTCTTTCTTTCCATTTTGCAAAAGACACCGCCCTGGAGGGGCTGTGAGAGGCACAGATAACCGGAATGTTCGGCGCCAGTTTTTCCAGCCGGTTCCTGATTTCCAGAACCCTTTTCTCCTCCACCTGGTCACTCTTGGTAAGGATGAAAAGGCTGGCCCGTTTCAGGGCATCCGGCCTCTCCCGAAGAAGCCCCCGGGGAAGGGCATGTTCATAGCCGAAGGGATTGGTGCAGTCAAGGAGCACCAGATCCCTGTCCCTTTTCATTTTCCAGTACTGGAAACCGTCATCCATAAGAAGGATATCTGCCTTGAGCTCTTTGGCTGCTGCTGCCGATTTCATGCGGTCCTTTCCCACCAGCACCGGCACATGGGGCAGCTTCAGGGCCATCATGTAGGGCTCATCTCCTGCATCGCTTTGGGAAACAAGGATGCTCTTCCCATCGGAAACAACGCCTCCCTCCTTTTCCAGACCGCTTCGGTAGCCCCGGCTGATAATGGCAGGATGGAAGCCATCCTTTTCCAGCATGTCCGCCATCTTTATGATGCAGGGGGTCTTTCCTGTGCCGCCGGCGGTGATATTTCCCACAGAAATCACCGGAATGCCGCAGCCCTCCGCCTTACTTTCTTCTTTTTTCCGGCGTTTTTCCACCTGGGACAGATAAACCTTTTCCAGCCTTTCCAGAAGAGAGAGCATGAGCCGTCCCTTCAGGTCAGGAGAAGGATTCTTCATGAGGCCGGTGATGTAATTTTCAAGACTCATGTTTTTCCCTCAGCTTGATACCGTATTCCTTCACCAGTTCTTCAAAGGAAGCGATATTTCTTTCCGTGGCACCCTGGTTTTCATGGACCACTTCCAGCGCCGCTTCTCCCATTTTCTTCATTTTATCCGGATTGCCCAGAAGGTCCATCAGCGTCTTTTCAAAGGAATTCTCATCGGGCGTCATAATGCATACGCCCCGTTCGGAAAGGAGTTCGAAGATTTCCTGAAAATTGAACATATAGGGTCCCACCAGCACCGGTTTCCCATGGGCTGCGGGTTCCAGGATATTATGGCCTCCTACCTTCACGAAGCTGCCGCCTACAAATACCACATCCGCCAGACTGTAGAGACGTCCCAGTTCGCCGATGGTATCCAGAATGACAATCTGTGCACCTTTGCCATCGTCCTCTTCTGTCCCCATTTTGGAGCGGCGAAGTACCGTGTAGCCCTGGTGCTTAATCATGAACCGCACCGAAGCGGCCCTGGTAATTTCGCGCACCGCCAGAAGGAGCCTTGCGTCCGGATATTTTTCCAAAATCTTTCCAAAGGTGCGGACCACGATTTCCTCTTCCCCGCCGTGGGTGGAGCCTGCCACAATGATGGGCCCCTTCCCTTCAAAGCGGAATTCCTTCCTAAGCCTGGCTCTCTCTTCCTCCGACACCTCCGCATAGGTCTGGTCGTACTTCGTATTTCCTGTAATGACCACCCTTTCCGGAATGGCGCCCATGGAAATGATACGCTCCCTGTCGATTTTTGACTGCATGCAGAATTTGCGGATCTGGAAAAGCATGCGGGTGGTGAACCGCTTGATGAGGGAATAGCGGCGCATGGAACGGCCGCTGATTCTGCCGTTCATCATCATCACCGGTATCTTTTTCCGCCAGGCCAGGCGGAGGAAATTGGGCCACAGCTCCGTTTCGATGAGGATGATGGCCTTGGGGTTCACGATATTTACAATCCGTTCCGTAATGACAGGCAGGTCAAAGGGGAAGAAAATATGGCCGTCCGCTTCCGGAATGATGCGCTGTGCCATGCGGTGGCCTGTGGCGGTAACCACGGACACCACCACCATTTCATCGGGATATTTCTTCTTCAATTCACGCACAATAGGACTGGCCGCCACCACTTCCCCAACGGAAGCGGCATGGACCCAGATGGCATTGTGGTCTGCAATCTGCAGCAGCGTAGGCGTAGGCATGATGCCGGCACTCTGCTTCAGTCTGTCATAAAAGCCTTCTTCAAATACCAAACGGTAAATCAGAAGGGGAATCTGGAGAATCCAGTAAGCCACCAGACAGATGTTATAAAACCAATACAATGGGATATCTCCTTTGTGAAACAAATGGGGAGGGAAGAGATTTGAGATTTGAGATTTGAGATTTGAGGTTTGAGATTGGGGATTGGGGATTGGGAATTGGAGGATTGAGGGGAGGCCAGTCACCAGCCCCCTAGGGAAGCGCTGATTAAATCGTTATCGGATTTCATTCTTGGATTTTTATTCAATGCAAGGAATCAGTCGACGCGAATAGCGAGCTATTTAAGGAGACTGATGACGCAGCATTGGATAAAAATACATATGAAATTCGATTCTGCGAATGAATCAGTGCTTCCCTAGCTCACCAGCCCACCAGCCCGCTAAGCTATCCTTCCTTTTCCTCGTCCTCCGCCGCTTCTTCGGCTTCTGTCACTTTGGCGCTCATGGTGTAGAGGTCGTAATAGAGGCCGCCTTTAGCCATGAGTTCATCATGGGTACCCCGTTCGGCAATGACGCCGTCGTTCAGTACAAGAATCTGGTCTGCATTCTTAATGGTGGACAGGCGGTGGGCGATAACGAAGGCCGTACGGCCTACCATGAGCTTGTCCAGCGCATCCTGTACCACCTTTTCACTTTCCGTATCCAGGGCAGAGGTGGCCTCGTCAAGGATGAGGATTTTCGGGTTCTTCAGGATGGCCCGGGCAATGGCGATACGCTGGCGCTGGCCGCCGGAAAGAATCAGTCCCCGGTCCCCCACCTTCGTATCAATGCCATCAGGCAGTTCCCTGATGAATTTTTCCGCATTGGCGGAACGGATGGCAGCCCACACCTCTTCGTCGGTGGCATCCAGGCGGCCGTAGAGCACATTGTCCTTAATGGATGTATTAAAGAGGAGTGTATCCTGGGGCACCAGACCGATCTGATCGCGAAGGGAGCCCAGCTCCGCCTTCCGAATATCCATGCCGTCGATATCGATTTCACCGCCGGTGATTTCATAGAACCGGGGGAGCAGGTTGGCTATGGTGGATTTACCGGCACCGGAGGGCCCTACGATGGCAATGGTTTCACCGGGATTGGCTTTGAAATTGAGATCCGTCAAGACCGGATGCCCTTCTTCGTAGGCAAACTGTACATGCTTTGCCTCCACCAGACCATTCTTCACCACCAGCGGCTTTTCGTCTTCATGGTTCTGGTCCTCTTCTTTTTCGTCAAGAATGGCAAAAACCCGGTCCGCTGCCGCCAGGGACTTCTGGATATTGCCGTAGCTGTCGGCAATACGCTTGATGGGGTTTGCCAGGTTGATGGCATAAATGAGGAAAGCGATGAGTTCGCCGGCGGTCATAATGCCGTCGATAACCGATACACCGCCGTACCAGATAATGACCGTAATGGCCAGGGCCGCCAGGAATTCCACCACCGGCGTGAGCTGGCTCTGCTGGCGGATAGACCGCACCGTGGCCTTGAAATTGTTCTGGTTCACCTGCCGGAACCGTTTGGTTTCATAATCACAGCGGTTGAAGCTTCGAATGATGCGGACGCCGGAAATGGTTTCCTGCAGCATGGCCGTCACGTCGGCCAGCCTTTCCTGCACGCTCCGGCCGGAGGAATGGAGCTTCCTGCCGAAGAACTTGATGGTCACCGACACCAGGGGCACAATGACCAGGCAGAGAATAGTGAGCTTCCACTGGAGATAAATCATGGCGGCAAAGGAGCCGATGAAAATGGCCCCTTCCTGCACCAGCATGATGAAATCGGTGGTCATGGCAGTCTGCAGGGCACCGATGTCGTTGGTGAGATTACTCATGATTTCGCCGGTGCGCCTTTTATCAAAGTAAGCAATAGGCAGCTTCTGCAGATGCTCGTAAAGTTTGTTTCTCAAATCCCGAATCACCGACTGCCCGATGTACCCCATGAGATAGCGGTGGGCAAAGGTGGTGGAACCGCGGATAAAGAACACCACAATAATGGAAATAATAATCAGATAAAGCATGGTGAGGTCTTTATCTTCCAAGACCTTATCAATGACGTCCTTGATAATCCAGGGAACGTAAAGGTTGGATGCCGATACCGCCACCATACAGATGATGGAAATAATCAGCAGCTTGATATAGGGCTTCAGAAATTTGAGAAGCCTTTTATAACTGTTTAATTTGCTTCGTTTATTTGCCATGAACCGCTCCTGCAGTCTTTATAATAAGCTCGGCCACCCGATGGACAGCTCCGCCGGATCCCAGCGCTTTCCGCACTTCCCTGATTTCTTCCACATTCTTTTCCCTTTTCTTTTCGTCTTCCAGCCAGGGAAGGACGATGGACACGATGTTTTCCGCATTGGCCCGGTCCTGCAGAAGCTCCGGTGTCACCTCCCGGTTAAGGAGGAGATTCGGAAGGCCCGCATATTTCACATGGACCAGAAGATTGGCCAGAAACCAGGTGAAGGGGGCCAGTTTATACACCAGCACCGTGGGAAGCTCCATGAGCGCCGTTTCCAGGGTGGCAGTGCCGGAGGATGCCACGCAGGCAGTGCATATGTGCATGAGGTCGTACTGACGGCCTTCAGTAATTTCAATGGAAAGGGAAGTTTTCCCTATGATAGACAAAAGCATGTCTTTGGAAATGGTGGACGCCCGGGGTATGAAAAACTGGCATCTTTCCTTTTCCGCAAGCTTCTCCGCCGCCTTCAGCATGATGGGAAGAAGGCCGGCCACCTCATTTTTCCGGCTGCCCGGCATGAGGAGGATTCGTTTTCTAGAGGAATCTCCGTGGAAATATGCCATAGCTTCATCAAAGGACATGGAAGGCTTCACCGTATCTGCTAAAGGATGACCTACGAAGGTGACATGGGCCCCCGCCTTGCGGTAGGACTCTGCTTCAAAGGGAAATATGGAGGCCACCTGCTCCACATCCCGCACGATATTCTTTGCCCTGCCCTTGTTCCAGGCCCAGATGGTGGGCGCAATGTAGTAAATCACCGGAATGCCCAGTTCCTTTGCCACATGGGCCAGCTTCATATTAAAGCCCGGATAATCCACGCACACCAGGACATCCGGCTTTTCTTCTATCATGGCCTTCTTCAGGAAAGCCCGGAGACGGAAGAAGAAGGGAATATGGCGGATCACCTCCACCACGCCGATGATGCCCAGATTTTCTATATCATATATAACACGGACACCGCTCTTCTTCATGTCGGCGCCGCCCATGCCGAATATATCCGCTTCCGGCATCATTCTTTTCAATTCCGCCGCCACAGCAGCGGCATGCATATCGCCGGAAGCCTCTCCGGCAGACATCATTATTTTCATATCTTATCCTGTTCTACCGCAAGAATGACGATGCCCTTCCGGTCTGCTTCTTCAAGGACCGCGTCCTTTTCAGCAAAGAGCGTATGCCATGCTTCGATGGCAAGGACTGCACAGCCCGATTCCTCCATGGAATGAAGAGTTTCAAGCCCTACGGCGGGCATATCAAAACGGGTATCCTGGGAGGGCTTTGCCGTCTTTACCACCACGGCGCCGCCTCTGGCAAGACTCCCGCCCCGGCGGATGCAGGCGTCGGTGCCTTCGATGGCTTCCACCGCCATGACGGCCTGGTTCTTCACCACCACCGTCTGTCCCAGATCCATGGCACCGATGGCCTTGGCCGCTTTAAAGCCGAAGGACACATCTGCCATCTGCGCTTCCGTAGGTTTCTTTTTCGTGAATACCTGGGGCCCCGGCATGAGGGGCTTTAAGTATTTCGTCTGGTCAAGGACGGAAATGCCATCCTTTGCCAGCTCCTCCACAATGGCCAGGGTCACCGTGTCATCCTTGAAATTCATCTTTCTTAAACGGTTCAATACCTTGATGGCCCGAAGGTCCGGGAAGGGATGGTTCTTGAAAAGCCACTCCTTCGTCACCTTGCCAATCATGGTGACTTCCTTCACGCCTTCCCCCACCAGGGTCTTAATCACTTTATTCAGCTTGAATGCGCTGATTTCATAATAGGCATCTGCCATATCCTTCAGACGGGGATCAATGCCGGGAATCACCGCGATGCATACCACCCGGTAGCCCTGGGACTTCACCGCCTCCGTGAATTCCACGGGAAGGGTGCCGATACCTGCCAAGAGACCGATTGTTTCCATAAAAACCTCCTGCGTCAACTCTTTTTATTTTATCATTTCCGGCGAAACCGCGCACTATTAAGACTGCAAAAATATGACTTAGATGAAAAAGCAGAAACGGTTATATAGAATCCTGTCTATTTTATGATATTTAGCGGTGAATGGCAAGCCGATTTCCTCCAAAGGAAACAATTCTCCCCTTTTCAGGACTATAGAAACAGAGAGAACTGAAAGGGCCCGGAAGGGGCGCCCCCTTTTCTGCCTGTCATGTGCACAGACCTTACCAAGGGACAGGCCTACGGAGAAGCGGGAAGAACTTCCACATATGATTTGGGACTCTCGTGGTACCGAAAACAGTAAAAATTCCTGAAAAATCTGCCGGGAAACCCTTTCCGCGCCGGAGGGCAGCATGGTATGATTCAGGAATTTTTGCTGTGAAAAAAAGACTGTACTCCGAGGAATACAGTCTTTTTTGATGGATAAATCAATGTTCGTCCTTTGGAACCATGTCTTCTGCTTTCAGGGTACCGTTCTTTCTGCGTTCTGCAAATTCTGCAGTGGCTGTGAAGAGAACGTCGCTGGAGCTGTTGAGAGCGGTTTCGCAGGCATCTTCCAGTACGGAAATGATGAAGCCTACACCTACCACCTGCATGGCAATGTCATTGCCGATACCGAAGGATGCGCAGGCTACCGGGATAAGGAGCAGGGAGCCGCCGGCTACGCCGGATGCGCCGCAGGCACCTACGGTGGATACGATGCAGAGCAGAAGGGCTGTGCCCATATCTACGTTAATGCCAAGGGTATTGGCAGCGGCCAGAGCCAGCACGGAAATAGTAATGGATGCACCGGCCATGTTGATGGTAGCGCCCAGGGGGATGGAAATGGTGAAGGTGTCGGGGTCAAGGCCCAGTCTCTTGCAGAGGGAGAGGTTCACCGGGATATTGGCAGCGGAGCTTCTGGTGAAGAAAGCATACACGCCGCTTTCACGGATGGTGGTCCAAACCAGGGGATAGGGATTCCTGCGGACCTTGGCAAATACGATAAGCGGGTTCATCACCAGGGCTACCAGGAAGTAGGAGCCAATGAGAACACCAAGGAGCTGTACATAACCAAGGAGAGCCCCCAGACCGGCGGTGCCTACGGAATCAGCCACCAGGCCCATAATGCCAAGGGGTGCGAAATGAATGACCCAGGTAACCACCTTGGTAATGCCGGCGGCAATATCATTGAGGCAGGCCTTGGTGGTATCTCCGGCACAGGTCTTCAGTGCGATACCCAGGATAATAGCCCATCCCAGGATACCGATGTAGTTGGCGTTCATGAGAGCAGCCACCGGGTTATCTACGATGCTCAGGATCAGATTGTGAAGGACCTGTACGATACCGCTTGGCGGAGCCAGCTTCGTGTCCGGTGCCACCTGGAGAGACAGGGTGGTGGGGAACAGGAAGGACATGGTAACGCCTACGATGGAAGCAAAGAAGGTGCCGATGACATAGAGTTCAATAATCGGCTTCATGCTGCCGCCGGACCCTTCCTTCCTCTGGGCCATGGCATTCATGACCAGGAAGAAAACCAGGATAGGCGCAACGCCCTTCAGTGCCTTAACGAAAAGGTCACCGAAAATCTTGACTACCGGAATGGCCGGCGGGAAAAATACGGCAATGCAGATACCAATGACAAGACCTACGGCTATCTGCTTGATGAGGGACACCCTGCCAAGGATGCTCTTAATCTTGCTAAACACGATAAACTCCTCCTCCAATGAAATAAAATCCCATTTACTCCCATTCGGAAAACACCGGCTTCCGTACATCAGATTTCACTCCTAATTGAAACCTGAACCAGCCATGCTTCCCATACTCCCAGTTTATTCCCCATGTATTCTAACTAGTATACCCTGCCGTTCCCTGCGTGGCAAGTACGGAAAGTCATATATGACCAAAAGGTACGCCATTTAGTTCATGCTATGCTGTTTCCTGATTTCAGCCTGCGGCAAATACAGGAAATAGAGGAAAAGCCCTGTGCTCGTCATGAGCCAGGGCTTTCTCCACAAATCTATTTATTCGATGACCATGAGCAGGTCGCCCGATTCGATTCTCTGTCCTGCCTTCACATGGATTTCAGAAACAATACCGTCCACAGGAGCGGTGATGGTGGTTTCCATCTTCATAGCTTCCGTCACGATGATGGGATCCCCCTTCTTCACGGAAGCGCCCTTGTCCACCAGAAGCTTCACTACGGAGCCGGAAAGGGTGGCACCCACTTCACCGGCAATATCCTTATCCGCCTTTCTGGCGGTCACAGCCGTCTCTGCCACATGCTTATCATGGACTTTGATTTCGCGGGGCATGCCGTTCAGTTCGAACTGGATTTCCCTGTTGCCTTCGCCGTCGGGCTTGGTCACATTGTCCAGTTTCACCAGAAGCATTTTACCTTCATCAATGTCCACACGGATTTCTTCGCCCGGCTTCATGCCGAAGAAATAGGTAGGCGTATCCAAAATGGAAAGGTCGCCGTACTTGTGGTACCGTTCCATGTAGTCGCTGAATACCTTCGGATAAATGCAGTAGGAAGATACATCTTCTTCCCTGGTGGGAATGTGCTTTTCCTTCATTTCCATTTTGACCTTCTCAAAGTCCACATCTGCCGGATGGCTTTCCAGATGAGGCTTCTGTCCGCGAAGGATGATGTCCTGCAGCTTCTTCGGGAATCCGCCATAGGGAATGCCCAGTTTACCGTCGAAGAAATCTACCACAGACTGCGGGAAGTCCAGGGTTTCCCCTTTTTCATAAATGTCTTTTTCGGTGAGGTGGTTCTGCACCATGAAGAGAGTCATGTCCCCTACCACCTTGGAGGACGGGGTAACTTTGATAATATCGCCGAACATCATATTCACTTTGGCATACATGCGGCATACTTCCGGCCACTGTTCTCCAAGGCCTACGGCTGTAGCCTGCTGGCGGAGGTTGGAATACTGTCCTCCCGGCATTTCATGCTGGAAGACCGTGGTATTCGGGCTGGCCATGCGGGAATCCACACCGGCATAGTAGGGGCGCACGCCCTGCCAGTAGCGGTCGATGGTTTCCAGTGCATCGATGTCCAGCTTCGGCTGGCGGGGATGGTTCTGGAGTGCATAGTACATGGCAGTCATGGAAGGCTGGCTGGTGCCGTTGGAAAGGGCGCCGGTGGCCACGTCCACAATATCCACCCCTGCGTCCACAGCCTTGGCATAGGAGTAAAGGGTGCAGCCGCCGCCTTCATGGCTGTGGAGGTGGATAGGCAGATCCACCGCATCCTTCAGGGCGGAAATCAGGGCATAGGCTGCTTCCGGTTTCAGAAGGCCTGCCATATCCTTGATGGCAATAATATTGGCGCCGGCATTCTTCATGTCCTTTGCCAGATCCGTGTAGTACTTCAGGGAGTATTTCTGACGGTTGGGATCCATGATGTCGCCGGTGTAGCAGAAGCAGGCTTCTGCAATCTTATTCTTCTTCCGTACCTCATCAATGGATACGGTCATATGGTTCAGCTGGTTCAGGCAGTCGAAGATACGGAATACATCGATGCCGTTGTCCGCAGCCTGGTCGATGAAATGACGAACCACGTTTTCCGGATAGTTCGTATATCCCACCGTGTTGGCGCCGCGGGTAAGCATCTGGAAGAGGATATTGGGCGCAGCTTTTCTCATCTGGCGGAGCCGGTCCCAGGGGCTTTCATCCAGGAAACGGTAAGCCACGTCGAAGGTGGCGCCGCCCCAGTTTTCAAAGGAGAAAAGCTCCGGCACATGAACAGCGGTGTAATGGATGGCCTTCATAATATCATGGGTTCTTACGCGGGTGGCCAGAAGGGACTGATGGGCATCACGGTAGGTGGTATCCATGAACATGACTTCCTTGCGGTCAAGCACCCATTTGGCAAACTTTTCCGGCCCCAGTTCGTCCAGAAGCTGTCTTGTTCCTTTCGGCGCCTCTTCCTTGGAAGCATCCAGCACCGGAAGAGGAGCAAAGTCCGGTTTTTCCTTGTGGCCGGCACCGGCATAACCGTTCACCGTCACATCGCCGATGTAGGAAAGGAGCTTGGTGCCCCGGTCGGAAATGAGATCCGGTTCCTGCAGGAGCCAGGGGTTCCGGTCAATGTAGTTGACATCGCATTTTCCTTCCTGGAAATCCCTGGTGCGGAGCATATTCTGCAGGAAATAAATGTTGGTCTTCACGCCGGAAATACGGAATTCATCCAGGCAGCGGAGCATTTTGTGGATAGTATCCTTCGGATGGAGGGCATGGGCCGTCACCTTCACCAGGAGGGAATCGTAGTAAGGCGTAATGACAGCGCCGGCATAGGCAGTACCCGCATCAAGACGGATGCCCGGGCCGCCGCCGGAACGGTAGGCAATGATTTTGCCGGTGTCAGGCATGAAATTGTTCTGCGGATCTTCGGTGGTAATGCGGCACTGAATGGCTACGCCCTTGTACCAGATGTCCTTCTGCTGGCCGATGGCGATTTCCGGGCTGTCCACGGAGTAGCCCTCGGCAATGAGGATCTGGGTCTTCACGATATCCACATCGGTAATCATTTCCGTTACCGTATGTTCGACCTGTACACGGGGGTTGACTTCGATGAAATAGAAATGCTTTTCATCCTGGTCCACCAGGAATTCCACGGTGCCTGCATTGAGGTAATGCACATGCTTCATGAGCTTCACTGCCGCATTGCAGATATTCTGGCGCAGTTCCTTGGGCAGGGACCAGGCCGGTGCCATTTCAATAACCTTCTGGTGACGGCGCTGGATGGAGCAGTCACGTTCAAAGAGATGAATCACATTGCCCTGTTCATCACCGATAATCTGTACCTCGATGTGCTTCGGGTTCATGATGCATTTTTCTACATAAACATCGTCATCGCCAAAGGCCATCTTGGCTTCGGACTTGGCCCGGTAATAGGCTTCTTCCAGGTCTTCCATGCGGTCCACGTTGCGGATGCCGCGGCCGCCGCCGCCGTTGACTGCCTTAATCATAATGGGGAAACCATTCTTTTCAGCGAATTCCTTCACTTCCTCGAAGCTCTTTACAGCGCCCTTGGAACCCGGAATCATGGGGATGCCCGCTTTTTCTGCCTGGATGCGGGAGTTCACCTTATCGCCGAACATCATCAGATGTTCCACCCTCGGTCCGATGAAAATGATGCCTTCCTCTTCGCACCGTTTGGCCAGCTTGGCATTTTCTGCCAAAAAGCCGTAGCCCGGATGGATGGCATCCACATCATGTTCCTTGCAGATGCGGATAATATCTTCAATATCAAGGTATGCATCAATGGGCTTGTCTCCTTCGCCCACCAGGTATGCTTCATCAGCCCGGTTGCGGTGCAGGGACAGAATATCTTCTTTGGAATAAATGGCTACCGTGCGAATCCCCAGTTCGCTGCAGGCGCGGAATACGCGGATGGCGATTTCGCCTCTGTTAGCCACCAGGACCTTGCGAATATGTCTCATACAATCCTCTCCTTTAAAATCGGTTGTGTAGAAACCGTAAAGTTTTTCAGCGGCAAAGCCCGGTCCATCAACCATAAACAGGGCCTTCCCTTTTGTTATATGTAACATTGTACTAAGGGGATTTTCTAAAATCAATAGCCCTCTATAAATTGGTATCGATTCACCTATCAATTCATGAAACAAATAAGTCCATAGATTTAAGGTTAAATATGAATTGATGGTTTTATCCGCGTTTTTAACTATATATCCGTGTTTTAATAGATTATTATCTATTGTTTTACGTCGTAAATATCAATTTCTCCTATTACCCATATATGAATTTCTATAATTTTCTTCAGCACGTCAGTTTTTCCTATCATTTAAAAGAGGCATAAAGCCGATTGACCGGTTTTCTAAAAACGCCATGGGTCCCATAATCCATAAAAAAGAGCCCCTTCCCTTGGAAGAGCTCTTTTCCGTTACCGGGGAAGGAACTGATTTCCCCTTTCAATATTTCTGTGGATGGTGTCCACACATTCTTTGAACCGTTTCATTTCATCCGTCGTGAGCTGGTACTCCAGCACTTCCTCCACGCCATGGATTCCGATAACCGCCGGCACGCCGCAGAATACATCATGCTCACCGTACTCACCGGAGAGTTCTACAGAACAGGGAAGAATCCGTTTCTCATCGTGGAAAATAGTCCTCACCAGGGTAGCAGCAGCGGAAGCAATGCCGTACTCCGTACACTGTTTGCCCTGGCAGGTCACCCAGCCGCTTTTGATGGCCTTTTCCTGAACCCTGTCCTTATCGAAAATAAAGCGGGGATCCCTTTCCATCTGGGCCAGGGTCTGGCCATAGAAATTCACCTGGGACCAGGGAACCATCTGGGCACTTCCATGCTCACCCATCATGAAGGCAAAGAATCCTCTGGCATCAAGGCCGGTCTGGTCGGAAATGGCATGGATAAGGCGGGAGGAATCAAGCAGGGTTCCCGTCCCCACCACCCGGCCCCGGGGCAGTCCGGACAGTTTGGCAATGAGATGGGCAATCACATCGCAGGGATTGGTAATGGTCACAAAAATCCCATCAAATCCCGCTTTCATCACCTTCGGCACATAATCCGCCACCTGGCGCACGCTGTTTCCCAGCTCATCGTCCCTGTTTCCCGTGGCGCAGAGGCTCACATCTCCCACTGCGTTAATAATAACATCGCAGTCCTTCAATCCTGCATAATCAGTGACTTTGTACACCGTATGATTGGGCATGTACATGACCGCATCATTCAGGTCCTGGCACTCACTGATGGCCTTCTCCTCCTTCACGTCGCAAAGAAGGATTTCATCAGCAATCTCCATCATTCCCAGACAAAATGCCGCATGGGCACCCACATGTCCAAGTCCTGCTGCACCTGCTGATCTTTTCTTTGCCATATGAAAACCTCCTTTTAAATTCCTATCCAAAAGATAGAGTATTGTAGAGAATATATCATGGGTAATGTTTAGAAGCCAAGAGGAAAGACTGCGATGCGGTCCGGGTTCAGAGAAGCAGGGTTCTTAAGATTAACCGGCCTTCCGGCTGGAAGGTTCGCAGGTTTGACAGCCGCCGTTGGCGGCTGAGGGTTGTGGTAGCGCCCTGTCGGGCGCAATATATAATGCTTTGCAGCAGGACGTTGCACATCAGCCATTTGACATTTCTGCTGCCATTTCGCAATAAAAAACAGCCTCTGAGGAGAATGAATCATTCTTCGCAGAGACTGTTTTGCCAAAATTTTATATTACCTGGCCGCTACGGTAATGGAGTTTCCATGGGTCTGGTTGGCAGGGTCCATGACTTCTTCCAGATTATCCGGAGTTGCTTCCAAATCAGTGTCTTCCCTTACTGTAACCACAAACTCCTGTCCCGGATTGTAATAATAGTTTTTGCCTTTCATGAACAGTCCGCCTACTACCGTTACTGCAGCTGCCACCGCTACTGCCCCGGCGTCCTGCCGCCCATGGGCATTCACGTATCCATTGACCGGTACCTTTACGCCGTTTATGGTTGCCACGTAGGGTACATTAAATTCCAATTTGCCGCCGCGGCCAAACATACCATTTCCATGGGCCTTTACAATAATCCCTTGCACTTCTTCTCCCTGAGGAATCACCACCACATCATTGATAATGGTGTCCTCCATGGTTTTCAATTTGAACGTATTTCCGGTCTTAGACTTTTTTGAACTGATGGGGTCCACCAATTCAAGCCGTATCTGTGTATCTTTAGGAATATACAAGTTTCCTTCCTGAACGGTGGGAGTCTCTGTTTTTTCTTCCGGATGAAGCGCTGCCTGGGCCCTTTCCTTGAAATTGGGCTGTCCTTCTTCCGTATCCGTATCTTTTTTCTGGTCCTGTGCCTCTACCGGTTCGGCAGAAGCCATAATAGCAGGTTCCGTTCCCGTAGGCGCTTCAGCCAAGCTGACCATACCGCCGGGAGTCCCCATTAATAAATATAAACTTAATAAAAGAGCTGCTTTTTTCATATTTAATTCCCCTTTAAATAGAAATAACTAAAACTCTTTACTCTCTCCTTCTGCCCTCCTTCCAATACAATCCATATATATACAGCACTTTATCATCTATCATTTTACTCAGCTCCCTGCCCAAGTCTATACAAAAAATTTATTCTATCTTATATAACAAGGCTCTATAATAAACTGCAGCGTGATGTTACTTCATTCTACCCCCCGATGCTGTCCTGCGTATATCGGGTACACGCCGACAGTGATTCACCTGTTTATAAATACAGTAGCCATCGAAGGCGGCCAGCGGACAGCGGATAGCCAGCTCTATCTTCTACACTCTTCTATGATAGCTATGGTATAATGAATGTAGGTTTATGGCTCTGCCATATGTGATTCCTGCAGAGAGTGCAGGAGAACGGAGGAAACTATGAAGAAGTACGTTTGCAAAATCTGTGGATGGATTTATGACGAAGCTTTAGGCGATCCGGACAACGGCATTGAACCGGGCACCAAGTTTGAAGATCTGCCGGCTGATTACATCTGCCCCATGTGCGGCGCCGGAAAAGATGAATTCGAAGAATACGAAGGCTGATTTCCGAAATGAAAAGACCCCGCTGCTGCGAGGTCTTTTTTCACGGCCTATTGATTTTCCACCTGTCTTTCCTTTTCCTCTTCCTTCACCCGGTCCGCATAGCTGAATACCTTTTCCTTGATTTTAAGTTCCATACTTCCTGCGCCATAGGGTTTGCCGTAGTTCATGCCGGTAATGTCCGCATAGGCTTCCACCGCCTTCTTCCGGGCCAGCACATTTCCCTTCTTATCGTAATAAATCACCGGGCTGGCGATGAAGCAGTCCTTTTCACCAAAATCCACCAGGAAGAGGGAATAGGACACCTCATCCTTATCCACCTCACCGTCGCTGCTTTCTTCCACCGCTTTGGCACCGGCTTTTGTAAATTCGTTCTTCACCGTGGCTGTCACCCGCCTTTCTCCATTGCGGGTGGTATCTTTCATGGTGTCCTGGTCGAAATAAATGCTGCCGCCGGAACTTTTTGCCACGCCTACCCACTGCAGGTTCTGCAGGGCACCCATGGCGTTTTTGTAGCGGGTCTTCTTTCCGGTCGAAGTTTTTACCACCGCCGGCCTGGTTTTCACCGTCCGGGAATGGGAAATGCCGCCGGAAAGGATACGGCCAAGAATGGAGGAACCATCATAGGCTTCTGCTTCCCCATATACAGGAAGGGCGAGGGACGCCGCCAGAATGACTGTAACCCATTGTTTCTTCATACACTTCACCTCTGCTGAAAATCCGGTAATAATACTTGTTTTTCTTTATTATACTCCTTTTGGGGAGAAATAGTGACTATGAGTTAGGAATGAATGGAAGGGCTCAAAAGGTTCCCTGCTGTATTGAAGCACATGGCTGTCATGCCGGACAGGAAACTATTCGCGAAAGGTTTCCTACTGTGTTGATACACATGGCTGTCGTGCCGGACAGGAAACTGTTCGCGAAAGGTTTCCTACTGCGTTGATACACATGGCTGTCGTGCCGGACAGGAAACTGTTCGCAAAAAGTTTCCTGCTGTGTTGATACGCAGTGCTGTCGTGCCGGACAGGAAACTATCCGCAAAAAGTTTCCTGCTGTGTTGATACGCAGTGCACCCATGCCGGACAGGAAACTATCCGCAAAAAGTTTTCTACTGCGTTGATACGCAGTGTACCCATGCCGGACAGGAAACTATTCGCAAAAAGTTTCCTGCTGCGTTGATACGCAATGCTGTCGTGCCGGACAGGAAACTGTTCGCAAAGGGTTTCCTTCTGCGTTGATACGCAGTGTATCCACGCCGTACAGGAAACTATTCATTCACATATAAAAAGCAGCGCCAGGCGCTGCTCTTTTTAGTCTGCTCCGGAGTCGGTGATTCTTACGAATCCACCTCCGAATTTTGTTTTTTTCAGCCAGTTTCCCAGATTGAACACATGGGCCGTTCCTTCGTCCCAGAGGGTGCAGTAAATGCCGTCGTCCCGTTCTTCCATTTTCACCAGGGGCATCCAGTGCCAGTGGTAGGGAATGGGTTCTCCGCCGCTGTGAAGGTTCAGGAAACCGATGGGGCAGTCCGCTTCAAGGCCTTTCCTGATGAAATCTGCCACCTTGGGAAGTTTCGGCGCCAGGAGGCGGATGGAAGGAATAGGCAGGGCTTCCACCTTTCCTTTAAGGCCCCTTTCCTTCATGTACGCCGTGAGGCCTTCCTTCAGCCAGCGGGTCTTATAGAGGCCGTGCATGCGGGGTGTGGCGTATTTCCAGATGTCCAGCATAATGGCAAGAGCCTCCTGCCGGTTTTCCACCTTTTTGCCCCACTGCCTCCGTTCAATGTAGGCAGCCATCATGCTGCCTGCCGTGGGACCGCAGCCTGCCAGTTTCTGCCTTTTCTCCGGATACCATTCCTGGTTGTAGCCAAGCACGTCTTTTCCATTTTCCCGAATGGTCACCCAGTCCGGATGACGGATTTCAACCATATTTTTTTCCTTCCTTAGGTAATATCTGCTTCTTTCAAAAGGTTTCTGATAACATAGCCTGCCATCATCATGCCCGACACCGGCGGCACGAAGGAGGTGGACCCCGGCGCATGGCCTTCGCCTATGGGCTTATGGGGCAGCTCCTTGGAGTACACCACCGTCAGATGGCGCACCCGGCGGTCCTTGAGTTCCTTACGCATCTTCCTTGCCAGATGGCACACGGAGGTTTTATTGATATCTGCAATCTGCAGCATTTCCGGGCGAAGCCTGTTGCCGGTGCCCATGGATGAAATTTCCGGAATTTTCAGCTTATAGCAGATTTCCGCAATGGACACTTTCGCCGGTACATCGTCAATGGCGTCGATGATGTAGTCTGCATGAAGATTCTTGATGAAATCCTCATCGCCCGGCCGATAAAACACAGCCATGGCTTTGGCGTCGCAGGAAGGATTTACCCGGTGCGCCCTTTCCACCATGATATCTGCCTTATTTCTACCGATGGTGGTACGGTCCGCCACCAGCTGGCGGTTCAGGTTGGAATCCTCCACGGCGTCCTTGTCAATAAAAATCAAATGGCCCACGCCGGCGCGGACCAGGGCTTCCGCCGCATAGGAGCCTACGCCGCCGATGCCGAAAACGGCCACGGTTTTAGTAGAAAGAAAATCAACACCCTTTTCTCCGATAATGCGGGCGGTACGTACAAAAATGGGGTCCATCACATATCCTCCGGAATGATTTCAATCCAGTATCCGTCAGGGTCATTGATGAAATAAATGCCCATGGCCGGATTTTCAAAACAGATGCAGCCCATGGCCTTATGCTTTTCGTGGGCCGCCTTCATGTCGTCCACATCAAAGGCCAGATGGAATTCATTTTCCCCCAGATTGTAGGGTTCCTTCCGGTCCCTAAGCCAGGTAAGCTCCAGCCTGTGCTTCGTTGTGCCGTCCCCCAGGTAAGCCAGGATAAAGGAGCCGTCCGGAGCCTTGTACTCACCGACCACCTTGAGTCCCAGGGCTTCTTCATAAAATGCGATGCTCTTCTTCAGATCGAGCACGTTGAAATTGTTGTGGTTAAACGAGAATTTCATACTTCTCTCCTTTTCAAATATAGAAACTTCAATACATTACAGTATAGCACATATAGAAAAAGGTTCAAAGGGTTCAGAGGGTTCAAAGGGTTCAAAGGGTTCAGAGGGTTCAAAGGGTTCAGCGCCCTTTGGGCGCAAAAGGGGGCGCGGCTTCGCCGCGGGTTGTGTAGAAGGGTTGTGTTCGCTTCGCTCAGGGGGCGGGGAGGGTGACTCACTGCCGCCTGCCGCTTCGTCATTTCGAGCGGTGGAACATGACGGCATGAAACTCCATCTTACTTCGGAGCCAGTGAAACGGAGTCGAGAAATCTCCCCGCTGTATGCTGCCTCTCAAAGCAGCTGATTCACATAGTGCTCCACAGGGCTCCTTTCTTGGAAAGGAGCCTTACGTTACGGGATTTCCTTCCCGCCTCACTCGTCATTCCAACCACAGTAAAGAATCTCAGTCCATGATTAACCAGCTCACATAAAAAGCCCTCCCAAAGGAGAGCTTTTTACATCAATCTTATTTCACTTCAATGGAGAAGTAGTTCTTTTTGCCTTTCCGGATGATGATGAACTTGCCCTTTGTGTTTGGATGGGCGGTCACGGTGGCTTCGATGTCCCGAATCTGCTCACCGTTTACGCGGATGGCACCGTTCTTTACGTCTTCCCTTGCCTGGCGCTTGGATTTTTCCACGCCGCCCTGCACCAGGGCTTCCACGATGTTGATAGGTGCTTCATGTACCTCTCCGCCCTTGGTGTTGCGGAAGGCCCCTTCGATTTCATCGCCCGACAGTTCCTGGATATTGCCGGAGAAGAGGGCCTGGGTCACCTTTTCGGCCTGGGCCAGTCCTTCTTCGCCGTGGACGAAGCGGGTCACTTCCTCTGCCAGCTTCCGCTGGGCACTTCTGTGTTCCGGATGTTCTTCCACTTCTTTTCCCAGAGCGTCGATTTCCTCATGGGAGAGGAAGGTGAAATATTTCAGGTACTTCACCACATCCCGGTCATCCTGGTTGAACCAGAACTGGTAGAATTCGTAGGGAGAGGTCTTCTTCGGATCCAGCCATACAGCGCCGCCGGCGGTTTTGCCAAACTTGGTGCCGTCTGCCTTCAGCATGAGGGGGATGGTGAGGCCGAAGGCATCATGCACATCCTCTGTCTTGCGGAGAAGCTCCACGCCGTTGGTGATGTTGCCCCACTGGTCGGCGCCGCCGATCTGGAGCTGCACATTGTACTTATCGTAGAGCATTTTGAAATCGATGGACTGGAGAATCTGGTAGGAGAATTCGGTGAAGGAAATCCCCGTTTCCAGACGGGAAGCCACCACTTCCTTAGCCAGCATGGTATTGATGTTGAACAGCTTGCCGTAGTCCCTGAGGAATTCCAGAAGGGAAATCTTGGAGAGCCAGTCATAGTTGTTCACCATGGTGAAGCCGTCTTCGCCGAAGAGCTTCTTCATCTGGGCAGTCAAACACTCCGCATTATGCTGGATGGTCTCCTGGGACTGGAGCACCCTTTCTGTCTTGCGGCCGGAGGGGTCGCCGATGGAACCGGTGCCGCCGCCGATAACAATCACCGGATGATGACCGGCCAGCTGGAAACGCTTCAGAATCATGAAAGGAATCAGATGACCGATATGCATGCTGTCGCCGGTGGGGTCAATGCCGCAGTAGAGGGAAATGGATTTCTCCCCTACCAGCTTGTACAACCCTTCCTCATCTGTCTGCTGATTGACAGCGCCACGCCATTTCAGTTCATCAATAATGTTCATCGAACTCCGCCTTTCTTCATTCAATATGTCTGAAATAATCAATATGTATCACTATAACACAATTCGGATAGGATAGATATGGAGAACATAGTTTCTTGCTTCTGGTACAAAATTTCTATTCTCTAACTTCTATCTTCTATCTTCTATCTTCTGGTTTCCTGTTTCCGGAGAGCTGCCTGCAAAAGTCATGTTACCCTTTCCGCCGGAGGAAAATCATCCTATAATAAAAGGAAATCCCCATCTTTCCATGAAGGAGAATCCCATGACACTGCAGCAGCTTCGATATGTGATTGCCATCGTGCAGGCAGGCTCGTTCAACATGGCGGCCCGGCAACTTTTCATTTCCCAGCCCTCCCTTTCCAAGTCCATGGCGGAGCTGGAAAAGGAAATGGGCATCGCCCTCTTCCAGCGCACCAGCCGGGGCACCCTTCTTACGGAGGAAGGGGTGAAATTCCTTTCCTACGCCCGGCAGGTGGTAGAGCAGGCAGACCTTCTGGAAAATGCTTACAAGAAAGGGCCCCCTTTGAAACGGGTCTTTGCGATATCCTCCCAGCACTACGCCTTCGTGGTGAATGCCTTCGTGGCCCTGGTGAAGGAATACGGACGGGAGAAATACGAATTCACCCTCCGGGAGTCCCGCACTTATGATATTATCGAAGACGTGCGGCTGGGGCGGAGCGAACTGGGCATTCTCTTTCTTGACCATTTCCGGGAAAGCGTGCTCCTCCATATCCTGAAGGAAGCGGACATGGAATTTCGTCCCCTCTTCAAAGCGCCGGTACACGTATTTCTCAGCCGCCGCCACCCCCTGGCCTCCCGCTCCAAAGTCACCCTGGCGGACCTTCTCCCCTATCCCCGTCTCACCTATGAACAGGGCATCCACAACTCCCTCTACTTTTCCGAAGAGCCCCTCATCCAGGAGTACAGCCCCAAAAACATCGTAGTCACCGACAGGGCCACCCTTTTCAACCTGCTCATCGGCCTTGACGGCTATACCATCTGCTCCGGCATTCTAAGCGAAGACCTGAACGGCACGGACATCCTCTCGCTCCCGCTGGAGAGCAGCGAGGAAATGACCCTGGGCTGTATCACCCTGAAAGGCACTGTCCTCCGCGGCATGACCGCCCGGTACATGGACCATTTGAAATCCTACATCAGCCATCTGGAAGGAATCACGCTGCCCTGAACGGGGCAGATGTAAAAGAAGCACTGCCGATTCCTTTCGCAGCCTCATCTGAATTACCTATACCTATAAATCAAGGAGGAAAATCCTATGAACATTGTCATTGCACCGTCCATCAAAGAAACCTATGAAAAAGATATTCTCTCCCTCTTCCCGGACGCTTCCATTTCCTGGCTGGAAGAATTGGATGAAAAAGAAAGGAAAGAGGCCCTGGAAAAGGCGGACATTGTGCTTTCCCGAAATATTGTGGGAGACATCAGGAAAGATGAAATCCCCCTCCTCTCCAGGCCGTCCATGGTGCAGACCACCAGAACCGGCGTGGACCATCTGGATTTCAAAAAGCTGCCGGAAAGTATCCGCCTTTACTGCAACTCCGGCGGCTGGGCAAGGGGCATTGCAGAGTCCGCCTGCGGCATGATTATCGCCCTGAACCGCTGCCTTCGGGAACAGCTCCATGATTTGCAGCAGGGAGAATTCCATATCCTTGGCTACCACCAGAAACTCCTTTCCGAACAGACCGTGCTCATCGCAGGTTTCGGCGGCATCGGACAGGCGGTGACCGAAGTACTCTTCCCCTTCCACTGCCGCCTTGCCGCCATCTCCCGCCGCCGGCCAAAGTCCCCTCTCCTTGACAAAGCCTATACCATGGAAGAACTGGAAGAGGCAGTGAAGGAAGCGGACGTTCTGGTGCTTGCCCTGCCGCTGACAAAGGAAACGGAGGGAATCATAAGCCGCCATATTCTCTCCCTCATGAAGGATGATGCCATGATTGTAGATGTCGCCCGGGCCCATCTCATTGAAAGAGAGGCCCTTTTGGAAAAAGTGAAGACCTGCCCCCATTTCCATGTGGCCATGGATGTGTGGTGGGAAGAAAATGAAGCGTACCCCAGGAATGGCGACCCCCTCCTTGCCTTCCCCAACGTCATCGGCAGCGCCCACAATGCAGAAATGAGCCGCACCGCCCACCGGGAAGCCCTCATGAACGCCCTCGAAAACATCCGTGCCTTTATGGACGGAAAGCCGGTGAAGGGAAAGGTGAACAGGGAAGAGTATAGAGGATAGAAGAGAGATTTGAGATTTGAGATTTGAGATTTGAGATTTGAGGTTTGAGGTTTGAGGTTTGAGGTTTGAGGTTTGAGGTTTGAGGTTTGAGCAATAAAAAGCAGGCCATCCCACGGGATGAGCCTGCTTTTTCATTGGTCATTCTATTTCATGCGTCCTGCCAGACCTCTTCCGCCACCTGGCAGACCAGACGGATTTTGGCCCACTGTTCTTCTTCCGTAAGGATATTCCCTTCTTCCGTGGAAGCGAATCCGCACTGGGGGCTGAGGCAGAGGTGGTCCAGGGGCACATAGGCGGAGGCTTCTTTGATTCTTGCCTTCAGGTCCTCCGGATTTTCCAGGGCCGCGGTTTTGCTGGTAATGAGTCCCAGCACCACTTTCTGTCCATTGATAAAGCGGAGGGGTTTGAAATCGCCGGCCCGGTCACTGTCGTATTCCAGGAAGAAGCCATCCACATGGCAGGAGCCAAAGAGAATTTCCGCCACCGTTTCATAGCCGCCGGAGGAGAACCAGGTGGAGCGGAAGTTGCCGCGGCAGATGTGCATGGTGATGGTCAAATCTTCCGGCTTATCCCGAAGGATTTCATTCAGCACTTCCACATATTTCCTCTTGATATGCTCCAAATCCACGCCCCTTGCCCGGTAAGCATCGGTTTTTTCCCTGGAGCAGAATTCGCCCCAGGAGGTATCGTCAAACTGCAGGTACCGGCAGCCTTCATCGTAGAAGGCCTTCACCGCCTTCCGGTAGGTGCTGATGATATCCTGGAAAAGGACGTCTTCCTTTCCTGCATACAGATCCGGCAGCTTCGGATTTTCTTCCCGCACGCAGGTCATGAGGTGAAGCATGGAGGGAGAGGGAATGGTCATCTTGGCCACATGGTCTTCATCTTCCAGAGATTTCAGGAAACGGAAATGGGCAAGGAAGGGATGGTCCTTCGGGAAATCCAGCTCCCCTGTAATGCGGAAAGTGGTGGCCTTGGGCTGCTTTCCTTCAAAATGGACGGACCATGCCTTCGCCGCCACCTGCTCACAGCCCGTCAAAGCTGCCAGGAAATCCAGATGCCAGAAGGAGCGGCGGAACTCTCCGTCCGTAAAGTCGCGGAGGCCATTGGCCTTTTCCTTCTCCACCAGGGTGCGGATTTCCCTGTCCTCCACCGCCTTAAGCTCCCTGGCGGAAATCCGCCCTTCCTCAAAGGCAGCCCGCGCATCCTTCAGCGCCTGCGGTCTTAAAAAGCTGCCTACTATATCTTTGCGAAATGGAATCTTCTTCGTCATATGTTTTGCCTCCTGTGATTTCTGATGGGTTTATCCTACCATAGAAAGCGCGATATGCGTTAATACATGAAAATCATGGGTAGATATAGTTTGAAGTTATAACCAATAAAAAAAGGGACGCTTTCGCGTCCCCGGGTTCAAAAGGGAAAGGTGGACGGGGCCTGCGGCCCCGAGGGTTGTGGCCTGCTTTCGCAGGCAGGTTGTGTAAAAGGGTTGTGTAGAAAGGGTGCGATTGACTAGGGAAGCGCTGATTAAATCGTTATCCGATTTCATTCTTGTATTTTTATCCAATGCAAGGAATAAGTCGACGCGAATAGCGAGCTATTTAAGGAGACTTATGACGCAGCATTGGATAAAAATACTTATGAAATTCGATTCTGCGAATGAATCAGTGCTTCCCTAATACACTAATCCCAGCATTCCACGGGAATGCCGTTTTCCATGCAGTAGGCATAGGCGGAGCTGTCTCTTTCGCATCTCACGGTGACCGGCGTATTTTTGAATACGTCTTTCCCTATCCCCCGAAGGTTTGAGGGGAGTGTAATGGTCCTAAGATTCGGGCAGTCTGCGAAGGCTTCATCTTCCAGCCGGTACAGATAATTTCCCAGTTCCACATAGGTCAGTGCCCGGCAGCCCTTAAAGGCGCCGGCCCATACTTCCCGCACCTTTTCCCCGTAGAAAACAATGAGCTCGGAAGAAGCGAAGGCGTTTTCACCGATGTATTCAATATTTGTACCGCCGTTCACGTAGAGAAGAGCTGCATGGAGGCAGGTGTCGGTGCAGATGTAATTGTGGAAGCCCATGGACCAGGGATAAATGAGGATGTTCCGTTTTCCGTCTTTCGATGTATACACCGGCTGTTGGGGATTCTCCCTGATGGCTTCGGCCATGGCTTCCCGGTCATAGTCTCCGTTCTTTTCCGCCTGGATTCTTATGAAATAGATTCGTCTGCCCCTGTCTTCCATTTCCTTTCCATGGCTGTCCACCGGAATGCCGCGGATACTCGCGGCAGCCGGTGCAATGCGCTTGAAATCGTCCAGGAATCCGCTCTGGCTGTAGAATTTGGAATCATTGTAAATGAGCCAGTGATTTTTAGCCCAGCCCTTCAATTTCCACTGCTCCTCTTCCACTTCCCTTGCAAGGGGTGATTTTTCTCCCTTCAGGAAATAGGGAATATGGTTTTCCCGGCAGTAAACTTCCCAGGCGCTTCCCGGCAGGCAGCACACCGTGATTTCATCGCCTTCAAAGACCCCTTCCCCGATGCGGCAGTCCTTCTGGAGAAGTTCCATGAAATGGAGGTCCCGGCAGTGGGCAAAGGCATGGTCTCCCACAGAGGAAAGAGAAGATGGCAGCTCTGCCTTGGCCAGGTAAAGCAGTCCTTCAAAGGCACGGGCCCCGATAGTTTCAAGGCCCTCATCCGCCTTCATCTGATACAGGGTGGATTTTTGGAAACAGGATTCCCCGATTTCTTTGATATCCCCCTTCAGATGGAGATAGCAGATGGGCGCTCTGGTGAAGGCGCCCCGGTCCAGTTTCGTATAGGAAGCGGCTTCTCCGTTTTCCGGAACGTGGATGACTTCTGGAAAGCGGCCGCCATCCTCTTCCATGAGCTTTGAAATATCCGGAAGGAGCCGCCTGTATTCCACCGGCAGGTCCGGGTGTTCTTTGGCAGAAATGATATGCCTGGCGCCTTCCATCGTAAGAATGGTGGTATGACTTTCTAAAAGGTCTCTTTCTTCCATATATTCATAGGCCCTGCCGGCAAGAGGAATATCAAGCCGTACTTCCGATTCCCGGTCCTCATCATCCTCCACCATGGTTTCCGGCGAAAGTTCCACCACCATTTTCCCCTCTGCCGCAGAAAGGGGATACACCGACACGGAGGAAGGAATGGAAAGTTTCTTCAAAGAAGGCAGACGGTAAAAAGCGTGTCTGCCGATGGTCCTAAGGCTCTTTGGCAGTCTGATTTCCTTCAGGTTTCTGCAGTAGCAGAAGCAGTAGTCCGAAATGGCCGTCACCCCTTCCGGAAGTATAATAGATTCATCGTCCCGGTGGTAGAAATAGAAAGAAGGAATGGTGCCGCCTTCTCCTATATCCCCGGATTTTCCCTTCTGAATGACAATTTCTTCCGTTTCCTTCTTTAATTCATCCATGAGGTCATAGGGAAATCTTGTTTCCACGCCCCCCAGGGCCGCAGCAATGTCTCCTGCCTGGAGAAGAAGCTCCCGGTCCATGATTTCATCAAGCGCCTGGCCTCCTTCCTTTATCCGCCTGAGGAGTGCAGAAAGAGGAAGTCCCCTCTGCTTTTCGTAAGACGCAAGCACCGCCATGGAAAGTTCGTACTTCACCTTTTCCAGAGCCCCCGCAAGGCCGAAGGCTTCGGCTATGCGGTCGGCTGTGCCGTCTTTGTCCCTGCCGAAAGCATAAAAGAGCTTGTAGGAAAGCATATCGCAGGGATTATGGGCCAGGGCATAGGCGGCCCCCTCCTTCCATCGTCCTTTTACCAGCTCTCCATTTTGGATGGCAGAAAGAATCCGCGCCGGCACTCCGATGTTCTTCTCATCCAAAGGCAGGAGGCTCAGCCGATCCGCTGCATCCATCACCAGGGCTCCCGCTGCTTTTCGATAGGCAGCCATAAAGGATTTCATGAGGTCCTCCGATGCATAAAGGTCCTCCAGCGCCCGCCTTTCCTGGCTGTTCGTAAAGGCATTGCCAATGGCATTGAAGAGGCTGTGGCCTGCACCGATGACCAGATTGGCAATGCCGGCGGTAATCATGCCTTCAATGGCGCCGCCGATACCGAAGCCGCCGCCCATAATCCGGCCTCTGTATTCCCTGCGGAGCTCCCGGTACTTCCGGGCCGCCTCGGCGTTGCCTGTAATCTCTCCCACCTTCCCCAGAAGAAACTCGATGAAATCCTGCCAGGCATCCAATGCAGAGGGGGCCCCTTCCTTTGTGTCCCTGGCCATGAAATTTTGGAATTCCAAACCGTAAATGCCTCGGCCCATGAGGAGGGACGATTCCTTTTTCAAGAGACTTCCAAAGAGCTCAGTCACCGCTTTTTCATCGGAAACAAATTGAAGAAGCCCCTTCACATCTCCCTCACCCAGGTAAATGCGCCTCAGCTCCTCCGTAGTCTTTGCTTCGGCCATCATGACCTTGAACAGGCGGAAAAATCCTACCTGCCGCTCATCGTATTCAAAATGGCAGCCGTCCATATCAAAAGCATAGACACCCCTTTCCCCGTCATGGAAAAGACGGAGAGATTCGCTGTCGTCTTCAGGAGAACAGAAAATAGGATAAATTTTTTCTTCCTTCTTCTCATTCACCTTCTTCAAAAGATCATCCAAAGAAAGGCCCTCCGTAGATGAAGACCCTTCCGCCGAAGAAGGCACCGGCGTCCCGCAGTGGGGGCAGAATTTCGAACCATCAGGCAGCGGTTTTCCGCAGTTCATGCAAAACATGGCAATCCTCCTCTGAAATCACAGGTTTCTTATATTTATTTTACTACTCACCGCAGGGGATGTCACATGAATGGATTGATAAGCGCCATCTGGAATGATTGGCTGTATTCCCGAATGCAAGTGGGTTCAGAAGGTTCAAAGGGTTCTAAGGGTTCAGAGGGTGGTGGTATCGCCCTCCGGGCGATGAGTATTATAAGTTTCCTGCCATCTGACATCTATCATCTATCTTCTTTCTCTGCACAAAAAAGACCTCCCGCAAGGGGAAGTCTTTTACTGTGCCTATCAGGCTTTTGCTTTTTTCGTTTTCACCACATGGGGTTCATTCCTCTGGCTGTGAAGGTGTTCATGCCAGGTCACCCAGATGCTGGATGCCACGCAGATGGAGGAATAGGCGCCGGAGATGAAGCCGATGAGCATGACCAGGGCGAAGTTCTTTGTGGTGTCTCCGCCGAAGAAGTAAAGGGATGCCACACAGAAGAGGGTGGTGGTCAGGGTATAGAGGGAGCGGCGGATGGTCTGGTGAATGGAATCGTTTGCCAGGGCGGCAAAGCTGTCGGTCCTTCTGTGGGTGTGAAGGTTTTCACGGATTCGGTCGAAAATAACCACCGATTCGTTCATGGAGTAGCCAAGAACGGTGAGGATGGCCGCCAGGAAGGAGGCGTCCACTTCCAGATGGAAGAAGGCGAAGACACCCAGTACCATGAGAATATCATGGCAGATGGCCACAATGGCGGAAATGGCGATTCTGTGTTCAAAGCGGATGGACATGTAGAGAATCATGGCACCGAAGGAAATGAGCACGTTCAAGAGTGTGCTCTTGGTCACTTCAGAGCCGATGACGGCGCCTACCGTTTCGATACGCTTCACTTCCGCACCGCCTACCTTGTCATTCACATGGGACACCACGGTCTGTGCTTCCTCGGAGGACAGGTTTCTGGTGCGGATAATCACGTCGTCCCCGGATTCACCGGAAATGTTGCCGGAAAGCTGGATGGTGGAGGTCTGCAGGCCGTCCTGGCGGAGGCCGTCACGGACCTGCTCTACGGTGACCGGCTGGGAGAAGCCCAGTTCCAGAATGGTGCCGCCGGTGAAATCGATGCCCCAGTTGAAGCGGAACATGATGATGGAAATAATGGAGAGTACCACCAGGATGCCGGAGAAGGTAAACCAGATTTTTTTATGGCCGATGAAATCGAAATTCTTAAACATTATCTGTCATACCCCCTTTTCCCGCCGAACCACCAGGGATTATGAATCCAGCTGGCATCAATGAGGAGCATGAGGAGGGTACGGCTTACGGTAATGGCGGTAAACATGGAAACTGCCACGCCCAGTCCCAGGGAGAAGGCAAAGCCCTTCACCGTAGCGCTGCCCAGGAAGAAGAGGATGCAGGAGGTGATGATGACGGTCATGTTCGCATCGAAAATGGTGACGAAGGCCCGTTTGAAACCGGCCTGCACCGCCAGGCGGAGAATCTTGCCCGCTGCGATTTCTTCCTTGAATCGTTCAAATATGAGCACGTTGGCATCCACCGCCATACCTACCGACAAGATAACGCCGGCGATACTGGGGAGGGTGAGGGTGGCATGAAGGAGATTCAGCACGCCCAGAAGGATGAGCACGTAAACCAGGAGGGCCGTATCGGCTACAAAGCCGGCCATGCGGTAGACGCCCATCATGAAGAGAACAACCAGGGAAATGCCGATGGTAAAGGCTACCACCGATTTATCCTTGGAATCCTGTCCAAGAGAGGGTCCTACGGTTCTGACTTCCAGCACCGAGACCTTCACCGGAAGGGCGCCGCTTCGAAGGAGGATAGCCAGGTCCTTGGCTTCTTCCAGGGTGCGCTGGCCGGTAATGACGGCGGAACCGCCGGTGATGGCTTCATTCACCACAGGGTTGGTGAGGAGTTCACCGTCCAGGTAAATGCCGATGTGGCGGCCGATGTTGGCGGCGGTTAAGTCGCCGAACTTTTTGCCCCCTTCATCGGTGAACTGGAGAGCTACCAGGGGCTGCTTGTTCTGTCCCATTTCTTCCTTGGCATTCTTCAGGTCTTCGCCGGTGAGCTTCACATTGCCCTCTTCATCCTTGAATTCGAGGACAGCGGTCTTACCGATGGTTTCGATGGCCTTCTGGGGATCCCTTTCACCGGGGAGTTCGATGATAATACGGTTGGAACCTTCCCGCTGGATAATCGGTTCCGTCAGGCCCATTTCATTGACACGCTTCTGCATGATATTGATGACCTGGGTAATGGCTTCGGGGGTCACCTTGTTCTGGGGTGTATCTTCCGCCTGCATGACGATATGGGTACCGCCCTGCAGGTCCAGGCCCTGGCGGATATGGCCCGCCAGCGGCCCCACGGCGGCGGCAAACACGCCGATAATGGCGAGAATCACCACCCAGAACCGTATAAGAGCTCCCTTTCTCAGGGGAGCTTTCCTTTTTGTTTCCAAAACTTCAACCTCTTTTCGTTACAATGATACCTTTATCGGTAACGATTTTGGCCATCCTCTGGTCAAAGGGCTCAGAAGGAATGACTTCCGCTATCTGGAAATCCCAGAGAGCGGCCACTCTTTTTTCATAGGATACGCGGGTAAGGTAGCGGTCATAATAACCCGCTCCCATGCCCAGTCGGTTTCCTTCCCTGTCGCAGGCCACGCCGGGCACCAGCACCAGGTCCAATGCCTCCGGAGGGATGGTGTCATAGCCCTTCGGCAGGTCGCGGAGCCCCAGGGGGCCCTTCACGAAATGGTCCATATCAAGGAGCCGTCCTGCTTCCATCTGCCTTTCCGGCAGACATACCGGCACATACACTTCCTTCCCCTCAGAAAGGGCCTCTGAAATGAGACCGTCCAGATTGGACTCCCCTTTCATGGCAAGAAAAGCCATAATGCACTTAGCCTTCCGGTATTCCGGAAGGGAAAGAATCCGCTCCGTGAGGCAGCGTGCTTTTTCTTCTGCCTCATCATCAGAAAGAGCCCGCCTGAGGGCGAGCATCTTCCGGCGGATTTCCTTTTTCACTTCGGAAGAGGAAATATCCGTCTCTTTCATTTTTTTGCCTCGTTCTTGGACTTGTCAGCCTTGGGAGCTTCTTCCTTGTCATCCACTTCCACTTCTTCTTCGATGACTTCGGTGCCCGCATCTTTAGGATCGTCCACTTCCACCACTTCTTCCACCACCTGGGTTTCCGGTTCATCCTTCTTGGACTTCTTGTCCTGCGGGATTACTTCTTCCACCGGTGCTTCGCCTACTGCAGGCTTGCCTTCAAAGTGCTGGATGGCGGATTTTTCAACCTTTACGATGACCTTCGGCGCAATTTCCAGTTCCACGTACTTATCACGGAGAACTTTAATGGTGCCGTGAACGCCGCCGGACGTCACCACCTTGTCTCCCTTCTTCAGGGACAGGAGGAAACGGCCTCTTTCCAGCTTCATCTTCTTGGTGGGGCGGTACATGAAGAAATACATGATAGCCACCAGAATAAGGAAAGGCCATACCAGGCTCAGGATATTCATTGCTTGTTCCACTTACATTTCACCTCCAACAGATATAGCTTCATTTTAGCATAAAACAAATAGGATGTCTTTATCTTTTATAATTTGCCATGAAATTTTCGCGGAATTCCGTAAAGTTTCCGTCAATAATGGCCTGTCTCATGTCCCGCATGAACTGCAGGAGGAAATAGAGATTGTGAATGGTCACCAGCCGGAAGGCCAGAAGCTCTTCGGACTTATAAAGATGACGAATGTAGGCCCGGCTGTAATGGGTGCAGGTATAGCAGTGGCATCCCTCTTCTAGGGGAGCCCAATCCTTTTCGTATTTCTTATTCTTCATGTTCATGCGGCCGGTGTGCACCATGGCCATGCCGTTTCGGGCCACCCTGGTGGGGAAGACGCAGTCAAACATGTCCACGCCCCTTGCCACCCCTTCCACCAGGCAGTCCGGCGTGCCCACGCCCATGAGGTAGCGGGCCTTGTTCACCGGCAGGAACTGGGTAGTATATTCCAAAATATCATACATCAGGTCGTGAGGCTCTCCCACGGAAAGGCCGCCGATGGCCATGCCGTCAAAGGGCATGGCGGAAATTTCTTCGGCGCTCCTTCTTCTCAAATCTTTGTACATGCCGCCCTGCACGATGCCGAACATGCCCCGGTCCGTGCGGGTATGGGCCTTGATGCACCGTTCCGCCCAGCGGGTGGTGCGGGCGGTGGAGTGGTCCGCATAGTCGTAGTCCGCCGGATAGGGAATGCATTCGTCAAAGGCCATGGCAATGTCGCTTCCCAGATCTTCCTGGGCATGGATGGATACTTCCGGAGAAAGAAACTGTTTTGACCCGTCCAGGAAGGAGCGGAAATGGACGCCCTCTTCCGTAATCTTTCGCATGGCCCCCAGGCTGAATACCTGGAATCCGCCGGAATCGGTAAGGATGCCCTTGTGCCAGTTCATGAAATCATGAAGGCCGCCGGCTTCCCGGATCAGCTCCGTGCCGGGACGGAGGAAAAGATGGTAGGTGTTGGACAGGATAATCTGGGCCCCCATGTCCTCCAGTTCCTCCGGCGTCACCGTCTTTACCGTGGCCTGGGTGCCTACGGGCATGAACATGGGTGTCTTGAAGGTACCGTGGGGCGTGTGGAGAAGGCCGGCGCGGGCGCCGGTTTTCTTATCCTCCGCAATGAGTTCGTAGTTGATAACCATAGCTGTTCCTTATCTGATAAACATGGCGTCGCCGAAGGAGAAGAAACGGTACTTCTGCTTTACCGCCTCCTCATAGGCAGCAAGGATGTGTTCCCTTCCTGCAAAGGATGCCATCATCATAATGAGAGTGGATTCGGGCAGATGGAAATTGGTGACAATGGCGTCCACCATGTGCCACTGATAACCGGGGTAAATGTAAAGCTGGGTCCAGCCGCTGCCGGCTTTCAGGGTGCCGCTCTGGCCCGCAGACTCCAGGGTGCGCACAGAGGTGGTGCCCACGGCAATGATGCGGCGGCCTTCACTTCTAGCCTTATTGATTTCATCGGCCACATCCTGGTTCACCGTATACCATTCCTTATGCATTTCATGATCTTCGATATTTTCTTCATTCACCGGACGGAAGGTGCCGATGCCCACATGGAGTGTGACAAAGAGGAGCTCCGCCCCTTTCTTCTTCATTTCTTCCATGAGATCCGGTGTGAAATGGAGGCCTGCCGTAGGAGCGGCAGCAGAGCCCTTGTACTTGGCATACACCGTCTGGTACTCATCCTTGTTTTCCAGCTTTTTGTGAATGTAAGGGGGCGTAGGCATTTCGCCCAGCTGGTCCAGAAGGCTGTCGAAATTACCGTCGTAGTGGAATTCCACCACCCGGCCGCCGAATTCCGTCTTGTCCAGCACTTTGCAGTAACAGTTCTCTGCAAATTCGATTTCCACGCCGGGAAGCGCCTTCCTGCCGGGATTCACCAGCACTTCCCACACATCATTGCCCTTAGGTGTGAGAAGAAGCATTTCCACCTTGCCGCCGGTATCCCGCTTTTTGCCGTACAGACGGGCAGGGATGACCTTGGTATTGTTGAATACAAATACATCGCCCGGACGGATTTCATCCAGAATATCCCGAAAATGATGATGTTCCCATTCGCCGGTCTTTTTATCCAGCATCATGAGCCTGCAGGAATCACGGGGTTCCGCCGGTTCCTGGGCAATGAGCTCCTTGGGAAGGTCATAATTGAATTCTTCAAGTTTCATTGTACTTTCTATCTCCTGTCGTTGAAATTACGCTATTGGGGTTAACCTTTATATTATATGACAAATGGGGGAAATGTTTCCAGTTTCCAGTTTCCAGTTTCCAGTTTCTTGTTTCTAGTTTCTTGGGAGTCAATAGGGCCGGTGGATATGTGCCATAAGGTCCATGAGGTTCATAAGGTTCAGAAGGTTCAAAGGGTTCAGAAGGTTCAAAGGGTTCAGAAGGTTCAAAGGGTTCAGAAGGTTGTGGTATCGCCGCCTTTGGCGGCGATGAGTTTATAGGGCCGCCCAGGGCGGCCGGGCCACTGCCACAGGCAGCATTTATATCCTTGCCCGCCAGCGCAGCGATATAACATAACTCCCCTCTGAACCGGTCCGGACAGGACCTGTGGGCCGGCGCGGCAGCATAGGTCCATGAACCATCGCGGCAAAGCCGCGTGAACCTTCGGGAATATGGCTGGCCGTCGAAATCTCCTCAATACATTTTTTCCACTTTTGTTCCCGTATAATAATGGGTCAGAATGGTCTTGTAATAATCTTTTCCATTGCCCTGCTTTTCCGCCATGGCTTCGGCCCCCCACTGGGAAAGGCCCAGGCCGTGGCCGTAGCCGTAGCCCGTGATGACGAGGCTGCTTCCTTTCACATTCAGGTCAAAGAGGGTGCTGTCCAGTCCGTAGATGGACTGGAGCTTGTCGCCGGAAACGGTTTTGCTGCCGTTCTTTCCTATAAGAGTAAAGCTCTTCACCCTGCCGGAAACGCCCCGGTCCGCTGAGCGATGGGCCTCACCGATGCGGAGGCGGGAGAGCTTGATGCCCTTCAGTTTTCCTACGTTATAGCCATAGTTTTTCATGGTATTTATGAAAGAAGAAAGGGACACTGTCTTAGTCCAGGGATTTCCTATGTACGCTTCCTTCACCCCCCGAAGGTAGGGAATGGAGGAGCCCCACACGTTTTCACTGTTTTCCGTATATCCGCCGCCGCTGGAATGGAAGAGGGCATCAATGGGCTTTCCGCCGTAGGTGACGATTTCTCCTGCCGTCTCCCTCACCGCCCGGCTGGTGGCTTCCGTTTCCGAGGAAATGCCGGAGTACACCTGGGAACGGGTGTCGTCGGTGACATCGTAGCCGGAGGAGCGGTAGCTGTTCTTATGGTACATGGCATAGGTCCTGGCAGCCACGGCCTGGGCCTTCAGGGCATCCAATTTCCAGGAAGGCACCGCTTCCGCCGGCACCACGCTCTGAAGGTAGAGTTCCATGGGCACCGCATTCACCACGGTGACGCCGCTGCCCCAGGCGGAGGGAATAATCTTGATGTTCCCGCGGTACCGGTTTCCCTTCACCCCAAAGGCGGGGGCACTGTTTCCTGTAGTAAGGTACACCTTGTCCCCCGCCTTTTTGCCGTTGAGAAGGATAGTATTCCCGCTTCTTGTAACGGAAAGGCGGGTGCCGCTGCCATATTTACCTACCACTTTCCCCGCTGATTCTGCCTTGAAGTCCGCAAGGCCCGTCACGTTCACTTCGCCGGAAGTCATGAGTCCCACTTCCACCTCCGGCCCCAGGCCGGTGGTCTTTTTTTCTGTCCCGCTGGCGGCGGTGCTGCTTTTACGAGGCTGGGCCCTTCGGGCGGCAGACCTGTTTCCGGAAGAAGTATTTCCATGGGAAATCACCGCTTTCCGCTGCACCGGAATGGTTTCCGCTTCTGCCGGAACTGTAGCAAAAACAAGGGCCAGAGGCAGGAGGAGGGCTGTCCATAATTTACGATTCATAATAATTACCTTCTGAAAAAAATATTAAGGATAATGGTGCCGATGACGCTGACCAGGATGCAGGAAACGATGGGAAAAAAGAATTCCGTATTTCCTTTGGAAAAATGAATGTCTCCCGGCAGGTGTCCCAGGAAGGTGAGTTTTCCGCCTGCCAGAAAGAAAAGGCCGGCCAGAATGAAAATGACACCGATGATGATAAGTATTTTACCGGTCCCCATGGTCACCGGCAAAGAGGCTCTCCCCCTCTTTTCCATTCCATGGCGCCCCTATGTGGTCATAGGCGGCAGGGGTGGCGATGCGTCCCCTGGGGGTTCTGGAAATAAAGCCGATCTGCATGAGGTAGGGTTCGCACACATCTTCAATGGTCGCCCTTTCCTCGCTGACCGCGGCGGAAATGGTATCGATACCCACAGGGCCGCCGTTAAATTTATAAATGATGGCCTTTAATATTTCATTATCCAGGTCATCAAGGCCGATTTCATCCACATGGAGTGCTTCCAGCGCTTCCGCCGCAATGTCGGCGGTAATGGCACTTCCCTTCACCTGGGCAAAATCGCGGATACGCTTCAGGAGGCGGTTTGCTATACGGGGCGTGCCGCGGCTGCGGCGGGCAATTTCACCAGCGCCGCTGTCTTCGATATCAATGCCCAAGATGCCGGCGGCCCGGGTGATGATTTTCTTCAATTCCTCCGGTTCATAGAACTGCATATGGTTGGTAATGAGGAAACGGTCCCGAAGCGGCGCAGACAGGGAGCCTGCCCTGGTGGTGGCGCCAATCAGGGTGAAATGGGCCAGGTCGATGCGGATGGAGCTGGCGCCGGTGCCCTTCCCCATGACGATGTCCAGGGCAAAGTCTTCCATGGCGGAATAGAGGATTTCCTCCACATTCCGGTTCAGCCGGTGGATTTCATCGATAAAGAGCACATCGTGGTCCTGCAGGGTAGTCAGGATGGACGCCAGCTCCCCCGGCCTTCCGATGGCAGGGCCGCTGGTGACCTTGAACTGGCTTCCCAGCTCGTTGGCAATGATTTTGGCCATGGTGGTCTTTCCAAGGCCCGGCGGGCCATAGAGAAGCACATGGTCCAGGGCTTCATTTCTTGATTTCGCCGCCGCGATGTACACCTTCAGATTCTTCTTAAAAGCCTCCTGGCCGATATAATCGTCCAGCCGCTGGGGGCGCAGCGTCATCTGCCACTCATCCTTCGGCGTTTCTTCCGTGGAAACGATGCGGCCCTTGCTGCCAAGCACCTCTTCCTCATCGGCGCCGCCCAGACTTTTTATATACTTATTATTCATAGATTACTCCCGATTTCTCGCAAATTCACGGAGCGCGGCGCTCACCAGCTTCGACACGTTATCATAGCTGCCGGAGAGCTTTTGAAGCACCGGCGTAATTTCATCCATTTCATAGCCAAGGCTCATCAGGGCCTTCACCGCTTCTCCCGTAACAGGGTCCGCCTCCGTCGAAGGAGCAGGTTCGCTGCCGTCATCGGAAATGGTTTCCACCGAAAAGGCGCCGACCTTATCCTTCAGCTCCACCAGGAGCCTTTCCGCCGTCTTCTTTCCGATACCCGGAAGTTTGGTGAGCTGGGATACATTCTGGGTCTTCACGGCGCCCACAAAGGCAGAGGGCGTCATGGAGGACAGGATGCCCATGGCCACTTTCGGCCCGATTTTTGAAATGGAAATCAAAAGGAGGAAGAGACTGTACTCCTCTTCGCCCAGAAATCCATACAGCAGGATGGCGTCCTCCCGGACTGCCATGTAGGTGAGAAGCTTTGCTTCCTCCCCATTCGTAAGTTTCTGCCTTGTTTTATCGGAAATAAAGATCCGATAGCCTATGCCTCCTGCTTCCAAAAAGCAGGAATCCTTAAATAAAGCGGTAACCTTTCCTCTGATATATCCAATCATTTCATTCCCTCATATAACTGGCGATGCTCCACATGGTAGGCGGCGGTAAGGCCGATGGCCAGCGCATCCGCCGCATCGTCGGGATCGATTTTCCTTGTAATGCCCATGAGACGCTTCACCATCTCAATGACCTGTTTTTTCCCGGCCCTGCCGTAGCCGGTCATCTGCTGCTTCACCTGCAGCGGCGTCACCGGTACGATGGGGATATTCTGGCGATAGCCCGCCAGAAGGATGACGCCTCTGGCCTGGGCCACCTTGATGCCGGTGGTAATGTTCGTATTGAAATAGAGTGTCTCCACTCCCATGAACTGGGGCCGGTAGGTGGCAATGAGCTCGCATATGCCTTCATACACAATATTCAGCCGCTCCAGGTCGCTCTGGTCCTTGTATGTCTCGATGACTCCGTAATTGACCGGAGTAATGGACGTCCCCACCTTGTCCACCACCCCGAACCCGCACCGTCCGGTGCCGGGGTCAATGCCTAATACCCGCATAGCTCCTCCTGTTCCATGGCTGAAAAGTTTGTTCTTACTGGTTTATTATACCATAGGTTTATAGAGGAGCGGGGAAGTGTATTCCCGAAGGTTCACGCGGCTTTGCCGCGTAGGTTCATGGGCCAAGCGCTGCCCCGCCGGCCCAAGGGTTCAGTCCGGGACGGGATGACGCCGCAGGTAAAAAGGGGCGCGCCTGACAGCGCAGGTTGTGTAAAAGGGTTGTGTTCGCTTCCGCTCAGGGGGCAGCGGCCCTTCGGGCCGAGGGTTGTGGTATCGCCCTTCGGGCGATGAATTTTATAATTTTGCGTTGCGAAATAGAAAACAATCGGGCTGGCGCCTATGGAAATGCAGTTCTTTCCCTCTGTGGGGACTTTCACTCAGGACGGCGCTGATTCATTCTATGACGCAAACAGCAGGCTATGGCAGGCCCTATGAATGAATCGGCGTTTTCTTAAGAGGGTTCCTCCAAAGCCCAACGTAAAAAAGCAGCCTTCCGGCTGCTTTTTTACTGCCTGTTACGGCAGACCATCGGTCATGAGATGGTGATAATGTTCCTGGATCTTTCTGGTTACCGTACCTACCTTGCCGTCGCCGATGGGCTTTCCGTCGATGGAAAGCACCGGCACGATGCCGTCCTGGGTATTGGTGAGGAAAACTTCTTCCGCTTCCATCATGTTGTCCAGGCGTACCGGCTCCGCGCCGTCGTCAATGGAGGTGACGCCGGCGGTGGGGGCTACGCGGGAGAGAACCAGGGAGCGGGTAATACCGGGAATCATGTATTCATTCTTGGCGGGGGTCCAGATGACGCCGGCCTTCACGATGCACACGTTGGAGTGGCTGGCTTCGGTGAGGAGGCCGTCTTTGATGAAGATGGCGTCGTAGGCGCCTTTTTTCTGCGCCTCTGCCCGGGCCATCATGTTGTTCAGCTGGTTCAGGGAAAGGATATCGCAGTGATGTCCGCGATCATCATTCATGGTGATGCACTTCACGCCGTCCTGCACCTTGGCAATGCTGTCCAGGTCGATGGGCTTTGCATAGACCAGTACGTTGGGGCGGAGGGCATTTCTTGAAGGAATGGTGAAATCATGGTCGCCGCTGCCGCGGGTCACGATGATTTTCACATAGCCTTCGGTGACTCCTGTTTCTTCAATGACCACTTCCACGATTTCCGTGAATTCATCAGGCGCCGTCACCGGACGGATGCCCAGAAGGCGCATGGAGCGGTACAGACGGTCCACGTGATAGGAAAGAGCAAAGGGATGGCCCCGGAATACCCGAACCCATTCGTAGCAGCCGTCGCCGAACTGCAGGCCTCTGTCGTCGGCACTGATGATTTTGGAGAAATCATAGTAGAAATTGTGATTGTAATAGATGGTAGTTTTTGCTTCTGCCATACCATTCACCTCCAAAAGGGAATGCAGGAAATCCTGCCAAAGAGAACTTCTATTTCATTATATCATTGTCAGGCCTGTTTTTCCGCTTTCCAGGCCTTGATTTTTTCTATGAAACGGGGCATAAATTCTTTCAGGTCCGCCACCACCGCATAGTCCGCCATTTCCATGACCGGCGCCTTGGGATCCCTGTTCACGGCAATGATAATATCCGCGTTCACGGCGCACATATGCTGCATGGCACCGGAAATGCCAAGGGCAAAGTATACCCTGGGCGATACGCCCTTTCCTGTCTGTCCGATCTGGCGGCTGTGAGGCTCCCAGCCCAGTTCGGAAATGGGACGGCTGCAGCCTACAGCAGCCCCCAGCAGGTCCGCCAGTTCATGTACCTTTTTCCATTCTTCTTCGGTGTGGAAGCCGCGGCCTCCTGCCACGATGACCTTTGCTGTTTCCACCGGATTTTCATCCTTTTCACCCTGGATGATGGATTTCAAAATGGTACCCAAATCTTCTTCATCCAGTGTCACCGGCACCTCTTCCACCTTTCCGGTACGGGAAGCATCAGCTTTGGGATATTTGAAAATTCCCGGACGCACGGTGCCCACCTGGGGACGGAAGAGAGGGCTTACGATGTCAGCCATAATGTTGCCATCCATGGCAGGACGGGACCAGATGACAAGCCCCTTTTCCTTATCAGCGGAAAGCTCCGTCACGTCGGCGGTGACGCCGCATACCAGTTCTGCCGCCAGCCGGGGCGCCAGGTCCCTTCCGAAGGAAGTGGCTGCAAAAATAATGGTATCCGGTTTCCTGTCCTTCAGGAAAGAGGCCAGTACCTTCTGATAGGCCTTCCCGTCATAATGGGAAAGCAGCTTGTGAGTCAGCACATACACTTCGTCGGCCCCCAGAGGAATCAGGGACGCCGGATCATCCGTAAGCGGGCCGCCGATGAGTACCACATGCACCTTATCGCCCAATTCATCCGCCAGATGCCTGGCTTCGCCAATAAGCTCTCCTGTTACCTTCTGAATCCCGCCGTTTACGAGAGCACCAATTACATAAATTCCTTTATATGCAGAAAAATCCATCATTGCCCTCCTATACCAGATTCAGCTTTTTCATGGCGCCAAACAGTTCTTCCACTGCCTCTGCCGCCGGTTTTCCCTCGATACGGAGATTTTCCTTCTTCGGCGGCACCACCGGCCGCACCTGCCGCACCTGGGTAGGAGAACCTTTCATGCCGATACGGCTGGCATCCACCGGAATGTCCGCAGCCGTCAAATTATGGATTTCCACCTCATCCTTCTTCAGGATGCCCTTGATACTGGGATACCGGGGCTTGTTGAGCTCTCCCGTGCAGGTAATGACCCCGGGGAGCTTCATGTCCAGCACTTCCCGGTCATCGCCAAACTGCCGCTCCACCTGTACATATCCTTCCTTCTCATAGGACAGACCGATGGCAGCGCTCACATCGGAAATTCCCAGGGTGGCAGCAATTTCCGGCCCAATCTGGGCGGTGTTGCTGTCAATGGATTCCATGCCGCAGAAAATGAGGTCAAAACTGCCGATTTTCTCAATGGCTTTGGCCAGGGTATAGCTGGTGGCCAGGGTATCGGCACCGCCAAAGGCTCTATCCGTCACCAGGTACGCCTCATCGGCTCCCATGGAAATGGCTTCCTTCAGCACCGCTTGTGCCTGCGGCGGCCCCATGGAAATCACAGTCACCGTGCCGCCTGCCTGGTCACGAAGCGAAAGTGCCGCTTCCAGCGCATTCCTGTCCATGGGATTCAGGATACTGTTTGCATTATTTCTCTTTAATCTACCGGTGGACGGGTCCACTTCCATTTGGGAGGTATCCACCACCTGCTTTACGCAAACCAGAAACTTCATAATAACCCCCTTTGAAACAACTCCAAGGCTTCCTGTTTTAGAAATTTTTATTCCATTTAAGTATACCATACGGCAGCGTTCTGCGGCATATTTATTTATGGACGGCCGCTTTGCGGCCGAGGTTCAAAGGGTTCAGAGGGTTCAGAGGCTGTGGTATCGCCGCCTTTGGCGGCGATGAGTTTATAAGCCGCTTCGCGGCCTCTCCTGCTTTCAGGAATACAGCCCTCTGCTGTCTGCCGTCTGATAGTCTGATGTCTTCATGCCAGCCGGTATATAACAGCATTCTCTCACTTACTATTCTTACCGAGATCCTTCGCTTTGCCCAGGATGACAGAGAACGGAGGGAAAATGCCGGCGGCCAGCGGACAGCCGATAGCGGATAGCTGCCCACTTCTCACTTCCGGCCTTCCACGCAGGCATTTCCCAGAAGGCCCTTCAGCGCCTCCTCCGCTTCTTCTGAGAAGTCAAGGAAGAATTTCGGCACCATGCGGATTTCCTGCCTTGTCCTCTGGATGTGGAGGAAAACCGGCGTGTCGCCGTGGTATTTGAGGAGGATGCGGCCCAGGGCGTCGCTGACCATGTTGTTTTCATGCCTTTCATCCACATAGAGATGGACCGCCGACACCGGCGGGCGCAGGGTTTTGTGATAGAGGGAGAGGGGGATGATTTCATCCGCCAGGATTTTCACTTCCCGTTCGTTGGACTGCACCCTTCCCCGGATGCAGATGGCTGCATCTTCCGTCATCACCGGTCTTGCCTTTTCCCAAACCGAAGGGAACACCACCGCTTCCAAATCGCCGTCATAGTCTTCTATGGTGACGTAGCCCATGGGGGCTCCCTTCTTTGTCATGGTGCCCTTGACGCGGGTCACCGTGCCGCCTACGGTGACCGCTTTGCCGTCATATTTAGCGCTTTCTGCGTTGAGCTGGTAAATGGGAATGCAGTGGGCCATCTGCTTTTTGTAGGCATCCAGAGGATGACCGCTGACGTAGAATCCCAAGAGTTTTCTTTCCCATTCGATTTTTTCATTCTGCGGAATATCCGGAAGCGGCGGATAGGTAATGGTCTTGGCGCTGTCCATGTCGCCGAAAAGGCTCACCTGTCCCGATTCCCGGTCTTCCCTGATGGACTGGGCATTGCTCATGGCCTCCGGCAGCACCGCCAGAAGCTGGGAACGGTTGCGGCCCAGAGAGTCCAGTGCGCCGCAGCGGATAAGGCTTTCGCAGGCCCTGCTGTTGAGGCCCCGGCTGTCCACCCGTTCCAGGAAGTCGCTGATATCCTTGAAGGGGCCTCCTTTCCTTCTGGCTTCAATGATGCCGTTCACCGCATTTTCCCCTACATTCTGGATGCCGTCCAGACCGAAGAGGATTTTATTTCCTTTAACGGAGAAATAGGCCTCCGAAAGGTTCACGTCAGGCGCTGCGATTTCCACGCCCGCCCTTTTGGTATCGGAAATATAGCGGCTCACCTTTTCCCGGTCGCCGATGTAGCAGGTCATCATGGCCGCCATGAATTCCGGCCGGAAATGGGCCTTCAGGTACGCCGTCTGCCAGGCAATCCAGCCGTAGCACACGCTGTGGGATTTATTGAAACCGTAGCCGGCAAAGTGGACCATGAGGTCGAAAACGTAATTGGCGGTATCCTTGTGCACGCCATTCTTCAAGGCTCCTTCCACGAAGGTATCCCTGTTCTTCTGCAGGATTTCCGGCTCCTTATGCCCCATGGCACGGCGGAGCATATCTGCCTGGCCCAGGCTGAAGCCGCCCATGACCGAAGCTATCTGCATGACCTGTTCCTGGTAAAGGATGACGCCATAGGTTTCCTTCAGGATAGGTTCAAGGGATGGATGGGGATACTCCACCGGGATTTCCCCGTGCTTCCTCTTGATGAAATCTTCCGCCATACCGCTTCCCAAAGGTCCCGGCCGGTAGAGGGCCACCATGGGGATAAGGTCCTCAAAGCGGTCCGGATGGAGCTTCATGAGAAGGGAGGTGAAGCCGGAGGATTCGGACTGGAATACGCCGATGGTGTCTCCTTCGCAGAGCATGCGGCAGGTTTCCTCATCCTCCGTGGGAATGGCATTGATATCCAGTTTGATGCCCCGGTTCTTTTCAATCATTTCCAACGCGTCATGAATGACGGTGAGATTTCGAAGCCCCAGGAGGTCCATCTTCAAAAGCCCCAGCTGTTCCACCTGGTCCTTTTCATACTGGGTCTGGATGAAATTGTCCTGGGTGAGCTGGATAGGCACATACTCATCCACCGGCTTGGAGCAGATCACCACCCCCGCCGCATGGGTGCCGGAATTTCGGGACAGCCCCTCCAGGTCCAGGCAGTGGTCGATAAGGCTGTGCACCTGGGGATTGGATTCGTAAAGTTCCTTGAATTCCCAGGAACCGTCCAGGGTCTTCTTCAGCGTCACCCCGGGACCGGAAGGCACCATTTTAGCAATTTTATCCACGTCCCGAAGGGGCATATTGGTGACACGCCCCACGTCCCGGATGACCGCTCTCGCCGCCAGGGTGCCGAAGGTAATAATCTGGGCCACCTGGTCCTTCCCGTACTTTCTGGCCAGGTAATCAATCACTTCACCCCGCCGCCGGTAACACAGGTCCGTATCAATATCCGGCATGGACACACGTTCCGGGTTCAGGAAACGTTCAAAGAGGAGGTCAAAACGCAGCGGGTCGATTTCCGTAATATGAAGAAGATAGGCCACAATGCTTCCCGCCGCACTGCCGCGGCCCGGGCCGATGGGGATGCCGTGGGACTTGGCATAATGGATGAAATCCATGACGATGAGGAAGTAATCGGAAAAGCCCATGTGCTCGATGACTCCCAGCTCATAATCCATGCGCTCCTTCTCCTTCCCCGTGGGATGGGGATACCGCTCGGGCAGCGCCTTTTCGCAGAGCTTCCGGAGATAGGACTTGGACGTTTCTCCCTCCGGCACGTCAAAGGAAGGCAGCTTGTGCTCCCCGAAGGTTAATGTCACATGGCAGCGGTCCGCAATTTTTTTCGTATTTTCAATGGCCCCCGGATATTCTCCCAGAATGGCTTCCATTTCCTCTCCGCTCTTGCAGTAGAACTCATTATTAGCAAAATGGAAATGGTAGGGGTCGTCCAGCGTTTTGCCGGTGGAAATGCAGAGCTTGATTTCCTGGCTCCCTGCGTCCTCCTTCTTCGTGTAGTGGAAATCGTTGGTAGCCACCAGCCCCAGGCCGTACTCCTTCGCCAGCGCCGCCAGCACAGGACGCACTGCTGCTTCTTCCGGAAGCCCGTGATTCTGGAGCTCGATGAAATAATTGTCCTTCCCGAAGGTGTCGATGTAAAACTGAATGACCTTCCGTGCCTTCTCCATATCATGGTTCAGGATGGCCTGTGGAAGCTCGCCGCCCACGCAGGCAGACATGGCAATGAGCCCCTTATGATACTTCACAAGAAGCTCATGGTCCGCCCGGGGTTTGAAATAATATCCCTCGGTCCAGGACTTGGAGCAGATTTTGATAAGATTCCGGTAACCCTCATTATTTTCCGCCAGAAGAATCAGATGGGCCAGCTTCTCCTTTTCTCCCCCTGCCCGCTTCTCAAACCGGCTTCCCCTCGTCACATAGACCTCACAGCCGATAATGGGCTTGATTCCCTGGGCCATGCACTCCTTGTACAGGTACACCGCCCCGTACATGACCCCATGGTCCGTAATGGCCAGCGCCGTCTGTCCCATATCCTTCACATGGGACACCAGCTCCTTAATCCGGCAGGTGCCATCAAATAAACTGTATTCCGTATGCACATGAAGATGAACGAATGGATCCATTGTTCCTCCTGAAATCATTGAAAAAGGTTTTTGTTTTATTGTATCACACAGGGCGGGGAAAAAGGTTCTTAAGATTGACGCAGCCTCCGGCTGTGAGGGTTCTCAAGTTTGACGGCCCTTTGGGCCGAGGGTGATGGCGGCGGCATGGGGCGGCTGCGCAGCCCGGGTTCATAGGGTTCATAAGGTTCAAAGGATTCAAAGTCCAGCAGCGCTGCGGATTTGACCTCCCGACTGCACTTGTCAATCCAATTCAAAAGCAAAGAGTCGTAAATTTAACATGAAGATTTATGCTTTACCGTAAAAACAGCAATGCAAAAGAGCCCATCCATTCGATGAGCTCTTACTTTGTGGCGGAGAGAGGGGGATTCGAACCCCCGTGCCGGTATTCGCCGGCAACATGATTTCCAATCATGCACCTTAAACCGCTCGGACACCTCTCCATGCTGCTTATTCCCTGGCCTTGCGGCCAGCGCCTTGTTTTTTTCATCAGTGGTTGACTGACTTATGTAGTATACCAACGGAGGCGGTATATGTCAAGCATTTTTTTGAAAAACTTTTCTGGTAATAGTTTCCTGCTGCTATGTTACGCAATTGCCTCATATCGAATAGTAACCCATTAGTGAAAAGTTTCCCGCCGCCATGCTCCGCCACTGCCTCACGCCGGATAGGAAACCTTTCGCGAATAGTTTCCTGCCGTCATGCTCTGCCACTGCCTCACGCCGAACAAGAAACCTTTCGCGAATAGTTTCCTGCCGCTATGCTCCGCCGCTGTCCCACGCCAAACAGGAAACTGTCTGCGAATAGTTTCCTGCCGCCATGCTCCACCGCTGTCCCATGCCGAACAGGAACCCCTTCGCTAATAGTTTCCCGCCGCCATGCTCCACTACTGCCTCACGCCGAACAGGAAACTGTCTGCTAATAGTTTCCCGCCGCCATGCTCCGCCACTGCCTCACGCCGGATAGGAAACCTTTCGCGAATAGTTTCCTGCCGTCATGCTCTGCCACTGCCTCACGCCGAACAAGAAACCTTTCGCGAATAGTTTCCTGCCGCTATGCTCCGCCGCTGTCCCACGCCAAACAGGAAACTGTCTGCGAATAGTTTCCTGCCGCCATGCTCCACCGCTGTCCCATGCCGAACAGGAACCCCTTCGCTAATAGTTTCCCGCCGCCATGCTCCACTACTGCCTCACGACGAACAGGAAACTGTCTGCTAATAGTTTCCTGCCGCTATGCTCCACCACTGCTTCATGCCGAACAGGAAACCCTTTGCGAATAGTTTCCTGCCGCTATGCTCCGCCACCGCCTCACGCCGGATAGGAAACCTTTCGCGTATAGTTTCCTGCCGTCATGCTCCGCCGCTGCCTCACGCCGGACAGGAAACCTTTCGCGAATAGTTTCCCGCCGCTATGCTCCGCCACTGCCTCACGCCGAATAGGAAACTTCCACTAATAGTTTCCTGCCGCTATGCTCCGCCGCTGTCCCACGCCGGATAGGAAACCTTTCGCGTATAGTTTCCCGCCGCCATGCTCCGCCGCTGTCTCACGCCGAACAGGAAACTTCATAAGAAAAAAGCCGTGAAGAAATGATTACCATTTCCTCACAGCTTTTCTCTGCTTATGCTTTTTCTACAGAACCTGCTCCATGGCCCTGTTTGGCATTGCGGTGCCATGCATAGAGGCCATAGTACAGGAAGGCGCAGGCAGCGGAGCCTACTCCTACCAGGGAATAGATGCCCGAAAATCCCAGGGGCCCTTTGAAAGCACCCAAGATGTAGGGACCTACGCCAAGGCCCAAGTCCAGCATGACGAAGTAGGTGGATACGGCCACGCCGATACGGACTTCCTCCACCAGTTTCACGCAGATGGCCTGGCCATTGGACATGAAAGTGCCGTAGCCCAGTCCCACAAAGACGCCGGCCAGGAGCATTTCCCAGCTTCTGGTGGTGATGGAGAGTATCAGAAGGCCCACAGCCAGACAGGCGAAGGTGGGATACATGACGAAGTCTTCACCCTTCTTGTCGAACATCACCCCTGCCACCGGGCGGATAATGGTGACGGACAGGGCATAGACCACGAAGAAGAGGGTGCCTGCGGTCATGAGATGGAGCTCCGCCGCATAGGTAGCCAGGAAGCTGAGCACGCTGGAATAGCAGAGGGCTACAAAGAAACCTACGATGGAAATTCCCATGACCTTCGGTTCCAGGAAGCTGGTGAGGGAAATTTCTTTCAGCTCATTACGCCGTTCTTCGGTAATCCGGATTTCATCCACCTTCATCACAAAGGCGGCAGCCAGACATGCAAGTACCACGGCCACGCAGAACATAATAATGACGCGGAATGTGAAGAACTGCTGCATCATCATGCCCAGGAAAGGTCCGATGGCTGCAGCCAGGCTCATGCTTAATGCATAGTAGTTGATGCCTTCGCCCCGCCGCTCTTCCGGAATCATGGCGGACACGATGGTACTGGTGGCGGTGGATGCAATGCCGTAGCCAATGCCGTTCAGGAAACGCACCGCATACATATAAGGAAGGGAATCCACGCCAAAATACATGCAGGTGGTGGCCAGGTAGAAAAGGATGCCGCCGTAGAGCATCTTTTTGCGGCCGTAAATTTCAACGGATCTTCCTGCTAAAAGCCTTGCCGCCAGGGTGCCCAGGACGAAGATGCCCGCCGCCAGGCCCGCTTCGCTCACCGTGGCATGGAGGGAATGAATAGCTTCGGAGGCGATAATAACCACCAGCATATAATAAATAATGTAAATCAGAAAATTCACAAGGGTGTCCAGAATGAACCCCCTGGTCCACAAACGTGGTTTGACTGCCATAATAAAAATCAACCTCTTTCTGTGCAGTACATGAAAATGAAATCTTCTTTTCACAGGACTTCCTGCGAAACACAGACCCCATTATACAAACCTTTCCCCTTCTTGTATAACAGATAAAAAAGATGGGCGTCATCGCAAAAAGCGATAACGCCCATATCTTTCAAAGCTCATATTTCTTTAGGGAAGCGCTGATTAAATCGTTATCGGATTTCATTCTTGTATTTTTATTCAATGCAAGGAATCAGTCGACGCGAATAGCGAGCTATTTAAGGAGACTTATGACGCAGCATTGGATAAAAATACTTATGAAATTCGATTCTGCGAATTAATCAGTGCTTTCTTAGTTTTCCTGCTGCGAAAGCTGGCCAGTATCTCATTCACATAGGCCCGTATGAGAGAGGCCTCCGGGTGATCCTTCCGGTAAATGAGATAGCCGTCTGCCAAAAGGGGCACCGCAAGCCTTGATATGCCATCCGTGCATCCCAGTGCCTTCAACAGCCGCTCCGGCAGGAGAGCGCCGGCCTCATTTTCCTGGCAGTAGTGGACAATGGCATAGGGAGAGGAAAGCCTGGCGGAAATCCTGTATTTCATAGGAACATCCATAAAATAATCGGTGTAAATCTGGTTCATATAGTAGCTGGACGGATAGAGAACCAGCGGCATGGATAGGATCTGCTCCCTGGTGAGGAGACTTTTTCCCACATCCATACGGGGCCCGTAGTATACCATATTGTCCCTGCAGAAGCGGACCACCGCATAATCCTCCCGACTGGCCCCGTCGGGCAGGCTCTTCTCCACGAAATAGGTGGAAACCACGTCCAGCCGTCCTTCCGTCATGGCCTGGTGAATCTGGTAGGTGGGCATGTCGAATACATTGAACTGCAGGTTCGGATAAAGCATGCGGAAACGGGCCACGTGGCGGTTCATCTGGATATCCCCCAGGGAGCGGAGGATGCCCACATTCAGTTCCACCGGTTCTTTCCCCTCCGGACGGATATCATCCACGATTTCCCGAAGCCCCTCCATCCATTTCCTGATACGGGGAAGAAAGCGTTCCCCGTCCTCGGTCAAATGGCTGCCCCTGGGGGACCGTTCAATGAGCTTCACCCCCAGGGTGCACTCCAGACGCTTGATTTGGGCGCTGAAGGCGGACTGGGTAATATTGGCCTCCCGGGCTGCCCGGGCAAAATTGCCTACCCGTCCATAGATGATAAAGCATTCCATCTGCGTAATGGTTGGTAAATTATCTATCATTTCAGCATTTCTGCTCCTTCTGATTGGTAATTTTCAGGGAAGCACCGATTCATTCATACATATAGAATTTACTTTCATAAGAAATTGTATGCACTGCTTCATCATGGGATTCCTTGTGCATGCAATTTCAAGACTGAAAGCAAACATTGATTGAATCAGTGCTTCCCTCATAAAAAGATGAAATTGTATTTCAATATGTCACTTCCACCAGCGTAAGCCCCTGCGGCGGAGCAGTGAAACCGGCTGCCGCCCGGTCCTTTGCTTCCAGAATGATGGGGATATCCCCGGGTCTTTTCTTTCCTTCCCCGATTTCCACCAGAGTGCCGGTGATGATGCGTATCATATTCTGCAAAAAGCCATCGCCCCTATAGTCTATGGAAAGTTCTCCGCCGGAAAGGGTCAGGGAAATATCAAAAATAGTGCGGAGAGCGGATTTTTTAAAATGCTTGTTTCCGCAGAAGGAGGTAAAATCGTGGGTTCCCAAAAGAAGGACGGCGCCCTTCCTCATGGCCTCCACGTCCAGCCGCTCCCCCAGCTGCCACACATAGCGGCGGCGGAAAACATTTTTCTCCGCCGCCACCCGGATGGAATAGCGGTAATGCTTTTCTTTAGCAGAAAAGCGGCTGTGGAACCTTTCATCCATGATGGTAAGGCCATGAATGGAAATGTCATCGGGAAGAGCCCTATTCCATGCATCCTCAAGCATTTTCAGGTCATACGCCTCCTTTAGATGGAAATTGGCATACTGCCCCAGGGCATGGACGCCGGCATCGGTTCTTCCGGCGCCGATGACCTGCGCCTTTTCTCCCGTGATTTTCTCCAGCGTATCTTCCAGCTTTCCCTGGATGGTCTCCTTCGTCCGCACCTGCCGCTGCCAGCCTTCATAGCGGCTTCCGTCATAGGAAACGGTAAATCCGTAGTTCATCATAAGCCCTCCATTTCTGTTTTTCCTACTGTCTATTATAACAAAGAAAGCAAAAATCTTTGACCCGTGAAGAGGGGCACGGCTTCGCCGTGGGTTGTGGCCTGCTGACGCAGGCAGGTTGTGTAGAAGGGTTATGAAATAGGGTTCAAAAGGTGTAGTCGCCCTTGGGACACGCCTTCGGCGTGAGAGTTCTTAAAGATGAGTGTGAAGTCAGCGTTACGGGATTTACTGCCGAACAGCCGGCAGCGGGCAGCCGACAGCGGTCTCTATCTCACTAATTCCTTTTTGTCTCTTCTTCACATATGTTATAATAATATAGATTTCATTAGTATGTAACGGGAACAGATTTCTCCCGGGAAAGTGAGAACCCCTATGAAAAAAATGATGATTGCCCTGGGCGTGGCTGCTGCCATTGCTGCAGGTTCCATGACCGTTTCTGCAGAAAACTACTGGAAATATAATGACACCATTTCCATCGACATGGACGAAACCAGTGTGAAAACCACCACCAATGGCCACGAAATCCTCCATTTCGTAGCGGTGGAAGCCATTGATGGCGGCACCTGCACCTATACCTATGCCTATGACCGCACCGCCGGCACCATTCAGGTGGTGGAAATGGAAAAGGAAACGAAAACCCTTCACTACACCAGCAATTTCACTCCCACCTCCATCAATACCAATAACCCCGTCATCCGTGCACGGGCCCAGATGGCAGAAGCGGTATACCAGAGAAAGGTGAACCATAAGAAATAATGAACGTGGAGAAACCTGAAACGACTGTGGAAGTCGGCGAAAACCTCATCCATTTCATCGCCCGCTCGCCCTCCGTATTTCATGCAGTCCACGGAGTGAAGGAGGCCCTTCTCTATTCCGGATTTACGGAAATCCGGGAAGAAGACCCCTGGCATATTGAAAAGGGCGGGAAATACGTGGTCACAAGGAACGGCAGCACCCTCATCGCCTTTACGGTGCCAAAAGAGGGGGCCCACTCCTTCCATATCATGGCCTCCCACGCCGATTCTCCCTGCTTTAAAATCAAGGAAAATCCGGAAATCAAGGAAGGCCCCTATGTAAAACTGAACGTGGAAGGCTACGGCGGCATGATTATGTCCACCTGGCTTGACCGACCGCTTTCCGTGGCAGGGCGGCTCATTGTGCGGGAAAACGGCCACATTGCCCAGAAGCTGGCGGCCGTGGACGGCACCATGCTTGTCATCCCATCCGTGGCCATTCACATGGACAGGAATGTGAATCACAAAAAGGACTGGAATGTGCAGAAGGACCTTCTTCCTCTCTACGGTCTTTCCACTGAGAAAACATCCTTCATGGACGTCATCGCCGCTTCCGCCAAGGTGAAAGCAGAAGACATCCTGGCCCATGACCTGTACCTTTACAGCCGGGTGCCCGGCACCATCTGGGGCGAAGAGAAGGAATTCATTTCCTCGCCGAAGCTGGATGACCTGCAGTGTGCCTTCGCTGCTTTCCGCGGATTCATGCGGGGCAAAAAGGAAAAGCATATTTCCGTGTATGCCCTCTTTGACAACGAAGAAGTAGGCAGCGCCACCGCCCGGGGCGCCGGCTCCCCCTTCCTTTCAACCGTACTCAAAAGGCTGTCCTATTCCCTTGGCTTTTCCTATGACGAAACCATGGCCATGACCGCCAGAAGCTTCATGATCTCCGCAGACAACGCCCACAGCGTCCATCCCAACCATCCGGAATACGCGGACCCCGTGAACCGTCCCGTCATCAACGGCGGCATCGTCATCAAGTACAACGCCCAGCAGCGCTACGCCACCGACGGCCTCTCCGCCGCAAGGTTCAAGGAACTGTGCAGCGGTCTTTCCATCCCCGTGCAGACCTTCACCAACCGGAGCGACAATCCCGGCGGCTCCACTTTGGGAAATATTTCCAATACCCAGGTCTCCATGCCCACCGTGGACATCGGCCTTGCCCAGCTGGCCATGCATTCCTCCTACGAAACCGCAGGCACCCTGGATACAGCCTACCTGGTGAACGCATCCATCCAGTTCTATAATTAAAAGAAACCTCCTTCGGGAGGTTTTTATTATTCCCTATTTTGATGATATAATGAGAGAAATGAGGGCCGCTTCGCGACCCAGGTTCAAAGGGTTCATAAGGTTCAGAGAGTTCAGAGAGTTCAGAGAGTTCAGAGGGTTCAGAGGGTTCAGAGGGTTCAGAGGGTTCAGAGGGTTCAGAGGGTGGTGGTATCGCCCTTCGGGCGATGAATTTTATATGCCGCCTTCGGCGGCAGGTTCGCTACGCTCGCTCCCTCCTTTCCCATAGGGAAGGGGCTGCAGTAACCAAGGGGAAGCATGGCGCATTTCCTACACGCCGCAAGCGCGGTTGTATGGTTTTCGCTGCCGCGTCAGCGATACAACACTTCCCTCTGAACCAGCCCGCTCTGTGGGCTGAACCGGAGCCGCCCAGGGCTGCAGCCCAATGGCGGCTTGAACCCGGGCGCCAAAGGCGCCTGAACCTTTTCGCATTTCGGGAATACAACCTATCAGTCCACTATCTCACTATCCAAAGGAGGTTATCCATGAAATTACGAATCGCACTGCTGCAGATGCATGTAGAAATGGGAAATCCCAGTGTTAATTTTTCCCATGCCAAAGAATTGATGGAAAGGGCCATGGAGAAGAAGCCGGACATTCTGGTGCTCCCGGAAACATGGAACACCGGCTTTTTCCCAAAGGAAAACCTTTCTTCCCTGGCCGATGAGGACGGGAAGGAAACCTCTGCCCTTCTCTCTTCCATAGCCGCTTCCCATGGAGTAAACATTGTAGGCGGCACCACCGCCGTGAAGGTGGGGCCGGATATTTACAACCGGTCCTATGTGTTCGACCGCAGAGGGGACCTGGTCACCTCCTTTGATAAAATCCACGGCTTTTCCCTTTCCGGAGAACCCGGGTATTTCCGTATGGGAAACCACCTTTCCCATTTTGAACTGGACGGTCTTTCCTGCTCCATGGCCATATGCTACGACATCCGGTTCCCGGAGCTTATCCGGAGGGAAGCGCTGGAAGGAGTGGACCTTTTCTTCGTACCCGCCGCCTGGCCTAAAATCAGGAATCATCACTGGGTCACCCTGAACCGGGCCAGGGCCATTGAGAACCAGTTTTATCTGGCTGCAGTGAACCAGGCCGGGAAATCGGGAGACACGGAATACGCCGGCGAATCCCTGCTCCTTGACCCCTGGGGCGAGGACATATGCCACCTGGAAGGCGATGAAGAAATCGCCTTCGGCCGGGTGGACACCGATGTGATTCACGAGGTGCGGAGCCGGATCAACGTGTTCCGCGACCGCCGCCCGGACTGGGATAAAGTAGAATAAATTTCTTCTCTTTGAAAACAGACCGGAGGATTTACCATGAAAAGCAGCAGACCTCCCGGCGAGAAGGGACAGGACATCATAGAATATGCCCTTCTCCTGGCCATCATCACTTCCCTTGGCTTTTTCATTTACAGCCAGCATTCCATGGCTTCATCCATTTATTCTGTTTTTAATCAGGCAGAAAGCCTGATGCAGACAGGCGCCCGCAGGTCATCTCCCGACTATAAGCCCTTCCTTGATTCCATCAGCACTGCCATTGGAAATGAAACTCTTCATTTGGATGATAAAGAGCATATCCTTTCAGGAACAGTAGAAGGCGATGCGTTGGCCCAACGTCTTGGCATTCCCTGCGGCGAAGGGGACGCCTGGTCCATTGGAAGGGAAAGAACCGGCGGCGGGGATTATTATGTTCTGGTTATGTATTCTGCCGCGAAGAACGACAATTATCCTATTTCAAAATTCGACCCCAAATTGGCATTCTATGGACTGAAAAACAGCAAGGTTGCTTATCGCAGTAACAGTGTATACGTAGTTCCGGCCACTAAGTACAGCTTCCAATCCTCCACAGGCAAAGAAGATGACACCTATGCAAACAGCAGCTATGTATATGGATATGGTACCGAAGCCCGCGTCATTCAGGGGCCGGAAGGCAGAAATACGGTCTTTTAACCCATGTCTTCTCCCATGGACAGGTGATTCAGGATGGGATACAATATGAACCATCAAAAAAGAAATGGGGGGGAAAAAATTTCATGACAGGACTGAAAAATTCCTTTCGGGAAAAAGGGCAGGACTTAGTAGAATACGCCCTTCTTCTCGCCATTATCGTGGGCATTGGATTTCTCATTTACAGCCAGACCCGGATGGAAGATTCAATACGCACTGTGTTTAACAACGCCGGAACCCTCATGGAAAATGCTGCAGGAAACAACAATTCCCAAAATGAAGATAAGCCCCGGTCCATCCCAGATATCATCGGCAAAGCCATTGGCGACGGGAATGCCGGTCTTGGTAACCTTTTGAATACAGACAGTACCCACTATATCTATTCCGGCACTGATGAAGGAAAACAGCTGGCCCAGGCCCTCAACATTCCCTTTCATCAAGGTGATATCTGGTCGGTAGGTCGGGAAACGACCGGCAAAGACGATTACTACGTTCTGGCATACTACTCTGCCGCCGAAAGCGGACCTGTTTCGAAATACGCCAGACGCAATCCTGCCTGGAACTGGCAGGTAAACAGCAGCGGCGAATTGTCCACCGCCACCGGTGAACGTATTTCCGTGCCCGCCAGATACTATGTCTACGACCCAGCCACAGGACAGCAGATAACATCGGGCTATTACAGTTCCCATAATACGGCCACCCTGGTGTATGCACCGGGCACAGGAAAGGAATATACTATCCGATAAATTGCATGCAAAAAGCGGTACTCCATGATGAGTACCGCTTTTGTATTGCCGGATTTAGAAATGATAATTCAAACCTACGCCTACGCCGCTTTCATTGTCTACATCATCCCTGTCGTAGTAAGTGTAATTCACGTCAATATCAAAGGATGTGGGTACCAGGTCCAGCGAAAGGCCTGCCTTGTACTGCCGCTCCTCACTGGACACGAGAAGTCCTGCATAGGCATCCAGAGGGCCCAGCACATTGGCTTTTCCTTCAATGAGTCCGAACATTTTCGCATCCCGGTCATAGTAGTTCCGGCTGCCGGCACCTACGTAGACATGACCGATTTTGTACTTGGCATACACATCCGTTTCATTGCCCCGGTTGTTCCAGTGGCGGTATTCCGCGCCTACTGCCAGTTTGGGAATGGGCTTCACTTCGATGTGGGCGCTGTGAATGCCGTCGGCGGCGCTGTTGTATCCATATCCCACTTCCGTATCCATAATGCCGCCAAAAGCGCCGGCCATACCCGTGCCTGCCAGGGTCAGGGCGGCGGCCATGCATAAAATCTTTTTCATAGAGGTCCTCCTTTCCAAACAGTATCTATACTTTCATTATATACTAAAATGGCTGAAAAATTAAGGACTTTTAAGAAAGAATAAAAAGGGTTTCCTATAGAGATAATACGCAATCGCCCCACGCTGAAAGGGAAACCTTTCGCGAACAGTTTCCTGTCGCTATTCTCCACCAATGGTCCTATACCGGCTGAAAAACTATCCGCAAACAGTTTCCTGTCACTATGCTCCTCCATTGTTTCATGCCGGACAGGAAACCTTTCGCAACCAGTTTCCTGCCGCTATGCTCCGCCAATGTCCCATGCCGGACGAGAAACTATCCGCCAACAGTTTCCTGCCGCTATGCTCCACCACTGCCCCATGCCGGACAAGAAACTTTTCGCAAACAGTTTCCTGCCGCCATGTTCCTCCATTGTTTCATGCCAGACGAGAAACTATCCGCAAACAGTTTCCTGTCGCCGTGAATCACATTGCTCCCAAGTCGGACAGGAAACTTTTTGCAAACAGTTTCCTTCCGCCATGCTCCGCCACTGCCCCACGCCGGATGGGAAACCATAGAAAAAAGACTGTGAAGAAATGATGACCATTTTTTCACAGTCTTTTTTATTTCATAAAGCGGAGTCCATTACTGCTGGCTCTTTTTTACATTGGCGTTCTTATAGCGTGCCTGGCGGGAAAGGACCATCTTTCTCATGCGGATGCTCTTTGGTGTGACTTCCACCAGTTCGTCATCGTTAATCCATTCCAGTGCAGATTCCAGGGTGAACTTGCGGCATGGCGGCAGCTTGATAGCTTCGTCGGAGCCGGAAGCGCGGGTGTTGGTGAGGTGCTTCTTCTTGCAGGGGTTCACGTCCATGTCCTGGTCTCTGGAGTTTTCACCCACAATCATGCCTTCGTAGACTTCGACACCCGGTTCCAGGAAGAGTTCGCCTCTGTCCAGAATGGAGTTCAGACCGTAGGCGGTGGTGACACCTGCTTCGAAGGCCACCAGGGAGCCTCTGGTTCTTTCAGGAATGTCGCCCTTGTAGGGTGCATAGCCCTGGAAGACATGGTACATAATGCCGGTACCTCTGGTGGTGGTGAGCAGTTCATTTCTGAAGCCGATGAGGCCGCGGGCAGGGATGGAGAATTCCATCTTCATGTAGCCTGCCAGTTCTTCCATGGAAATCATTTCCGCTCTTCTGGGTCCAAGACCTTCCATGACGGCGCCCATGAATTCCTGGGGCACTTCAATGGTCAGTCTTTCCAGCGGTTCGCACTTCTTGCCATTGATAACCTTGTAAATAACCTGGGGTTTGGAAACTTCCAGTTCAAAGCCTTCACGGCGCATGGTTTCGATGAGTACGGAGAGATGAAGTTCGCCGCGGCCGGAAACCTTGAATGCATCGGAGGTGTCCGTGTCTTCTACGCGAAGGGCCACATTGGTTTCGATTTCTTTATAAAGACGGGCACGGATGTGGCGGGAGGTGACGAAGTCCCCTTCCTTGCCTGCAAAGGGGCTCTTGTTGACATGGAACACCATGGACAGGGTAGGTTCATCGATGTGGATGGACGGAAGGGCTTCGGGGTTTGCTGCATCAGCTACGGTTTCGCCGATGTTGATATCCTTGAAGCCTGCCATGGCGATAATGTCGCCGGCCTTAGCTTCCTGCACAGGAGTCCGTTTCATTCCCTGCCAGGTGAAGAGGGCGCCGATATGGTCACTGCGGATTTTGGTGCCGTCGGTAATCGCTACAGGCATGCCCTGTTTAGCGGTGCCCCGGGTGAGACGGCCAATGGCTACCTTGCCCAGGTAATCATCCGCTTCCAGTGTGGTCACCATAACCTGCAGGCCGCCGTCGGGATCCACGTCCGGACAGGGGCAGTATTTCAGGATGGCATCAAAGAGGGGTCCCAGATCCTTGCCTTCATCGTTCATATGGAGCTTGGCAATGCCGTTTCTGGCGGAGCAGTAAATCAGTGGGAAATCCAGCTGGTCGTCATCTGCTTCCAGTTCGATGAAGAGGTCCAGAATTTCGCCTTCCACGTCGGAAATACGCTGGTCCGGACGGTCGATTTTGTTGATGACAACGATAGGTTTCAGCTTATGTTCCAGTGCCTTTCGCAGCACGTACTTGGTCTGGGGCATAGGGCCTTCGTGAGCGTCTACCAAGAGCAGTACGCCGTCCACCATGTTCAGGATACGTTCCACTTCGCCGCCGAAGTCAGCATGCCCTGGGGTGTCGACAATGTTGATTTTGACACCGTTGTGCATGACAGAGGTGTTCTTTGCCAAAATGGTAATGCCTCTTTCCCTTTCCAGCGGGTTGGAGTCCATGACACGTTCTGCCACTTTCTGGTTGTCCCTGAAAACATGACTCTGTTTCAGCATGGCATCGACAAGAGTCGTCTTGCCATGGTCGACATGGGCGATAATGGCAATGTTGCGGATATCTTCTCTTTTCATTCTTTCTTTTTCCCCCTCGGGTATACTGCAAAAATCAATGTATCTTTGTTATTATACCACAAAGACACAATGCTTTTTCATATCTAGAAAATACAATTCATTATACCATGAAGCCCCGGACTTTATCAATAAGTCCGGAGCTTTTAAGCAATTCATATTGCCTGTTTGCCTGTTTTTTCATTTTACCCCACTTTTACCCCATAGGGAAAATCACAGAGGCTTGGAATTATCGTCTAACGACTTCCCGAGAACTGCCAGTTTTGTGGAAAATAATTTTCCTCAAAAGCTTCTTACAGCCTTTTATTATGCCAATTTCCTCGATAGAATTATGAAAGGAAAGTGCAATGAATAATAGAATGGAAGCTCACGAGGTGGTAAATTTCGTTGCAACCACACACCTTTATGGTTAAAAGAGATGTAGGAGAGGCGACGCCTACCGTGGGCATTCCCTGATACCCCATAGAGGCTGTGAAAAAAATGTTCTATCATTTTTTCACAGCCTCTTTTTCTGCGAACTATAAACCTTAATGTAAAAGTGAAAGTTCGAATCAGCACATGCCCATCATTTCATCATTTTCCACCATTCCCTGAAGTGCTGCGTTTCATCGCCCATATAGACGGCTTCCCCGATTTCCGGTGTAAGGAGGTGGAAGGTTTTTCCCTCTGCCGCCGCCTCCATCCTTTCATAGGGTTCCTGCCAGGTGTGGATAGAGAGGGCGTACTTGCCGTTGTGGCAGGGAATGACTGTCCTGGCCCCTATTTCTTCCGCCGCCTTTGCGCTTTCCTCAGGCAGCATATGAACGGAGTGCCAGTTTCTGTTATACTGGCCGTCTTCCATCAAAGCCAGGTCAAAACTGCCAAACTGTTTTCCAATATCCCGGAACCTTCCATCATAACCGCCGTCACCGCTGTAGTATACCTTCCGATTTGGAGTAATGAAGGCAAAGGAAGCGGGGAGTGTCTGGTTTCTTTTAAGCATTCTTCCGGAGAAATGGCGGGTAGGAAGCACCCATATGGCAAGGCCATCCAGCTTCACCTCTTCATTCCAGTCAGCTTCGTGGATTTTGGACAGGGGATAGCCCCATTTTTCGTAGTATCCCCCATTACCAAGGCCCGTCACCACATACTTTACCTTCGGCTCTATTTTCTTCACGAAATCATAGTCCAGATGATCCCAGTGGTCATGGGACAGTACCATAACGTCCAAATCATCGGGAATGTCGTCCGGACCGTACACATTGCTTCCCTCAAAGGCCCCGGCAATGAATGGAACAGGCGAGGCGTACCGGGCAGATACGGGATCAATCAGTATTTTCTTTCCGCCTATCTGCATATAAAAGGAAGAATGACCCATCCACACCACCACGTCTTCTTCCCGGGGGATGGATTTCAGGTCCGTCTTTTCATGCCGCATAGGTTCCTCCGGAATATTGACGCCGGCGGTGGGGAAAAAGAAGGGCTTCCAGAAGGACATATCCGCCTCCACCTTTTCATGGGGCACGTCAGGCCGGAATTCCCCGTCCCTGTAATGGGGCGACGCTTCTATGCGGGCCCGTCGTTCCGGTGTCATCAAAGGGTCCATCTCGTCCCGGTTGATGAACCAAAAGCCCGCCAGCAGGAGGCAGGCCGCCCCCAGAGCTGCGATTTTGAACAAAGAAAGCATAATTTCTCCTTTTATAGAACCATATGATTTCATTATACCGGTTAAAGTTCACTTGAAGTCAATCGATGGCAGAGGAAATAAAAGATTTACAGGCCTGCTTCCTGCCTGTACAATGAAGGAAAGGAAATCATTAAAAAGAAAAGAGGCTTTGCCATGATTAAAATCGCCACCGCCCAGATTGATGTGATTCCCGGAAACATTCGGGAAAACTGGAAACAGATAGAAGAGGAAATCAGAATGGCCAGAGAAAAAGGCGCCCATATCCTGGTGCTGCCGGAAATGTGCCTCACCGGCTACCTCATCGGCGACCTGTGGGACCAAAGCGCCTTTCTCCGGGAATGTGAAGCCTATAATGAAAAAATAGCCGCAGCAGCCAGGGGCATCACCATCCTCTGGGGCAGCTGTGCCATAGACTGGGAGAAAACAAATGACGACGGCAGGCCCCGAAAGTACAACGCCGCCTTTGCCGCTGCCGATGGGCATTTCCTCGTTCCGGAAAATGGAAGTCACCCCTATGTCATCAAAGCCCTTCTTCCCAATTACCGCTGCTTCGATGACCGGCGCTATTTCACCTCCCTTCGCCAGAAGGCAATGGAAGAAAATCTTCCCGTAGAAGACGCTCTCACCCCCTTCCTTCTTCCTGCCGGTGAAGAAACCATCCGGGCCGGCGTCCTTCTCTGCGAAGACAGCTGGGACGAGAACTACAGCCTATCGCCCATGTCCATTCTGGCGAAGAAAAACATTTCCCTTTTCTTCAACCTCTCCGCTTCCCCCTTCACTTTGGGCAAAAATGAAAAGCGGCACCGCATGCTGGGCGCCGCTCTCTCCAAACTGCACATTCCCATGGTCTACGTGAACCAGCGGGGCCTCCAGAATAACGGAAAAACCTGCTATACCTTCGACGGCATGACCGCCGCCTATGACCGGGAAGGCCGCCTTACCGCCGAAGCCCGTCCCTATGAGGAGCCCCGGTGCTTCTTCCTTTTTGACCGGGAACATGGAAATCTGATTTCTGAGACCCCCATGGACCCCTTTCGATGCAGTCTCCTCCTTCCTGCCCTCCGCTATGGGGTGAAGAAGTTCCTTTCCTCCATCCACGTGGACCGTGTGGTCATCGGCGTATCCGGCGGCATCGACTCTGCTGTCAATGCTGCTCTCTACCGCTCCGTCCTTCCGGAAGGTCATCTGCTGCTGGTGAATACGCCTACCCGCTTCAATTCGGAGATGACAAAGGGCCTGGCCAAAAAGCTGGCAGACAATCTGGAATCCCCCTATCTCACCATTCCCATCGGCTCCTTCATCGATGAAACCGCCGCTGCTTTGGAAGGGCTTCCCGTTGGAAGCGGAAATATCCACCTCACCGGTTTCATGAAGGAAAACATGCAGGCCCGGGATAGGAGCAGCCGCATCCTTTCCGCCCTGTCCGCCGCCTTCGGCGGTATCTTTACCTGCAACGCCAACAAAACGGAAATGACCGTAGGCTACGGCACCCTCTACGGCGACCTGGCCGGCGCCCTGGCAGCTACGGCGGACCTTTGGAAGTACCAGATTTATGAACTGGGAAGAGCACTGAATCAATGGTACGGAAGAGACGTCATTCCCGAGGGGATTTTTACCGTAAAGCCAAGCGCCGAGCTCTCTGAAAGCCAGGACGTCACAAAGGGTTTGGGGGATCCCCTCATTTACGAATACCATGACTACCTCCTGAAAAGCTTCATAGAGCCCTGGCAGAGAAATACGCCGGAGGATATCCTTGCCTGGTATGCAGAAGGAAATCTGGAAGAACACCTGGGCTGCAAGGTAAAAGTGAAAAATCTTTTCCCCACAAACGCCGATTTCATCAGGGATCTGGAACGCTGGTGGAACCTCTTTGCCGGGTTTGCCGTGGCCAAGAGAATCCAGGCTCCCCCTCTCATCGCCATCAGCCGCCGCCCCTATGGCTACGATCTTCGGGAATCCCAGGTCCAGCCCTACTATACGGACCGGTATCTGGAGATGAAGAAAAGGATGCTGCCTGCAGAGTCATAATTTATGCAGTGTCTTCATCGTATAGGTTCAAAGGGTTCAGAGGGTTATGGCGGCGCCCTGGGGGGCGCCATTTTATAAAAAAGTAAAAAAATCTTTTTCCCAGCACAAAAAAGCAGCCCGTAAGGACTGCTTTTTGCATGGAAAAACTCCTGATTTGTCCCATGCTGATACACGGCAGGGCTCAGGCTGACTTTTTCGATGAATCGGCCAGAGGCAGCCGCCGAAGCGGAATGTCTGTGTCGTCAAGGAAAATAAATGAAAGCCATAATTGCCACTAGGGAAGCGCTGATTAAATCGTTATCGGATTTCATTCTTGTGTTTTTATTCAATGCAAGGAATAAGTCGACGCGAATAGCGAGCTATTTAAGGAGAC
>OOBU01000095.1_pt1 | contig 62196 bp, 58 predicted proteins | sample 1671501 | NCBI WGS metagenome assembly OOBU01 (sample SAMN06348163, study PRJEB24527) | human gut metagenome | biome: human gut; feature: ankylosing spondylitis patient; material: feces | host: Homo sapiens | place: China | collected 2015-10
GACGGTCTGCCATTATTCGAATGTCAAGGATACAGTCTATTTAAAGCTGAGTGATCTGGTAGAAGATTTCCGAATTGTCAGGTTTGATAACAATCCGGAAGCAATATTTACTTACCGGACCCTTCCTACCATCACCGATCATTATATTGGAGTTGGAACAAGTGCTAGTCAGCCTTTTATGCTATTCAACAGCGATGGCAAATATTTGTGTACGGCCGGAAAAATCGGACAGGGTCCCGGTGAATATCCTAGGACTATTTATGATTCTGCCATTGATGAGCAGGAACAGAAAATCTATTTAGGTTGTTTTGCTTCTTTTGACAAGATCCTAATATATGATCTGAAAGGAAACTTTCTTGAGGACAGGAAGATAGACTACGAACTAAATAAGCCTAAATTTGAACTTGGGGAAGATAAATCACTTTCCATTGTTCATCTGCCCGTTCAGACGACTGGGGAAAGTCCGCTAGTCTCCCAATATAGTAAAGAAGGAAAATTAATAGCTCAACTGGAAGAAGCACCCTTTTTTAAGGTAAATAATTTCAATCAGGACATTTTTGCTTATCATAATGTTCCTGATTTAAGTTTCCATATTACCTCTGTTGATACCTTGTACCATTATATAAAATCGGAAAACAGAATTGTTCCCAAATTTACCTTAGATTTTGGAGCAATGGAAGACAAGCCCATCCACATCTATAATGAAATACCCGGATATTATATTGCGATGGTTTTTGGACAAGGAAATATCTTTGTGGATAAGGAAAAGCAACAGGCCCGCTATGTAAGACTGGTCAATGATTTCTGCGGTGGCATGAAAGTCATGCTTAATTTCAAGGACGGATGGGTGTGGCGTATTTTTGAGCCCGGTTATCTCATTGAATATATCCAGGATCGCATGAATGACAGTGACTGTACCGAAGAAGACCGGGAAAAACTCCAATCCCTGCTGGATACCATTGATGAGGACGACAACAACATCATGTTTTTAGGTAAACTAAAAAAATAAAACTATGCAAATTACTGCCGACCATATAAAGTATAATCTTATTCATCTGCGTCAATTAATCTTTGAAGTAACTGACGCATGTAACCTCCGGTGTAAATATTGCGGTTATGCAGATTTATATGAAGGATATGATAAAAGGGAAAATCTCAAATTCCCTTTTATCCGTGCCAAGCGGATCATTGATTATCTCCATACATTATGGAAAGAAAATTGTGTTGCAGAAGCAACAGAACCAATTACCATAAGCTTTTACGGAGGAGAACCTTTACTTAACGTCCCATTCATCCGCCAGGTCATTGAATATATAGAAAATTTACCTCATGTAGGGAAGAAATTTTTCTATAACATGACGACTAACGCCATGCTTCTAGATAAATACATGGATTTCTTACAGGAAAAAGAATTCCGTCTATTAATAAGTCTGGATGGTAACGAAGAAGGTCAAGGCTACCGGGTCGATACCAGAGGAAACAATTCCTTTCCGCGTGTATTCCATAATATCAAACTGCTTCAAGAAACATATCCCGAATATTTTGAAAAGCATGTCAGATTTAATGCTGTACTTCATAACAAAAACAGTGTTGAAAGTATCTATCATTTCATAAAGGACACCTTTGATAAGATTCCTGCCATCTCTCCCCTTAATAATTCCGGAATTCGCCCTGATAAAATAGAAGAATTCAACCGGACATACAGAAACTATCAAGACAGCATCAATCATGCCAGTAACTGTGAAAGTTTAAAAGCTGAAATGTTTATCAAGGCCCCAGAAACATCATCACTTTTGAATTTTCTATATTACCACTCAGGTAATATTTTTTTCGATTATAATGATCTGCTCAGAAAGAAAGACGAATCACAATACCCTGTAACCGGCACGTGTATCCCTTTTGCAAAAAAAATGTTCATTACAGTAAAGGGACGTATCTTACAATGTGAAAAAATTAACCATGAATTCTCTGCCGGATATGTGACTGATGAGAAAGTAGAAATGGATTTCCAGAAGATTGCCGACCAGCAGAATGGATATACAGCTGTTTTTGCCAAACAATGTGCTAAGTGCAGCAACCGAACAACCTGTATGCAATGCATTTATCAAATAGATGATATTCACAAAAAGGGTGTCCGTTGCTATAGCTTCAGTACAGATATACAAAAACAGAAAGAACAGAATCAATGCCTTGCCTATCTGGCAGAACATCCAGAATTATATAAACGAATATTAAATGAAGTAACAATAAGAAAATGAATAAGTACTGGTTCACAATTTATCCCCACTGTTTTTTATGGGTAAAAGGAGAAGAGGGTTTGGTATATAATACCCAAACCTATGCAAAAATTCGTTTTCATAACATAGGAGTATTAAAGAAGAAAACGGAATTGCTTACTGCAATGGAGAACTTGTATTGCATTCATCTAACAGAAGATGAATTAAAAGATAAGTTTCTGAATGAATGGATACAAAGCATGATTGCTCAAGATAGCGGCTTACTGGTTGAAGATAATGGTATCAACAAACGTCCATTATCATTACCCCCTATTTTAAAGGTACAAGATGAAGCAGACTACTATCAATGGGAGCATAAACAAGGGATCGATGGCAATGTCATTGATTTTCTGCATCGTATCATTTTTCACATAAATGGGAGCAAATACGGAAATGAATTATTTGCCAAACAGATTCTCTTTCCTGTTCATACCACCCAGTCATTATCCTCTGATGATTTAATCAGGTTTGCCATGAATTCACGCAATTCTTCATTCCTGGCAGAAATCTCACTTGTAGGCGATTTACCAGCATATAAAGACTTAGAGCAGGTGATCGAAACCCTTCATAAAATTTGTCCGGTATCTTTATATTGCACTTATCAGGATGCTATTGCTTCTGTAGATAAAATTAGAAAGTTATCTGCAAAAGCTAATCTGCACATCATCGTCACAGGTGACTGTACATTTGACAGAATGCCTCTGGACGCTATATATACATTTGTTGTTACGTCTGAACAAGAATACGAAACAGCTATAAAATACGAACAGACACAAAAACTCAAGCATATAGAAATAGTTCCTGTATATAATGCCAATAATATACATTTTTTGGAGGATAACCTTTATTTAGACGAAAAGGATATCCAACAAATAACATGGAGTAAAAGAGAAATTTTTATCCATCAGAAACTAAATATAAAAGACTTTGGCCAATTGACAATTATGCCTGATGGGAAAGTATACAGCAACCCTGCACTTCATTGCATAGGAAATATACAAGAAGCTCCACATTCCATAGTGTATAACGAAATTGTTAATGGTCATTCATGGCTTCGTATTCGAAATGAGAAACCATGCTGCAATTGTATCTATCAATGGTTATGTCCTCCTCCATCTCATTATGAGGATGTAATAGGTAAGGCTAATTTGTGTCATATTTAAAATGCAATAGTTATGGTAACACAAGGGTTGTCTGAGCTGGAATCTCCAGATAGAATCTTTGAGAACAGCATAGGAATGTATGGCAAAATGGGGAAAATAATTACTCTGTTCAGGCTTTATAAAGACACAAAAAAAGTAACATGGAAAGAGAGTGCAGAAACACTATTAGAAGAAGCCATAAATGAATGTAATGAAAGCACCCCTATAGGCTACGGAAACGGATTATGCGGTTTTGGTTTCGGAATTGAGTGGTTAATTCAAAATGGTTGTATCGATGGCAACGCAGATGACATATTATATGAAATCGATGATAAAATAACTGCTTACCTACAAGACTGTCAAGAAGTAAAAACAGATATAAGAGAAGGATGGCTTGGTATTGCCGTATATTTCCATCAGCGATTACATTATAGACAGTCCTTGACAAACCCTCGGACCATAGAACTATTGGACAGCACAAATATCCTTATGGATAAAATCACTAACAACATAAACAATAATCTCACAATAGAACAGAAAAGTAACTGTAAAAAGGCAATAATAATATTGCAAAATATCAAAGATTCAGAAGTCGGCAAAATGTATAACACTTTGCCTTTGGTTTCTGTTATACTTCCAGTTTTCAATACTGAGAAATACTTAGATAAATGCCTTGATTCAATAATTAGTCAAAACATTTCTAATTTTGAGGTGATAATTGTTAATGATGGCTCTACCGACGGATCATCTGAAATATTAAAACAAATCTCCTGCCATGATAAAAGGTTCCATTACATTGAACAAACAAACCAGGGTATATCTTCTGCAAGAAATACAGGGTTGGAACAAGCAAAAGGTAAATACATTGTATTTGTTGACAGTGATGACTGGCTGGAAAAAGATGCTTTAAATAATCTGTGCCGACAAGCCGAACTAACAAATGCTGATATTGTAATAGGAAATACAAGGGCCATCCTTAAAAATGGAAATACTTTCATGTATGGAAAAGAGGTCAGACAAATATTTGCTGAAAATAAAATTATGAGCGGAAGTGATTGTTTTATAAATATAGCAAAGATTGGGAATCCCGTCCCTATGGTATACAATTATCTTTATAGACGAAGCTATATCGAGGAAAATCATTTTCGATTCATGAAAGGCCTCATTCATGAAGATGAACTTTGGACACCTCAGGTTATCATCTCTGCACGAAGAATCACATGTATTAATGATTGTCATTACAATTATCTCCATCATCGTGTTGGCTCTATTATGCAAGCAACAGAAACTGAAGAACGTATTAATTCTTTAAAAATAATTATCCATGAACTGCTGGAGTTCTCCTCCAAACAAAATAAAAGAGTTATAAAAGAAGCTTTAAATAAAACGATAAATATATTGCAACAAATTCTAAATTATTTGGCTGAAAACAAATCAGCAAAATAATTCTTGTATATGCTATAAATTATATAGAAATGAAACACTTCCCTCACTTCCTCCAGTATGACGCAATGGATTGTGGCCCCACATGCCTTAGAATGATAGCTAAGTATTATGGTAAGAACTATTCACAACAAACTTTACGTGAACGTTCATATATCAGCAGGGAAGGAGTTTCAATGCTTGGAATAAGCGATGCAGCTGAAAGTATAGGTTTTCATACAATGGGAGTTCGTATCTCTCTCAAACAATTGCACGAAGATATGCCTTTACCTTGCATCTTACACTGGAATCAAAATCACTTCGTTGTCCTATATGATATCCGTAAACGAAAGAATACTTACTACTATTACATAGCCGATCCTGCATCACAATTAATCACTTATACAGATACAGAAATACGCAAATGTTGGTTAGTTACAAAAAAAGACGGAATAGAGAAAGGAGCAGCATTGGCCTTGGATCCATCACCACAATTTTATAGTGAAAATGATGAACCTGAGGATCAAGGTAAAAAAGGGCTTCTTTATTTCACGAAATATCTTAATCCCTATCGAAAAGAGTTTATCCAACTTTTCCTTGGATTATTGGTCGGGACTTTATTGCAACTCATATTTCCATTTCTTACTCAATCATTAGTTGATGTGGGAATTCGAGATGCAAACCTATCTTTTATTACTCTAATTTTAGTAGCACAACTTGTTGTGTCCATATCTCAATTAGCCGTTGAGTTTATACAGAGTTGGTTATTATTGCATGTTAATACACGCATCAATATTTCTCTGATATCCGATTTTCTCATCAAACTTATGAAGCTTCCTTTACGATATTTTGATACAAAGATGGTGGGAGATATTATGCAACGTATAGGAGATCACAACCGAATAGAGTCTTTTCTCACTGGATCATCATTCAGAACATTATTTTCATTTGTAAACTTCTTTATATTTGCAATGATATTGGCCTATTATGATCCCCTTATATTAGGTATTTTTCTGCTGGGTAATGTACTATATGTCACATGGGTATTAGTGTTTATGAAATACCGCAGAATTCTAGATATCCGACGTTTTACTCAGGCATCAAATGAACAAAGTAATCTTATACAGTTGGTAACTGGAATGCAGGAGATTAAGCTAAATAATTGTGAACGACAAAAGCGATGGCAATGGGAACGTATCCAAGTAAAGTTATTTCGAATCAGTGTAAAAGGAATGGCATTAGGTCAAATACAACAGGTTGGTTCCGTTTTCTTTAATCAGACTACCAATATCATTATTTCATTTATAGCAGCCAAAGGAGTAGTGGAAGGGGAAATGACTCTAGGAATGATGATGTCTATAACTTATATAATAGGCCAATTAAATGCACCAGTAAGTGCATTTATAGGATTTGCTCGACAACTGCAAGATGCAAAAATCAGTTTGGAACGATTAAATGAGATCCATGGTCGAGAAGATGAAGAGCAATTTATAGACAAAAGACTATCAACACTTCCAGAACAGAAAGATATCATTATAAACAACTTATCATTCAGTTACGATGGGGCTGACCGTGATTACATTTTGGACAACATAAATCTTATTATCCCAGAAAACAAGATCACAGCAATTGTTGGTGCCAGCGGCAGTGGAAAGACTACACTAATAAAATTGATCCTTGGTTTTTATAAGCCTAATAAAGGAGATATCTACATGGATAATATTAAACTGGATTCAATTAATCCACATCTTTGGAGAGCAAAATGTGGAGCTGTTATGCAAGATGGTTTTATATTTTCCGATACCATTGCTAATAATATAGCTGTAAATACTGATAACATTGATATCAAACGTTTACACCATGCAGTAACAATTGCCAATATTAATGATTTTATTGATTCTTTGCCTTTAGGATACAATACAAAAATAGGTATGGAAGGGAATGGCATCAGCCAAGGTCAAAAACAACGATTACTGATAGCACGAGCTGTATATAAAAACCCCGAGTTCATATTTCTTGATGAAGCAACATCATCATTAGACGCTAATAATGAAAAGGAAATTATGCAGCACCTGAATGAGTTCTATCATGGTAAAACGGTAGTTATAGTAGCTCACCGTTTAAGTACAGTAAGAAATGCAGATAAAATCATTGTGTTGAATAAAGGGAAAATAGCAGAAGAAGGAAAACACACTGATTTAGTAGAGAAAAAAGGATTGTATTACCAACTGGTAAAGAATCAGCTAGAACTAGGAAATTGATATGAAAGATAATTCTGAAGATATAGAATTAAGGAGCGAAGAAGTGCAGGAGGTTATGAATAAAGTACCTCCCTCAATACTCCGCTACGGGATAGGAACATTAGTAAGTATTGTAATGTTGCTTTTCATCGGATGCTTCTTTTTCCACTATCCTGAGACTGTGGAAGCAGAACTTACTTTGACAACTAAAAATCCACCAATTTACATAAAAAGTACCATGAATGGGAAAATTGAAAGACTATATGTAATTAATGGAGAAACTGTTAAAAGAGGAGATATACTAGCAGTCTTAGAGAATGTAGCAAATACTGAAGATATGTTGAGATTGAGACAAAGTATTTCTTACTGGTCAACATCTGGTGCTAGAATAGAAAAATTAGATATGATTTTTTTTAACCAATTGCCCATGCTAGGTAGTGTACAAAGTTCATATTCTTCTTGCCTTTTATCCTGGCATAATTACTTGTTAAATGGTGATAAGAATCGAATATATAAGACTGAATTAATAAGTGCATTTACATCATTGCTGACAAGTTTAGCAGAATGGGAAAAATCATATTTACTTGTATCACCTATTAATGGTCAGATCGCCTTCATGCAGTTATGGGAAAATCAACAATATGTCACTGCAGAAGAAACTATGTTTGTTATTGTTCCTACAGAAAAAATTACATATAAAGGAAAGGCTTTACTTCCAATGTCTGGGATTGGAAAAGTTAAAATAGGACAAGAAGCTATAATACGAATAACAGGATTCTCTGAGGAGGAATTTGCACCAATAAGGGGCGAAGTTGCATCCATTTCTCCTGTTCCCAATGAAGACGGGAATTATATCGTTGAAATTTGTTTTCCAGCTTCACTCTCTCCTGAAAAAAATATTGACCTTTCAAAAATAAAGGTTTTAAAAGGTAGAGCAGAAATTATCATACGAGACAGTAATATTTTAGAAAGACTATTTTCTAAATGATCGAAATTAAAATAAAGATATAGAAGTAAAGATATATGAAAAAAATTATTGTTTTATTTTATAATTTCTTATGGGGAAATGAACCTATTTTTCCAGATTCTTTACCTCCTGAAGGCTTTGAATTTACTTTTGACCATGATCGACTGCAAGAAGCAAATGCTGTAGTATTTCATCTTCCTAATCTGTTCCAAAGCATGGATGAAGAGGAAATAAACAAGCCAGACGGACAAATTTGGATAGCATGGAACCTTGAAAGTGAAATTAATTATCCATGGGTTGAAAGTGAAGAAATCCGCAGCTTATTTGATTTACGTATGGGATATCATCAAAATGATGATATATTATATTCTTATTACTCATTCTTGAATGAAAGTGATTTTAAATATTCAAATCAAGAATTGCCAGTCTTAAATAAGGCATGCATGTTCATCTCGAGTTCTGTAAACAAAAGCCATCGATTAGAATATTTAAACGAGCTTATGAGATACACTGAAATTGACTCGTATGGTCGAATGTTCCATAATAAGAATATAGAATATGATAATGGAGAGAGTACATTAAAAGAGATAGCCCAAAAATATAAATTTGTGATTGCATTTGAAAATGCAATCAGTAAAGATTACGTAACCGAAAAATTTTTTAATCCACTTGTTATTGGATCAGTACCTGTTTATTTAGGGGCACCAAACATTGAAGATTTTATACCAGGTAAGAACTCATTTGTAGATGTACGAAATTTCGATTCTCCTAAAGATTTAGCCGACTTTTTAAATCGCTGTTATCTTGACAATGATCTATATAATCAGTTTCATCAATGGAAAAAGGGATCTTTACTTCCTTCATTTTTAGACAAACTTAATACCGCAAAAGAACATCCTATAAAGAAAATGTGCACCATTATTAAAAATACCCTTTCTAATATGCACGGCTAAACAAATAAAAAAGCTGGAGATTGTAACGTCAATTTTACAATCTCCAGCTTATATACTCACCACAAATTTATTCTAATACAATCTTCACTCTATAAATGCCAGTTATATTATCTTTAGATATGGGATATTCCTTACCATCGAAAGTAAATCCTGTACATGTATGTTTGCTATCAGGAAGTTCCTCCCAATAAGAAACAAGTACATGCTCATTATTATCTCCAAAAATATACGGGCAAACCAGTTTTTGAGTAATTATGGGAGATACATGTTCCCACGTCATGCCATCAAGTAAGATAGCATCTTCTCCATTTTCATCTTTTATGGTTTGAAGTTCTGCTGTAAGCAGCTCAATACCATTTTCTGCCCATGCAGTCCGGGTATATTCGCTATATGGAATACGTTGTTCTTTTTCCGAATATGGAATTCCAGTTACAAGGTTATCACCTGACTGATTTTCAAATGTTAAGGCAATACTATAAGAGTAATGTACTGGATCTACATCTTTCTTATTACATCCGTAGAATGTAACCAAAAGTATTGAAAGGAACAGTAAAATAATCTTTTTCATAGAAATCTTTAATTTTTAATTTATACTTACATAAATATCTTTTCTAGAAGTCGTATACTCTATATTATTATCTACAAACCAACCATCATTAGTTCCTTTCCACCCCCAGTTCATGTGGAAATAAGTATAAGAACTTCCTCCAAAGGCTCCTGGATTATCAATTAAAGTATATCCCAAATTATTATACGAACCATTAGTAATATACTCTACATAATACTCGTATTCAGCTATATTTCGATTCAAACCATCACAGACCCAAGCATGACCATTTGAAAGTAATCCTGGCTGGCCTCGCATAAATACAGGTCTTTTATTATTAGATATTTCAGAAGCTACATCACTACTTTTATGATCTTTCAAGACAGCTTGATATCCATAATATTTAAATCCATCCAATGCTTCTGAAGTACTTGCTGATGAGCCATCACTTCCATAATCAACACCTATAGTTTGTCCAATATTTGCAATTAAATATTGGGACGCATATGTCGCATAAGTATTAGCCATGTTGTTCCAATCAAAAGAGCTTGGATATTTATGAAACTTCATTATTTGAGCCATTGCTATAGGAACACAGCCAGCCGGATACTGGTTAGGACATAACTCATTAAACCCATTACCCTGTCCCCATTTTGTTGAAAGTAACGGACCAACAGTCGTTTTTAAACTGATGTCCTTTATTCCCACAATTGTATATTCATAAGGTGATCCAACCTGATCTGCAATACTATATACTTGATTTGGAATCCCCATACTGGTGAGAGAAGAAAGAGTTCTAAATGACCATCCATCAGTATAATACGTCTCATTAAGTTCTTTCATTCTGTTTCGACACATTACCGCTTCTGGAGAACTGCCACCAGGAAGGTCAGATAATTGTTCAATCTGTGTATCAGAGGCATATTGAAGCCATTCGGCGGCAATGATAGAAGAAGTTTCATCGTCCAATTTGTCACTTTCTTCAATAGCCAAAATAGTTTCGTCAATCCAATCTTTCAAACCATCACTCTTATTTGCATCAAGCGTAATATGTCCACAGTCTGAGAAAGCTAAAATAGGATAATAATCAGTAGTGGCACTTACTATAACCCAACCGCCATCTGCATTATTAACTACATAAGCAACCGGAACATTTTGATCATTATTTATAGGACTGACATTTGTACTTCGGCTTTTCTTCAGAAAAGTATCACCGAAAGCTCGAGAATAAAAGATGTCGGCAACCTCCTGTGCCTCACTTGGAGATAATGAATTTACACTCGTTTGAATCAAATCATTTAAACCCTCTGCCTCTGCGTTAATAGGAATAACATCATCCTTGTTGCAAGATAACAAACAACAAGAAAGGCCTAAAAATAACAAGATCTTTTTCATAACTTTAATTTTTAAGGTTGCTTTAATGTGTTATTCGTAAAATTATAAATTTCAAACGAATATTCCAAATTTTTTTTCTTTTTTTGCACATATTCCAACTTGACCGCAAAATTGGGAAAAGTCAAACATCACCGTTTAATATAGCTTGAACATCATTTATTATTGTTGTATAATTTGCCGTTACCTGTTCCGGAGTAACTATTTCATGAATTGGCAATTCATCTTCATCCATTTCAAACATCTTGAACTTAACCTTAAATTCTTTTACGTTTGCCCTTGTTGCAGAACCTATAAATTCTCCAGGTTCAAGGTCGGAAAAATCCTTTCCTTGATATACATCTTCTTTCTGGGATGATATAGTAATACTGGAATTAGAAGAAGAACCAGATTTACCTGCACTTCTCGAAGTCCTTTCTTTTTCTTCTTTACCAAAAAATAAAGGATAATACTTTAATGCTTCAACATCCTTTGTACGGCCCAAAAACATATTACCGAAATTGGCTTCAACTGATGATCTGTCAAGTTTCCCATACAGATTTTCCAACTTGGCACCTGATTGAGTAAGAAGGACGAAAGCAGCTTTATATTCACGCAAAACAGATGGTAAGGTTTCAAAATTCTTAATCTTAACTGTTGTCATTTCATCTAAGAAATATACAAAAGGAACTTTATTCTGCATGCTAAATTGACGCGATGATATACTCAAAAGCATAGCTATAACAGGGGAATACACTGAGTTTTTTGAGAAGTTATTGCTGACAGCAAACATCTTCGGATGCTCCGGATCAATTAAATTAAAATCGAAGTCATTCCCAGACAAAACCCAAGCTATGTTTTCATCAGTAGCCATCGTAGCTATTTGGTTAGACAAAGTGGAGATATATGAAGCCTGTGTTTTCTCTGATCCTTTGGCCTTCAAGAAAGCACCAGCCATCATTTCGGATATTGTATTCTGCTCCAAAAACCTAGTAAGGCTATCCTGAGAAGAGTTCATTATGAGTGTTAGAATATGAGGAATTGTACAATACTCTCTATACTCATCATACAATCTATATGCTACCCCTCTTAGAATACCCAATCCGCCAGCAAACCATTCATCCTGCTTTGCATCTTTCGCCTGCATGGATAACAACATATCCTCCATTAGCTGCATCAGAACAGTTTTATCCGATACATTTTTTAGAGGATTGAACCTGAATGAGCGACTTAAATTGTCAAAATTGATATAGAAGAACTCACCCTTATAATTATATTTCTTCATCAAATTATATGCAGTCCGAGTATAATCTATATCCTTGAAATCATAAATAAATCCAGCAAAACCCAAACGGATATATTCCTGTAAAAGCCACTTACCAATGGACTTGGTCTTACCACTTCCAGCACCTCCATATACTAAAAAGTTGGCATAATAGTAATAAAATTGAAGTTGCCGACCTCTAACGCCAGACAACACTGGTAGGCATATAGCCTTTTCGCTATCCTCTCTCCGGCACCGGCAATTTCCAGGATTAAAATCTTTCAATGTAAAAAATAAAAAGACCACTAAAGCCAGAGCAGTTGGATAGAAATAAACAATACCTATCCAGTTACAAACAATCACCTCAAGTAGTATAAGCACAATAAATAAGGCGATATTATACCAGACTTTATTAAAAAGCTTTATTGAACCTATAAGAAAGCTTACACAAAATAGTGCAGCGTAGTAAAACCAATAATCTTGAATCATCTCAAAATTTATCATATCGTCTTCCCTGTTGTTACCATATTAAGAGCCAACATCTTCATTTCATTTATAAATGCCATTTTAGGGTTCACGATAAAATGATAAACCCTAAGCGTATTATTCAAGACTTTCCTTTCATTTTTTAACTCACCCTGTAGTAATTGCTGTTTAAGCTCACGCATAGCAATAGCTTGCATCTGCTGACGTTGTTTCCATTCTTCATAATCTTTCTTATTATACACATAGTACGGAAGATAATTATAATCATCAGCAAACCTAGTAGCGCATCTTTCAGCCCATTCGGAACGGTCAAAACCTACCACTACTTCCTTCCCATCAAGCAGCTGTCTATTGCCTCTGCTCTTAGTAAGTGGAGACAATGAAACTGTCTGAGATTTATCCATCCGAGATACTATAATGTGGACATGTAACTGCAAACCTGGCTTCTTATCACCACATTTTGCAGTACCCTTTTTTACCTCTTCTGCATCGCCTTTATAGTGCCTTTCTGTTTCTACTCTGCCATACCAAACAAGGTCGTCACCTGACTTGATTTTGGCGCGATAAAAATTACGAGCGTATTCATCCATGCAATGACGCGCATAATTTTTAAGCTCGCATAAGACCTTCTCCTGTTCATCTTTAGATAGTTCACAGAAGTCATGAACATTAGTTTTTCCAGTCAATCTCTCAATAACGTGCATTAACTCTCTTTCACTTGGATTAACTGATAACATATAGAACTTATCATCCTTTCGTTTTAAAGTTTTATGGTTATTATCTATTGAATGTAATACATCATTGCCAGATACAAAATCCAAGTTCTGCGAAAAGAAAGTATCAAAATAAGGTCTTTCATCGTTACTTTCTTTGGACAAATATTCTACCAACTGGAGGCAGGATCCTTTATTGTCAGATACGCCTGGCGTATTAACTGGACGATGAACACTACAATACATATTCTCTTTTTACTTTATCTAATAACTTATCAAAATATGATTCTGGCACCTGTAGATCATCACCAAATGCTGCACGCCTAAATTGGCTTTTATCACAAAACAAACTGATCAGATTAATTAAAGATTCCAGCTTTTTCTTATATTCATCGGGGGATTCACCCGACTGCTTATAACGTTGAAGTTCTTCCTTTAGGGATTTGTTTTCATTGGCTAAACGAACGAGCTGTTCATTATTCATACTCGTATTTCCTGAACTAAAAGACTTATCAAGCAGCGGTCGAAAAATGTCTTTCTCCTGACATTTAACGATTTTAATTAAGTCTTCAATTCTCTTCTCTAACTTTGCTGTTGGATTCTTTATTTTAATTTTCGGAGAACTACATGTCACCTCAAAATAATCCAACATTTCGGTTATATAAGCATTATAGCTCATATTCTTTTTAAGCTCGTCAAGTCTATATTTAGTCCTTGCAGAAATCCTTATATGTTTATCAAGATAATCTTCCATGTTAACCTATAATTAGCTGGAACAAAGATAATAAAATAAGTTCTTCAACACAAAGTTAACAGACGATTTTTTTATATTATATATAAATCTGTATATCAGTGTTTTATAGATTATGTTTACTTAAAGTTTACTTATTAATAAATTGATTATTTAATAGTTATAACATATAAGTTTACAAATGTAAACATATATGTTAACTATATATTTATTATCTATCTGTTTATTAGCGCATTGCGTTAATCATGTTTTCGCTTTGCGGGAACACCTCTTGCTCTTCCTTATAGTCATCACTAAAGGTCAAAGACCTTTAGCTCTAAGCTTACGCCTAAAAATAACTTCGTTTAGGGAAAAATAATAAAGATAAAAGTTCTAGTAAACTTACTCTATAATAGGTTTAAAATCGTATAATGCCTCTTCTATATTATGCTCTTGAGTCAACTCTTTTGGTGTCATTTATGAACTACATGCACCTAAAGCCATAAGCTGGGTGGCATATGTCCCCTCTCTTTTCCTGCTTCATCCTGCCACGGCTTTTCAGGACCAGGACACGTGGTCGGTCATCCACCGTCGGGCAGTCCACAGGCTTAACTTTCCCACGCTCCGTGGGTAGGGCCTGCAATTCAAATATCTGAGTGTTGTATACTGCATAGGATTACGATCGTGATGTCTAGCTTATAACAAGAATATTCCATCCGATTTTCTCTGATATAAACCTTCATGGATATATGGCATAAAGCAGCACAAGCTTTTTGCATAGAATGATTAGACTCCCCCTTGTGTGGGTAATACTTTACAAACTACATTTTGTGACGCATCAACCGAAAGGATACCTTACCTTACTAATTCTTCATAAAGAAGTATTTTACTCTGTTTGTTAAGTAAAAGTAACGATATCAAATAAAGATATGCACAACATTATTTTATTTATTCACATGAAAAAAATAAAAGTTCAACGATGTTAATTTGTGTTTTCAAAAAAAATATTTTGCATCTGATTTGATGCATCAAAAAAAATTATTACTTTTGCCACATGAAAACAAATAGAGAACAAAAAATAGGAACATTATTAGGAAGCATTAGAAAAATGCTCGGCCTAAGCCAACTTGAAGTAGCTGAAAAAAGCCACGTCATAAGACAGAATATCTCAAGAATCGAGTTAGGGAAATATAGTCCTGGTGCTGAAATCATACAGCGTATTGAAAAAGCGTTAGGAATAGAAAGAGTATATATAACTAAAAACAATATCATTATGGGAACACCTAATTTTTATGTATTTGGAGCGACTGATGTACAAGAGTTTTATAACCTTGCAAAAGTTTTACCCTGCTTCCGTTTAGTTGAATTATCCAAAGATAGAAATTTCGTTTCTGCTATTTGGAATCAAGATTATGAAATGGATGAAAATGATCCTGAGATGGAAATAGAAACTTTTCTCTCAAATCAAAATTGGAAAAGTGGAGATCCAGAAGAATATCCATTAGGATCCAAATGCTGGTGGTTCGTGATGGATTTAGAACCAGAAAAATAAGAAATGAAAAAAAGATTCGAAATATATCTTGATGCCGAAGAACTACAGTTAATAGAACTATTAAAAAAAGATACCGGACATAAAAAACCTGGTATGGCAATTGCTGCCGCCATACACAGCTATTTCCGGTATCAAGATACAATAAAACGATTAGTTGCGGAAAGCACCCAGCTTAAAAATAAATTGAGAAAATATGAATAATACAACATTTCAAGACCTGAAGAACCACGTCCGTATAAGTGACGTAGCTGAACATATCGGTTATCGCCTTAATACTGGAGCAGGTAAAAAATACCTTGAATACCGTTTGTATAACGGGAGTACAAAAGTGGATGAAATCGTCATATATACGACTACTTACTCCCAAACATTCTTCAGCCGGAACGGATACGGAGACAAAGGTGATGTTGTTAACTTCATATTAAATCGTCTACACCTATTTTCGGGTTATCAAGGTATCGGATATGATGCGGTTGCCGACATTCTATGTAAACTGTCAGGGATGACCTTTAAAAACAAAAACCCCGTAGTTTCGCACAATGATGTAAAGTTTTCTCTTGATGATTACGATATTACTTGCAACCAAAAAGTAATATATGCATACCTTGGCAAAATCAGACAAATGGATACTTCAACTATATCTGATTTTCTGAAGATAGGTTCAATTTGTACAGTTGCTCGGAAACCTAAGAATTATGCAAATGTAGCATTCCCTTATCGTGTCCTTACTTCTCCGGAAGAAGTCGTAAACTTCGAATTACGCAATTATAATCCTTATAAACAAGAAGGATATAAAGGTTTTTGTCCTGGTGGTAATAAATCAACTGCCTGCTGGATTGCATCATTTGCCCCTACATGGCAAGATGTGCAAGCCTTGTATATTGGGGAAAGTGCATTGGACATGATGGCGTTGTATCAACTCCTTCCTGCTAAATTGAGAGTAAATACAGCATATATATCTCTCGGTGGAAACTTAGGATATGGACAAATAAAGGATATTCGCAATTTATTTCCCAATGCAGTCCTATACCTTGCCTTTGACAATGACCTACAAGGACATATATACGATGTAGCAGCTGCGTATTTTTTTGTAAAGGAAAAACAGCCCAAGATTTTCCGAAACTCATCCGGAAAGGTTATAGTAAAATTGGAGAATCAAGAACTGGAAATTAAGGAATCAGATTTCAGTTCTCTAGCTTTCCTTAAATCTCACAGAATCGAGGCAGAATGGCTCCGTGTAATAAAAGCTAAGGCTTCTGGAGCCAAAGATTTTAATGATATGCTTAAAAAAAGCTGATATGAAAATAATAATAATACTTGTCAAGACTCTTATTTTCATGACAATAGGTCTTGTTTTCAAATGCATTAGAGATATTTCCCGATTATGAATAAATATGCATCTATATTTAAATATAGATGCATATTATTTTTTTAAGCACTCATCCGTTTGCGGATAAGTGCAGCATTGCTTTCAACAAGATTGATGATGCGATCGTGATATTCGGTAATGTGATTACATGCACCTCTGCTCTGCAACACCTTGAATGTTGTAAGTGAAACTTCTACCGTTTCGATGCGTTTGCCGTCAATGGTTGCGGAAAAGATAAGAGAATCTACCCTTTTGTGATAACTTCCAACACAATGGTGCATCAGCTTTCCTTCAAGTTGCATTTCAGCCACACTTTCAATAACCTTGACAAGAATAAGGTTATCGGTAAACACAAGTCCGAAAAACTTGCCTTTGGACTTCAGATAATTCTTTTCGTCCTTGATCAACTGCTCCCTGCGTTGCTCCGCTCTTTCACTTTCTATCTGTTCTTCGCGTTTTCTGACAAGTCGGTCATGTTCCTTTATCAAGTCTTTCGGACAAACATATTTGGAATTATGTATGTCCATTCCAAAGTGTTTCAGCAGTCTGATATAATCACACCATTCAGAAGCATTGGTGATTTCATAACCATTACGGATACAGATTTTTAATGCTGCCCAATATTCATTTGTACCTGCTTTTGAACGAATAAAATGACGGAACATTTCTATCTGACCGACTTTAAGCAATGTTTCCATCTTGTTATCATATAGGATTGCCTTGAAAAAAGCATTGGGAGATATATCGTAAAACTTTCCCTTAAAGCCATTTCGTCTGATTTTCTTTATAATTCTGATATGCGGATAGGTACATTGTGGAGTAATATCGTATGCAAAGTGGTTACTATTCGACCTCAGTTCCATGCAGCTGTGTTCATTCCACAAATCATAATACATAGAGGACATACACCGCAAACGTGCTATAATCTCACCTCTACCATTAGGAGCAATCCACTGCTGCACTATTTCATTAATTTCATATTCCGCTGGATAGCCAACCTTTCTATTGGCCCTGACTATAAAGAAACGGATTACCTGATAACCTTTACAGGTCGTAATAACAGAGAAATATTCTGTATTCTTAAACACTCTCTGACGGGTTTTCATTATCTCTAGCTTACTTCCACAATAAGGACAAGTGCATTCCTCATGGTCTGAAAAGGGAATGTTCTCACACTTCCAAGAATGACCACAATCGGTGCAAGTCACAATTCCCTTACTCATCATACGTGCAATATGGCTGAAACAATGTTTGTATGCGTATGCTTTTTGCTTGTCTGTAAGTTCGGGCAGTCTGCTTGACAAACGAACTACCTCATTCTGTATGCGTGTTCTCGGTTTCATATCAAAAATCAAATAATGAAGGTTGGATTTGTGCTTTTTTCTTCTCTATTGTTTTTGTTTGCCTATTACGCAATTTTCTTAGTTCTTCAGCTTGGTACTGCTTAAACGCTTCTTTACGAGCTTCTGCTTTCTCTTCCTCTGATAATTCTACAAACTGATTAGACATAATCAAAACTTGATTATAACTCTGTATATTAACCTCTAAATCATCCTCTAAATAATAGTGAATTGCAAGTCCATAAACTTCATCATCAGTTACGCCAATTACATTGTTCTGTGCCAAATTGTGCATTTCTGAAATTATATAAGCACAACATTGCTCGATCTGATTTTCTTTTACTCTATACTTTTCAGCAAACTCAGCATCAATTTCTGCAAGCTGATCCAAATAATCTCTAATAACATTCTGAAAATTTGATTTTGAATCCCTCATACATCAAAAAAATTAAAGTTCAACATCAGCCGTGGTTGAATTATTCTAACTCCAGATTCAGGAGCCTTTTTCAAATCTTTTTTCTCCCTATACGACTTTTTTTTAATCATTCTCGCCCCGAGTTCTTTCGCCTTTTTCGATGCAGCTATTGTGTGTCTGCCCGTAGATGTATGAAAGGGAACCGGAATAGAAAATACCGCACAGCGAAGCTGCTCAGGATATTTTCTATTCCGGCACAAAGTGCCTTGCAGACTTCTACAAGACACACTAGCTTTGCATCATAAAAAGGGGAAAACCGGGGAGAGATAAACAACTTAAAAGGAGTATAGGAAAAGAGAAAAAAACGAAATATATTTGCACAAAAAATGAAAGACCAGATTAAGGATTTAATCGTATGAACAACATAAAGCTGATTATGTACTCCGCTGATCTGAGCAGCGAACTGTCATTGCCGTTTGCAGACCAGGGCGTAAGAGCTGGATTTCCTTCTCCGGCTCAGGACTACATGACTGACAGCATAGACCTGAACCGGGAACTCATACGCCATCCGGCCACTACCTTCTATGCCCGTGCTTCCGGAGATTCTATGAAGGACTGTGGTATAGATGATGGTGACCTGCTTGTCATAGACAAAGCCCTGGAGCCTCAGGACGGTGACATCGTTGTGGCTTTCATCGATGGAGAGTTCACGCTTAAAACGGTGCGCTTTGACGATAATGAGAAATGTATCTGGCTCGTTCCGGCCAACGAGGAATACACTCCGATTAAGATTACAGAGGAGAACAACTTCCTGATATGGGGCGTTCTTACGTATAACATAAAGAGACAGCTGAGAAAAGGCAGATGATAGCCCTTGTTGATTGCAATAACTTCTACTGCTCATGCGAGCGCGTATTCAATCCGCAGCTTCGTGACAAACCTGTCGTTGTTCTCTCGAACAATGACGGCTGTGTCGTGGCCAGAAGCAACGAAGTCAAGGCAATGGGCATCAAGATGGGTACACCACTGTATCAAATCCGTGAAGTCTTGGAGGCAAACAATGTGGCTGTTTTCAGTTCCAACTACAATTTGTATGGTGACATGAGCCGCCGGGTAATAATGTTGCTGTCCGAGTTCACGCCCGAACTGACACAGTACTCGATTGATGAAGCGTTCCTGGATCTCTCCGGCTTTGGAGAAGGAGAGAAACTGATTTCCTACGGCCGGAAGATTGTAAAGACCATCGGAAAGGGTACTGGCATCCCGGTTACAATGGGCATTGCTCCTACAAAGACTCTGGCGAAGGTGGCAAGCCGTTACGGAAAGAAGTACAAGGGATATCAGGGGGTATGCATGATTGATTCTGAGGAAAAGCGCATCAAGGCGCTGCAGGGCTTCGAAATTGGTGATGTCTGGGGTATAGGCCATCGGAGCTTGGATAAGCTTCGCTATTACGGTATAAATACCGCCTGGGATTTCACTCAGAAAAGCGAGAGCTTTGTGCGAAAATTATTGTCTGTGACTGGTGTCCGCACCTGGAAGGAACTTCGTGGAGAATCCTGCATCGATGTCGAGGAACTAGCACAGAAGAAGAGTATCTGTACCAGCCGTAGTTTCCCTGACTCCGGCCTATCCGAGCTCTCCAGCTTAGAGGAAGCTGTCGCTAACTTTTCTTCCGAATGTGTGCGCAAGCTTCGTATGCAGCACAGCTGCTGCACAGAGATAACAGTTTTCGCCTATACCAGCCGTTTCCGGCTGGATCTTCCGCAGCACTGCATCAACCGTACCATCCACCTACAGGTACCGACCAACGACCTTCAGGAACTTGTAAGCACCTCAGTCCGGGCACTCCGCATGGATTTCCGCAAGGAGGGCGGTTATCAGTACAAGAAAGCCGGTGTCATTGTCTGGAACATAGTTCCTGACTCAGCCATCCAGACCAACTTGTTCGACACCATTGACCGTGAGAAGCAGTCACGCCTGGCCGCTGCCATAGATGCGATTAATCGCAAGAACGGCCACAACACCATAAAGGTAGCTGTCCAGGGTAATACCGACAAGTCCTGGCATCTCAAATGCGAACACATCAGCAAGCAGTACACCACTAATCTGTCTGATATTATAGAGGTTACAACAGATTGATTGATTCATTCATTTCCCTACTCGAAAGGATACTTAAACATAGTCTAAAAAACGACCGTTTTTCAGACTACAAAACCGAAGGCTTGTCACTTCCAGAAAAAACGCTTATTTTTGTCTGAAAACTCGTCTGTAAAACAAAGTTCAATAAACCCATTATAAAATACCTTTTCAGACATGAAAATTGGATACGCACGTGTAAGCACGCTGGAGCAGAATCTTGAAAGACAAATTGACCAGTTAGAAAAAGAAGGATGCGAAAGGATTTATTCCGAAAAAATATCAGGAACCAAAAACAACCGTCCAGAACTTCATCGGATGCTTGATGCTCTTCGACCAGGTGACACCGTAATTGTTTCCGAACTGACAAGGCTTAGCCGAAGTCAGAAATTCTTAATTGAATTAGTTGATAGATTTTCTCAAACTGGGGTAAATATAAAATCTCTGAAAGAAATATGGCTCGACACAACAACACCACACGGACGACTCATTTTTTCTGTTTTCGCTGGATTGAGCCAGTTTGAACGGGAGTCAACTCAACTTCGTACATTAGAAGGTTTAGCAGCTGCACGGGCAAGAGGAAGAAAAGGAGGCCGACCCTCTATCGACCATAAGAAAATTGAACTGGCTTTAAAATTATACGATTCAAACGCCTGTACAGTATCGGAAATAATCAAAACAACCGGAATCAGCAAAGCTACATTATACACATACCTGAGACAACGAAAAAAATAATTTCATCGCCATTATTCAACCTTGTAAGTCGGCCAATTCAATCAGGCACAGCTTACATAGGACCTCCACATTTCTTAAAAGCTCCTGCAGGTAATTCCCATTGTTGCGTATAGGGAATAAAAATATCACTGTTGTATTGGTAGCTTGTGGCTAATCGTGCCAGTTCTGGAGTAATATCACGGTACGGCACACCTTTTTTTATGAGCGTAGATAAATCGGTATCACGTTTCAGTGTGTACCCAAACTCCTTTTCGAATTTGACGAGTTGTGAAAAGTTCTGATGACTTATACATGCTGCGCTGGCAAATTGATTCGCATTACCAAATATGCAGAACTTACATGAGCAACGCCCGAAGCCCATAAAGTAACACGGGTGAGGTTTCACTCTGTATTTTTCCAGCAAATCCCAGATTCTTCGCTCTGTCCAATCTCGTATAGGCCTATATCTATCAACGTACCTCACGATCTTTTTTCCATATCGCAAATCTGATTTGTCAGGTTCTAAAATGGCATACCCGGCACGCTGCTTGCTTTCTTCACCTCTTTCTCCAGATAATACTAACGTCCGGAGACCATTAAAACGCTCCTGGTTCCTGATGGCAGCCGCACAAACATCAATCTTCAGATAACTACTGCACCAACGGACATTGAGATTAGGAGAAGGTTGCGGGAATTTTAATCTAGTAGAATACTTACCTTTTTCACCTCCTACACTATGAATAGTATTATCTGGACATTCATAGAATATCTTTGCCGTTCGTTCATTACATCTGAGCATCTCACGCTTAAATCCACCATCTTTCCACTGAAAGAAAACTGATACACCAAAAGCTTCAGCTAATTTTTTGCAGTAATCAGGTGTAACCTCCCAGTCAAAAAAGTTTTCACCTCTTCCGTCTATTTCCTGATGCCATAATTCTATTTTGCTTTTGTCTACTTTATTATCAATTAAGAATAGGAGTAGAGCCGTACTGTCCTTTCCACCGGAAAAAGACACAATGTATTTATCATAACTGAATAAGTCAAAATCCATCTTTCTATAATTCTTGTTTAATTTTTAAGAGATATGTATTTCTTACATAACATGAAAGAACATACAAACCATATTACACAAATAAATAGTGTTAGAGTATTCAAGAAATTAGAACACATCAACACAGTAAGTGAAGTAAACAATTGCGTAATAAGTAGTGCCTGAAAATTGGTAATCTCTTGTTCACACAAAAATGAAACAAGTATATTACTTCTTTTCATCCAGGACGATAAACCTTCATGTTTTCTTACTTTAACTGAAATATTAGATATTGCTTCCATAGTTCCCGTTATTAATGTTAATTATTAGCATCCAACAAATTGGGTTCGTGGTTTTTGATTATACTTTCAACTATTTCTTTCGCACATATAATTCCATTTTTGTAGCCTTTAGCATAATCGGTTCTTGTGGATAAGTAGCTGGTATCATTGTTAAGCCACTCGATAATTTCTTTCAGTATTTCTTTTTCCTTCATAATTGTTTTTAATTATGGCTGGCAGAAGAATCACCAGATTAATATGTATTCAAATATTCTATTTCAGTGCATACGGCAAATTTTCCGGTATATCTTGTTCCCTTAGGCATTATAAATACCTGTAAACCTCGCTCGCCTTTTTTGATTCGTTCATTCTTTGCTTTCCGGGCTGATTGTTTTGTGCTGAAATATTTCTTTTTCATGACTCTTATTTAATTTAGGCAGGGCTTTCTCCGCGCCGATTATACTCAATCATCGCTACTATAAAATGCGTAAAGTAACAACCCTCACAAGCAGTAATATATCCCTTCTTGACAAGTTGGCCAAGATAACCTTTCATCTGTTCGAGTGTAATACCAAGTGACTCGTAATCCGTTTCATCATAACAAAATCCACCGTCTTCTCCATAAGTTTCAGCATTGGCAACACAAAGATTATAGACTTCCTTTTCAATCTCGGTCAACTTCTGATTACTGATACAATTAACTGTTTCCATATTTCCTGAATTAAATTATACATATTATCTGTTTTCTCACTGTGCAAAAGTACATCTATTTTCTTTACTACACAAGATAAAAGTAAACTTTCTTAGTGTACTTAACAAAGTTTAGTAAACTTATTTAATTTACTTAATATAGAAAGAATATATTTGCATAAAACTTAGAACAATGGAAAAAGAATTACCTAAATTAAGAATAAAAGAAATACTCAATGAGAAAGGAATGACGTCCAAAGAACTTGCGGAGAAAATGGGTAAAAGCAAACAATACATTAGCAATATTTTAACCGGCGGCAAAGGCATGTCCATAGCTACACTGGTAGAAATTGCAAAAATTTTGGATATTGAATTCCGCGATTTGTTCGCCTTTACTAGGGATAATCATTCAGAGATTAATGGCTATATTAAGGTGAAAGATGAAATATATGAAATTCGCAGTTACGAAGACCTCGAAAAAATTATAAATCTTAGAAACGATGACAAAAGCTAATTACATTAATTGGGATAACCTGAAAAATATCCCTTTCTCACTCTGCAAAGTAGTTGAGGATGAAGAAAACCAAGAAATAGTTCTATACTATTTGGGTGAGCGCGTATTACACGATTATGATCACGTGGGACATTACTTACGCTCTGCCATTATATTGTTCAGAAAAATCAAGAACCGCACAGCAGACTGGGTAAACCTACATAATCTCTGGACACTTCGGAACTGCATCCGGGAAAACTACAACCATGGTATAGGAGTGGATGCACTAATCTATGGCGAGTACTTCGATGGAGAGAACCTAGACACACTTAAACCACTTACAAAACAACGCTTTGAACTAATAATCGGACGAATTAAAGAAAAAGACGAATACGCCACAATTTAATAATAAACATAATACTATGGCAGTAGATATGACAAATTTAACGATTGCACAATATAGGCAGCGTATAGAAGAAATGAGTATAGAAGATATTCAGAAAAATATAGAATATTATGAGCAACCTGGATATAACTGTTCAGCACTTGTTACTGCAGATGGTGTTATAAGTCCTCGGACCAGAATACTCCATGAAGTTTTGACAAAGAAACTTAGGAAGAAAGAGAAAGGCTATTCAAAAATAAAAAGAGAACTGACTGCTATACAATGGGCAAAAGAAGGTTTTGTACTTAATCCTGATGCAGTCGGTGAAGAGAGATACACCAATAACAGATGTCTTATGAAAGCTTTGTATTACCGGGAATATGAGGTACATGAAGATAAAGAAGCTGCTGAAGACTTCCTTAAATCGAGGAGAAATCAAAAAGAAAGAAAACTTGAAATAGAAAGGAACTAATATATGAATAAGAAATTACGGAACGCTATAAAGAAAGCAGAAGAAAAACAAAATGAGGCAGACCTTGCATTACAAGCCGTTTTTAAACATCTCACTTTCTCAGGATTTAGTAATGATCCAAATTTGAGTATGGCTTCAGGAAATGAAATTATACTTGAATTTAACGGTTCAGAAATGAATGTACATGAAATAATAGACCGTATGGAGTCTGTTGGATATATAACTCCTAATGACTTTATAATTAAGTAGCAAGAAAGAACTTAAGAATCTTAGTAAAGGAGTAAAGATGGGTAGTCAGTTTAATAATGGAATATGGACTACTGTTCAGTTTCTTGTTTATTCTCACAATGAAACAGAGCAGGCTATACAGCTTGTGGAAGAATCAGGTTTGACAAAAAAAGACTGCTTGAAATCCCAGATGGAATCGGATCTTGAATCTGAAACCATGCTGGAGTTCATCAACTCTGTTTTCCCTTAAAAGCCACTGTATATAAGAATAAGTCATGAAAAAGAAACTGGATACTTTGATTGGTGATACCCCATATTAAGAAACGGATAGAGGATTCTTGTGTCAAAGATAAGCAGAATATTTTACTACACTTTGGCAACTATATATTTAATAAGTTTTAGACACTAGCATTTGAATAGGCCGAAAATATGCTTTTTTTCTCGTATTTTTAACTTTTACTCATTCAGCTTTAATTGCATCAAGTAAAAAAAATCGTTTAATGCAGCTTAAAAGAAAGCTATTTTTTTGATTTTTTATTTATTGAATCAGCTATACAAAAATTAAGCAGTTTTTTACTTTAAATTCTTATCTAATTGATGGATTTACTTGAAAGACAAACGCTTACGAAAGTTTTGAAAAGTTTCGGGTAACGATTTGGAGATTGTGCTAATTTCAATATTTTACAGCTTCATACTTATGAAACAACTTTCTGACTACAAAGATACGATTTTTTAGGAATAAGAGAATAACTTCACAAAAAAATATGGGGCTTGGTCTGATGGTATGTCGTTATAAACTATAGGGAGGGGATGTAAAACGCAGTGTCATCTGTTCATAGAGACTTCATGACGCTTTATAATTATCCAAACCTCTAGAAGTTACTTTTCCTTTTCAACCAACATCTGCCTGATTTCGTCTATCCTACCTTCCGTATAACATTGGTTAAATTCTGCAAGCAGGCTGTCTATGACCAACCTCTTGGAATAATATAGTACCGTATCTGTATTTTCCCAATTCAGGATATTTTTCAGAATAAAGGGACATGTCCACCTTCAAGGCATAGGTACCATGAACATTCCGACGAAGCATTCTTTTTTTTGAACTTCCTCCTTATGGTTTTCTGTTTGTTTCCATTCATAAATAAATGTGAATAAAATTTCTCTAAGCAACATCAAGATGAAGATGTAACTAGCTGATATAACTTTACGGAGCGTTCCTCATGTAGATTCAAACTTTAAATACTTTTGAAAAAAGGACGGAGTAATGAGAATGCATCAAAACAGCATTTCCATTTCCCGCCCTTGAATTATTAATTTAACAACCAACCAATACTAATTCGTCGTTTTCATTGGTCAAGCAATATGTTTTGCCCTTTGCTGTCTTTAACTTAATACTTGCATGTCTATATTTAATTTCGCAGGTTCCTCCATTTTTGGACAGAATTACCACCTCTTCCAGTTTTCTGTTTTTCCAACGTATATTCACTTCAAAGTTACCTTTTGCACAGATTCCCTTCACTTCACCGTCTTTCCAAGCATCAGGAAGGGCCGGGAGCAGATGAATGAATCCCATGTGACTCTGCATCAACATTTCGGTAACGCCGGCTGTACCACCAAAGTTACCGTCTATTTGGAAAGGGGAATGTGTATCCCAAAGGTTGTCCAGTGTTCCATTTTTCAGAAGGTTTCCATAAAGTTTGTATGCATGATTTCCGTCATGGAGTCGTGCCCATTGATTGAGTTTCCATCCCATGCTCCAGCCTGTAGCACCATCACCTCTATGTTCCAAGACAACTTTCGAGGCCTTGGCAAGTTCAGGCGTAGTGATAGGCGAAAGGGTGTGTCCCGGATGCAAGCCGAACAAGTGGTTTACATGGCGGTGTTCATCCTTTGGATCATCAATATCCTTCGACCATTCCATCAACTGACCATAACGGCCTATTTGATACGGAGCGAGTTTTTCCAACACTTCTTCCCATTGTTTGCGTTCTTTTTTATCTACGCCCAATATTTTCGATGCATCAATGGCGTTCAAAAGGATTTCACGGACAACGGCATGAATGAAAGTAGCCCCTTGGTCTATTGGACCATGCTCCGGTGAAGTGGATGGAGCCGCTGTATAAGTTCCGTCCGGCTTCTTCCAAAGATAGTCCACGGCAAATTGGGCGCTACTCTTGATAAGACCATAACCGGTTTTCTTTAAGAACTGCTTGTCGCGGGTATAGTCGTAATAGTCCCAAACGTGGGTAGCCAACCATGGACCGGCCATCGGATTGAAGTTCCATGACATGTTTTCACTTTCGAGTGGAGCCGTAAAGCCGAAAATATTTCCCGATATGGAAGCGGTCCAACCTCTGGCGCCAAAGTAAGCTTGTGCGGTCTTTTCACCCGGCTTCACCAATGTCTTGATAAAGTCAATCAAAGGCAAGGTACATTCTGCCAAATTGGTAGAACCTGCCGGCCAATAGTTCATCTGTACGTTGATGTTGTTGTGGTAGTCCACCCGCCAGGGTCCGTCTACGTTATTATGCCAGATACCTTGCAGGTTTGCAGGCAGGTTGCCCGGACGTGAACTTGCAATCAGCAGGTAACGTCCGAATTGGTAGTACAATTCTTCCAGATAGAAATCAGGCTTTCCCTTACGGTAATTCTTCAAGCGTTGTGGAGTCGGAATGTTGTCTGTTTTTCCGCTACCGTTCAATGACAGGGATACACGATTGAATAAGGAAGCATAATCTTTATAATGTGCATCAAACAAAGCATCGTAACCCAATGCCGCCGCATCCTTCATCCATGTAGCCGTAGTTTCTGATGGATTCACGCCCACATATGCCTTCGGGTCATTGAAATCCGGATTGAAGTTGATTTGATAGTCGGTATCGGCTGTTACCAGAAATATCACTTCATCCGCACCGTTTACACTCAGCTTGCCGCTTTGGTTAGAAAGTGTACCTCCCTTGGCTGTTGCATGAATACGAATGACATATTCCATTTGGTTATTGTCCAAACGTGCAGTATAAACCAACCCATTGTTGCCGTTTGTTTCCATCTTTCCAGTAGAAACCGGATTCGGTTCATAGCTGAATACCAGATTTTGCTTGCCTGGCTTGTTTGCCTTGAAGCGGATGGTCATTACATTGTTCGGGTAAGAAATGAAGTAATTACGTTCATAAGCTACACCGTCTTTATTGAATTGTACGATAGCCAAAGCTGAATCCAAAGACAGAATACGCTTGTAGTCGCTCATGCCAATGGTACTAAGTCCTGTTTCTATATAAAACTCTCCCATAGTAGTAAAGTTTCCGAAACGGAATGGTTTTTCTTTCCACGATTCGTAAGGTACTTCGCTGTTGAAGTTCTTTTGTGTCAGTAGCATTGCTCTTTTTTCATCACCATTGATGAAAGCCTGACGAATTTCATCCAAGATATGAGCTGATTGTTTGTTTACGTTCCAGTAGGCTGCCGCTCCTGCCGAGGTGTTCGGCCCCCCACGCCATAAGGTCTTTTCATTGAATGTGATACGCTCCGCTTCTACCGAACCCATGATGTTGGCACCCAAGCTACCATTACCGATAGGGAGCGATTGCGATTCCCAACCTGCATCCGGATTGGTTGCAGTATCACCGGCCGATTCGGGTTTGGTCTCACCTTTCCACATATCTGAAGTATTGCCGAACCAGATGGCTTTATTGACTAACGTGTTGGGGGTGTCAAACCAGATGGAAAGTCCACGGGTATAGTCAGTGGCATGTACAGACAATGCCGTACATGCCATGATTGCTAATTGAAATATCTTTTTCATTTTTTAAAAATTACTTTTAGCTTTTAAAATCTTTTCAATTTGATTGTCAAGTTTGGCTGCTACTCTTTCGTATTTCTTGATTGCACTGGTTTTAGTTTTGCCTTCTGCCTTTTGGGCAGCATCGTAAAGTTCCCAAAGCTTCAACTTGGCAGTAGCTTCCTTTTGGGCAGCAGTGTAAGCGTCTGCATACGATTCCTGTGCAGCTTCCTGTTCCGGTGTAGCATAAGCGTGAGTATAACCCTTCACTTCGTTCCAGTATCCACGGGTAAAGTCCGGGAATGTAACGGCAGCGCAATTGTTGTCCATTGAGATAGCACCAAGTTCGCCCAAAGCACACCATTCTGCCATGTCATACACATCCATGTCGAGTGGCAAACCATGTTGCAAACAGTAGACCAGGCGGGAATCCATCACATAGTCCATACCACCATGCCCCAAGTGGCGTCCCTTTTCTGCATACTTGTCCAAAATCGGGTGACGATACTTTTCCATCAATGCTTTTTTCTGTTCTGTGCTCAAGAAACCATGGGCGTTGATGTTGTCCATCTTCGGAGCATCTGTACCTTTGAGTGCATTGCCTGCAATGGCAAATTCTTCTGTCGGATACTTGGTAGCATACCCCTTGGTACCAGTGAGTTTGAACAAACGGTTATATGGTTGCGGAGTCATCACGTTATGCTGGATTTCCACTACCTTACCTTTGGCTGTACGCATCAAGGTAGTAGTGTGGTCACCGTTACGGAATTCCTTCGGTTCCTTACCTGTGTTCTTTTCTACCCATTCCTTGCCTACGAAGCTTTCTGTATCCATGGCAATCAAGGTAGTGAATCGGTCGCCACGGTGAATGTTCATACATTGTGCCACAGGACCAAGACCATGAGTAGCATAGAGGTCACCACGGTTTTCCATGTTGTACTTCATACGCCAATGAAGGTTGTCCTTATCATTGTCATTCGGGTCTTTCCAGTAATACTGCCAGAATTCAGACAACTCGTGAATATAGGCACCTTCCGCACGGATCACTTCACCGAATATACCGTCCTGAACCATTAACAACGACTTCATTTCATAGTCATCGTAGCAGCAGTTTTCAAGGATGAAGCAATGGAGACGTTTTTTTTCTGACAAATCAATCAAATCCCAGCATTGTTCAAGGTTCATAGCCGAAGGAACTTCAATAGCCGCATGTTTGCCGTTTTCCATTGCACACTTGGCGACAGGGAAATGATGTTTCCAGTCTGTTGCAATGTAAATCATGTCCACGTCCGGACGCTTGCAGAGTTCCTCATATCCCTTTTCTCCATAATAGATGGCAGCCGGAGCCAAACCTGCGTTGCGGAGGTGACGCTGCTGTGCTTCGGCACGCTTTTCTTCATAGTCACAGAGCGCAACGATTTCTACCCCAGGAATTTGGCAGAAACGGATTACTGCTGACGGACCGCGCATACCCAAGCCTACAAAACCTACACGTACGGTCTTGATAGGAGCGGCTGTCAAACCCAAAACGTGTTCCTGACCAGCAGGACGTTCCGGAGTGTCAATCACGATAGTACCCTTGTCCCAATGCCATTTGCTAGAAGGTGACAACGACTGTGCATTGACAATTTGGAATCCCATAGCCGACATTGCCAGCAATGCTACGGCTAACATTTTCTTCAATTTCATGTTTCAATAAGTTTTTAAGATTAATAAATTATTTTGCCAAGCTATAAACTATACCTATTATCTTTTGTCCGATTTTATCAGCTGCTTCCCTGGTTGAAGCTTCAGAATATACACGGATAATCGCATAATTTTTCTTTCTTATCACCATTTTGCCATCTACTTTAAGTCTCTTATCCAATATGTAGTAGTTAATATAGGATTCATCATGAAAGCGTGCCACGATTTTTTATTGAAATCCTGTGTAATGGTTTCTCTACACCAATCTGACAAAAGAAGTATTTCTCTAGTTCTTCCTCCATAAAAAACGCCTTGGAAGTATCGCTTCCTTTGACCAATGGGAATATATGCTAAACAATCGGGCTGGCAGTCGTTGGGATATTTCTAATATCTACCTGTAAATAATGGTCGAAAGATAAAGCCGTCAGATAGCCGTTGGATGCATCAGGCAATACTTCTTCTGCATAAATGGGGGCAGTAAATTGAAAATTTCTGTTGATATAGAACACATAATCGTATTTTCCCAATTCTTCGTGGATACTACAAATGTATTCCGATTTATAGGATGTATTGACTATCCATCCCAAATCTTCTATCTGACGAACATATACATTAGCAGAAGAAGCACAACCAATACTTTCAGGTGAATCAGTGAACAGTTTATACTCTTTCTCTGCATCCACACAAAAATATTGCTCACATATACAATAAAAGTCTTTCCAGAATTTGTTGTAGGCTTCTGTTGTCAAATATATAATTCCTATCTTCATTCTTTTCAACATTTTAAATTTTCAGGAATATTCTGTGCAGATACATGAATCTGAGAATAAAAAACAGAAATATAAAATTGGCAGCTGTCAGCCATACGGGATAATATGTTCCCAGATACTGTTCCAGACCGTAAGAAACAGAATGAACCACACAACGGAAATTCACGGTTTCTCCCAGCAGGTAGGCGGTAATGGAGTTCATACCATATATTTTCAGCCATTCCAGACCACGGTGGTGTCCCCTATAGTCCACCCAATAGTAAAAAAATCCCATTAGCAGGAAGCAGTACCCCCCAGAAAGCAATGTCATGCTACATGACCATATCCTCTTAATGATCGGTGTCTGCCAACCCCACAGCCAACCGCCCGCAATCAGTAGCAGTCCCGTGACAAAAAGACGTTTTACAGTTTTCCGTCTGTCGTTTTTCCCTTCCTTCATTATCTGTCCGGCAAACGTGCCCAGCATCACCGTCCCACCGAATGTCAGGCTGCTCCATATCCAAGTATAGGTGGGATCGTCCCTGAATCTTCCCAATATGGTTGCATCCAGACGGCTAGCAAAATTCCCTTCCGGAGTAAAGTCCCCGGCAAAAGTCATTGGCAGCCAATACGCCAGCAGGAGCACGGCGGTACCCAACACCTGCATCCGAACCGTACAGTGCAGCAACAGCAGTGCCGCTATCAGGTAGCCGGCAGCTATTGCCTGCAAGGTATTGTTGTATAAGTAAATGTGTTCCCAGTCAAGTCCTAGGAGATTTCCCTGTACTACCATACCAAGTAAAAACAACAGCAGGAAACGCCTGGTAATTTTACGGTAAACCGCATTCCTGTCTGAAATGTCCCTGTACTTGGCAAAGGAGAACGGCATGGAAACTCCTGTCATGAATAGGAACAGTGGCATCACCAGATCCCAAAAACGGAATCCCACCCATACCTCATGTTCAAACTGGTAAAGGATAGAAGTCATCCATGGGAAATCCGTCTGCTGCCCAAAAGACATCAGCACCGGTTGAAAAAATACCAACAGAAACAGGTCAAGGCCTCTCAGCATGTCAAGAGAATCCAGACGGGAAGATGTTTTTATGAAGTTCATAAGCGCATGTCTGTTCTCATTTCCTGTATTTCTTTTTCATATTTTCGAACCGAATATCTTTGATGGAAAAAGCATGAGGTAAAACGTTGTCCTTAATTTCTACTTTCTTACAGCCATTCAAGATAAACAATTCTTTTTGCTTAGCATTCGTGTCTGGCAACAGTTCCACTTCATTATCCTTGAATACCAGTCCTTCCGTACTCTTGGCATAGAGCACCGGATTTCCGGCAAGTTGGAAGCGGTTGCCGATGATGCGTACATTCCGGTGTACGGGACGGTTGGCATCCACCACCGTGTTCGATGGATGCAGGGCGATGACGGCATTTTCGGGTCCGCCGTTATAGGCGCAATCTATAAAGGTGTTATTCTCTATCAGCACATCCTTCACGGGACCGGACTCGTACCATCCTTCCGCATCTCCCTCTATCAGGATAGCGCTCATGCCGGTCTTGTAATAGGTATTGCCTGCGATAACCACCTTACGGGGAGTAGTCATCAGCGTACCGCGTGTGCTGGTACGGGTGAAGTGGCAGTTGCGAATCTCCACTTCGGGCGTGCAGCTCATGTTCTCTACACAATCATGATCCAGCTCCAGTGCCTGGGGAACCGGGCGGTCCAAAGCTACTTCCACCGTACGGTCGGTCAGCCGCTTCACCGAAGTGACCGTAGCCATAGCGAACCGTTCCATAGTAGATGCCTTGACAAAGGCCACCGTATCCCCTGCGAAATAGGCATTAAACCCGTAACTCTGACCGTGCATGAAGCGCAGTTCCAAAGTCCGGTCATCCACCTTTTTCACGGCACGCAGGTTGGTTCCATGCACATTGATAGGGTCGTCCTGCGCTCCAGCATACCGACATCCGAGGATACTGATCTTGCCGCTGCATCCCGAAAAGTGCATGAAGTCAGCCGAGGAGGCCAAGATACGTCCGCTTCCCTCCCTGGGAGCGCATGTCACGTTCCTCATGGTGATATTTCGGGTGTATTGGCTGACAATGCCCAGTCCGTGCATGTAGTGCATTCCCACATTCTCCAATGTTACGTCCTGACTTTCGTAAATGAACATCCCCACCTGATCACGGATAATGTCGCGCACCGTCAGCGTATTGCCTACCTTGGGACGGAAGTCCGCAGGAGTGTTAAAGCGTACAATACCCGGAGCCACTTCTTCCGCCTTGGCTGTAGCAAGGGTATTCCATCCATGACTATAGAAGAAGTGCTTGTTTTCTGGATCATACTCTATGCAGTGGTTCCGGCTTGAACACCATCCCTCACCGTACAAATGAATCTTTCCATTCTCTATTTCATAACGCGAATCACGGTGCAGGCTCACTTCCACTCCGTTGTCATCTACCCTGGTGTAGGTGATTTCAGAGCCTCCCGGCCGTTCAAAATCGATATGCAGGTTCCGCAATTTCATCTGTTTGCTATGTGCAAAGGCTATCATGGTCATCTTGCCATGAAACATCAGCGTTGCGTCATTTCCCTCAACGGTCAGTCCCTGCATCTCTTCAAAGAATAGTCCGATGGTCTTTACCTTTGAGGGACATTCCTGTTCCGTAGAAGTGTTGGTGATAAAATATTCCTTGCGAACGGCATCCTCCGGCCAAAAGTCGTAACGCCCTTTTTTGAACACAAGCACTTTGGCGTTCAGCCTTTTGCAATCGTCAATAACGGCACGCAGCCTTCCGGTCTGGTTTTCATAAGTATAGGGACGGATACCGTAATCGGAAACGAACACGGTGTCCTGTTGTCGGGCCTGCATACTGGCGGATGCCAGCAAAAGGAAAAAAATTGCAGTCAGGGTTAGCTTCATGATATACGAATTACAAGGTTATTGAATATGTTCTTTAACAAAACAAAGATAGCGAAATAAAATTATTGATACCTTTTCTTCTCATTCTAAATAATAAGCAATACCCGAATTTTCACAAACTCAGGTATTGCATCACAATTATGTTAAACAATTCCAGCGCAGTAGGCTGTCTCTTATTTATTCAATTGGACTATTTTTATAGTCCATATCTTGGTATTTCCATTGGCAGCTTTCACGCTGAATTTTCTTTCTGTGCTCCAGTCATCCGGACTTCCTAATGCGGCACTTCCCTCTATCGGAGTTATACGTGCTGCTGTCGATACAGTCACTTGTCCCCATAGTGGGTTTGTAGAAACCTGATTACGGACAGCTTCCGTAAAATCCCCCCCAGCCTCTGGTACTGTCACAGTCACATGAATGGTGGCTGATTCGGAATTTACCTCACTGGTGGTATTCAGACGTACCTCTTTTACCACTGGTTCTTGGGTTATAGGGTCTTTTTCATTATCGCTGGGCCAACGGTAGTAGAATTGTACGGCGCTGATTTCCGCCTCCTCGTAAGTGGGCAGATCCTCCCAATCGCATGAATTCAGGAACGGCAGACATACCAACAGGAGTACCCATTTTATTGCTATAAATTTTCTTTCTTTCATTTTCTTTCTTTTTATAAAATTAGACACTATTATTCCCAACCAGGATTCTGGTCGGCATCACTGATAGCTGAATTTGCCTGGATGACCGATTTCGTAATCGGGAACAGATAAGAACGGACATCAAACTTGCGGTCATCATTGGACAATTGTACATTGCCTACATAAGCAGCGGTACGGTCAGTCTTGATCTCGATAAATGTAGCCGGTTCCATCAACTCGTTGATGACACCGCCCGGTTCCTTGCCGTCGTTCGCTTCTCTCCCGTACTTACCCCAGCGCAAAAGACTGAAATACCAATCACCTTCCCAAAACAACTCAACACGGCGTTCTATCTTATAGTCTTCCCATGCATCACCCAATGTGGAAGCATTCGAAGCAGGCAGTCCACCATGGATCGTGCGAGTCTGGTTCAATACCGCTACAGCATCAGATACTTTATTCAAGCGGAGAAGAGCTTCGGCCTTATTCAGCAGGGCACGTCCGTAACGGAACAGAATCTTATGGTAATCCGTCATCACGTTATAAAACGGACGAGGGCTCCATTCCGTATAAATGTACTTCCGCATACTGTAGTTTGTCAAAGGCACGTGGTCTGATGCATACCTTTGGGTAGCCCAGCGGCTCATGTTCCCTCTTGTATAAGTTGTGATATTTTCACCTAAAAAGACAGAACCGTCATGGACAATAGAGGCATCGAAACGCTTATCACGGTGATTATACATTAGGTCGCTGATACTCATGCCCGGAGTTGTCACCTCAAATGCTTTGAAGTATTTTCCTCCGTTGAATTCTGATTCTTCCTTATGTTCGATCTTGGCAATGGCTTCCTCACGACTTAATGGTCTTGTATTATTGACGAACTGAGAAGATTCATCCCAGCGCACCGCTTGTCCGGTAGTCTGGTCAATTACCAAGTAATCATCCACCAGATTTTGGCTTGGCGTATGATCCAGCCAGCACTCAAAGATGTCCGCAATCTTAAACAGGGGACCGCAACCATTCAATGTAAGGTTGCTGTTCAGCAGATTTGGAATCAGGTTGATCATATCCGTACCGCTCACATCTGTGGCATCTTTGCTCCAGTAATGTGCAAGAATGATTTCAGGTGATGAATAGGCTCCTTTCTCGTTGAACATATTCTCATAATTGGGGTCAAGAGACACACCCTTCAACGCGTTCACGGCATCTATCGCTTCCTGATACAGACTTTTCCCATCCTTCTGCAATGCGGCAGCATCATTGGTATATGCCGCTGCAGTCAGGCACACTTCTGACAGGAGGGCATAGGCTGCATTTTTAGTCAGGCGCCCGCTTATGGCAGTTTCCGGCAGACCGATAATTGCCTCACGAATGTCTGTCAGCACGTGCAGGTAGCTTTCCACAATGTCTTTAGTCAGCGGGAGATTGAACTCGTCTTTCTCAGTCAGCACACGGTCTACCCAAATGTAACGTCCTCCCTTACGGGCCAGGTCATAGTAAATCATGGCCCTCATCATCTTAGCTTCCGCTGTAAACTGGTTCTTGTAGGCTTCCGGAATAGTAGAAGATTCCATTTTCTCAATAATCAGGTTACAATTACGGATGGCACCAAAACGGTCATTCAGCCCCCATCCATAGTTGTTTTCCATCAGTCCGCGCACTTCGCTGGGGCAAGCCGCACGGCAGTTCACCATATTGTTACTGAAAGTTTTGTCCCATGTGGAGAAACTTTCGTATGGCCCGTATGCGTTACCATAATTGCCGATAACGAATGCATCAACGGTACCCTGCGTTTCCCAAACGGTTGTTTCAGGGAAACCTTCCGTCGGTTCAGTATCCAGAAAATCACTGCAACCTTGTAACCCGACAGTTCCTATCAGTAAGATAGGCAATACATATTTATTTTTCATTTTAGTTTTCATTTGAATACAAATTAAGATTAGAAACCAATGTTTAGACTAACGGTATAGACCCGTGAGATGGGATAGGTGTATCCACTTCCACTGGAACCGGATTCTGGATCAAATCCCCATTTCTTGGCTGGACTGAATGTCAACAGGTTATATCCGGCTAAAGATAGGTTGCATTTGGTCATCCAAGTAACTTTTTTCAGCAGTTTGTGCTTAAAATCATACCCGATAGACATATTCTTTAATCTGATGTAGCGCGCATCTACCAGCCAAAAGTCTGTGCCGACAAAATTGTTGTTTCCGTTGAAACCCGCTGACGCATGCTGACGCGGATAAAGTGCATTGCGATTGTCGGGAGACCATATATCCGTTTGGAAATCGTAGATGACAGGCAGGTAATTGCTGTTACCTCCCATTAGGATAGCATCCACATAAATGTTATAATTTGTGGCACCCTGCCACAACATATTGAATGACCATCCTTTATAGCTCATGTCCACATTGATACCAAAATTGGCCCTTGGACTTGTTCCATTACCCATGCGGTATTGGTCGTCTCCATCAATTTTTCCGTCACCGTTGAAGTCATAATATTTCAGGTCTCCTGCCATCAAATTGGTGGAACCATTGCGCTTTGGGTTGTTCAAGATATCCAAGTAATCTGTATAATATCCCAAATTTTTATAATAAATGCCCGTGTATGCACCAACTTGTGTGCCACGCTTATATGGATTTTTCACGCCTGTTTCAGCTTCATTGGGATTGACGTTCCAGCGGTCGTCATAGTAAGTCATGTTGGCGGATACTCCATAGTTGAAATCACCAATATGGTCTTTCCATTGCAGCACAAACTCAAATCCACGACGGATACTCTCACCATTGGATTTCACCACTGGCAATGTCTTTCCTAACGGAGAAGTATAACCGACATTGGAAGGGGTTGCCAAATAACCGGTTGTCACCTTTGCGAAGTAATCTAGCGAACCGGAAAGGCGACTGTTCAGTGAGGAAAAGTCGATTCCTAGATTGAAGTCCTTAGTGGTGTACCAAGTCATGTCAGGACTGATCAGTGCGCCTTCGGAGAAACTCGGATACCACTTTTCACCTAGAAAAGCACCGCGTGTGTACAATGTATAGGATGATACATAGGCAAAACGGTCAGCTACATAGTCACCGTTCAGATCCAAGAAATCCTGGCCGATTTCACCGTAAGAGGCACGCAGCTTGAACTGGTCAAAAATCTTTTTCAGCCCCCAGTCGCTCCAGAATTTTTCCTCTGATGCAGCCCATGCCACTGAACCGGAAAAGAATGCCCCCCAACGTTTTCCAGATGGAAAATAGTCACTTCCGTCATAACGTATGTTTGCTTCCGCCATATACTTGGCTGCATAGTCATATTTTAAACGGCCAATCAAGGCGGCACGACGATAACCGACTCCTTCACCGGACCAGTTTTCCATAGTTTCAACCGGACCGGAACCGATTTGATCCACATCAAAGATATATTCTTTTCTCGAAAGTCCCGAATTGTCATAGTCCTGACCGCTTGCTTCCATACCGAAAGTGGCGCCAATGGTATGAACGTTGTTGAATGTACGTGCGTAGTCTGCGAAGAACTGGGTATTGAAGTTGCGGTGGTAATAGGTTTCCTTGCTCAGACTAGGTTTATTGGCGGTAGCCGGGTTGCCTTCCCAGTCATAAGTCTGGGCCGATTTGTTCCACGATTTATTTCGGTCATTGGCTATGGTATAGCTTCCCAAAGCTTTTAGAGTCAGTCCTTCTATCCAAGGTACTGCCCACTCCAAATTCAGATTGCCACGCACAGAAGATTTGGACTCTTTGTAATAGCCGCCTTCATTACTGATATCGACCAAAGCATTGTCTGTTGTGCCACTATATATCTGTCCGAACTGGTTATAGGCCGGTTCCCAAGGTCTCTTGTTCTGAATGTGAGACCAAGTGGTATAATAGCCACGTCCGCTAGCTGTGGCAGGCTCGTTCAAATCTACAATATAGGCATCCACACCGGCAGCCACTTTTAAACCTATATTTTTTAAAGTAGCTTCCATATTAGTACGGAAATTGTAACGTTGCATATTGTTGGAATTGGTGCGGTAGATGGACTCTTGGTTATAATATCCCAGACCTGTATAGATTTTCATTGTTTCACTACCTCCTGTAAGTGTCAGGTTATGGCGCATTTCAGGAGCGAAATTACGCATGGTAATATCCTGCCAGTCCACGTTAGCATGTCCTTGCGGGTCCTTTCCATTACGGAAAAGTTCCAAATCCTCAAGCGTATATTGTGGTGCACGCCCATCATATTCCAGACCACGGTTCACATAATTTGCAGCTGTGTATGAATCCACTTTATCCTGCAAGTCTGCGGGTTGGCTTAGTGTATAGTTAAAACTATAGTCCACGTTCAGTTTTCCGGTCTTTCCCGTCTTGGTAGTGACCATGACAATACCATTGGCGGCACGGGCACCGTAAACGGCAGTTGCTGAAGCGTCTTTCAGAATAGACATTTGGTCTATATCTTCAGGATTTAGATTCTGGAAGTCACGTTCCTCACAAATGATATTGTCGATAACATAAAGAGGGGTTCCACCACCACGGATGGAGATGGATGCCTTGGCATTAACACCACCGCCGGACTGGGTGACAATCAGACCGGGTGCACGTCCAGCCAAACTCTGCGTAATATTGGGCACAGGAACCTTGGCTATATCATCGGCTTTGACCTGAGATACAGCAGAAGTAGTTTTTCGTTTCGATGTGGTACCGTAACCTACTACCACAACCTCGTCCAAGGTTTTGGAATCTTCTTTGAGAATGACTTTCATGGGTTTTCCGTCCCACACGATTTCTTGGCTTACATACCCTACATAAGTGATGATGATAACATCACCTTTCTTCACACTGGGGATGCTAAAGTCCCCGTCTAATCCACTAATGGTTCCGTTAGTTGTACCTTTGACTACAACTGATGCCCCGATAACGGTTTCACCGTTCTGGTCCGTCACGATACCTGTACATGTGCCGTTCTGCTGTATGACTTGGATTCCTGCAACGGTCGTACCAAGCGCCGTTTGGATATATCCGCTAGGAAGTCCAGATAGAAACAGCATTGCGCTTACTAATTTTAGTGATTTTTTATTCATAGATTTAACGTTAAAAAATATATTTAAAAAGTTAAAAGCCGTATTTATATTTCACTTTTCTTTTATATAGTGTATTTCTAAATTTAAAGGTTAATGAATTAGCTCTTTTTTTAAAGGTTGTTGGCTTTATTTGTTGCAAATATATAAATAGTAATTCAATTACAAATATATTTTGAATTATTTTTTTATCTACAAAAAACGTTTGCGATAACAGAGTAGGGTAAAGCCTCCTTTTAATTTTTGATATGCGTCAGTTAAACAGGAGTTATCAATAAGGGGGCCAAGAATAAAATTTAGCAATGTTCAGGACTGTATCTTTCGGCAGTATGCTTTTTACCGACGCGTTTCAGTTCTGTCACGAGCCTTTTTCCAAAGGCCATGAGATTATATCTGTCCTCCAGGGGGTGGATTGTGAAAAAGTTCCACAACCCTGCCAGCGGGATAGGTACCGCCGGAATGTTCCAGTCCGGCAATGATACTTTCCAAACGGGAGATATCTTTATCCATCCGTTCTTTTAATGCCAGCAAGTGGTGCTTTCTGGAGATATCGAATGTCGTCAGGACGATTTCTGACATGCTTTTGTTCCATTCAGAAGGGAAAATTCGATAGCCTGTGTTGATCTAACGTGCCACCCTTCCATGAATAATCTGGAAATAAAGTGTCCCTTCCCTGCCTTCCACGGAAGAGGGTCTGAATTTGGTTCTGATTGTTGCCATTGTACAGTCATTTTGAATTTGGATTGTCCAGTTGCTTTCTGATTTTCTGTGCCTCCCTGAACAGCCGGTGCGCCAGACTGTCCTTGTAGGCCGCCATTTCATGATTACGGATGCGGTTCCTGACCGAGTCCTCAAAAGCGGTCACCAACCTTTCCACACGTCGGATCTTTTCCTCGTCTCGCTCAATGGTAAAATGCTTCTCAAGGAAGGCGATGTCTGGATCATCCCCCGGCAGACAGATCCTGATGGCTCGGTATTTCAAATCGGCATCCTTCAAAAGCCGGTTCGTGCGATACTGGTTGCAGTTGGTCCAAACGGAAACGATCAGTGCCAAAAACAGTGCTGAAGCTGTCGTTACCACTGCCTTGGATGCGCTTTCCAGACGGTAGGTCACCAGTCTGCGCTCCGGTTCTTTTCTCTGCCGGACCATTTTCTCGTCCAGCTGTTTCATTGCCTCCCATATGGTCCGGCTGTCCTGCCGCAGGCACTCCCTTGTCTTTTCCATTTCCCGGCAAACGTTTCGGCAGACAACGGCCTGCCTTCCGACAACCGAGCGGTATGGCTACGTACCGCTGCTATTTCCGAACTGTTTTTCTCCACTACGGATTGCAGGCGTTCCAGACGGATTTTCAGTTCCGCAATTCCTTCCGGGGAAATGGTCCGGTTTTCAACTGTGGGGCTTGTGCCTTCCACGGGCAGCGCCTCCACTTTCTTCTCGATCCTTTCAAGGCATCCGTAGATGCCTTCCAGATAGTTTTCCTGTTTCATCTTTCAAAGTTTTTTCGTTATACATACTAGTTTACAAACTCCTTCCTTTCCTGCGCTTCTTCTTTTTCCGCAGGCGTTCCGCCTCCTTCTCGTCTTCCATCGGTGCCGCCGACGGCATGAACACGCCGCCCGTACCGGTGACTTCGACCAGGTTATCAATAACAGAACCATGACTTTGTTCATGGTACGGTTGCTTTTGGGAAACGTCATTTTCCAGGGACATGACATGGTTATGCTCCAATGCCGCATCCAGCCTTGACCAGCTGAAACTGCGGTCAATCTCACTTCCCTTGAATGACAGACCGTCCTTTATAAAGCGGATGCCCTGCACTTCATTAGTGCTTCCCTTGTACTTGAATTCCATTTCCACGCCCATTTTTAAGAGCCTATTTTGAAATTCCTTCCATGTATCTGCACTCCTCAAAGCTTCCTTGACCGCACGGTATATCTCGTATTTCACCCTCTCGGAAGCGTGCAGCTTTTCCGTTTTAACGGACTGTTTGCCTTCGGAATAGGTGAGCGAATACTTCTTCTTGAGCATTTTCGTCACCCTCTCGTTGCGCCTGAAATCGTTGCTGTCGGAAATCACCTTCCCGTCGAAGTCCACCCGGTTGAAGACGATGTGGCAGTGCGGGTTGTCCGTCCCGTGATGCCTCACCACGATGAACTGCGTGTTCCGTATCCCCATCAGCTCCAGGTATTCCTCCGCCAACCTTGCCATGAACGCATCGGTCAGCCTCGGTGCGTCCTCCGGCTTGAAGCTGAGCGCGATGTGCCCCACCGGTTTCGCCACGTCCGGACTCAGCAGGCATTGCCACCGGAAGCTGCGTGCCGTCTCCTCCGCCGTTCCCAGCAGCACCCCTTCCGAGGCGATGATTTCCGCGTCGTCCTTCTGCGTCACGTAGCGTATGCAGCCGCCGAACGAGCGGCCTTTCCTGATCTTCCCTATCATGAGGCTATCCTCCTTTCGGTCTGTAATCATCCATGATCCGCTTCAGCTTTCCCAGCAGCCCCTCTATCAGCAGCCTTGTCCTGTAAAAGCCTGTCTGGTGCGAGAGCTTTGTCAGCTGGTTCAAGTTGTTAGCCATTCCCGCCAGGCTGCGCAACAGTGCGTTCTCCTCCGGTGTATGCCTTGCCGTCACGGTGGCCGCCAGTGCCGCCTCCCTGATATAGACCGCCAGACTCCGGCCGGACTTCCCTGCCCTGAACCTGAGAGCCTCGTAGCTGACGGGGGAGAACTTCACCGTCACGCCTCTGGTCAATTTACGCGTCCTGCCCAATGCCGGACGCCCGCGCTTTTTCTTCATCTCATTCATATCCTTTGTCATATGTTTTTTCTTTTTTGTCCGTACTTCTTTCATTCCAAAATCTGCGACCGGCGGGAGCGGATTTACCCTCCCTGCAACCGCCGGGCGCGGGGGAGCAAGGGTTTTCGGGAATCCGGAAACATAACCTTGCTCCCCCCACAGAAAAATCCCCCCGCATTTTCCACATTGAAGCGGGTACACAGGGGACGGTGCATACATCGGGTATACTCCACGCCCGGTAACAGGCTGTCAGATTTTTCTCCACTGCTCGATGTCCCCACGGTAGGCGGCAAGATGCTCCCTGGCAAGGTTCTCCAGCAGTCCGGAAACGCTCATGCCACGCCCGCCGAGCCTGCGGACGACGGCGTCCAGTTCGTCCCTCACATCCTCACTGACGAACACCGTCTTGCGGTTCCTGATCTTCGGGACGGTGAGGTATGTTTCCCGGTACTCCTCCAGCGAGGCCCTGCGCTGCCTGCCGCTCGTCCTTCTTCTCACGGGGTCTTCCGGTTCCGGCGGGGTGTCCTTTCTTCCCGCCTCCCCGGACACCTCTTCCGTATCAGTCCCGGATGGAATCACCGGTTCCGCATCCATACCGGTGGATTTCCCCAGACCGGGTTCCATCATGAGTCTTTCCCACCACTCGTCGTGGCCGGGGCTAGGACTACGACCGTTCTTTCTGTCTGTGGTTTCGGATGCCGCCGTTTTCTTTCCTCTTGGTTTTTCAGTCGGTTCACTTTTCATTGTACATGGATTTTAGATGGTTGATACTGTGGGCACGGTCTACCCGTTTGCCCGGTTGTCGGAAGCAAATAAAACGATAATAACAAGTGCTGTGAAACGGACGGGTCCGATTGGCGGGGTTTGCCGTGTTATTCATATTGTTGGATCAGTCTGACGGTGATGACTTCACAAATATACGCACCGGAAATTTCCCACTCTTCGGGAACGGATCTGAACGTCTGTCTGCTGAAAACAAATGAATGTTAAAATCCGATTTCCATGACATCTGATGACATATAATGACATTTGATGAAGGGCCGGAACCATATCCGGGGACAATCATTTACTTTGCGGATGAAACAAGTACGCATATGGTGTCAAAGGTAGTCATCCTGTCTTGAAATTCAGGATGTTCCGCCGGGATTCACTAAATTGCGGCACGGAATCCGGATCCGAAAAGAGAATGAAACAGATGTCAAACCTGAAATTGCATTGATTATGGAAATAGTGAACATTGAGGCAAGGACCTTCGAGGCGATGCTCTCGGCCTTCCGGACGTTCGCGGACCGGCTGGACACCCTCTGCCGGCTGTACGGTGACATGGAAGAGAAGAAATGGCTGGACAACCAGGAGGTGTGCCTGCTGCTGAAGGTCAGCCCGAGAACCCTGCAGACCCTGCGTGACAACGGCACGCTGGCATATACACAGATCTGCCATAAGACTTATTACAAGCCCGGGGACGTGGAAAGCATCATCCGGATAGTGGAGGAGCGCCGCAAGCGGGCTGAAAATATGGGAAGGTTGATCTGAAAGGCCATGAAAAACGAATGTCGAACAAAAAAAGATCAAGTCATGATGAATACCGATAACCGTCTGCTCACCCGTGAGAGCAGCGAGCATATAAGAGAGTTCTTCTCCACCGTCGAACGTCTCTCCGTTTCCATGGAGCGTCTCTTTGCCGGCAGGTCACCGGCGATGGCGGGCGAGAACTTCTATACGGACCGCGAACTGGCTGAAAAGCTGAAAGTGAGCCGCCGCAGCCTGCAACAGTACCGTGATAACGGCCTGCTTGCCTTCACCCGGCTGGGCGGCAAGATATTGTACCGTTCTTCCGATATCGAGAAGCTGCTTGACAGCTGCTACCGGGAGGCGAGAACCAGGCCGGAGGAACTTTAGGAAAGTTCCGTATGGGATCATGAATGAAGGAGGTGTGTCACACCTTCTTCATTCATGCACAAAGCCCTGACTTTCACAAACAAAGGCTTGTTATTACCTAAGATTTCGTATCTTTAAGAATAAAGATTCATACAGAATCACAGGTTCAGGAAATACAGGCGGAAAGCAAAAGAGTCATTATGTTCCGAAGAAGGATTAAAACACTGAGGACAAAGATGCATAAATCTATAATATGAACTACAAACTGTGTGGAAAAGAAATCTACCGCAAGGATTTTTGTGAGATATTTGGAAAAATGTACCAATGCCTATAGATAATATTTATAGAAAGATGGATAATTTCTATAAAAAAGTTGTCTAAAAACACATATTTCACAACAGGTGTTTTTAGACAAATCTTTGTTGTTAATTAACCTAAATCAGCTATATACACAGTCAGTATTTTATATTGTCAGAATCAATTTATTCTGTCCAAGCATGACGATATCCTTGTATTTTATTCCAATAACCACGAGTAAAATCAGGAACAGCTACAGGAACATTTCCGTTTTCTATTGAAATCCGGGTAAGCTCAGCCATGCAGCACCATTCTGCCAAATCATATACGTCCATATCCAACGGTAATCCATTACGCAGGCAATATACCAGACGGTAATCCATTATATAATCCATTCCACCGTGCCCGCCTACCTTCTTGGCAGCTTCTTCCAATTCCTGATGGATAGGATGTTTATATTTTCTCATCAAGGATTCTTTCACCGTATTGGAAACAGCCGTATGCATATTGAGATTCTCATGGTCAGGCATATCAACGGTCCGGATTTGGTCGGGGCGGAAGCAGTACTCCTCAATGGGATATTTGTTGGCATATCCATTGGTACCTGTCAATTGATACATGCGGCTGTAAGGGCGTGGATTCATTACATCATGTTGAATATGAATCGTTTTTCCCTTTTCGGTACGGATAAAGGTCATGGTATGGTCACCGTTTTGGAAATCCGGTGCGCTTTCTTTCTGGTATTGTTTTACTAATTTCGGACCGGTTACAGCTTTGGTATCCATTGCCACCAACGTTTTCATACGGTCACCACGGTGAATGTCAAGTAACTGACAGGCCGGTCCCATGCCATGGGTGGCATAAATATCACCACGGAAAGCACGGTTATAGTCCAACCGCCAGTTGTTCCAATAGTAAGGCCAAAACTCTTCCAAATTGTGGATATAAGCGCCTTCAACATGCAGAATTTCACCAAACAAGCCTTGTTGTGCCATATTCAATGTGGTCAATTCAAAAAAGTCATATACGCAATTCTCTAATTGCATACAATGCTTACGTGTCTTTTCGGATGTATTTATCAGTGCCCATATTTCGTTCAGTGTCATGGCTGCAGGAACTTCAATGGCTACATGTTTGCCATGTTCCATGGCGTAGACACCCATTTCGGCATGATGTTTCCAGTCCGTTACAACATAAACAAGGTCAATGTCGTCACGGTTGCATAATTGTTTCCAAGCATCTTCCGCACCTGAGTAAGTCGCAGCTTCCGGCATACCGGAACTGACCAGCGTCTTTTGTGCCTTTTCCACCAGTTCAGGACGCAAATCGCACAACGCTTTGATTTGTACACCCGGGATGTGGGTCCAACGCTCCACGGCACTGATGCCACGCATGCCCACCCCAATAAAACCTACACGGACCGTGTCAATTTTAGGTGCTGTCAGTCCAACCGCATCCTGTTGCCCGGCAGGACGTTCGGGTACGGCTATCTGAATGGGTTCATAAGGCTGTTCACAAGTTTTAGGGACTGACGTACAACCAGTAAAGCATAATAAAGCCGTCGCTATTGAAAATAATGTTTTACGCATACTCATGTATTATGTTAGTATTTTAATATTTAAGGAAGAGATGAGATGGACAGCGCAGCCGTTTCCACCCCATCAAATCTTCCCGATTCTTCAATTATTTGTTCAGGAAATTATTCTTGTAAGAAATACGCTGTAATAGTCCATACCTTTTTACTTCCATCGGCAGCGGTGATTTCATATTTGTTGGGTTTGCTCCAGTCCCCCGGTTTACCCAGTACGGCTGCTCCGTCTATGGGTTGAATCATGGCTGCTGTAGAAATATTAAGTGAAACCACTACATTTGACATCGTGAATTTAGGTCTTTCTTCAGCCGGGAAATTGCTGGGAAGCTTGCATTCAAAAGAACTTGTTCCTGTTTCTGCATCCGCCTGAAAATTATCATAACTCAAGGCCGATTGCAGAACTTGTTGTTCACCACTGCCGGGAATGGTTTGAGAACCATAATAACGATGATAAACACCGGCTATGCCGATGATATCTTTGCCTTTATATGTATCCAGATCTTCGAGATTGCTATCCAGGCAAGATGTTGTAAATACAGTCAAAAGCAAGATTGTAATAATATTAAATATTTTTTTCATATTCATTGTCTATAAATTAATGGATTACCAGCCTTTATTTTGTACATGATCCAAACCATAAGCCTCACGGGTATTCAGAAAACTTTGGTTAATTGGCAAAAGATAGCGTTTTTCTGTAAATTTACGCTGGGCGCTATTGTTCAGGGTCATTTGACCAACCAGCAACTTGCTCCGGTCCCGGCTGATGGACATTTTGTATACCGGCCGGTCAAGGTCATAAATGATATCTCCGGCATCACGACCATGATTGGCATAACCGCCATATTTCCCCCAACGCAGATAACTGTAATAAATGTCACCGCCCTCATTAGTCAGCTCACAGTTTCGTTCACGAATATAATCCGTCCACGCTTCTTCTTCTGTAGCGGCAGTAGACTCGCTCAATCCGCCATGTATGGTACGTGTCATGTTCAATGCTTTCACCGCATTGGGCACATCATGTTTCAGCAGATAGGCTTCAGCAAGGTTCATATAGGCCTCTCCCAATCGAACGATATTGAAATGCAATGCCACCTGGCAATTATGGTAAGCTCTGGGTGTAGGGTTTTCAATGTTGCCTTTACGCCAATAATAACCGGTAGTGGTATTGTACCAGCCTCCATCTTCCTTGTCACGGACACCTGCTGAGAGGTTTCCACCCAAATTGAGCTCAACAGTCTCACCAATCCAGGAGCATTTGTCATAAACTATGGCAGTATAGAAACGGCGGTCACGCCCGCTGTACATCAGTTCGCTCAAATCCCGGTCAGCCCCCTTGTTTAACTGATGGTAACGGGTAAAAGTGGGATAGCTTTTGTTAAGCTGCTTTAAATCTTGTGGCGTAGGAATACGGCGTGCATCACCATTTACTTGCTTGTATGCATCCACCTGACCTGCTTCGGTAATACTGGAAGGGTCAAGTACGGTTACGTTATTTTTATATTGGGAAGTTTCATACCAAGGCATTGCCTTACCGGTTTCCTCATCGGTCACAAGAAACTGGTCAACCAGGTCTTGTGTGGGAAAGTAAATGGCCCACCCTTCGAATGTCTGCCCATTTGCCTGTTTTAATGCTACCGGCGATTGGGAATTGATCACGTTATCGGTGGAAACATTCGGATAAGTACGCATCAGTTCTTCAAAACTGGAGACATACGTATTTTCTTTTTCACGGTAATATCCCCAGAGAATTTCCGGATTATATAAATCCGTTTCGTTGAAAAGACCGTTTGAATTGCTTAACTCAACCCCACTATTGCTGATCACATCATTGGCAGCTGTAATAGCCACGTCCAGATAAGAGGCATCACCGGTATAGGCATAGGCTTGCAGGGCGGCTCGGCTCAGTAAAACTCCCGCCGCCCAACGTGTTGGCAAACCAGAAGCATTCTCGATCGGCAGGTCGTTTGCCGCAATTTGCAAATCTTCTATGATTAACTTGTAGCTTTCCGATACATCCTCGGTCATCGGAATATTGACAGCCTCAGGATTCTCAACTGTAAAGACTTCTTTTACAGGAACAAAACGTCCCATCTTACGTGCCTGGTCAAAGAAAATCATACCACGCATCAAGTTTCCATGTGCCTTTAGCTCTATCTTTTCTGTTTCGTTTAAGGTAGAGCTGTTTTGCACATTGGTAATAATCATATTGACTTTACGCAACAAGCCAAAACGGTTGACTCCCCAATCATTGCCTGTGCTCAATCCCAATTCTGTGGCTACGTTGTCAATACCCTCGCCAACCTGTGAGCAGAGCACACCGTTGGGAGTTCTTGCTTCCCAGGAAATGCTGGATCCACTGCCGGCATATCCGCTATTAATTACTGCATCATAGGTGGAGTTGATAAAACCTTCCACGGTGGCTTTGCTGCCCCATACGGTCTCATCATCAAAACTTGTTGTCGGGCGTGTATCCAGCGTGTCGATGCAAGAGTTCAGTATCATAAGGCTGATACCTAATATTCCATATTTATATATATTTCTCATCATACAATTATTTAAAATCCTAAATTTAAAGTCAATGCTATGGTTCTTTCAACCGGATAACCGTAATAGTTGGTATCGGACGGTTCCGGATCCATTCCATATTTGGTCGCTTGCGAAATGGTAAAAATATTCTGACCGGATATGCCCATCTTACAACGGGTCAGCCAAGAGACATTTTTCAGCAGGCTGTATTTAAAATCATAGCCGAACTGAAAGTCCTTCATACGCAGGTAAGCACCGTTAATCAGCCAAAAGTCACTGCTTGCGTAGTTGTTATTCTGATTCAAAGCTGTATTTGCCATCAGACGCGGGTATTGTGCGTCACGGTTATCCGGAGTCCAAAAGTCTGTTTGATAATCGTAAGCCACTGGCATGCCGTAGGTCTGGCCGGTCTGCATACCCAAACTACCTGCAACATACATATTAAATTTGGTAGATCCTTGGAACAGGGCACTCAGATAAAAGCCCTTATAACTCATATTTAAATTGATGCCGAATTGTCCACGCGGCTTGCCTGATTTTCCCAAACGGCGTTTGTCCGCATCAGTAATCTGACCGTCGCCATTCGTATCCTGATACTTTATATCGCCAGCTGTAAGATAACCAGAATTCAAGGCACCGGTAAAACCTACCGAATTGTAAACGTCCTCAGCACTTACGTAATATCCTAAGTTATGATACAGCAGACCGTAATATCCTTTATTCTGCTGAGTCCGTTGATATGGATTCATCACGGATGACTCACCTTCACTTTCATCCAGGGCCATCAGTTCATCAAAGTAGGTGAGATTGGCTGACACATCGTACTTAAAGTCACCGATATCATCTCTCCAGCCCAGTTGAAGTTCAAATCCGGCACGACGGTGTTCACTATCCGATTTTACCCTGGGCAGCCCTACGCCCAAGGCGGTATTGAGATAACTGTCACCACGCGGAGCCACCAAATAGCCCTTTGTCGAGTAGTAAAAATAATCAAATGAGCCATAAAGGCGGTTGTTCAAGGAAGCAAAGTCAAAACCGAAGTCCATCTGTCTGGTGGTATACCATGTCAAGTCCGGAGAAGCCAAGTTTCCTTCTGTAAATCCGGGAGTATATTTTCCGTTAACAACATAGGCATAAGGATTATAACTATAGGTGGTCATATATTGGAAACGGCCCGCAGACTCATCCAGACCGGTTTCACCATAAGAGAGGCGGAGCTTCAATGAGTTCAGGATATTTTTTTCTACCAGTGGTTGCATGAAGCCTTCCTCCGTCACCACCCATCCTAATGATCCGCTGAAAAAAGCGCCCCAGCGGTTGCCGGGTGCAAACCTGTCAGAACCATCATAACGTATGCTTCCTTCCGCGTAATATTTATTGGCATAATTATATTTCACCTGCCCGATCCAAGCAGCGCGTCCCAGTTCGGCTTCACTACCGCCATTGGTTTGGGAATTGGCATCACCAACCTCAATCTGATCTATGTCAAATGTATAGTTGGTACGCTTCCCCCAATAACTGTCACCCCATTCATAGTATTGCTCAAAACCTGCCAAAGCCGACAATGCATGTTTGCCGAACAGATTGGCATACTCTATAAATGCCTGATTGGTGAATGAATAGCCTGACCCGTTAGTCACACTAAGTTGGGGTTTGTTGGCATAAGTGGCTTCTTGTGAATCCCAATCATATTGGGCGGCATCTTTACGCCAACTTTTATTCTTGGAACCGTAATAGCGATAATTGCTGGCTGCACGTACCTTCAGACCTTCCACCCAAGGCACTTCCCAGACCACTTCGCCACGACCGTTGATCACATTGTCAACATTACGGTTATAACCAGCATCCTTGGCTGTTTCCGCCACCGGATTATCAGTCAGGTTATAGGGAAGTCCATACTTGTTGACACCCGGATAAGTGGAGGGCCGGTCGTTTATGTGTGAGAAAACCGCATAATAATTGCTCGCCGTGGAGGTATTGGGATGGGTGGTCTTTTGCCAATAACCGTCAATGGTTGCATTAATGCGCAGACCGATGGACTCAATGAACGAAGACTGTGCCAAACGGAAATTCGTGCGTTTCATCCAGTGGTTGTCGTTTTTATAAAGCGAATTCTGGTCGATATGTCCCAAAGAAACATAATACTGGTTGTTTTGTGATCCTCCGGTTACACGTATCGAATGCTTACTTTGTGGAGCCCAGTCATTCAACACTAATTTACGCCAGTCAGTATTGGCAAAGTTCAACGGATCGCTACCGGTGCGAAAAGCCTCCAACGCTTCTTCACTGTACATAGGTTCGGCACCATCATTGGCACGGGCAATGTTGGCATAGACAGCACGGTCATAAGACCCCATTTTTTCCGGCCAGATAGATGGCTGTGAAAAACTCATGTTGAAATCGTATTCAACAGTGGGCTTGCCTTCCTTTCCACGCTTGGTAGTCACCTGAATAATACCGTTGGTAGCCCGTGAACCGTAAACTGCCGTTGCCGAGGCGTCCTTCAATATTGACATTGCCTCAATATCATCCGGACTTAAATTTTGGAAGTCGGCAGCAGAGCGGATAACCCCGTCAATCACATAGATGGGAGCTCCTCCTCCACGGATACTGATGCTGGGAGTTGAATTGATACCACCTCCGCTGGCTTGCACAATCAAGCCGGGGGCACGCCCTGCCAGACCTTGTGCAATGTTGGTAACAGGAATATTTGCCATCTGGTCAGTCTTTACCGTTGATACAGAGGCAATCAAGTCACGTTTGGTAGTACTGCCATAACCTACAACTACCACTTCGTCCAAAGTTTTGGAATCTTCTTTCAAAATGATTTTTAAAGGTTTTCCATTCCACACAACTTCCACATTTACATAACCTACATATGAGGCAACAATAATATCACCTTTTTTTACATTAGGAATACTAAAGTCACCATCCAGTCCGGTTATAGTTCCGTTGGTTGTACCTTTGACAACCAATGATGCACCAATAACGGTCTCACCGTTTTGATCCACCACGATGCCTGTGCATACATTATTCTGTTGCGCAGAATACATGCCCGTAGTTGCTGCATAAGGTGCGGCTTGAAGATATCCGGTAGAAAATCCAGATAAAAGCAACATCACACTTATCAGCTTTAGTTGATTTTTTTTCATAGATTTAATATTAAAAATGTATTTGAAACAATTTTTGTTTTGATTGGTGAATTGTAGAAATGGTTTTTAAATAGTTTTTGTCATAGATTAAATATTTAAGTTAATATGTTAACAAATTAGTTTTTTAAAAAAGGTTATTTTGATATTTATACGCAAATATATAAATACATTTAATAAAAAAGTTATTTTCCTGCATTTTTTTGGAAATATTTTTTTAGCAAGAGTCAAATTATTTAAGATTTTAATGAGGTATGTTTTTCTGTTATATAAGTTTCCAATATAATTTTTCATAAAGAGTTGCCACCTTGCAACGACTAAATACTAAGAATGCAATGTTGCTTATTAGGACAGGAATGACATGGAAGCAGACATTATTTGTTCAGTGCTGGTTATGAGATATTTAAGCGGAAGGAATACTTGCTTTTTATCATTGGCAAATGTATATTTGGCTGTGTGTGGGCTGACGCGGACATTGCAGCCGGCCTTTTCGCCTGTGCGTTTCAGGCTGCTTTCTATGTTCCCCACATCCCCTACGGGAAATAGGGACAGCAGTAAAAATATGATAGAGAGAACAGCTGTGGCCTTGTTTTTTTTGCCTATTCCATTTTTTTATGATTCCCTTATATCAATCCCAGTGTGTTGCCATATGGAATATTATGGCAACAGGGAACAGCACACTGCCTAAAACATGAAACATAGCCAAATTATGCCAGATTTCATGGCTGTTCCCACGCCCAGTCACATGCGGTCTAAACCAAGATATAACAGACGTAATGAATAAATCTATCAAAATCCAATTAATTACAAAAGTTCTTTTCATACGCTTCCAATTTTATTATATTGCAAAGGGCACTACTTTTATTCTCAAGGCCTTTATTCCATTATGTCATTATGAAATTGGGGCGGGCCGTGTATCGATAGAACGGTCCGTTCCCGTAATGGCGGCGCATAAAAACAGGCACACCCTCCGGCCCATGCCTTTATCTGAGTATCGGGTTCGAGAGCAGTATCTTGTAATAGGCTACCCCGCCAATCTCCACCGGCATTCTCGCCATCATGAACTGCACGCTCTTCCTTTCCACCTTCGCCTGCCGCATGAGTCTCTGCACGATAAACCCCGCCGAGAACCTTGCGCATCTTTTGTCCTTCCAGACAATGAACCCCTCGCTGTCATCGGCCCGGCAGATGTACCAGTCATCCGTCTCGTCGTCGTGTGCGAAGTTCACCCGTCCGCCACCGAGGATTCCCAATTCGATTGACATCGTCTTTGACAGATAGACGGTCCCCCTGCTGTCAAGGTTGATGGTCCGCTTTCCCTTGTATGTGACTTCCTGCGGACGGGAGTTTTCCCTGTTGTATACTATCAGTGCCATAACTTTCTTACTTTTCCGTTAAACAGTTTTTTCAATACATGAAGCTTTCCACCGCCAGCATCTGGCTTCTCCATGCGAAACCGCTGTGGGTACGTACCGCGTCCACTATCCTGCATACTTTCTGCGATATGGCCGATGCCGATACGCCCATGCATTCCGCCAGTGCCTTGAACGAGAATTGCGCCTCATAGAACCGGAGCATGAACATCCGGTACTCCTCGTAGGAGAACTTCTGCCTTACGAAACGCAGTATGTCCTTAACCAGCCTCTCGCACCCGTTCAGGTCGTCCTCGGAAAGGAATTTTGCCTCTTCGCCACATCGGAGAAAGAAATCATCTTCAGGGTGTGCATACCGGCTCTCCCTTTTAATCTTTACCAGGGCCGCCTTTTTGTAGCATCCGATGAAATACGCGTCATAGTCCGTTATGTCCTTTCCGGGAACCAGCACCTGCCTTCTTACGAAAAGGTAGGTGTCATGGAAATTGTCCTCGTCCAGCATTCCGTACCGGCGTAACGTCCCTCTCAGCCTGTCATAGGATTTTGTGAACCACTCGTTGAACAGTCTTTCCTTTTCTGCGCTCTTGTCTGCCATAGCCTTATATTTTTTTGAGTCGTTATACATGGCCTACACGGGTAGGCATTCTTATTTCTTGTGCTTCCTCCAGTTTGTTTTTCGGCGGTCTCCGGCAAGGCTTGCCGTGAAAAAATACGCTCACGCAAAGCGTGAGGAAGATTTTTTTCACGAGCAACCAGCCCGAAGGGCCGCCTTGCGGGACCGGCCTGAAAAACAACTATTTTTGCCGCAAGAAATGAGGATGACGGATTACTTCCTTCTATCTATTGTCTGTCCGGTGAGAATTTAAAATTCCATGCAGCTTTTCTGTCTTCGGCATGTTTGGAGAAATATTCAAGGATGTGGAATGAGAACGGCAATACGTGATATTGCGGAAGGTGCGGAAATGGGATTGGAAACAGGAAGCGTGCCCGGGCTTTCATGCAGTTTATACGGCGGTGTTGATTTTGGGGAGGATTACAGGGAAGTGACAGGCAGGTTGGCCGTTCCGGAGAAATTGTATGTGTACGTTGTTCCTTCCGAAATACGGAGTCTTTTAAAATCATGGAAGACCTCATTCGGGAGTGTATCTCGATATTTACCTGAGACAAAATTATAAGTCGCCTATTCATGGATAAGTATTTGGAATATATCAACGACATGCTACGATGCGATAAAGAGCATCGGAATGACAGACTGGAACTCGCAACCGGCTGATAATGCGAACTATTCTAAAATAAGTGTGGAAAACTTGAAGACATCCGCCGGAAAACCTTGGAAAAAGAAGAACCGGACAAAGTCTCCGCCTTCAAAATAATGCTCTATTATGCCACAGGTGCGGCATTACTTGTCATTCCGGATTGGCTGCCCGTGAAATGTAACGATAAATCCACCGCCCGCCATCAAGAAAACGGCCGGTGCCATATGGCAGGCAATCGTAGCGGCAGCCCGTCTTGGGAACCCGTTGTCACCCCAAAGGATTTTACTGATATATTACTGAAGTTTCCCCCCCCCTCATATCAGCTATTTGAGTAATAGTTTCCTTCGGTGGGCGGTCTAAAAATCATTGTTTTCCGAACGATTTAACGCACGACTAAAAAATGTTTAGTCCAAATCGGGCATGGCATAATCGTCCGAATCGCACAGAAGATGTGCCCAGACCTTTGTGGAGAAGTCTGCCATTTGCCGTGCGGCTACAGTTGATAGGCATGCCAACAGATCCACTCCTGCTTCACGCGATAAAACTTCCAACAGATGCCTGACTTCTTCCAAAGTCCTGCTCCACAGGGTGAGCACTTGCAGCCGATCACGCTCGGAACGGAATAGTGCTCCCAGGGTTTCATATTCTGAAAAGCGTTTGGCCAGGGAGAGCATCTGATACATCATGAAACACAAGGTGGTGTCTGCAATCTGAGCGTTGTAGTTCCGACTCTGACATTTCCCCAGTCCAAGATAACCACGGCATTCCTTAAATATGACCTCTATGCCCCAGCGTCTTTCGTAAAGTTCAAAGGCTCTGACGAAGTTCATGGAAGTATCTGTAGTAAGCAGCACTTTCCAATGGGTGCTTCGCCCGTATTTGATGATGAAGATGCGTACGGACTGTTCGCCCAGTTTTGCATGAAGCTGAATGTATTTGCACTTGTACTTTCGCCAATAGCATGAAGCTGTGCGTTCATACCTTACAATCAGTTCATGGATGTTTTGGGGACGTTTGGTCTTGCTTGTCTGATAACGCAACTTGGGGTTCATCTTGGTCAAACCAATATAGTGCACTGAACCACCGCATAGCTCGCGGACTGCCTGTATGAGCGATTCGCATGTAAACCAACTGTCAGCAAGCACATATTTGAAGTTGATACCATGCCCCACGGCATGACAGAGCATGCGTCTGGCCATTTCAAGCTTGCTCTCATCACATTCCGCCTTGCGCGCATAGTCCGGATTTTTTGCGTTCCGCTTTTCTTTGAACTGCTCCTTCCGCTGTTTTAAGGTCAAGCCGTAATCCTTCTTCTTTCCTTTTTCACGATGAAGGGAGAAGTCTATGGGATAGCAGCTTTTCCCATCTGAGAGAGCCAGCGTCAGGCATTTCATTCCATAAATGAAGCTGTGGGTGACATGGTCGAACACCTTGCTGACACCTTCGATTCGAATGCCGCTTTTCTGAAAGGTTGTATCATCAAGGATGGCACAAGTGTCATTCTCGTCGGTATTCACCTGATGCTCCCGGAGAATGGCATGGAAGCGAAGGGTGATTTTGGTAAGAAGCATTCGCCAGTCAATGCGGGCGTTCAAAAGTGCGCGATACAGCGTGTTCTTTGACACAGCGCAAAGTCCATGAAAATGATTGGAAGTGGCACTTGCAATCGTCTTTCCCCACAGGCGCATGATGAGGAGCGAGATGAAGAGGGAGGTCAAGGTATAGCCCTGAGTCTTCTCAAACTTTAGATTCCGAACGATTTTACCGATGCCCAATGCCTTCATGACGACTAAAAGTTGCTCCTGGGCTTGTTCTTTAACGGATAAAACCTTGGTAAGTTCGTTCAAATTACCTATTTTTGCATCTATAACAGTATTCTTATTTCCCATTGTAAATCAGTTGATTAAGCACCTCTAATTTACGAAGAAAATTTGAATTACTGTTACTTCCCACCCTCTTTATTGGGGGTGGGAAACTTTAGTATATTATTATGTCAGTCCTTTTTCAAATCAAAATACAGCAAGCGGGTTTTCAAAGGTTCATCTTGCGGAATATCATAATATTGCTTTTCTATCACGTCTGTTTTATAGAGTGGGACGAAACCGTTTCTTTCATAATATCTGAGAATCTTTTCCTCATTGTATGCATCCACCACGATAAAACGGCATCCTGTCTTGTTGTCCTCATGACGGAACCAGTCTTTTATGAAAGCCATCAGTTGCCGTCCTACGTGGCTTGATGCCTGATATTCCCGGTTGACACCCAGTCTTCCTATCAGCACGGCCGGATAGCTGCGTCCACGTTTAGGATTTACAATATTGCGTTGCAGCCTGTTTTTATCATTGGGGGATATTAGTCTGGTCTTGATACTGTCATTGGACAAGGTAAACAAGGCCACAATACGATGCGGGATTTCAGCCGTTACCCAACAATATGTTTTTCCAAGGAGCTCATCCGCATACAGATCGGCATCATTGAGAAAAAAATCATCAAGGTCATTCTCGCCACAAGTGAAAGGAAGGCAATTCCTCCGTACTTCCTTGTTATAGGCAAGCATGACACAATCATCATATAAAGAAATACCGTCCATTGCTGTTAATTGAACCGGAATGAACGGGATTTCTCCAATACTTTTCGCAACCGTTTCTTTGCCTCCACTGATAACCGGGGTGTTACCTTTGCGGCGTTCTTGTCTGCACTGCGTACGAAATCTTCCGCCGTAGCGCCCTCCAAAACCGGAATGTTCTTGATAGTTATAGCCATGATATTATTTTTTGCAAAAATACAATTTTGTTGTTATACAGCCAAATAATAGCCCGTCTTCCACTCTTTTTTCCGGAATGTTCCTCCATATCCGGAAAAGTCTGTGCCACGCCGCCTGTTGCGGTAAGCCGTTTCTCCTAAGGAAAGGGCAGGCAATACCGGCGGACGTGGATATGGGCAAAACAACCCGCATATGCAATGCAGAGGGAGCAGGAGAGCCTTCACCACAGCCGGAGAGGAAAGCGGTCTCATGCCGGGGTACGGCATGAAAAGGGGCCCTAGACAGTTCTTTTCCTTGTCGCACATGCACTACGTCGGTCGCAGTTTTCGCCTTCTGAATCCCTCTTACGTCCGTCCCTGCGCTTTCGGAGCGTTTTTCCGGTAGAAAATTTCACCATGCGGAAATTTTCTACCGGAAACCGGAGGGAAAACGCGGAGTCCCGCAGGGACGGACGAACTTTGATGAGGAAGGGGAAAAATCGTTCCTTTCGTAAATACCATTTCCTCAGATGGCATCGCATATTTCCTTCTCCATCTTTTCCAGCTTATGGGACAGGATTTCCATGTCGCTGCTGATCTTCTGGTTGGTTATCCGGGCATATATCTGGGTGGTTTTCAAATCCGTATGCCCCAAAAGACGGCTTACGGTCTCGATGGGCACACCGTGCGAGAGCAGCACGGTGGTGGCGTTCGTATGCCGGGCAACATGATAGGTCAGCCTTATCTTGAAACCGCACTGCCTGCCAAGTTCCTTCAATATGGTGTTGCATCTGCCGTTGCTCGGTACCGGAAATACATGATCGTCCTTGGATAGCCCCTTGTACTTCTCTATGATGCGCTTGGGAACGTCCAGCAGGCGGATGTTGGACTCGGTGTTTGTCTTGCGACGGCGGGTGATGATCCAGAGGTTGCCGTCGAAGAAGGTCTGGAACCGGTCGGTCGTCAGCGCCTTCACGTCCGCGTATGCCAGTCCGGTGAACACGGAGAAGATGAAGAGGTCGCGTACCAGTTCGCAGGTCCCGCTTTTCACCGGGGCCTCCATCAGCGTCTGTATCTCACGCTCCGTCAGGTAGCCCCGGTCAACGCTCTCGGGGGAGTTGATGTACCCGGCGAAGGGGTTGAAGGGAAGCGCGCCGCTGTTGCGGGCGATGGAGATGACGTGCTTGAGCCCGATCATGTAACCCCATACGGTATTGGTGCGGCATTTCTTCTCCGTACGCAGGAAATACTCGAAGTTGTTGATGAACGTCAGGTTGAGTTCCTTCAGGGGGATGTCGTCACGGCGGTACACTTTCGGGACGAACTCGCACAGATGCCTGTATATGGTACGGTAGCGGTTGTATGTTCCCTGCACGCGGCTGTGTCCCACTTTCTTGATGAACTCCTCATTGTGCTGCTCGAAGAGCTTCAGCAGCGTCTCGCGTTTCACGCCCAGTCCGAGGCAGGCGTCCCTCAGCCTGGCGGCGGTGACATAGCCGTCGGACTGCATCAGTTCCTGGTAACGGCGGTTCACGTCCACACGTATCCGGTCAACCGCCGCATTGATTTTCTGCGCCTCGGCGCTCTTGCCCGTGGCACGTGCCGTTTTCACGTCCCAAAGTTTCGGGGGCACGTCCAGCTTGCAGCTGAACTGCTTGATTTCGCCGTCCACCGTAAGACGGCACATCAGGGGGAGATAGCCGTTGGCTCTCTCGCTGCCCTTCTTCACGTAGAAGAGGATTTTGAAGGTCGATCTGCTCATACTCGTTTTCATACTTTTTTGATCGTTACAAAGTTAATATCAAGCGAGTTGTCCTCAGGTATGAAAAACTGTGCAAATTACTGAAATAGAATCTGTTGTGCCGTTTCTTGTTCCTGTTATATCAGTAACGATATGGGAACTGAAGTCTTTCGCAGCTTTTAGCGGACCTCCTTTTTCAGCTTATGCAGTATTATGAGTTAAACACCTAACCACTTAATAGACTGCATTTTTGCTGTATTATCATCAACCTTGCTTTTTCTTGCTGCGTTTACTTTATATTTTTTTCCCTATACGGTTTTATATGGTTACGATTTTTCAGCAGTGAATCATTTGTTGAAGGCAGAAGTGAAGGTATTGTTTGATGCCAGAGGCAGTGCATTTGTTAGATACATAAGCAGCACATTTGTTTCGCGCACGCGCGTTTTTAGTAGCTTTCTTTATAAGCTATTTAATAACAGGGTTTGCAATTATCTGATTTTCTGTGTTTTATAATTTATTTTACCACACTTTGGCAACATTTTACCACACTTTGGCAACATTTTACCACACTTTGGCAAAGTGATTTTTTATTTTACCACACTTTGGCAACTATTTTAGCACACTTTGGCAAGTTACATAGATCTTATTTGATTTAAGATTTGAAAACTGTTTATAACATTCATTACTTTCAATTTAAAATATGAAAGAATACGATATATTTTTATTCATAAATGAATTGGCGTAAACAACAATTGAGAAACAAGATATTAGCTATTTTACCACACTTTGGCAAAAGAAAGAAAATATGTTATTTTATACCTCATAGGAAAAAATTAAAAATAAGCTGTTGAGGTATTCTTATACTCACAATAAGCATAAAATACATTATTATAAAGTACAATGTTAATTATTATATATAAAAAAGAGACTAATTAAGATATGCACATATAAATATACATCTTTTTACACAGATGCTTTCAATTAAACTTAGATGCAAACTTTATTTTTAGACATCCGCTTAAATATTTTGTCTAATAATTACATGTTTTTTGTGGAAAAAGCTATTTTTGCAAAAAAAAAGTATGAAGAAGAAGAATTACGAAGAAATATTTAGTTCAGAAAAAATTACGGTTTTGTCAAACAAGAAAAATGACAGCCGGATAATGAATCTAACATGCCCAATTTATCAGACAAACTTTCTAACCGATGCAAGACAGATTCTTAACAAAGGTACGTATCGGGCGATAAAGTTCATTGTGAAACAGATTCAGGACGAAAGAATAATGCTTGAGTCCTACATCAAAAACAATGAAACGCTGAAGATTAATATAACTCGAGAAGATATTCTGCGATGGTATCCAGATGAACATGCCCATCGAGAGTTAAAGGCAGCTGCGGAGTGGCTAAACAACACCGACGTAAATTATGAAACGCCTACAGGATGGGTAATGGCCAAACTTGTCGGAGAAGTAAGTTATGACATTAATACTGGAATGACAATATACATCACTCCTGGTGTGCTTCCATTATATTACGTAGTAAATAAGCATTTCACAATGTTGGATTTCGCTGTAACCATGAGTATCCAGGACAAAGCAACTGCTTTCTTTTATGACAAATGTTGCAAATGGCGTTCTGCCGGCATATTTACTTACACGCCCACGGAATTAGCAGAAGCTATTAATGTCAGTCCTATCACCAATCTACTTAAAACAAGATATATCTTATCTGCTGATAGGGAAATGAAGAAGTTATTCTTGGAAGGATTGATAGATTTCTATTTCGATACGTATGAGTTGCGTTCCGGGAAAGGCCGAGGCGGAAAACTTGATAAGTTCATCTTTAGGATTCAGGATTGTTTGCCTGGATCCGAAAAAGATTACCAGGAGCAAGCCCACATGAGAACCTTCATCATAGAGACGATAAAAAGCACAGTTCCTTCTTTAGTTTCCGATGATATCTTCAAACAATTGAAAGAGTTATCAAGAACAGAACTAAAGGACTTATGCAGCGAAATGTCAATTTTCAAAACCGAGCTACAAGAAAATAAAATTAGGGATGCTCGAGGGATATTGTGGTTCAAGTTAAGAAACAGATATAATATCAATCCCAATGGAACTGAAAGGCTCAAAAAGAATCCACAAAATGAATATCCAAAATATAAAAAGATCAGCGAAGAAATTCAAGCAAAAACACAAGATGAAGCAGCGACAAAAGAAGTACAATACACACAGGCAGTACTTCCATTTGAGGAAGATAAACCTTCCTGGTGGTCGTACTGGAGTGATACGATCAACGATATAATTAGCAATTACCGAGTTGGCGATAGAGAGATAAATGAATTCGAAAAAAAGACACTGTCGTATATGTTCAATGAAAAAGATAAATTTTCGCCTCAATATGACGGAGAAGAGCTGAGAATACAAATTGAGCCAAATATTTACAAGAACTATGTTGCCCAACCATTTTCCCAATTATATGAAGGGTTGCATAAAGCAATAGTGAATAGTGTATTCAAATTCTTCCCGAATATTAAAAAGTTATCGTATGCCGTCGGAGGGTATGGAGGTAATAATTTAACAATCGTCCCTATAAAAGAGATTTAAACACATTAGCTGACCAACAAGTGGTCAGCTTTTTTTATATTAATGAACTTGAAAGGTTTTAAGCAAAAAAATAACCTCCAGAAAGATGATAAAAAACTTTGGAAGTATCATTATAATATCCTCAAATCCGCAACTAAGCTCTTCAGCGTCCTTCTTGCGTCTAAACGTCCTCTC
>OOBU01000102.1_pt1 | contig 60744 bp, 65 predicted proteins | sample 1671501 | NCBI WGS metagenome assembly OOBU01 (sample SAMN06348163, study PRJEB24527) | human gut metagenome | biome: human gut; feature: ankylosing spondylitis patient; material: feces | host: Homo sapiens | place: China | collected 2015-10
GTAATAACTGAAATTGTAATTACCGTAATACAAATAATCTTCAAAAATCCTTGGTGGTTTCAAAATAAAGTCGTATATTTGCGGTCGAAACGCAATGTTGCGGCTATGACCCATAAAATTATTAATGGTATGGCAAGATATATAGACCCACGTGTGGACTGGGCTTTCAAGCGTATTTTTGGGAGCGAGGACACTAAAGAGTGCTTGATAACATTCCTGAACGGATTGTTTGATGGAGAGTTGGTAATCAAGGATGTGACGTTTGGAAAAACGGAGAAACTTGGTTTGCGACCAGATGAGCGTGGTGTTATCTTTGATGTCTACTGCGTTACAGATGAAGGTAAGCATATCATTGTAGAGATGCAGAAGAAGGAGCAGGATTATTTTGCCGATAGAGCTTTGTATTACACTGCTCGTGCCATTGTAGAGCAAGGTATTAAGGGAGAGTGGAATTATCATTTAGCACCCGTCTACACCATTTGCTTTATGGATTTTAAGTCTGATAACCCAATGTTGGATGGATTCAGGACCGATTTAGTACTGACGGATTTGCGAACACGTCAGCGATTGTCGGACAGAATGAGAATAGTATATCTACAGCTTCCCCTGTTCACAAAGCAGAGTGAGGAGTGTATGGATATATTTGATTGTTGGATTTATATTATTAAGAATATGAACATGTTTGAGCAAATGCCATTCCGAGAGAAATACCCAGTATTTCGCAAGCTAGCAGAGATTGGTGATCTCCGCAAACTTTCCCGTGAGGAACAGGAACTATACGATGAAGATATCAAGAATATGCGTGATATCTACGCCACAAGAATGTTTGATATACACAAGGAGAAAAAAGAGACGGCTCTTCGCCTCTTATGTATGGGCTTGACCTTGGAGCAAGTGGCTGCCGGCACTCAACTTCCTCTGGAAGAAGTGAGTAAACTGGCTAAGAGCCAAATCGATTAAGATGAAGAAATTATGAAAAAACATAGTATAAGTATATTTAAAATCACCCCCATAAGTGGGGTGATAATAGCTATTGTAGCTATCTTCTCTATAGTTCTTGCCAGTTGTAGCAAGGACGAAATCCTTAGTGATACCCATCCCGAAGTCAACATCACAGCCCAGCAGGGCGATACCCCTGCCGTGAGCTACTATGCCATCACCGACTCCACAGGCATTGGCTTCACCTCCCAGGGTATAGCGTATACTCATTAGCTGCTGGTAGTAGTGTGTTAAATTTGAATAAGGAAATAGTTGGCAAAGTCGTTTTAAAATATCCACATTCTCTTTCGGAGCAGACCGCCATTGCTACCATCCTCTCTGATTGCGACAAGGAAATCTCTTCCTTGGAGGAGAAGATGAACTTGAAGAGTGGTGGCTTTAGTATTCGAGAGATGAAGACTAGATGGGGTAGCTGCAACCAGCGTACTCATAAGCTTCTCTTTAATCTAGAATTAGCTAAGAAACCTCAGCCATGCATAGAGTATGTGGTGGTACATGAACTGGCTCATATTGTGTCGAAAAATCATGATACCCAGTTCAAGGCAGTGTTGGATAAGCATTTGCCATTATGGGAGAAGTATAAGAATGAGTTGAATGAGTTTATCATATAAATGTATAATGCTACAGAGGTTGTATAAAAGACGATTAGGGGAATGGGGAGAGGTTATCCTCTTGATTTCCATCGGCGGAGTTATCTATTTGTTGTTTCGCCCCAAATGTCTTTTGATGTTTTCGATAATTGAAGAAATGGGTGGTATGCCCTATCTCGATGGAATTAGAGAAAAGGCTCAGTTGTATACTTTGCCAAGCTTTGTAATAAATAGCTTGCCTGCAGGGTTATGGACTGCGTCATATTTGCTTGGAATGTATATAACAACTAAGTATCAAAGTCGCAAGATTCGATTAATGCTAGCTCTACCTTTGCCTCTATCTGCAATTGCATTGGAACTTATGCAACTGATAGGGTGGTGTCCTGGTACATTTGATGTATATGACTTGATATGTTATATAGTTCCATTAGTAGTTTTTGTGAAATCGGTTTAAACATAAAACAGTATGAAAAAGAAAGAAGAATTAAGTTTAGGCGGGTCTGTTGTTGTGACCATCTTTTTTGCTGTATTGGCTCTGTTATCCTATAACAGTGATGCTGGTACTTTAACAGTCGTTCCTATTGTTGGAATTGTGATTGGTGTGGTAATGTGTATTATGGCTGCTATAGAACAGTCAAAGAAGAGCGCACGAGAGGAGGAACAAAACAACTTTAGTGACAAACTGGTATATGATAGCAAGCATGGAGATGAAGATCTTATGCTCTATTTCAATAATCAGCAGAAGACAATAACTATAGGCTCTTCTACAACTAGTAATGTAACACAAGAAGTGGTGAATGATTTCGTTAAAACAGAAGTGGTTGATGCAGATTCATTTATTGCAGTTTTGGATGCCAATCAAAGAAAAGTGCTGAGAGTGAGCGGAAATGCTGGAAAAATAAATCGAAAGACATTTAGTATCGCTGGTGATTATGAAGAAAAATGTGGCAAACGATTGTTATCAAGTAACCCTACATTGCGTGCATACAACGACTATGCTTTCATTACCGATGATGTAAATCAGTATGTTTTCATTTTAACACCAAGCAAAAGTTACTTCTTGTTGTATTCAGATTTGGTAAGCGTTAGTTATGAGGAGAATGGTAATGATGTTTACAACAAATCTTTGGGTGGTGCTGTTGTTGGTGGTCTTTTGTTTGGTGGAGTTGGTGCCATTGTAGGTGGCTCAACAGCTAAAGCTAAGCAGAATAAGGAAGTTAGTAAAATGGTAATTAAAATCTTGAAGAAAGATACTGCTAATCCTAATATCAGATTGGTTATATATTCTGGTGTAATCCTTAAGACAAAGAATACAGCTGACAATATGCGTTATGAAGAGTTGATGAAGGAGGTTACTGGCATCAAAGATATATTCTCTGTCATTCTTGATATTGCAGATAATCAGAAGAAGTTTAGTAAGGATGAAGAATCGGTTCCTTCTCCTGTCAGTGTAGCTGATGAACTTACCAAGTTGGCAAATTTAAAAGCTCAAGGTATATTGTCAGAGGAGGAATTTGAGAAACAAAAAGCTAAATTGCTGGGGTAATGACATACAACTATGTGCTGTGCACATCTACCGTATTTTTTTTCAAAAAGTAGGTGGAGCTGGTGGCTGATGAGCTGCCAGCTCCTTTACTATGAAAATGCACACTTTTGCTAGATTTTTACTTAATTTTCTGTGAGATAGTAAAAAAAAAGCACTCTTTTTGGGATTTAAGGAATCCTATATCGCTTGTTTATTCCAAATAAGAAAGCTAATTTTGAGGCAAAAAATTGGAATAAGCAATGACTAAAGGTAGAAGTTACATTAACTCTTATGCTGATAGAATCATGAGAGAAAATATGATTGAGGAGGTGGGAACACTGCTCGATCTGATGATGAATGAGGATATGATGACCCCCAAGGAGATTCATATGGAGTTTGGTGTAGACCCTAAAACTATCGCTGCGTTGAGAAAGAAGAAGACATCTGTTACCTTTGAGAGCATCCGAAAGTTTTGTTATGTCATAGGCTATTACCTGATGAAAGAAGAGGCTGCCAGAGAAAGTAAGGTAAGATGGGGGAGAGACAAGGAGCAAAAAAAGAAGGATGAAATGAATGAAATCAACAAACTGAAAGAGCGTTATGAGAAGATATATGGCATGATGGCTAGCTTAGTGGAGGATTTATATAAGAAGAAAGACTTGCGCCAAGTGGTGAAGAATGAGAGTTTGCCAGGGTAGCGCAACCTAATATGCTATTAATTAATAAATTATCTCGTAAAAATGAAAGTTCAACTCCGATTGGGCGAAGATTATTTGCCTTAAAGACTACCGTATGCAACAAGGTTGTGTGCGGACACCGTTTGCTAGAAGTCCTTTCCCCAACGATAGGTAAACGTGACTTGCTCTTATCATTAACATTCTAACAAGAAAAGGAATTACCGTAATACAAATAATCTTCAAAAATCCTTGGTTGTTTCAAAAACATTTCGTACCTTTGTGGGCAGCATTGCTATTGATGCTGACTTTAAATGATAAATTATGAATAAATTCGTTTTAACATTTTTGTTGGTGTTGTCTTCACTAAGTGGTTTTTCACAGAATAAGATTGGGGACAAACATGTAGTGTATATCGAGTTGCTTGGTAAAACAAGTATGTTTAGTACAAAAGTCAAAGTTTCTGTTGATCTAGGACAGCCACTATCTGAAACATATAAACTTAGAGACGAAGATGGTAAGCCTCTAAAGTTTAATACTATGGTAGGTGTGCTTAACTACATGACTTCCAAAGGATGGGAGTTTGTAAACGCTTATCCTATCACTATTGGAAACCAAAATGTATATCATTTTATCTTGAAGAAATATGTTGCAAATGATGAAGAGATTAAAGAAGGATTAAAATTAGAGAAAGACGATTGATTTATAGTAAAGAAAACCTTATTGACTTGAAAATGTAAGAAACCAAGAAAAATAAGGGCAAAATGAAAAATATTTAGTGATAAATGTTGCTATATGAGAAACTAATCTTATATTGATGCAGCAACAAAGATTAATCCCGCCTCGACGTATTTTAAATTTTGTCGATGTGCGGGATTTTTTTGCTTTATAGAAAGACAGGTCAAGGACTTGTTGGAGTATGCAAAATATAAGGGTATCGAAGTTGTGCGCAATTGGAGCGTGATAATATCTCATTCCGATTGCAGTCAGGAAGGAAGCGGTATATAGAAAAAGGTGGAAAACTCGGACGCAAGGTAGGCTCAGTAAAAACGGAAGAACAGATGAAAACCGAATATAGGGAAGTAGTAAGTTTGCTCCGCAAGGGGTATTCCATTCGGGATGTGGCGAAGTTGAGTGGTAAAGGGGTAAGTACCGTACAACGAGTGAAGCGATTACTAAAAGTTCAATCACAGCAATAAAACTATTAATTTTACGTTCTTTTCAAAGAAAGGGGTTGTGCAATAGTAGCTTAAAGGCTAAAAGCACTACCTTTGAATGCTGTTAAATATGGTAATGTTCAAAGTCACAATTTGTGATCTCAAAAATAAAGATAGAAATATGGCAGATAATATAGAACATCAAGATAAAGGAGAACTGGTCGCAAATTGCGACCGGTTCTACAGCTATCGCCTCAAAGCGTCATGTGCCACCAATGGCTACTTTTATAAGCTCTATGCACCATTACAGGCAAATTGTCCGCAGCTTGCGGACAATTTTATAGAGGACTTGTATATTACAGATATTCAGCGAGTTGTAGCACAAAATAAAAATCGTCCGCAAACTGCGGACGATTTCAAATTGCTTTTTCTTATTCCTTGGGACCACCATCGTCGTATCATAGATAAGTGCAAGGGCAATGGCGCAACAGATAACCAAAGACCCTTCAATGCCCACCTCCATGCCTATGTGGTATATAAGAAAATTTACGGAATGCAAGCCGCAGTGGTTCTCAACCTTATGCATAAGGGAAAGGATTTGCTGGCTTTTATGAAGTAAATATAAGTGAGTTTTTCCGCCTCACTATGTGTTAGCGAACTCATTTTGAGGCTAATTCTAATCTATAAATAAATACCTAAAAAAAAGAAAGTAAAAGATGATGAAATCGGAGACCAACTGTCCCCTAAGGGTGTATTCCCTTATAGTTCTCCTGGCATTTGCTTGTACCAGCAAAATTGTTAGCGCAAACAAATTCTAACGTCCTCTACTAAGGAACGAGCGACAAAGAACTTAATTTCTAACTAATATAAATTTCGAATTATGGGGAGATTTATAATCAAGCTCTTGCGCTTGATACTGAAGTATGGGCGATTCGGCCTTTTTTGCGTGGTCATTCAATTGAATGGCAACAGCAAGTATATTGAGTATACTTACAATTTGAGGCGTTCCCTCCTATGGATATGAGCATACACGCACACTTACTGGTAGATGTTGCCATGCAGGAAAGAGATTATCATGATGCGCTCGTATTACGTCGATTCTTGGAGACCTTTAACAGAATAGACAATCATTTGGTTGAAGCTGAACTTCCTAGGCTTGATGCCTATATCGCCACTCTGGATGGCTATTATGAATACCTGGAGCAAAGGAATAGAAAACCATTGAAAAATGGTATCAGAATCGGCCGAAAAAAAGAATACCTTTTTGTGTCTGATGAAGCATCTTCTTTAAAAGATGAAGAGACGACCGCCGAGCAAGCCTCTTTATTTATAGAATTTCTCACCCTAAATGGCCTGGATTCATTGCGTACCAGTGCGAGCAAGTCTTCACCAATGAATATCGCAATATTTGCGTTTATCAGATATTGGAGAAGAAAGGGCATCCTGGCACCGCAGCATATCGTTAGTGCCAATGCCATTTATAGATTTCTTACTGAAGATTGCAATATACGAAGAGAAGCTACGATTAAATCGTTCTACAATGTCTTCAATCATTGTGAGGACATGAAAAATCAAGAAATGGATGATAAAGTGGCTGATTTCTTTGCCCATAGATGATTTTTTTTATGGGATAAATATTAATCCTATTTTTCCTATTTTTCCCAAAGGTGTTTTTGCCCTATCTTTGCACCCGTAATCAGACAAGTAAAGTCTGGTTGCGGGCGTTTTTTGTTTATAGGAATCCGGTACCGTTCCTGAAACTGAAATTTGGCGAATATCTCGCAGTCCAACCCATAAACATTATATATAAATATGGCAGAAAATGCTTATGTATTTTATCATCCGCAGTATGGCGGATTGAGAGTGGTGAACAACGACGAAGGATTGTTCTTTTGTATCGAGGACCTGGTTGCCATCACTGATATTGGCAGAGATAAATTGTTCCCAGTATTAGCCGACACGGAGGAAAAAGTGGTAGAAATGTGTGTGGAAGTGCATACAAAAAAGGTGCCAAAGGATTTTACACATCGTTTGTTTTTCGGTGAATTCTTTGGCAATACTGACAAGGTGGTGCAAAAAAGTAGAATAGCTTGGAGAAATATGATATTCGTTGACTTTCAGGTGGTGAAAGATATGACGATAGGCTGTTCGAAAGATCCGGAGCGTAAGTTGTTTTACAAGTGGGTCAAGGATTTTATCCAGCCTGTGATGGAGGACGAGGACAGATGTTGGCGTCATGAATGTGTCATGATGAAAAGAGTCTGTTATGACCCTCTGAAAAAACCGATGGACATCCGATATGCTGCCGACGGCCTGTATATCAACGATATGAGAATCAACTGATATTATTCATCTTATAAACAAGAGATTACAATCATGAAACAAGCAACAAAGAAGCAACTCCTCAACGCCCAGAAGGTGGACGGAGCCATCATCAGTGAGGAAAACGGTACCATCGCCTTCCGCAAGGCGCCATGGAACGATACCGAGGTTATCTGCGAACAGCCTAAGGTGATACCGGGCAGAATGGTATGCTCTGGCGAGAAGGGAGGCGATGAGTTCGACTTCAAGCCTTACGAGCGTACGGGCGAGAAGCTTTTCGAGGAAATCTTCAAGACCAAGCATGCCGTGGTGCGCACCACCAAGCGCACGGTGCAGGTGAACTATACCTTCAGCCGTGACCTGGACAAGCAGGACATGCTGCGCTACCTCAAGGTAGAGCACAAGGAACTGATTGCCGGATTCAAAGATAATGTTGAATGTTGAGTGTTGAATGTTGAATTAGGCTAGCGCCCTTGCGACCGTTAGGCAATTCAACATTCAACATAAAATTCAACATTCAACACTCAACATTCAACATTAAATTCACCATTCAACATTCTAAAACGATGGAACATATTATAGCATATAATCCGTACAAGAATGGCAATAAGGGGAGCGTAAGCTCCCAGCCACTCTCGGTCTACGACAAGACCATCGCTTATCCCTGGATGGCAGAACTGGTAGCTGCCATCCGTGGGGGTAACGATGAACTGAAGAAGCAGCTGCCTTTCCGCTGCGCTCACTACTACCAGTTCCGAGACAACAGACGCTCGCAGAAGAACGCCGTGCCCGAAAGCTTCCTCTTCCAGACCACCATCGACGTGGACGACAAGGAATATGTGGATAAGGCGATAGAGAAGGCACGAGAGCTGAACTGTAGCGACACCATCTGGAACGGAGCCCTGCTGCACCTGGAGTATTCTGCCCGCAAGAAGTTGCACATCGACATCCGCATGCCCATCGGCATGACTATCGAGGAGACGCAGCGAGCCTATTGCGAGGCGCTGGGCGTGCCCTACGACGAGAGCTGTATCACGCCAGAACGCATGCTCTTCGTCACCGACAAGGAGTCGGAAATCTATCGCTCGCCCCATTGGTACGAGGTGTTGCCGCAGGAAGAGCTGAAGAAGCGCAGACAAGCCTACCTGGACCGTGGGCTTACCATCGACGGAAGAGATGCAAAAGTTAATAGTTTACAGTTTACAGTTAATAGCAATAGTAATGACAATGTTCAAAATAATAGACTTTCGGGCTCTAACGGCAATCCTGCTGTTTCTCATGGCTCTGCTATTCAGCCTGCCCAACCTGGTAATAGCCATGGTGCCGATGCTGGTAATCTCGGCTCTGCTGGAGGCTATCAGATTCCTGACGGATTACCAACCTCTGGTACCGCCAGCGAGAAGAGCCTGATAGCCTTCGACCTCTTCGCGGAGTCGGCAGGACTGAAGAATGTGAATATCGATACCGAGGGCTCTCGCCACTCCTCATTGCTAGCCATCATGAGCGCAGGAGCGAGCAGGGTGATGAGTGAGGAAGAACTGAGAAGAGTGGTGGCAGTGAAGATGCCTAGCTTCGCCCAAGAGCGTGACTGCCAGCAGCTGATCCATGACTTCTATGAGAAATATGGAGACAGTTCGAAGCCATTCTCTAGAGATGTGATCCGCATCAATGCGCAAGCAGAGACTCAGGCTAATCAATTAAGAATTAATAATGAAGAATTAAGAATTCAAGGCGCAAGTGCAGGTAATCAAACAGTTCAAAGTTCAAACCTCAATGTTCAAAGTTCCGAAGATGATTACCCCGCTCCGCCCGAGATGCCGAAGAAGCTGCCTAAGCTCGTGGAGCTCCTCGTGTCTCAGACACCGGATATCTATAAGCCTGCCGTAGCCCATGCCATCTTTCCTCCGCTAGCCACCCACCTCTGCCGCACCTATTTTAATTACATCGACAATGTGGAGCATGAGGCTACGCTAATGTGTTGTCTCTTAGCTGGTACGGGCGCAGGAAAGAACTGCGTACAGATGCCTATCAACCTGATTATGGAAGACATCAGAAAACGAGACAAAGATAACCTGAAACGAGAGAAGGAGTGGAAGGATGAGGTGACAAGAAAAGGTGCTAACAAGGATAAGCGTAAGCGACCTGAAAACCTCGTGATCCAGGAGATAGACGCCGATATGACCAACCCTGCCTTCGTGATGCGTACCGCCGAGGCGCAGGAGCATTTCCTCTATACTGCTCTCAACGAGATAGACCAGTTTGATAACCTAAGGGGCATTGGCAACCAGCAGTTTCGTATCATGTGCCTCGCCTTCGACCCTGGTAATCAATATGGACAAACCCGAGTGGGCACGCAGAGTGTTACGGAGCGAGTAACCATCCGATTTAACTGGAATGCCTCGACCACCATCAACAAGGGTATCCGATATTTCTCCAAGGTATTGACCGATGGTCCTATCTCTAGAATCAACTTCTGTACTATCCCGGAGCGTGAGATAGGAGCCGAGATGCCTGTCTATGGCACATACGATGACACATTCAGAGAGAACTTAAAGCCCTATATCGAGCATCTTAACATGGCTTCTGGTACTATCAGTTGCCCTGAGGCTTTCGCCTTGGCACAGAAGCTGAAAGAGGAGAATGCCGACTTTGCCCGTATGAGCCAAGACAGGGTTTACGAGAACCTCTCGTTCAGAGCCAATGTCATTGCCTATCTGAAGGCTTGCGTGCTCTATGTGGCGAATGGTTGCCAATGGGAATCCGAGATAGAGGAGTTTGTGCGCTGGAGCGAGCAGTATGACCTGTACTGCAAGATGAGATTCTTCCGAGATGCTATCGTGAAGTCGGAGCAGGAGGGAGTGAAGTCGAGCAAAAGAGGGCCTTCCAATATGCTGCAACTTCTGCCCAATGAGTTCTCTTATCAGCAGGCTGAGCAGTTGAGAAGCGACTTGGGGCTGGATACCAAGGGCACCCGACGGATGATAGCCACCTGGGTGTTCAGAAAGTATATCGTGAAAGTGGAGGCAGGCGAACAAGGCGTTAATGCTGGTAATGACAAAGCTGATAACAGCCATAGCAATTACAATTACGGTAATTACAGTTTTTATCGCAAGCTATGTTTTCTCAAAAATGAATCTAAATAGAAACAATTATGGAAATCGTACTCAAAAGAATAGCTAAGCAGAATACTTACACCATAGGGCGTATGTATATCCTGAAGGACGAGGAGGTGGAGCGCAAGGTGAACTATACGCTCAATAAGGACCAGAAGCGCAGCTTCTGCCATGTGGTAGATGGGGGCAAACTGGACGGGGAGCACTACTTCTGCGATACCCTGGAGCCAACGTGGCGCAACCTGTTGGGCATCACCCTGTTGCCCCAAGAGGAGAATGTGCGCCTGGGGCGAGTGTCGGGGAAGAAGGCGCAGAAGATGAAGGGTAAGACTGCCATACCCGAGGGCACTTATCCGCTGCTCATCACCAAGTCGCCGAGATTCAAGCAGTGGCTGCCCCTGCTGCAGGGCGTTCCTGGCTTTGAGGGCATCCGCATCCATGCCGGTAACTACCCCGATGATACGCAAGGCTGCATCCTGCCGGGCGAAAACAAACTCCGAGGCATGGTGGTAAACTCCAGCATCTGGCTGCATCGCCTCGTCAATGCCATCACGGCGGCGAGAGACCGAGGCGAGAGCATCTGGATCACCATCGTTTGACACCTCTCACGGCCTTACTCTCTAACGGATTCTCCGGCCAGAAATGCTTAGGGTATCGGCGCTTCAGTTCCTTGCGGACTTCGAAATAAGTGCCTTGCCAAAAACTTGCGAGATCCTGAGTAAGCTGAACGGGCTTGAAGCCGGGAGATAACAACTCAAGCAGAAGAGGCTGTCTGCCAGCATCGACAGTGGGAGTTGATGTCATTCCGAAACACTCCTGAAGCCGCACACTCAGAACCGGGGCTTCGGCCCCCAGGCGATAATCGATGCGGATGTTGCTGCCCGATGGCACACGGATGTGGGTGGGAGCAAGGCGGTCTATCTCCTGCTGAAGCTCATAAGGAAGGATGTTCCAAAGGATTTCGCACAGGTTGAGTTTCTTCAGCTCAGTAACAGAAGTCTTCATCTTACCACCTTCTTCGAGATAGAAAGGGAGCCACGCTTGGGCTGTTGACAGGAGATGTTCCGTAGACAGGTCAGGAATCTCCAACTCCGGATGCCATTCAGTTACTTGCGCCACGCGCTGTTGCAGACGATGAACCGATTCGTTCCAGTCGAACATGCTGAGTCCGTCTTTTCTGGCAGCTTCGCAGATAATGTCTGAAACTGTCTCTCGGCTGGCATTCTGTATCAGCTTGCTGTCTATGACGAGTGCTCCTATCCGTGTTTCCTGTTGCATCTTTACTGCCAGCGCTTTGCTGTCCCATGAAATATTCTCGCAGGTTTGTGCCGGCAAGTTCTTCCAGTTGACGGGGGCTGAGAGAAATACCCTTCCTTTCCGTCCCTGTGCGGGATTGGATGATGAGGTTGAAGATAGGTTGAGTGATGCGATGGCAAGCCATTCGTTTGCTGCCATGCTGTCGCACGGGTCGATGAAAATCGTGCTGCCATTCGACATCTTGAAGTTGCCCGCATGGTCGGTGGCATGGGCGATGCGCTCAGGGTAGGCTAGGGCGATGAGATGGCCCACTTCCTCTGCATCAATTGGCTCGTTGTCTTCTTTGATACGCAGCATCTTTCTGTATTCCTGTGCAATCTGAGCGATACGTGCCCAGCGCCCCAGATTCTTCTTGCAGCGTGCGGAACGGAGGATAGAAAGGCGGAGCGTCATGTCTGAATCTTCATTTTCGCCCATCGGGTCTTTCTCTTCCAGCAGAGCAGCAATGTCGCAGGCCAGGGCTTGGCTCGCCGGAGAATCGCTGCTGATCATCATCTTGGCAATGCGCGGATGACAAGGAAGTTGTGCCATTCTGCTGCCTTCTGCGGTGATGCTGCCACTGAGAGCGTGAGCATCATGATCAGGAGTGAGGGCGTTGAGCGACATAAGAAGTTGCTGTGCCAATCCGAGGTTGCCCTTGGGAGGAAGGGTGAGCCAAGGCAGCTGTTCCGGTTTGTTTTCGCCGAAAGCTGCAATGTCGAGAACCAGCGAAGAGAGATCTGCATCCAGTATTTCGGGCAGCCGTTGTTCTGGCATCAGATGTTCAGAGGTCTGTGTCCAAAGCCGGTAACATACGCCTGATGTTATTCTGCCCGCACGCCCCCTTCGTTGCGTAGCCATGTCCTGACTGATACGAACGGTTTCGAGATGGCTCAAGCCTGTACGGGCATCATAAACCAGTTTTCGGCAGAGTCCGGAATCCACAACGATTCTTACTCCTTCGATGGTGAGAGAAGTTTCGGCGATAGGAGTGGCTAGTACGATTTTTCGTTCACCCGGTTTGGAAGGAGCGATGGCGAGCCGCTGCTTTTCTGGCGAGAGGTTACCGTATAGCGGGTAAAGAGTGGCTGAGGGCAGGACAGAGCGAAGCAGTTCTTCGCATTTCATGATTTCTCCCTGTCCCGGCAGAAAGGCAAGAATGTCACCTTCCTGGTTTCTGAAAGCCTGACAGATAGTGGCTGCCATTTCCTGTGCTACCTGATATCTGTCGATGTCGTGGTCTGCATAAATGGTTTCTATCGGAAACATTCTGCCTTCACTCTCGATAAGCGGAGCATGAAGTGTCTGGCAGATACTGGAAGCATCGATTGTTGCAGACATGATAATGAGCTTCAGGTCGGGGCGGATGATTTCCTGTGTCTGCCGGGCCAGTGCTAACGCCAGGTCGGAGTTGATGCTGCGCTCATGAAACTCATCAAAGATGAGGCACGAAACGCCTTCGAGTGTAGCATCATTGACCAGCATTCGGGTGAGAATGCCCTCGGTAAGGACTTCGATGCGTGTATCATCTGAAACCTTGCTTTCGAATCTTACCCGATAGCCGATGGTTTTGCCCACGGGTTCTCCCAGAATCTGTGCCATCCGTTCGGCAATCTGGCGAGCAGCCAGGCGGCGCGGTTCTAGCATCAGAATCTTACCCTGACTTTTAAGATGATCATGGATGAAACCTTCCAATGCCTGATTACTCATGCCCCGCAGAATGGTGAGTGGGAGAAGGGTAGATTTACCGGCTCCAGGAGGAGCTGTAATAACAAGGTTAGCCGACTCCATCAATGCTTCATTGACAGAGTCGGCTATCTGGTAAGCTGGCAGATGACCAGCCTGCTGTTCTATTCTATCTAAGTTCATTTCTTCTTATTTCGCAAACTTCAGAATCTTTTTTATTTCACAAATTTCAGAATCTCTTTACTCTTTCTGCCCTTTTTGGCAGGAATCGGCATGAAGCCTTCTGTGAGTCCTGTTTTATCTGTCATGGTCTGGAAAACGGAGGCGGCATAGGAAGAGAGTTTCTTCTCTGCCAGTTCTTGCTTGATAGCATCCTCATCATAATCATCAGCATAGAGGAGAGTGTGTAAATCGTCAAGATATTTTTGCGGAATATTCTGATGCGGCATGCGGCTTTTTATCTGCATAATCTGTGCGATGATTGCCTGTTTGGTTTGGGCAGCGATGGCTTCTGCCTTTTGCTGCTCGAAGACTGCCAGCGTCTCCTCATCCGTCTCCTTCCAGTTTTGCATCATGGCTTCAGTGTTGGTAAGATGACTGTAGCCTGCATAGCGAATCAGGGCGATGCGCTTGTTCCAACCTTTCTTTTCCAGATAGTTTTTCTCCATAGGGGTAGTAGCTACTATGAGGTTGGCTTTGGCGTACATGGCTTTCTGATACATAGACTGTTGCAGTGAACGCTTCAAGTAAGGGTTCTTGCAGTTTCTCTCTGAAATATCGCCTAGTGGACAAACGATGTAGGGAATGTCCATCTGCTTTGCTTTCTTGGCTATCTGGGCTCCCTGCCATGTCCATGCTCCTATAATCAACACAATGTCGGCATCAACCAGGCTGTTGGTGATGTCGAGCTGCTTATTCAAGGCTTCGATGTATGGAAGATACATCTTCAGCAACTTCTTATGGTTGGAAATGAACAAATATACTTTCATCGTTCTGTCGGTTATTTTTAACTGTTATTATTCTGATAGACTGTTACTTCCTTTTTACCCTGTTTAGAGTTTATGAGAAGTGAAATCGTTTTTATCAGCCCGCCAATAGCGCAATTTGGTAGCCAGATTTCTCCAGATAATTCCATATTCGAAGAATGGCAGTTTGAACATCGCTATTCCGTCATCAAAGTGTTTGATGGCCTTGTTGGCTATCAGCATTCTCACGATGAACAGCAGGAGGAAACTGAAACCTGCGCATCCTGTAAGAATCCAATTCTTCATGAGGATAGAGTAGGCTGCAACGGCCAGTGTTGCTATCAGGCTGAGATGTGGCATGAGATGGTCAAAGAACATGAGGGTTCGCATGGAACCGGCTCTTTCCAAACTCTTGCGTGAAGCCTGCAGATAGAGGTGGGCATTGTGCCAGCTCTTGTTCGATGGTGCTTCGCGGATGAGCCATGCATCGCAATCCAGTTCTGTAGCAGTATCTCCGCACAGTGCATACTTGTTGACGAGAAAATCGTATTCGCCGCGAACATATTCCAGGTTGCCCTGATAGCCCTGTTCCTTCATGAAGTCGCTCTTGCGGAACGCTACGTTTGGCATGTGACTGCGATAACCATAGGTCTGCTGGGCACGGCGCAAAACATAGTAAGCCTTGCGGATGCTGTCGAAACGGCGTACGCTCTTGGTTTCCTCATCAAGGGCTACATATCCCAATACCAGATGGTTTGGGTCCTGGCATTGACGGGCCATGGTTTGCAGCCACTTGTCGTTGCTTGGGCGGCAATTAGGTTCTGTCAAAATAATCCATTCATGTTTGGCTGCCTTCACACCCAGTGTAATCTGCAATTTCTTACGGCTCATGTAGCGTGAACTCTCAGGAATGTAAGTATAATACAGATGAGGGTTCTCGGCTGCTGTTCGCTTCAGAAAATCCTGCGTCTCGCCATCTGTACTCTGGCAGACTACAATTACCTGATAGTCGGCAGCGTACTGCTGGCGCAGGAACATAGGGAGATTCCTCTCCAATTCAGCAAGATTATCGTGTGCGGTAATGAGTATACTGACAGGAGGTTGATTCTCTGCCGTTTCTGTTTTTTGAAAGCGCAACGAGCGCAGAAATGGATTTATCAGCGATCCGAGAACCGCCAATAAAACCACCACTGCGCCTGCTATTATAGTAGTTGTACTAATGATCATCATATTCTTTTTCTCGTAATATAGAAAGCTAGAGAAAGGAGAATCCTATAAACTCTTAACTTTTAACTTTCAACTATATTAAAAGTCTTCTGTAATATAACCCTTTGGCAACTGGCGACAGTTATACTGGCTCGCCATAATCTCACCATAGGCTCCGGCTGAGCGGAGGGCGATGAGGTCGCCGCGATGGGCTTTGTTGATGTCGACAGCCTTGCCGAAGACATCGCTTGATTCGCAGATAGGACCTACTACGTCGTAAGTTTCTACAGGTTCATCGCTTGAGATGTTTTCAATCTTATGGTAAGCCTGATAGAGTGCTGGACGGATGAGGTCGGTCATTCCTGCATCCACAATGGCAAACTGCTTGGCTGTGCCCTGCTTGATGTAGAGTGTCTTTGTGATGAGAGAACCCATTTGACCCACTACGGCGCGGCCCAACTCGAAGTGAAGCTTCTGACCATCGCGCAACTTCAGTTTCTTTGCGTATGTATCGAAATAATCCTTGAAATTAGGGATTGGCTGGCGGTTTGGATGATTATAGTCAATGCCCAATCCGCCGCCCACATTGATGTTCTTCACAACGATGTGATGCGCTTCAAGCTGGTTCTGAAGTTCGTTGATACGGTTGCAGAGTGCCTCGAAATCACCCATATCGAGAATCTGGCTTCCGATGTGGAAGTGCAGTCCGAGGAACTGGATGTTCTTCATCTTGGCAGCCTCTTCGATTACGGCTTCCATGTCGCGCATGGCAATTCCGAACTTGTTTTCTGCCAGACCTGTTGTGATGTTAGCGTGCGTATGGGCGCCGACATCCGGATTGATGCGGAAACAAACCTGCGCAATCTTATTCTGTTTTTCAGCCAGCTCGTTGATGATTTCCAACTCCGGAATGCTTTCTACATTGAAGCAGAAGATGTCTTTCTCCAATCCGAGGTTGATTTCCCAATCGCTTTTGCCTACACCAGCGTAAACAATCTTGCTGGCTGGGAATCCGGCTTTGATGGCTGCCTGAATTTCTCCTCCGCTCACACAGTCGGCTCCTAAACCAGCCTGACAGATGATATTGAGCACCTTAGGGTTGGCATTTGCCTTTACGGCATAGTGCACTTCAAATCCCTCGTGCTTGCCAGCCTCTTCATTGATGGTTTTCAATGTCTGGCGCAACACATTGGTGTCGTAATAGTAGAACGGAGTCTGTATCTCCTGAAACTTATCTATCGGAAATGTACCTTTCATTTCGCTTAATCTTAAATTAATACCTTATTATAGTTAAATCAGAATATCCAATTTATTGTAAATCAGAATATCCAACGAAGAGTGGATAGGAAGCATTACATACGAATTCTTCACTTTTCACTCTTCGTTTTCATTTGCATTACTTCTTCTCGAACAATACGTTGCTCAAGTTCTGCAATGCCTGCTTCTTATCTTTCTCTCTGATGAGGAATGAGATGTTGTAGTTAGAACCACCATAAGAAATCATGCGTACAGGAATGTTCTTCATTGCATCGGTAGCGATGGTCTCGAAGCCAACGTTGCTCCAGTCCAAATCACCTACAACGCAGATGATGCACATATCAGAATCTACAGTTACTGTACCATATTTCTTCAGCTCGTTTACGATGTCGTTAAGATGAGAATCATTATCAATACTCATGCTGACACCCACCTCAGAAGTGGCAATCATATCAATTGGAGTCTGATAGCTCTCGAAGATTTCGAATACCTTGCGTAGGAAACCTGTAGCGAGCAACATGCGGCTACTCTTGATCTTGATGGCTGTGATGTTGTCCTTGGCAGCAACAGCCTTGATCTTGCCGCGTACGATGACATTGTCGATGATTGTACCGTCGGCCTTAGGATCCATGGTGTTCTTCAAGCGTACAGGGATGCCTGCATACTTAGCTGGCTGAACACAGGTAGGGTGGAGGATCTTGGCACCGAAGTAAGCCAACTCAGCAGCCTCCTCGAAGTTCAACTGGCGGACAGCTTCAGTGTGCTCTACGACACGAGGGTCGTTGTTGTGCATTCCGTCGATGTCGGTCCAGATCTGAATCTCTTCAGCTGGGAGAGCTGCACCGATAAGAGATGCGGTGTAGTCGCTACCGCCACGCTGCAGATTGTCAACCTCGCCGTATGCGTTGCGGCAGATGAATCCCTGAGTGATGTAAATCTGATAGCCCTGGTTCTGCTCCATGATAGCAGCCAACTTCTCCTTGATGTACTGAGGATCCGGTTCTGCGTTCTTGTCAGTGCGCATAAAGTCTAATGCGCTGAGCAATACGGCCTTTACACCCTGTTCCTTCAAGTAGTTTACAACCATGTTGGTGCTCATCATCTCGCCCTGAGCCACGATGCTCTTCTCCTCGAAAGAAGTGAAGAGGTCTTTGGTAAATGAGCGGAGATAGTTGAATTCGCCCTGCAAGAACTCACGAGTCGTATTTTTCATCTCCTCGGTAGAGTAGAGTTCTTCTACATGCTGCATGTATTTCTTCTCCAAGTTGTTGATTACCTCGTTGGCGCCCTCTGGATTCTTCTTGTAAAGATAGTCAGAGATCTCAACGAGAGAGTTTGTTGTACCGCTCATCGCAGACAATACGATGAAAGTTGGTTCACCTGATTCTGTAACCAAAGAGGCTACTCCCTTCATGCGCTCTGGTGAGCCTACAGAAGTACCTCCGAATTTCATTACCTTCATAGTCGTAATTTTATTTAATTATTTCACTTAATTATCTTCTCCATCCTCTGTGAGGTCGATGTGGTTGTACTCGTTGGTTACGTCGTAGAGCACACCTTCCTTACAGCGGTAAACGATGCCTGGGAATTTGTCGAGCATCGGGATGTTATGGGTTGTCATCACAACAGCTGTGCCTTGTTTGGTGATGTCTTTCAGCAGACTCACGATGTTGCTGGCTGTCTCTGGGTCGAGATTGCCTGTAGGCTCATCGGCGATGATGATCTTAGGATTATTGAGAATGGCGCGGGCGATGGCTACACGCTGCTGCTCACCACCTGAGAGCTCATGAGGCATCTTGTCGATTTTATCAATCATGCCTACTTCGTTGAGCACCTCTTCGATACGCTTTTCTCTGTCTTTTTTGTTTTTCCAGCCTGTTGCCTTGAGTACGAATTCAAAGTTCTTGCGAACGGTGCGGTCGTGTAGCAGCTGGAAATCCTGAAAGATGATTCCCAATTCCTTGCGCAGAGCCGGAATCTCCTTTCGCCTGATAGTTTTGAGGTCTCTGCCGAGAATTTCAGCCTTCTCGGTTTCGCCTTCTACAAGGTCTAGTTCGCAATAAAGTGTCTTTAATAGCGAACTTTTACCAGAGCCGACTTTTCCAATAAGGTAGGCGAATTCTCCTTCGTCAATATGAAAATTGATGTTTTGGAGCACGCACTTGTCGGCCTGATATATGCTGACGTTCTGATAATCTATTAACATCTTCTATTTTTTTTCTCCTTAATGTTGGTTTGTTATTTCATTTCGCCCTTGCTCTTGGCAACGCGGCGTTTCTTATCCCATTCCGGATCGTGACGCATCTGAAGTTCTTTCACTACATCTTCTATTCTCAAGCCTTTGCTTGTGAGCAGAACGATGAGGTGATAGAGAAGGTCTGAACTCTCGTAAACGAGTTTCTCGTTGTTGCCATTTGTTGCTTCGATAATAGTTTCAACAGCTTCTTCTCCAACCTTTTGTGCCATTTTGTTAACGCCTTTCTTGAAGAGGCTGGTAGTGTAGCTTCCCTCTGGCATTTCTTCGTGGCGCTTGTTGATGAAGTCCTGAAGCTCTGAGAGGAAGAGGATTGGGTTGAGTGTATTCTCTTCTGCCCAGCAGGTGTCTGTACCTTTGTGGCAGGTTGGACCATCAGGGTGAACCTTAACCAGCAAGGTGTCGTTATCGCAGTCGTTCTGAATGCTAACGAGATTCAGGAAGTTGCCTGATGTTTCACCTTTTGTCCAGAGGCAGTTGCGTGAACGGCTCCAGAATGTTACCTTTTTGGTTGCTATTGTCTTATCGTATGCTTCCTGATTCATGAAGCCAAGCATCAAGACGTTCTTTGTAACTGCGTCTTGGATGATGGCAGGAACCAGTCCGCCTAATTTTTCGAAATCTATTTCCATTTTATCTTGTTTTTATTTTCTTACATTATTATATTCCCCGTGTTCTATATTCTCACGTTGATTCCTTCTTCTCTCAGGTATTTCTTGAGGTCAGGAATGGCAATCTCGCCAAAGTGGAACACGCTGGCTGCCAGGGCAGCATCTGCCTTGCCTTGGGTGAACGCATCGCGGAAATGCTCCATCTTTCCAGCACCTCCTGAGGCGATGATAGGAATGCTTACTTCTTCAGCAAGACGGGCGAGGGCCTCGTTTGCGAATCCCTGTTTCACACCGTCATGATCCATACTGGTAAAGAGAATTTCACCGGCACCCCGGTCGGCTACTTCCTTTGCCCAGTCAAACAATCCTAGTTCCACCCGTTCTCTTCCGCCTTTTACATAACAGTGCCAGCCATCAGAATCGAGACGTGCATCAATGGCGCATACGCAAACCTGTGAGCCATAATGGTTGGCAATTTCATCGATGAGCTCCGGATGTCGGATGGCAGCACTGTTGATGCTAACCTTGTCGGCTCCTGCGTTGAGCAGGCGGTCAACATCTTTGAGTTCATTGATTCCACCTCCCACAGTAAATGGGATATTGATTTCGGCAGCCACACGGGTTACCATATCCGTAAAGGTTTTGCGCTCTTCGAAACTCGCTGTAATATCGAGGAATACGAGCTCATCGGCTCCAGCATCGCTATAAGCTTTTCCCAGTTCTACCGGGTCACCAGCGCTGCGAAGGTTTACGAAATTGGTTCCCTTTACCGTCTCGCCGTTCTTTACGTCAAGACAAGGAACGATTCGCTTAGCCAATCCTTTGCTTTTACTTTGAACTTTGACCATTGAACTTTGAACTTTATGATTACTTAACTCCTAACTATAAACTTTTAACTGTCAACTATCAACTGTCAACTATTAACTATTTAACTAGTTTGTCAACATCGATTTTCCCTTCGTAGAAAGCTTTTCCAAATACTACGGCAGGAATTCCTGCAGTTTCCAAAGCTTCGATGTCTTCGTTGCAACTCACTCCGCCTGAGGCGATAAGATGCAGTTGAGGGTAGGCTGCCATTACCTCTTTATACAGGTCGATGGCAGGGCCCTGCAGGGTTCCGTCTTTGCTGATTTCTGTGCAGAGAACGTAGCGTACTCCTTTATCGATGTACTTTTTCAGGAAAGGAAGGAGATCTTCAGAAGAATCTTCTTTCCATCCGTTGATAGAAATCTTACCGTTTCTTACATCGGCTCCCAGAATCAGGCGGTCGGCTCCATACTTGTCCAGCCATTGCATGAAGAGTTCAGGATTGGTGACGGCAATGCTGCCCACTGTAACCATGCTTGCTCCCGCAGCAAAAGCTTTCTCAATATCTTCTTCGGTCTTGATTCCGCCACCGAAATCTACCACGAGAGAGGTTTCTGTGGTAATAGCCTTCAACACCGCATCATTTACGATGTGCTTTGACTTGGCTCCATCAAGGTCTACTACATGAAGGCGTTTGAAGCCCATCTGCTCAAACTGTTTTGCAACCTCGGCAGGATTGTCATTGTAAACCTTCTTCTGGTCGTAATCGCCTTTTGTAAGACGAACACACTGGCCATTTATCAAGTCGATAGCTGGAATTAATTCTATCATATTAGTATTTCCTCTTTTATTTTATCTCTAAAAAGTTCTTTAAAATCTGTTCTCCCACTTTTCCGCTCTTTTCCGGATGGAACTGGCAGGTATAGAAATTGTCTTTGTGGAGCGATGCGCTATAAGGAAGAATGTATTCTGCCTTGGCAATGGTCTCCTCGCAGAGTGGCACATAATAACTATGAACGAAATAGGAGTAGGGATGAAGCAGCGCATCAGCGGTAGACTTATCTGAGTCAGAATCTATTCTGTTTCCGAACCCCTTATAAAGGTCAGTCTTCAAATCATAGATTTCATTCCAGCCCATAGCAGGCACCTTGTCTTCGTGTTTCTGAGGTTGGAATCGCTTTACATCTACATCAAAGATTCCGATGCAATCTACGTCACCTTCTTCCGAATGGCGGCACAAGAGTTGCTGTCCTACACAAATGCCCAGGACGGGTTGCTTCAAGTTCTTGATTACTTGATCAAGCTGATGAGCCTTCAGATATTCCATTGCTTCTCTTGCCTGGCCTTGTCCTGGGAAGAGAACGCGGTCAGCCTTCTGGAGCATTTCTGCATCATCTGTAAGTACAGGTTCGATGCCTAAACGCTTCATGGCGTTGACTACGGAATAGATATTTCCGGCATTATATTTTACGATTGCTACATCCATAACCTAACGTAATTCATTTCTATTTCTTATATTCCGATGCAAAGGTACACATTTTCTTTTAATTTAAAGAAAATAAAAGCAAAAAGATTACGAAATATAGTAGATTTCTTTCAGAAAGTTAGAAATATGGCGGGATTTTACGTTTTCGTTAAGTGAAAAAGGAGCAATTGGATGTAAACCAACATCTAATTGCTCCTTTTGAAGTGTTTATTTTGATAATCGAAACTTCTTAGTTTTCTTCTTCACTGTCTGCTGTGCGGAGAATGATAGAAGTTGCTCCAATGGTGAACAGGGTTCCGTCTTCGATAACGCGGCGTTCTCTGTCGCCCAGAATCTCATTGTCAACGAAAGTTCCTGTATAACTTGGTCCATCGCGGAGTACATACTTCAACTTGCCTTTCTTGTCGCGGCTAACGTTGATTACGCAATGGTTCATGTCAACGCTTGGGTCTACGGTTTCGATAGGGCAGTTGATTCCGCTGTTCTTCATGTAGCGGCCGATGATGTTGTCGCCTAACTGCAGCGGGATGACCTGTTTGTAAGCGAATACGTTCTCGATGACAACGATAGAACCGTATCCCTTCTCGTTGGCATTCTCGTCAAGTTTTTCCTCCTTGCGAGTTTCGCGGAGCTTGGAAACTCCCATTCGGATGCCAAACTGCTTATTGCAATTAGGACAAACGAAAACGAGACTCTGACCTGCCTGATACTTGGTCTCATCGAAGGTGATAAAATTATCGCATTTAGGACAACGTACTCTTTTCATATTCTTTTTCTTACTTTTCTGTCTTTATTATAATAATGTGTTGTAGAAGTTTCCGATACTCCTTGCTCTTTGTTCTAGCTATAAACTATAAACTCTTAACTATCAACTATTCTTTCACTTTCGTAATCCAGCCGTCAGTAAAAGCATCATAGTTGTGTAAACGGTTGAGAGCAGTATAAGCTTCGCCCTCGGTAGAGTATGTTCCGTATATAACTTTCACATTATTATCCGTAATCAACACCCTAGCTTCCTTGAATCCTTTGTTCTGGAGGAGTTCAGCATAGCAGGCTGCATTGCGCTTGGTAACACGACTTGCCAAAACGATGCTGTAGTAAGAAGAAGCTGTTTGCAATTCGTTGTCCTGAGCCATGTTGACAGACTTGGCAGGAATGCTCTCTTCTGCCTGTGATTCTGTACTAAGAACCAGTTCTTGAGGTTGAGCAACTTTATTGATCTCCTTAGGCATGATGCGGTTCAACATACCTGTGTCAATTTGGCTCTTCTGAACGGTTGGGGGTCCCAATGGAGAAGAGTAGGTGAAGAATGCAATGAGAGCGATGCAGGCTGCTGCAATATTGCGCAACCAGCTCTTCTTGATGCTGATGAATTCGGCATTTGATTCTTCTTCTTCTTCGTTAACGAACACAGAATTGTTGACAGAGAGTCCACTCTCCATCTTCTGGTTACTATCCTGATTCTTGACTTCGCTTTCTGTACGATTGTTTTCTACTGTCTTTGCTGGCATTTCAATGATTGAAGCAGCAGAATCTTCTGTCTTCTGAACCTCTTCTGCAGAAATCTGCGCGAGTGGGAGCATGTTTAAGCCGCCCAAACCATACAACTCAGGGGTAAGAATGCCCGCCTCGCATGGTTCGAAGGTATAATTTCCGTCTTCGTTCAATATGATGGTGCCAATATCATTCAGTTCAAATTTTCCTGAATTCTCCAAAGTCTGACGCATCTCTGTCACTTCATCAGCAATGCGGTTCAAAGCTTCCGGATAGCTGATATCGTATGCTTCAACATACGAAAGTGCAAGGAGAGAATCGTTCATCTGGAGCTGTGGGTTAAAGCCAATAGTTCTCAGCGGTGGCAAAAACATGCTGTCTCTGCCATCGTAACGCGCATCTACATGATGAGCCATGAAGCCACCAAATCCTGGGACAATCACGCAATCGTTGCTCAAAAGTAGGATCTCTATATGTCTTTCTAGTCTATTCACGTTTGCAAAGGTAGTGATTTTTTCGGAAATGACCAACAGAAAATAGAGAAAATTTTCGATGAAATCATAAAAAGTCTAATTTGTTTTGTCGTTTCGGGAAAAAGTATTACCTTTGTACCTAAAATAAATAAGGTATAAATCAATGAAATATACAGAGACAGAAATTGAAGGAGTCTGGCTGATAGAACCTCGGGTATTTGATGATGCTCGCGGCTATTTCTTTGAAGCATGGAAGCAGGCTGACTTTGATGCTCACGTTGGAGGGCATGTGGAGTTTGTGCAAGACAATGAATCTATGTCGGCTCGTGGTGTGCTCAGAGGTTTGCATTATCAGAAAGGTGAATTCTCGCAGGCTAAGTTGGTGCGTGTCATCAAAGGCCGCGTGCTGGATGTAGCTGTTGACTTGAGAAAGGGCAGTAAGACTTTCGGTAAATATGTAATGGTTGAACTGAGTGGAGAGAACAAACGACAGTTTTTCATTCCTCGCGGTTTTGCCCATGGTTTTCTGGTACTGAGTGACGAAGCCATCTTTACTTATAAAGTAGATAATGTTTATGCTCCTGATTACGAAGCCAGTATTCATTGGGATGATCCTACTATCGGAATAAAATGGCCTATTGAAGGAGTTGAGGTGCTTACGTCAGAAAAAGACAGAACCAAGGCAAAGTCTTTCGAAGAGGCTGATTATTTCGAGTAGAATTGGCATCAGCTTTTATCGGTTAATTTATTTAAAGAACTCATCATGAAAAAGATAGTTAATTTATGGCTGCTCAGTTGTATCTTGACTCTTGTTGCTTGTGGGCAGAAGGCCGAAAAGCAACAGGAAGTGAAGGAAGATACTGCGGCTAAGAAGATGTTGCAAGGCATTTGGCTGAACGATGACGATGAGGATGATGTGGCGTTCCGCGTAAAAGGCGATACGATTTATTATCCTGATTCTACCAGTCAGCCTGTCTACTTCTACATTGCTGGCGATACGCTTGTAATGAAGGGTGCTAATATTGCAAAATATCCGATCGTAAAACAGGCTGAGCATATTTTTCAGTTTAAGGTGCAGAATGGGGATGTGGTTAAGCTGGTGAAGACGGAAGATAAGTCTTATTTGCAGCAGTTCATCCACAACCATGTTTCCGTGGCGCTGAATCAGAACACTCTGATTAAACGTGATACGGTGGTTGTAAGGGGCGATGAGAAATATCATCTCTACGTACAGGTTAACCCAACAAGTTATAAGGTCTACAAGAGTTCTTATAATGATGATGGTGTTGAGGTAGACAATGTTTATTATGATAATATTGTGAACTTGCATGTTTATCATGGTGCCAACTGTCTGTTCTCTCGTGATTTTCATAAGAAGGATTTCGATAAGCAGGTTCCTGCTTCTTTCTTGGACCAGTCTATATTGAGCGACATCGTATTCAATAAGATAGATGAATCTGGCATTCATTATCTTGCTGTTCTGGCAATGCCTGACAGCAGTTTGAGTTATCAGGTTGAGGTTATCATTTCCTTTGAAGGAAAAATGAGAATGCGGGTTAAGAGCTAAAAAAAGAAATAAAAAAGTCGCCCTGAAAGGGAAAGCATTGGATGTAAGATGCTTTTGTCCTTTCAGGGCGATTCTATTTTTATGTGCTTATCCTGGAGGGATAGCTTGGTGGCTCAACTTTTAATTGAAGAATCCCAGCAAAGCTCCGGCTGCAACGGCAGAACCGATGACTCCCGCAACGTTTGGTCCCATGGCGTGCATGAGAAGGAAGTTGTGGCGGTCGTATTCCAGACCCAGGTTGTTGGAGATGCGTGCACTCATTGGTACGGCACTCACTCCGGCGTTTCCGATAAGTGGGTTCAGTTTCTTGCCTTTTGGCAAGAAGAGATTCATCAGCTTGACGAATAAGATTCCGCTTGCCGATGCGATGATGAAAGCAAGAGCACCGAGAGCAAAGATTTTGATGGTGTTTAATGTCAGAAACTCTGAAGCCTGGGTAGAACAGCCTACGGTCAGGCCGAGGAGGATAACGACAATATCATTCAAGCTGCTGCTTGCTGTCTTGGCGAGTCGGGTTGTCTTTCCACTCTCTTTCAGAAGATTTCCGAAGAACAGCATTCCTAATAATGGCAAACCGGATGGAACGATGAAGGTGGTGAGAAGCAGACCGATGATAGGGAAGAGAATCTTTTCGGTCTGTGAAACCTGACGTGCCGGTTTCATCTTGATGACGCGCTCTTTCTTTGTTGTAAGCAGTCGCATCAAAGGTGGCTGGATTACAGGCACCAGTGCCATGTAAGAGTAGGCGCAAACCGCAATGGCTCCCATGAGGTTTGGACTCAGTTTGCTGCTCAGGAATATGGCGGTTGGTCCGTCTGCTCCTCCGATAATGGCAATGCCAGCTGCCTGGTTAGGTTCGAATCCCAGAGCCAGTGCAATCATATATGCGCCGAAGATTCCAAATTGGGCAGCGGCTCCAATCAGGATGAGCTTCGGGTTGGAAATGAGCGCAGAGAAGTCGGTCATGGCTCCAATGCCCAGGAATACGAGTGGCGGGTACCAGCCCTGTTTCACTCCCTGGTAGAAGATGTTCAGAACGGAGTTGTCTTCGTATAAACCTATTTCGAGTCCTGCATCGGCACGGAATGGAATGTTGCCAAGAATGATTCCCAATCCGATAGGAACCAGGAGCAGCGGCTCAAAATCTTTCTTGATGGCGAGCCAGATAAAGAGTGCTCCCACCAGAATCATGATGAGGTTTCCTGCCGAGGCGTTGGCAAAGCCCGTAAAGGTAAGAAACTCATTGAAATTTTGTATGATGAAATCCATAATTTACTTTGAACTTTGAAAGTTAGACATTGATTTACTTTGAACTTTGAAAGTTGGATATTGAACTTTATGATTAGTCTTTTGATTGGAAGAGTAATCATTAGCTTTTGTCTAAACAGCTTATTACGCGATTGTTACAAGCGTGTCTCCTTCCATTACTGCGTCTCCCTTGTTCACGTTGATGCTGGTAATGGTTCCTGAAGTTTCTGCATCGATGTTGTTCTGCATCTTCATGGCTTCGAGAACGACAACAGTATCGCCTGTGTTCACCTTGTCACCGACTTTCACCTTGATTTCGTTGATAGTGCCAGGCAGAGGGGCAACAACTGGTTTGCCTGCAGCAGGAGTTGCCTGTTTGCTTGATGAAGCAGAATCAGAACTTGCTGCAGAACTTGAACCTGCAGCAGAACCTGCGCTTGCAACAGAGCTGGCAGAAATGTTGTTTTGTCCATCAGTTAACTTCACTTTCTGCTTACTGCTCTTAACCGGCTGTTTCATTTCCACTTCGAATGGAATTCCATTCACGGTTACATTGGCGATATTGCCTTCAATATCCTGTATTTCAACGACGTAATCTACGCCTTTAACCTTATATTCGTACTTTGCCATAGTTTCTATATTTTAACGTTGTTATTGTTGTTGTTGAATTTCGGAGCATTCCATCTGGTCTGTTTTGGCTTGATAGTGATAATGCCTGGTTCTACATCGTGAACATCTTCCAGATATTCCTGTAGTGCAAGGGAGATGACTGCCATGTAAATCTCCTTATCAATACCCTTGGTTTCTAAACCATCTTTCAGAATCACGTTGGTCTTATGACTGAGGTCTTGAGTAACCTCGATGGTCTTCTTTCCTGTCTTATATAATAAGGTGGCGTGCTTCTCAGTAGCACGGGCGATGCGCTGTTTATGTTTCATGTAGGCTCCGAAAACCCAGAACACGATGAAGAGGAGAGCGAGGCAGGCAAATACGATTCCCATTGAAAGTACGGCGATTCCTATTCCGTATGGGTCGCTTTTCTTCAATTGCTGGGCTTTACTCAAACCTGTGTTTTGAGGCAGATAGCCTGGAGTTACTGATCCGGCAATGGCTTTCTCCCATGTCTTGAAGTCCTTACTCAGTTCAAAACTCTCATCGGCAGCCAACACTGGCACGCTTACGGAGTCTATCAGGTCAACGGCATTTCCGTCATAGAGTGCTATCCAGTTGGGCATCTTTTCCTGTAGAATAAGATTGAGATGAAAAGGTCCCGAGTTAGAAGAATTCTTTGCCTTCCAATGTTGTCCGTTCCTGCCATCCTGGTACCAGGAACTGCTGTCGAAGATAACGATGCTCTTCTTGCCTCCCAGTGTGGTTCGTGGTTCATTGTTAGGCAATGGACACATCAGCTGTCGGCGAGCTTCAGGCGACATTTTCTTGTCGAGAACCCTTCGGTCGGTGGTTAGGAACATACCACGCACATTATACGTGGTAAAGGAGGAATTGCTCAATTCCACCCATGGTTTGTGCTGCCCGTACTCATCTACAAGATTGGTACGGTTGTCGGTCATCACCTCCGTAATACGGATACTTTTGGCTCCTTGACTCCAAGCGGGCAAGGACGTGATGACTAGCATGGTTATCAGAAATCCCAATTTCTTCATACGCTTACTAACGTTTATAGGGTTATTGTTTCATATTTCGAAAAAATCTGCATCATATAGGAACGATAGCTGTTCCTAGAAGATTCATTAGGTTTGTTTCTTGTGCTCAAAGGTACGAAGAATTTCTGAAAAGACAACAAAAAAGGTGCACAAATTTTTGTCTTTGTGCACCTCTTTTATAATTTATAACTATTTTCAGTTGTTTTGTTAACTTTTGTAAGTCTTACGCTCCGCAGAAGAACAGCACCACTATCTGGGCTGTAAAGATACGGAGGAACATGCTCAAAGGGTAAACTGTAGAGTAACCTACAGCAGGAGCCTCTTTAGAGCAAGAAGCATTTGCATAAGCCAATGCAGGAGGGTCTGTGTAAGTACCGGCGAGCATACCCATGATGGTGAAGTAGTTGAATTTAAACTTCAGCCGGGCAATCGTACCGATGATGAGGATAGGAATAACGGTGATGAGGAAACCACATCCCACATATTTCAAACCGTCACCCTGTACTACTGTGTCCCAGAATCCGGCACCAGCCTTGATTCCCACACTCGCCAGGAAGAGTACAAGTCCTATTTCTCGCAGCATCATATTAGCCGAAGTCGTCGTATAAGTTACCAGCTTCATGCGATAGCCGAAACGGCCGATGAGGATGGCGATGATAAGCGGACCTCCGGCAATACCCAACTTCAAAGGCACCGGCATTCCCGGAATGGCAAATGGGAGAGAACCGAAGATAATACCTACCATAATGCCTACGAAGATAGTAGCAATGTTAGGCGCATCGAGGCGCTTTACAGAGTTACCCATAATTTCAGCCACACGGTTCACATTCTCTTCAGGACCTACAACCAGAATCTTATCACCTACGTGGAAGTGGTGGTTTCTGCCTGCAAAGATGTCCATTCCCTGACGGGAAATACGGGTTACGTTAACGCCGTATACGCTGGAGAAGTGCATCTTACCCAAGGTCTTACCGTTCATTTCCGGACGGGTAACGATGATACGGCGAGAAACAAAGTGCTGTACTTCATCCTTCTCGCGGTCCCATTCAGCTTCAACCTCTGGTCCGATAAAAGCCTTGATGGCTTCAGCATCAGCCTCTGCACATACAACGAGCAATTCATCTCCAACCTCAAACTTAGTCTTGCTGTTAGGAATGCTCACCTCGCCATTGTGGAGCAGTCGTGAACATACAATGTCACGGTTCAAGAATTCTGAAACTTCTCTCAGCGTTCTGCCTGTAATATAAGCATTTTCCACGCGCAAGTGCATGTTGTGGGCCTTAGCGTGTGGGTTGGCAGCATCTTCTTCGTTAAGCTGTTCTTCCTCATCAGCAGTATTAATCTTACAGATGTACTTGATAAGGATAGTAGCACCAATAATGCCCACTACACCAAGAGGATAAGCACAAGCATAACCGTTGGCAATACTTGGAGCGCCATTAGGGAAGACGCTGAGCAAAGCCTCGTTGGCAGCACCAAGACCCGGAGTATTGGTAACCGCACCATAGAGAGTACCTACCATCATAGGCAGGTTGTTAGGGTTGCTCGTGTCGAAGAAGAGATAATAGCAACCAAACATCACGAGGATGTTGAGCAGAATTGCGCTAGCCGAAAGCATGTTGAGCGTAACACCACCTTTCTTGAAACTCTCGAAGAAGCCAGGTCCTACCTGGAGACCAATCATGAAGACGAAGAGGATCAAGCCGAAGTCTTGCACGAATGTGAGAATTTCCTTTGGACCGGTGAAGCCAACGTGGCCAGCCAAAATACCTGCGAAGAGAACGAAGGTGACACCTAACGAAATGCCGCCAATCTTTATCTTTCCGAGGTAAACACCAATAGCTATCACGATAGCGTAGAGTAGGGCGATGTGAGCCACCGACTCGGTATTGGTGAAGAGATTAACAATCCAATCCATGTATTCGTTTTAAAATCAGAAAATTATATTCCTTGTAGTTTACCAAATAATTTTAGAATTTATGTTTTCTGTTGCTTGTTTTAATTGAAAGTTACAGTTCTGTTTATAGAGAGAATCTGTAGATTATTAGGGGATTCAGTTAAAACTGAAAATTGGAGGACATCACATAGGATGCCCTCCAACCTATTTTTTCTTGTAAAAAATCAAGCCTTTTTTTCAAATGGCTTTCTTTTAAACATAAGATTACTTCTCGATAGCTGCTACACCTGGCAATACCTTACCCTCGATAGCCTCGAGGAGAGCACCACCACCTGTAGAGATGTAAGATACCTGATCAGCCAAACCGAACTTGTTGATACAAGCTACAGAGTCACCACCACCGATGAGTGAGAATGCACCTTCCTTAGTAGCCTCAGCGATTGCGTCAGCAATAGCCTTAGAACCACCAGCGAAGTTGTCGAACTCGAATACGCCTGCAGGACCGTTCCAGAGGATAGTCTTGGCACCCTTGATGGCAGCTGCGAAAGCCTTGCGAGTCTCAGGACCTGCGTCCATACCCTCCCAACCGTCAGGGATGTTGTTAGATGGGCAAACCTGAGTATTGCAGTCGTTCTTGAAGTCATCACCGCAGATAGAGTCTGTGCCGAGTACGAGGTTTACACCGTTCTCCTTAGCCTTCTTGATTACGTCGAGAGCAACGTCGAGCTTGTCATCCTCGCAGATAGACATACCGATCTTGCCACCGAGAGCCTTAGAGAATGTATAAGTCATACCACCGCAGAGAATCAGGTTGTCAACCTTAGTCAACAGGTTCTCGATGATACCGATCTTAGTAGAAACCTTAGAACCACCCATGATAGCTGTGAATGGGCGCTTGATGTTGCCGAGAACTGCGTCAACAGCCTTAACTTCCTTCTCCATCAAGAAGCCGAGCATCTTGTGATCCTTGTCGAAAGAATCAGCGATGACAGCTGTAGAAGCGTGCTTGCGGTGAGCTGTACCGAATGCGTCCATTACATATACGTCAGCGTAAGAAGCCAACTTAGCAGCGAATTTCTTCTGACGCTCCTTCATCTCAGCCTTAGCAGCATCGAATTCTGGAGTACCCTTCTCAACGCCAACTGGCTTGCCTTCCTCTTCTGGATAGAAGCGGAGGTTCTCGAGCAAGAGAGCCTCACCTGGCTTCAAGGCAGCTGCCTCAGCATCAGCGTTACCGCAGTCCTTAGCGAACTTAACGTCTACGCCGAGAGCGTCTGATACGTTCTTAACAATCTGAGAGAGAGAAAGCTCAGGTTTAACCTTGCCCTTTGGCTTACCCATGTGGCTCATCATGATGAGCGCACCGCCGTCTGCAAGTACCTTCTTCAATGTAGGAAGGGCACCGCGGATACGAGTGTCGTCTGTTACATTACCATTTTCATCCAATGGCACGTTGAAGTCAACGCGCACGATTGCCTTGTGACCGGCAAAGTTAAAATCTTCAATTTTCATTTTACCTAAATTTTATTTAGTTTATGTACTAATTTATTGTTCTAAACCTTTCTGCTGGTTTTAAAAACCGAAGGCAAAGATACAAATTATATTTGAATCAGCAAAATATAGTAGCGGTTTTTATGATTTTTAGTAGATGAAATCGTCTGTTTGCTATATCGGGTTTGCAAAATTCGTGTTTTGCGCTTCCTTCTGCCTGATTTGTTAAACAAAATGGAGAGAAATGAAATATATTCTTAACAAATTACTTTTTTTTTGGATTTTTCGATAATAAATAGTACCTTTGTGCGCAGTTAAAACGTTATTACATATAAATGAGATAAAATGGCGAAAGATAAGATTGCTTTTGTGTGCAGCAATTGCGGGCAGGAAAGTGCCAAATGGATGGGCAAATGTCCTAGCTGCGGACAATGGAATACATTTAAGGAAATTCGTATTGCTGCTGATTCCGGATCGCAGGCTGCGAAGAATGCCGGAATGACCATGCGTCATGGTGGGGCTGCCACGATGTTTGGCGGACAGCACAGCGAGCATGACGCTGCGCCGATGAAGCTTCGCGATATTTCTGCGATTGATGAACCGCGCATCGATATGAGAGACGAGGAGCTGAACCGTGTGCTGGGTGGCGGAATGGTTCCCGGCAGCATCACTCTCCTGGGCGGTGAACCGGGAATCGGTAAGAGTACGCTCACCTTGCAGACTATTCTGAACATGACTGACCGCCGCATCCTGTATGTGAGCGGAGAGGAAAGTGCCCATCAAATCAAGCTCCGTGCCGACCGGTTGGCTAAAGGACAGGCGATGCTTAGAGAAGGTTCTTCTGCTGACACACAGGAAACGGCTTCTCTTTCATCAGAAGGAGCCTTTGATCATATTACAGTTCTCTGCGAAACGCAGTTGGAGAAAATCTTCAGCTATATCCAGGAAGTGGCTCCACAGCTGATAGTTATAGATTCTATCCAAACTATTGCTACGGAAGAAGTAGACAGTTCACCGGGTTCTGTTTCCCAAGTTCGCGAGTGTGCAGCCTCCCTTCTCCGATTTGCCAAGACGAGTGGCATTCCGGTTATTCTGATAGGACATATTAATAAGGAGGGAACGCTTGCCGGACCAAAGATTCTGGAGCACATCGTAGATACGGTGATTCAGTTTGAGGGCGACCAGCATTACATGTACCGCATCTTGAGAAGCATCAAAAACCGATTCGGAAGTACTTCTGAGTTGGGAATCTATGAGATGATGCAAGGCGGACTCCGACAGGTGAGCAATCCTTCAGAGTTGCTGCTTACTGAAGATCATGACGGGCTTTCGGGTGTTGCCATCAGCGCAGCCATCGAGGGTGTCCGTCCGTTCCTGGTAGAGACGCAGGCTTTGGTTTCAACAGCTGCCTATGGAACTCCGCAGCGTTCGGCAACTGGTTTTGACCAGCGCCGTTTGAACATGCTCCTGGCGGTTCTAGAGAAACGTGTGGGGTTCAAGCTGATGCAGAAGGACGTGTTCCTGAATATTGCCGGTGGATTGAGAGTAACCGATCCTGCCATGGACTTGAGTGTGTTGGCAGCCGTATTGAGCAGTAATGTTGACACGCCTATCGAGCAAGGCTGGTGTATGGCGGGCGAGGTAGGTCTGAGCGGTGAAGTCCGTCCGGTGAGCCGCATCGAGCAGCGTATTGCTGAGGCTGAGAAACTGGGATTCCAGCACATCATCATTCCGAAGTACAACAATCATGGTTTCGACCATAAGAAATATAAGATAGAAATTCATCCCGTAAGGAAGGTGGAAGAAGCATTCCGCTGCCTGTTCGGGTGAAGTAAAAAGTAATCATACAGTTCAAAATTCAAAATTCAAAGTAAAATGAAGGATTCAGTAATCATTGTGAGCGGCGGCATGGATAGCATCACGCTGCTCTACGATAAGAAAGACGAGATTGCACTCGGCATTAGTTTTAACTATGGAAGTAATCATAACGAGCGTGAAATTCCTTTCGCCAAGATGCATTGTGAGCGATTGGGAATCAAGCATATTACGATAGATTTGGGTTTCATGCATCAGTATTTCAAGAGTTCTCTTCTTGAAGGTGCCGATGCGATTCCTGAAGGTCATTATGCTGCTGATAATATGAAGAGTACGGTGGTTCCTTTCCGTAATGGAATCATGCTGAGCATTGCCATCGGCATTGCTGAGAGTAATAATCTGAAGAAAGTTTTCATCGCTAACCATGGTGGCGATCATACAATTTACCCAGACTGCCGTCCGGAGTTTATCAAGGCGATTGATGAGGCTGCTGAAGCAGGAACGTTCGTTGATGTGCGCGTGGTGGCTCCTTATACGAATATTACCAAAGGGCAGATTGCGGAGATAGGTAAGAAGTTGGGCATTGACTATGCTGAAACCTGGAGCTGCTATAAGGGCGGTGAGAAGCATTGTGGCAAATGCGGAACCTGCGTTGAGCGCAAGGAGGCTTTGGCCGAGGCGGGTATTGAGGATACTACAGAGTATGAAGAATAAGGATGAAGATGAATCAGGCGTTCTTCGTTCCCTATATATAATAAGGTGTAATCAGAATAAATATAATAAAAGAAAAATGAAAACAGCGATTTTATCTGCGGCGTTGATGCTTGCATCAACTGTTGCAATGGCTCAGAAGAGCAACTTCCAGTTGAAGGTGGATTTGAAGAATTTCAATTCCGATTCTGTACTTGTTTACAAGGGCAGAAATGTTAAGATGGATACGGTTTTGGTGAAGAATGGCAAGTTTACCTATTCTGCAAACCTTGATAAGGCAGCCGGATACGTTTTCCTCTCACCTGAAGCTTATCGTGGTGCAGGTCAGTTTATGTTCAACCTGCCTTGTGTTCCTGGCGAGAAGGCTGAAGTTAAGGGCGATGCAAAGACCCGCTTCGATATTTCGGGTTCTAAGTTCTATCAGCAGTATCATGAAGTAGATGTTCTGCTGGAGAATGCTAATAAGGAGTTGAGAGATTACGAAGCTTCCCTGAACCAGAGAATCAAGAATGGTGAGACCCAGCAGAGCATCATGGCAGAATATGAGCAGAAGGCTCCTGCCCTGCAAAAGGCAAAGGACGATAAGATTTTCGATTTCGTAAAACAGCATCCTGATTATGAGGCTTGTGCTACTATCATAGAGCAGTTTGATGATGTCAGCAAGATGGAGAAACTGCTGGGCTTGCTCTCTGAAAATGTGAAGAACGGCAGAATGAAGGCTTTCTACCAGCCAATGATTGATATGGCTAAGAAGCGTGCTGAGGCTGAGGAGAAGGCTAAGAAAGTGCAGGCTGCCGGTGTTGAGGCTCCTGACTTCACGCTGAAGGATATTAAAGGAAATGATTTCAAGCTTTCCAGCCTTCGCGGTAAGATTGTAGTTCTCGATTTCTGGGGTTCATGGTGCGGATGGTGCATCAAGGGAATGCCTAAGATGAAGGAGTATTACGAGAAGTACAAGGGTAAGTTTGAAATTCTTGGTGTAGATTGTAATGATACAGAGGCTAAGTGGAAGGCTGCTGTTGAGAAGCACCAGTTGCCATGGATTCATGTTTACAATCCAAAGGACAGCAAGGTTCTCAGCGATTACGCTGTTCAGGGTTTCCCTACAAAGATTGTGATTGATGCTAACGGTAAGATAATCAAGACTATCGTTGGCGAGGATCCTGCTTTCTACACTTTGCTTGATGAAGTGTTGGGCAAGTAATATTACATAAAACAATGTCGCCCTGTAAGTGCAAAATTTTATTTGCTCTTACAGGGCAATTTTTTGTTTGTTCAGTATTTTATTTCTTTTTCTTCTTCAATTCCAGTTTCGGAATCTTGATTTTCTGTCCGGCTTTTACGGTGTTTGTACCATTCAGGGCTTCTACGTAGCATTCCATGCCGGAACCTAAATAGCGGGTGCTGATCTGTTCGAGGGTCTGACCGGCGCCAACCGTAATGGTTTGGGCAACTCCTATGATTCGGTAAGCTCCCGTGCGTACGCGAGCATCCTTATCATACTGGGATGATGCTATTTTCGAAGCAGCCTTTTCTTCGGCTTTATCTTTAGCCTTTTCTTTCGCTTCAGCCTTAGCTTTTGCTTCAGTCTGCTTAGCTTTTTCAGCGTTAGCACTTTCCTCATCCGAATTTTCAGCCAGTTTTACTGCTTCTGCAGTTTTAGCCATACGGATACTATCTTCCATCGCTTTCTGGCGGAGTTTCTGTTCCTGAGAGAGTGGGGCGGCAGCTGGTTTGGCTGGGACTTTCTTGGCTGGAGCCTGATGATACTGGTTTAGCTGCATGGCTAGATGATCGCGCTGGGCAGTCATCTGACCATAGTTGAAGGCAAACCATCCCATTCCGCCAATCAAAGCTACTACGATGAGACAGACTGCAACGACCAGATAGCGAGGAATAACAATATGATGAGAATTGGAAGATTCTTCTTTCTCCTCTTCTTCTTCAGATTCATCTGATGCAGGTACTGCAGGTTCAACAACTGCTTTCAGGGCTTGCTGTTGCTGGGCTAATTCAAGCTTCTCTTGCTCCAGTCTTTCCTGCTCCAGTCTTTCCTGTTCCAGTCTTTCCTGCTCAAGTCTTTCCTGCTCCAGTCTTTCTTGCTCAAGTCTTTCCTGTTCCAGTCTTTCCTGCTCTTGCTTTTCTTTTTCAAGCTTTTCTTTCTGTATTCTTTCCTGCTCCAGTTGGGCTTGTTTTAATCTTTCCAGTTTAGCTTGTTCTATAGCAATTTGCTTTGCCAGTTCGTCTTCGTCTTCTTTTTCCTTTTCCTTTTCAGATCCGATTACGACACCCTCCGGATTTGGAGTTGCAGTTTTTTCTTCGTCCAGAAAATCGATTACTTGTGCAGGAGCATCTTGTGTCTGTTCTTCTCCAAACTTCTCATCTATTTCATCGAAATCTACGCCGTCATTTACCACCACCGTTTCAAATTGGGCGAATGGCTTGTTCACGATTTCTTTCAGGATGTTGTCAGGCGTGAAGGTGAGTTTGTCTCTGCCTTCAATGGTGAAGCGCTCGCCCGTGTTCACATTGATGCTCTCACGGTCTTTCGTGGCCTGTACCTTAAAGGTGCCCAGCCATTTTATCTTCACCTGCTTGTCGGCATCGAGTCCCTGGTTGCACACATCAAACATCTTCCGGATGAAGAGTTCAGCTTCCACCTGGCTCAGCCCGCTCTTATCTGCAAGCAGTTTTCCGAGTGTATTTAAACTGAATTTGCTCATTGCTCATCCCCTCCATTCTTTAGTTTTTCCTTGACCGAAGCAACCGGTCGGAAACCCAACACCAACTTAGGCGGCACCAGCTGGCGCTTCTTGGTAGTAGGATTAACCACCACTCGCTCCATGCGCTTCTTCACTTCGAAGGTGCCAAAATTGGGGATAGAGACAGCTTCTCCATCCTCAAACTCGGCAATCATAGCGTCTATCGCCTTGCGCACCAACTTCTGGGTGTCTTCCTGCGAATAGCCGGTTTGCTGAGCCAGTTCAGCGATGTATTCCTTATTGTTCATATTTATTTAATATGTAGTCAAAATTTCTAAAACTCCAGGCTATGGGGGAGAGAATGATTATTTCACCACCTTGCCATAGAGGTCAAATTCCTCGCTTGCAGTAATTTCTACCTGATAGAAACAACCCACGCGCAGACGCTTCTCATCGGCACGGATCAGAACCTCAGGGTCTACTTCCGGAGAGCAGAACTCTGTTCGTCCGATGTAGTAATCGCCTTCCTTGCGGTCGATGATAACGGTCATGGTTTTGCCCACCTTATCAGCCTCAATCTCAGAGCTGATGTCTTGCTGCAGAATCATCAGTTCGTCCAGACGGCGCTGCTTTACCTCGGCAGGCACGTTGTCTTCGTAGTGGGTGGCGCTGTAGGTTCCTTCTTCCTCAGAGTAGGCAAAGGCGCCCATGCGCTCAAATCTCTGTTCGCGTACGAAGTCGAGGAGCTCGTGGAAATCCTCATCTGTCTCGCCTGGGAAACCAACCATCAGCGTAGTGCGGATGTGAATGCCTGGCACGCGTTCGCGGATGGCCTTCAGCAGATTGATGGTTTCCTGCTTCGTTACGTGGCGATGCATGCTGGTGAGCATGTGGTCGCTGATGTGCTGGAGGGCAATGTCGAGATATTTGCATACGTTTGGCTTCTCGCGCATCACGTCCAGAAGATCCATAGGGAACTGGTTTGGATAAGCGTAATGCAGGCGAATCCATTTCACGCCCGGAATATCAGCCATCTCGCTGATGAGTTCGGTAATATGATGCTTGCCGTCAATATCTACGCCGTAGTAGGTGAGTTCCTGAGCGATAATCTGAAACTCCTTCACGCCTTCTGCCACCAGTTCGCGCACCTCCTGCAGAATCTCTTCTTTCGGACGGGAAACGTGCTTGCCGGTGATGATAGGAATGGCGCAGTAGGCACAGTGGCGGTTGCAGCCCTCAGCTATCTTGATGTAGGCATAATGGCGCGGAGTGGTGAGATGACGCTGGCCGTTGCAGGATGAAACTTCCGCCTTGCCGAGTTCCTGCAGGAGCTGCTTGTAGTTGAATTTGCCGTAGAACTTATCCACTTCGGGCATTTCTTCTTCCAGTTCCTTCTGGTAGCGCTGCGAGAGGCAGCCCATTACGTAGAGCTTTCTGAGTCGGCCTTCTTCCTTAGCCTGGATAAACTCCAGGATGGTGTCGATGCTTTCCTGCTTTGCATCCTCGATGAATCCGCACGTATTGATGACGGCTATCTCGCCCTGAGGGCGCTTGGAATCGTGAACGCAATGGTAGCCGTTTGCCTCAAACTGCTTCATCAGCAACTCGCTGTCTACGAGATTCTTCGAACAGCCCAGGGTAATAATATCTATCTGATTTTTCTTCATTTTCTAATTTTTAAAGAGCGAGTCTACGAATTCTGTCTTGTTGAAGAGCTGCAGATCTTCCATACCTTCGCCCAGTCCGATGTATTTTACAGGCACCTTGAGCTGGTCGCTGATGCCGATGACAACGCCGCCCTTAGCGGTTCCGTCGAGCTTGGTGATGGCGAGCGAGGAGATGTTGGTAACGGCAGAGAACTGCTTAGCCTGCTCGAATGCATTCTGTCCGGTACTTCCGTCGAGCACGAGCATTACCTCGTCTGGTGCTTCAGGCATTACCTTCTTCATCACTTCCTTTATTTTCTTGAGCTCATTCATCAGGTTCACCTTGTTGTGCAGTCGGCCTGCCGTATCGATGAGCACCACGTCGGCGCCGTTTGCCTTGGCGCTCTGAAGGGTGTCGAACGCCACGCTTGCCGGGTCGCTTCCCATCTGCTGTTTCACTACAGGCACACCCACGCGCTCGCCCCAGATGCAAATCTGCTCTACGGCAGCGGCACGGAAGGTGTCGGCAGCTCCCAAAACAACCTTCTTGCCAGCCTTCTTAAACTGGTAAGCCAGCTTGCCGATGGTGGTTGTCTTACCCACGCCGTTTACGCCTACTACGAGGATAACGTAAGGCTTATGGTCGGCAGGAAGTTCCCAGTCTGCCAGGTCATCGCTGTGATTCTCGGAGAGGAGAATGGCGATTTCCTCGCGCAGAATGCGGTTGAGCTCGCTGGTTGAAACATATTTATCGCGGGCCACACGTTCTTCGATGCGGCGGATAATCTTGACCGTGGTTTCTACACCTACGTCTGAAGTGATGAGTACCTCTTCGAGATCGTCGAGCACATCATCATCGACGGTAGACTTTCCGGCAACGGCGCGCGCCAGTTTGCCAAACACACTCTCCTTGGTTTTTTCAAGTCCCTTATCGAGAGTTTCCTTCTTTTTGTTGCTGAATAATCCGAATAATCCCATAATCTTGTTTTTTATCTTCTGCAAAGATACTCATTTTTTTTTATTTTATGGCTTTTTCACTTGCTTTTTCGCCCTTTTCAAGAAAAAAAGTAAAGATTTAGAGGGTTTTATGTCATGACAGAAGGGTTTTCGCCGATATTGTGGGTTAATAAGGTTTAATAAATAATGTTGTCTGCTACAAAAAACAAATCGCCCTGCAAAGGACAAAAGCGGTTTGGCTTCTGGACCCCTGCAGGGCGTTCTGTTTATTTCTTCATCATTTCCTTTACGGCTCTTTCGAGCTGGGTATCATGGCCATTGATGAAATCTTCCGGACTGTTGTAAACCTCGATGTCTGGGTTCAGCTGGGTATTCTCACCGAACACGCCACGCATGTCGCGGCAGCCTACCTGAGGAATACCGAATACCAGCGTGTTGTCCATCAGCGTTTCCCACCATACGGCTGTCATGGTTCCTGCTACAGGCGCACCGATCAGCTTGCCGATTCCGAGTTCCTTGTAAACCCATGGGAAACCATGACCGTTGCTGTAATCATTCTCGCAGATCATGACGCAAGATGGCTTCACCCATTTGTTGAACGGATCGCGGCCAACTACTTTGCCGTGAGGCACAAACTCCTGATATTGCTTGCCGTTGAGCAGGGTGCAGAGATCATCGTGCAACCAGCCACCGCCATTATGGCGTTCGTCTACGATTACAGCGTCTCTGTTTCGGTTCTTGTCGCTCAGCAGTTCGCTGTAAACGGTGCGGAAACTCTCAGAATCCATCGCCTTAACGTGTACATAAGCGATGCGTCCGCCCGAAATGCTGTCAACGAAAGCGCGGTTGCGGTCTACCCATCGCTTGTAGAGCAGGTTGTTGAGTTTGCCCTGAGAGATAGCCTTCACCGTAACCTCCATCTTCTTGCCCTTGGCGTTTCTGATGCCGAGTCGTACATTCTTGCCAACCTTTCCGTCGAGCAATGGGAAGTAGTCCATTCCGGCTTTAATCTCCTCGCCGTCGATGCTCTCGATGATGCTGCCGGCTGTTACGCCCGTATTCTTCACATCGAAAGGACCACGCTTGATAATCTCCTGAATCTTCAGGCCGTCGCCCTGGTACTGAGGGTCGAAGAATACTCCCAGATTGGCGGTGGTAAGCGCGCTGTTCGAAGCGTAGTAGCGGGCTCCTGTATGCGAAGCGTTCAGCTCGCCAAGCATTTCGCTCAACATCTCCTGGAAGTCGAAATTGTTGTTGATGTAAGGCAGGAACTTCTCATAGGTCTTGCGGTAACCTTCCCAGTCAACACCATGAATCTTAGGGTCGTAGAACTTGTCTTTCACCTGTCGCCATATGTGGTCGAAGAGATACTGGCGCTCCTCGGCTGGCTTATAGTTGAAGTTAGCCTCAAAGCTGATGTCCTTGGTGCTGAATCCGCTCAGATCCACCTTCTTGATGCTACTTCCGTTGCAGATAAAGAGGTTCTTCACATCCTTGTCGGTCTGCAGGTTGCCCTGGCCTACGCCCTTCATTACGAGCTTGGTAGAGCCGTCCTTCAGGTCGTGCTGCCAGAGGTCGTAATCATCCTCGAAGGCTGCCTGGTAGTAGAGCTTGTCGCCGTCTTTAGAGAGAACAGCATCACCCATGTGCGAAGAGTTTGCGGTGAGGCGTACGATTCTGTCGCGGCAGTTTTCGATGTCCAGCTCCAGTGGCTTCACTTTTTCCACCTCTATCTTTCCGGTCTTCTTCTGCTTTTCGTCAGCCTTCTTTTTTGCCTCTTCCTTCTTCTCGTCTTCCTTCTTTTCCTTTTCGTCCTTGTTGGCGTCAGCCAGTTCTATTTCTTCCTTGCTCATGTTGAAGCGGTTGTAGGCGTCCAGGTCGAAGAACATGATGTAGGCGTCGTCTTCAGCTCCCCAGCTTCCATGACTGCGGTAGCCGGCTCTGTCGCTCTGGAAGAGCATTGCCTTGCCGTCGAGCACCCATTTGCCGTTGCTGTCGCTGTAGCCGGAATTGGTCAGGTTGTGAACCTCCTTGCCGTCAGCCTTTACCAGCGCAATATCCTGGTTGTTCCAGCCGCCGTTGCCGATATAGGTTGAAAGGAGCCATTTGCTGTCTGGTGACCATTCGAAAGCGATGTCTCCATCGCTGTAAGAGTAGACGTATTTGCCATCGAGCACAGTGCGGATTTTCTTCGATTTCAGATTGACGATGCGGAGTGCAGCGCGGTCTTCGAAGAAAGCCACTTCCTTGCCGTCAGGAGAGTATTGAGGATACTGCGATGTAATGCCTGTTTTCACCAGCTGCTCTTCCTCGATATCGGTAGCGTAGGTGAAGTTCTTTTCTTTCTCGTTCTTGATCTTAGACTGGTAAATCTGCCATACGCCGTTGCGCTCGGCTGCATAGACCAGAGCTCTGCCGTCTGGCGAGAAACTCAGGTTGCGCTCCTGCTGTGGTGTGTCGGTAATGCGCTTGGTAGTGGTGTATTCTACAGAAGTTACGTATACGTCGCCATGCATCACGAAAGCCACTTCCTTGGCGTCTGGCGAAACGGAAATCTCTGTAGCTCCCCAGCTTTTAATCTGACGTACGAGGCTTGGAGCGTCATTATCTGTTGTAATGGAGATGTTCACCTTCTGAGGCTCTCCACCTTCTTTCACGGTGTAGATTTCGCCTTCATATCCGTAGCAGAGCAGGTCGGTGCTGGATGCAGTGAGGAATCTTACCGGATTGCCTTTGTGGTGGGTAATCTGCTTGTCGCTTGAACTGTTGAGGCTGCGGCGGTAGATATTGAATGTGCCGTCCTGCTCGCTCAGATAGAAGAATGATTTCTCGTCTGATGTCCATACTGGCGAGCGGTCTTCGCCGGCAAAGGTAGTCTGCTTGGCAAACTTTCCGTTGCTCTTCAGCCAGATGTCGCGAGCGATAGGCGATTTCTGGTGTTTGCGCCAAGGGTCTTCGTATCCCTTTTTGTCGTGGTAGAGAATGTCGCCGTTCTTGGCGATGCTGATATTCTCCATGGTGAGGGTAGAGAAGAGTTCCGGTCTTCCGCCCTTGGTGCTTACCTTATATACTTGTGGAAATGTGTTGTCGCCGAAGATGATGCTCTGGGCTGTAGGCTGCAGACTGGCTGAGTAGAGCACATGGTCGTTGTCTGCAAAGGCGATAGGTGTTTCGCTGCCGCTGTTGGTAGTGAGTCGGGTAGGAGCACCGCCTTTTGCATCGATTACGAAGATGTCGAGACTTCCTTCGCGGTTAGACTGGAAGGCAATTTTCTTGCTGTCAGGGCTCCATACGGGATGTGAATCGAAGGCTGCATGGGTTGTGAGCTGCCGTGCTTCACCGCCGTTGACAGAAACACTGTAGAGGTCGCCTTTATAAGCGAAGGCGATGGTTGTGCCATCGGGTGAGATGGCTGGGTAGCGCATCCAGAGCGGATGGTCTTCTGCGCTGGCAGAGAGTGCTGCTGAGAGCAGGGCTACTGAAAAGATTAACTTTTTCATTTGCGTATGTTTTATGTTTGAATATGCGTTATAAAAATCTCTTCTCTTTCGGGGTCAGAATGCTGTTTCTTGCTCCTAACGGATGCAAAGGTAGTTATTTTTTGCGATATTTAAGCATAAAAAAAGAAAAAAGTGAGAAAAAGTTTGGCGTATTCAAAAAATATATGTACCTTTGCAGCCGCAAATAAGAAAATGGCTAATAGATTGCCCAATGGCGCTGGTTAGACAATTTTGCGATTTGAAAAGTGTTGGTTCCGTAGCTCAGTTGGATTAGAGCAACAGCCTTCTAAGCTGTGGGTCTTGGGTTCGAACCCCAACGGAATCACTATAATAAGCAAAATGAAACTTATTTGTACAAAAATAGCGTGAGAGAACAATAGTAGTAAGTTGCTTATTCATAGGTACTTATCTCTGTTGTTCTTTTTTGTTTTTAAATATATTTTATCACTTATTCCTCTTTTATGTACTCTTTTCGTAAATGGCTGTTAATCAATATACTATGAATTTGACGTATTGAGAAATCATCCATGTGTGTTACAAATGTGTTATCAAAAAGCGCTAATGTCGGCTCTCGAATAAACACTACCATGTGAAGTGATAACGTTTTACAGCCGCCCGGCGCAAGTCCATAGGAGTGATCATCGTGATAAGTACCTCGGTTCCTGTTTTCCTGATGAAGGTCTCCCTTCGGTTGCGGATGCGGTTGTCCTCTTCTTCTGTAATAACGTAAGGGGCGTTGGTATATTGCATCGTCTTGATAAGTGATAAAATCAATATATTCTGATATGTTTCTTTCTTTTTGCATAAATAACATTAAAAATCATACTTCTTATAAATGATTAGTGGCGATTTTCATCTTTTTTTTGTATTTTTGCTATTCAATATTGTAGAACGTCAATACAAAAGAAACGGAAAAGATATGGATGAGAATAATGTGCCTGACATGCGTCCGACATTCGAAGAAATTCGGAAAGTGGATGATAACGGGAAAGAATACTGGAGTTCACGCGAACTTTGTAATGCGATGGGCTATTCGGGATATTGGAAATTCCAGAATGTAATAGACAAAGCAATCAAGGTTGCCAGTGAAAAAGGTATGAATATAGACGAACATTTCAACCATGCGGTTGACATGTTCAAGGTGGGTAATGGAGCGTTTCGCAAGGTCGAGGCTTTCCATCTATCACGTATGGCTTGTATGATCATTTCTGAGAATGCTGATTCAAGGAAGCTATTGGTGAAGCAGGCAAGAGCCTATTTTTCTCAATCCGTATCTACCACAGAACTTATGCGGAACTCGCTGGAATCCAATATCTTACTGTATAAGACTGCACAAGGTGAAACTCGCATTGAAGTGATTTTCAACAACGAAACTTTTTGGATGTCACAGAAAAAGATGGCTGCTTTATTTGGTGTTGACGTAAGAACAATCAGCTATCATATTGGGCAGATTTACGAGACTGGAGAATTGGATAAAATGGCAACTATCCGAAAAATTGGGATAGTTCAAACCGAAGGAGAGCGTGATGTTGAGCGTGCTCCATTGTTCTACAATCTTGATGTTATCATCGCTGTTGGTTATCGAGTGAACAGCTATCAGGCAACCCAATTCCGTATATGGGCAACCTCTGTATTGAAGGAGTTCATCATTAAGGGTTATGTCTTGGATGATGAACGTCTGAAGCAAGGTAAGCACTTCGGCAAGGATTATTTTGACGATTTGCTGGAACGCATCCGTGAAATCCGCACTTCTGAACGCAGATACTACCAGAAGATAACTGATATTTATGCAGAGTGTAGTGCAGATTATGATGCAAAGGCTGAAAGTACCAAACTCTTCTATAAGATGGTGCAGAATATGATGCACCTGGCGGTTACCAATCATACGGCAGCCGAGATTGTTTATGAGCGAGTTGATGCGGAAATGCCTCACATGGGCTTGACTACATGGAAGAAAGCACCGGATGGAAGAGTTCAGAAATCTGATACGATAGTGGCAAAGAACTATCTTTCTGATGAAGAATTGTCTCAGCTCAACGCAATAACAACAAGTTTCCTGGATCTCGCAGAATCTCGTGCAAGACGACACATTGTTACTACGATGGAGGATTGGAAGAATCGCCTGAAGCTGTTGCTTGAAACTATGGACTATGATGCTAAGAGTAGTGCAGGTAAGGTTTCGCAAGAAGAAGCCAGAGAAAAGGCTTATTCTGAGTATGAGAAATATAAGGTTATTCAAGACCGTTTCTATATCTCGGATTTCGACCGATTCAATAGTGGAAATGATGATGATACTCCATTGCTTCCATTTGACATTGATCCAAAAGAATAGGGGTTGAGTATGGCGCTTGAATTATGTCATAGTAGTACTGTCTTATCTTATATAAGAAAATTAACGCAATGAAATGCTCCAAAAAACATATAATATAAGATGAAAATGTAAAAAGTTACGGAAAATGTGAATTATCTCCGTAACTTTTTACATAAACCACTCACTTTTGGTGTTATTGAGTTTCCCTCAGTTCTTCTATGAGATTTTCAAGAATATAATCATCGCTCATAAGCTGTAAACCATATTTGGGGTCAGACATTTTGAATAACCGGAAATCCTTAATGACCTTAATGACCGTGACCTTAATGACCGGAAAACGTCCCTAAACATTTATTTGTTTTTCTGATGAAACTCCTTCCTTGTCTTAGCCATTGCTTCCGTAGCCCTATCGTGGGTCTCTATCAGCAATGGACTCTTGTGATATTGCACAATCTTGACTCCGACAAAGTTGTGCCTTTTCTTTTCCTCGATGCATTGAACAATCAAGTCTGGATTGGCAGACTTTGAGGTTGGAGTCTTGTCAAAGTTCTGAATATAGGCAGCATTGGTCAGGAAGAGAATGTCGGAACCTTCCGGTATTTCCTGCATTACTTTCACCATGAGGGTTAGCATCATGCGGAATTCCGTGGTGTGTAGGTCGCTGATTACATCACGGCTGATGATATTGCCGTTATGCTCAATCACAACGGCAGCACCACCAGCTCGCTCTTTATGGCCATAATCACATGAGCCACCTATCCAAACGTAATATGTAGATGTATCTTGTGTCATAATTATTTTATCTTCAATGTCCGCAGATATTCCTTCTGCTCGGGCGTGATTCTGTAGCTCTCGATAGCCTTCTGGATGGTCTTGTTGTGCGTCCATGGAGCAAGGCGGCGTTGCTCGATGTAGGGAATCGTTGCGTCCCATTGTTTGGCAAGGGCGGTGGCAAAGAACCAGGCTACCATCATCTTTACGTAATACTCTTCGCTCCTTGCTGATGCTGGAATTTCAAGATATTCAGCCTTGAAGTCTTTATCCAGGTAATAAGACATAAGTGTCTCTATTCCAAAGCGACAAGTATAAACGTGCGATGATTTACTCCAAGTCTTGATCTTTGCCAATAGTTCCTTCTTGTGTTTGGCAAACACCTTCGGAGACATGATGTCGCAAACCGCCCAGTTGTCCACGAAAGGCAGGAAACTGTCTGTAAGACGAATGCATTCCTCGTAGTCCTTCACCTCGGAAATGAGGAGACTGTGAAGCATGTTCTCGTCGTAGTATTCGTGAGGAAGCTGATGCAGGAAATCCTCACATTCTGTCTCTTTTGTAAATTCTTTTGCGAACTTGCGAAGCACGGGCACACGAATGCCTATGAAACTTTCCATAGGCACTCCTGGTGTCAGTTTGGCTTGGAAAGCAGCATACTGCTTATCCTGCATGGCGAACAGTCTTTCTTGAAGTGAAGTCATAAATCTTATTGTTATTTTATCTTGTTATATTCCTCATCGCTCACAGCCTCCTGCCATTCGTTGGATGTGTTCTCGCCAGGTATTTCAAAGGCGAGGTGGGCAAAAATGCGAATAATCTGTTCATGATTCTATTTCTTTACTATCTATACAGTTTTGCGGTACTCGCTTGGAGTCTTTCCCGTCTGTGCCTTGAAAAAGCGGACGAAGTGCTGAGAATATTCAAAGCCGAGGCGCTGGCTGACTTGTGTAATGGTTAAGGTTTCATCTACAAGTAGTTGGCGGGCTGCCGAAAGTAGTCGGTCGTTGATCAGACTCTTTGCGGTTCTGCCAGTCTCTGTCTTGACTAATTCGCCGAAATATTTAGTTGAATAGCAGCATTTGTCGGCAAAGTAGGCTACGGTAGGCAGCCCTTCATGCTCCGCTTTCCGGGCAATGTATTCATCGAGCAGAGAGATGAACTTCTTTACCACCGAATGATTGATCTCCTCGCGAGTGATGAACTGGCGGTCGTAGAAGCGCAGACAGTAGTTAAGCAACAACTCGATGTTTGAAACGATGAGTTCACGCGAATGCCTATCTATAGGATGCTCGAGTTCCTGGCTAATCATTGAGAGTACATCACGGAAGATATTTACCTCGGCAGCGGATAGATGTAGTGCTTCGTTGCTTGTATAGTCGAAGAACTCATAGCGGGAGATGTTCTTGCCAAGCTGGGTGCGGTTGAGCAACTCGGGATGGAAAGCCAATACCGTATATTTGGCAATCGGTACTCCAGGAATGGGTTCAACCTTAATCGACTGACCTGGAGCAAACGAGGTGACAGTCATTTCGTCAAAGTCATATTCTGTTCTGCCGTATGACAATTTGCAGCCCTTGTTTTCCTTCAGGAAGAGGGCGTAAAGGCCGTAATGGTGCACAGCCTCCTGAATAGGAGAGGTGTTCTCTACACGCGCAATGCTTACCAGAGGATGAAGTGTTTTCACCCCTATGAAGTCATTGAACTCCTGTATTGTATTAAAGAATAATTCCTTCATAATCCTATCCATTTTAAATTTCTGCAAAGATACGCACATTCTCCGAAAGAGCTTATACCTGGTTTTCGGAAGATATTACCATTATCGGAGATTTATTATCCTTTGTACTTAAACACTTTAACCATATTATCTCCCGACTTTCTTCTACAGACTTATGCGCCGGCCATCCAGCACGTGGTCCTACGTCAGGGTCGGAGGCGTACTTGAAGAGTGCCTCTGCATCAGATTCCTCCCAATAGCGAAGTAAAATTCTTTCTGTTTCCATCAGATTATTTCAATGTTTTGCTGTCTATTTATTATGTGTGCTTACCCCAGCCAGTCGGTAAAGATAAGTATACATTCGTGCACCTTCTCAAAGAATCTTCCTATCCGTTGCTTAATGCCCTTCCAATAAATCCCATTCATTGTATTACTCATATGCTTCGTTCTTTAATTTGAATTTCTTGTGCATTGTCTTATGGTGCCAGACTTTCATTCCCATCCATGCCCCGATGCTGCAAAAATACAAAAAATATTCAGAAAAGTGATTATATGGATGGATTTTGTTTGCAGGGCGAACTTGATTTAACCTTATTTATAAGCTAGAGAGGCATTGAGGGACAACTTGGGGACATCTTGAATAACCGGAAATCCTTAATGACTGGAAAACGCCCCTAATCATTATAGTTAAACTTTGTAAAACACTTGCTCATTTCTTGCGAAAGTGTGCAGAAATAGAGACTTTTTGAAAATTTTTACATTGGGATTATCGTATTATAGAAATATAAGGAGCACATGAAAAAGATGCTTCTTATGATATTGTAGAACTTAAAATACATAATGAACAATGAACAAAGAACAGAAACGCAAGGTGCAACTGCAACAGAGAACACTCAACGAGTCGTTGACATTCCAAACTATGTTTGGTGCAAAGCAGAAATTCGATTCCCTGACACCTGAAATCGAAACCCGAATAAAAGAGGAGTTGCTAGTATTTGCAAACTTGGGTATTGCTAAGGACCTAATGACATTGAGAGATGTAATGGATAAAGTAAAAGAACAATTAGGATACAGTGCTGAGCCTTCCAAGGGAATATTGGCTGGCAGCTATGTGGCATACTGCCTTGGGCTTGAACCTAGCAACCCAATGGTGACAGGCAAGGAAATCGAACCAAAAGATTTTCAAGTAACTCTTCCTTTAGGTCTCACCATCTGCTATGACAACGAGGTTAGAAATGAGGTGGTGAATTGGATGAAGGAGCACGGCTGTGAGTTTACCACCTATATGTCTCAGCCGATGCTGAAATTGGAGAATACGAGAGTCATTATACGAAGAGTATTGAAGTGAAATCAATGATAAGCAATATTGAAATAATAAAGGGTCTGGTGAGGGAGTTTTATCAGACTCGTATGGTGGTAAGCATTGATAATGATGACTTTGAGTCCTTCTTTCTTACAAAAGGCAAACTTGTAGCCTTTGATTGTGAGGAGTTTGATTTATGGAATAAGCCATATAAATTGGTTTGCAAAATGACGCAAGATAAGCTTGAATCCTTGTGTGGGGGGCGTAAGATAGCTCGTGTACTCTTTCTTGTCTTCCAGCCAACTGGCCATGAATTGCAAATGACAGATATGGAAAGTTTGCATCTGGTAAGTAAGTCCTTTGAAACTGTAACGTGGGGAATAGGCTCTTGGCATGAGGATTCTGTGAGATTAGTAACCTTAGTTGAAGTTGTATCAGATGGCCATTTGATGAATGAACAACAACTAAAGGAATTGTTGGGGGATAAGTTCTCCGAATTGTCTTTAATATGAAGGGGAAAAAAGATGGATTTTTAAGACAATATTTCTAATAAGTATACGTTTTTCTAATAACACAATGAAATTGAATGACGATGGCAAGATTTCAAACATATCTAAAAGATAGCGATGTTGTAGTTACGATTCATCGTGGAATAGACCAAATAGGTGGATGTATTACTGAAATATCAACGAAGACTTCTCGTGTCTTTGTGGATTTCGGTCAGAACTTGCCTGGTTGTACTGGTCCTACTACACCTGAGCAAGATGAAGCTCAGGTGCGTGACATCTTTGCGCAAAATGTTAAGCAGCACCAAGCGGTGGTATATACTCATGCCCATGAAGATCATGTCGGCTTGTTTGACCTAATTCCTTGCGATGTGCCTCAATATATAGGAGTGGGAGGTCAAGAACTAATGCTTGCGAAGTATGACCTGTTGAAAATAGCTCATGAGCAAGAATGGAAAGATTCGGAAGAAAAAAGTAAGATATTGATAGATGATGAGCAGAAAATAAGGAAGATAAAAGATTTTCATATATGGGAGCGTACAGCACCGCATACTCGGCCAAAATCTTTTATGATAGGGGATATCCGTATCACTCCTTTTTTTAATAGCCATAGCATCTATGACTCCTATATGTTTCTTATCGAAGCTGACGGAAAACGCATATGGCATACTGGTGATTATCGTGACCATGGCTATCTTGGCAAAGGATTATATCCTACGCTTCATAGGTATGCTTCTAATATAGACTTGCTTATCACAGAAGGAACTACACTGAAGCGTGGAGACCTTTGTATTCAAGAAAGTGAGGTGTCTAGACGTATGGCTTGTGTGATGAGTGCTTTCAAGTATGTGATAGTCTTGGCTTCTGCTACGGATATTGAGAGATTGGCTAGTGTGAAAACGGCAGCTCTCAAAGCTCGTAAGGGACTATACTACACTGGTGGAATGATGGGCAGAGCGATGCGAATCTTTACACATCGAGAAGCAAAATCTTCAAAGGGCTTGTTTGCTTTTCACTTTAAGTATGTGGGGGAGGATGATCCTAAACTCGGTGAGATGCAAAAGAAAGGCTTTGTCTTGGTAACAGGGGCTAGCCATTTGGATTTTGTGAAGAAAATGTGTCAAGGATTATCTTCGTCAGAGGTTCTTCTCATCTATTCTGCTTGGGATGGTTATTACAAAGACCCATTGCAAGTAAAGCAAAATCCTGCTTACAGAGACTTTCGAGAGGCGTTTCCCAATGTGGTGGATATTCATACCTCAGGACATGCTTCGAGAGAGTGCATCAAGAAAGTTATAGATATTGTTAAACCCAAGGAGGTCATCTGCATCCATAAGGAGGCTGGGGCTGAATTATAAACTTCATAATTATGACAGACAAAGAACGTATAGAAAAAATTATTAAAGACACTTTTTATGTTATCCAAAAAGTGTATCATACGCAAAGAGAAGGGGATGGAAATCATAAAGATTTTTGTGAATCGCAATCAAGAATTATCTTCCCCAAATACAGTGAGCAATATCGTGATAGTGAAACTCGCATCAGCGAGCAAGAGTTGAGATTTATATTTGTTGAGCAATTCAACAAGTATTGTGAAGCTAATCAGTGGAATGCATATTATTCTGTGGAAACCCCAACTGAAGAAAAATATGTTTTTAGTAAAGAGCATATAAAAGTTGTCCCATACAAAGCTGATGGAAAAGAAAAAACGGGACAGTCAGCCATGATAGACCTCAGTATCCACAATGATAAATTCGACAGAATTGCTCTTATCGAATTCAAGGCTCTAAACCCAGAAGAGTCTGCCTTCGCCAAAGACTTCTGCAAGTTGAGTAATGAGCCTACTTGCCTAACCTTCTTTATCATGATAGTAAAAAGCCATGACAATGGAACTATCACAAATATCCATAAAAAAATTGAGTCAAAAGGCGCTGAAACAGAGTTTTATTGTTTTGACTTAGAAAAAGGAGAAGACATCTCTAAGAAAATAATAGATGGAATTTCCTCTTCCGAAAATAAATGAAGATACTTCATATTTCCGACACTCACAGCCATCATCGTCAGCTGCAGGATCTTCCTGCAGCTGACGTGATAGTCCATTCCGGTGACTTCACGATGGCAGGAACTGAAGCCGAAGTTATCGACTTTATGGAATGGTTCTGTGCCTTGCCATACAAACACAAAGTTTTCATAGCAGGAAACCATGACGACTGTCTTTTCGGAGCCGATATCAATGGTCTGCCCGAAAACTGCCATTATCTTTATGGTAACGGTGTAACGATAGAAGGCATAAAGTTCTTCGGCATCCCGATGTTCGTTGAAGATGATATAAGTGGTAACTATACTAAAATGTTGGAGAACATTCCTTCCAATACCGACGTGCTTATCACTCATCAGCCACCCTATCTCATTATGGATGAAAGTGCAGGGTTACATTATGGCAGCAGAACTTTGCTAGATGCAGTTAAACGCATCAAGCCGGATGCTCATCTCTTCGGACACATTCATAATGCCTATGGGATGAGCGAATGCAGCACTGTGTTGTTTTCCAATGCCTCGATAGTTACTGATAATTATGAGTTTTGTAACCAACCAAATATGATCAATTTATGATTATTCCAAGAAAAGACAAGCCTTACTTTTACCCTCCCTTTTTTGACATTTCATGTATTCTGGCAAGAAAGCACAGGGCTTAGTCATAAGATCAGAGTTTATATTCCTTTTGAAACGACTATGACTTTCACGCCCTTTCTAGGTGTAATGGTTAACCGAAAGCAATTTGAATATTTTACGATAGAGGATAATCCGATGAGAAAACCTAATGCAAAGTTGCTTTCTGATGAAGATGCAGAGAGTGTGATTGCTTGGATAAAATTAAATCGTGTAGCTTTGCTCCAGCATTGGTACCAAGAGATTGGTACGGACACCCTTTGCTTCAGTTTGAAGAAAATTTGAAAAAATCATTTTAACCAATTACATTCCTCTTCCTCAGCAGCTCGCGAGCTTTGCCTGATATTTCCATGTCGTTGAGGGGATATCCCAGTCTCAAACACTCGAATATCGCTTCGGTCGCTATTTGCCTATATTTTTTGCTCACGTTCATAAGATACTGCAGAGCTGTTTGACCGCTAACCAAATATATAGTCGATAATTTTTCTTCCATAATTCTCCATTCTAATGATTTTTATGCAAATGTTCAGATTCTCCTGCATTCGTTCCTTATGAACAGTCTTCGGGATGATGATTACATCGCTCTGCAACAGCCAGTGCAAGGCTACCTGTGCAGCAGTCTTGCCGTATTTCTCGCCTATCTGGGTGAGGGTAGGATTGGATCAGGTTCCACCTGATAAACACCATAACCCAGTTGCGGCATTTCCACGCCATTGCTTAACTTTATCTTTACCATAATCAAAATGTTTTAAAAGTTCATTTATTCCATTCTTCCATATTTCATTTCCACGCCTTCCTTATCATATTGCTTGCGCTTGCCGGTTGGTGGCTCAGTAAGCGTGATGCGAACTACGGCCGTGCGTGAAAGGGAACGGGCGATGCTCTGGTCGAAAGCATCCATGTGTTGAGGAAGGAAACGTTCACTGATTAGTCGGAGACCATGAATCTTCTCTGCATCCTCGGTCACGATTTCTGCCTTGCCGAATGCAATGGCTGATTTGAACTGCAGGGTGAAACTGCCGTCCTTCGGACCAACTGTAGGCGCACAACGGGTTACGGCTGAAAGGCAAACCTCGGGATGAGTCTTGATTACCTCCAGTTTTTTGCCTTCCAAGGCACCATGAAAATACCAATTCACATCATCATCTGATGCGAGTGACAGGGGTAAACCATAAGGCTTGTCTTCTTCGTCAATAAAACTGACAGTTATATACGGAGCCTTGTGCATTACTTCCAATGCCCACTCACTATCCATTGCTCTTGATTCTTTTCTCATTTTTATCCAATTAATTTAATAATCTGTTTATCCGAAGCATCTGGCAGGATTTCTTTCAGATGCTCGAAAATCCTCTGTTGAGACTCTTCTGGAGTTCGGTTGCATTGGCAAGCCTCCCTGCCATAGAGGTCTTCGGGAGTATTGAGCAGCGACCAACCCCAGCCATATTCGTGATTGTGCTTGTCACGAGGATAGATGAAATCCTCGGTCACGATGTAGGTTGCCATTTCCAGTCGGGTGAGATAACCGTCAAACTTGCTTCTCATTCCCTTTCCTGTAAGACCGCAGGCTGCCCGAAGTTCTCTCGTGATGAGACTGCCCGATGATTGAAGCGTGCTGAGAATGGCTCCTTCTATTGATTCTTCATCCGGACGAGGGTATTTGCTTCTTCTGTAGTTACAGAAGTCCGGCCACCATTCCTGGCTGATGAATCCTGCTTTCTTGTTAAAGAACTTTCCGTACATACATGGCATTTCCTGAACGATTTCGCCCTTCCATTTCCATAGCGGCCAGTCCCAACCGCCTTCAGGAAGTCTTACGTAACCGCAGTCTTCTGCCACGATATCTTCGGCAGAGAATCCTTCAATGCCGCTATCAAGAAGAGGGAGAAAGCCGATCTGCTGAATCAGTTCCATCATGCCTGTTGCAGAATATATTTCTGGAAAATTCATGTTCATTTATTTTTATCCTTTGTACTTAAACACTTTAACCATATCCTTGTCACCACCCACAAGCTGGCTGCATCTGTTCAGCATTCCGGTGTCGGAGAAACCGCATTTCACCATGACCTTTCCTGATGTTGGGTTTCCTGTGAAATGGTCTGCCCAGATGTTTTCTAAATGTTTCTTTCATTCAAATCTGATCATTTTTGCAAGTTCCATAAAATAGTCATTCGACCAAATATCTAACTCTTTGGGATTCCTGACAAAAGGCAACACATCTGCCTTTATTTGATTCATGTCTGCCATGGCAAGTCTTTCATTCAGTTTTTGAAGGAACGTCTCCTTGTCAAGCTCTTCGTGATTGAACTGCAAGGCTCTTTCGCACAAGTGAGTAAAGTCAAGAGGAACATTGTGGCGAACATACCATTCGAAGTCATACCAATCACGTCCCTTAACTCTGTTCTTCCAGGCACGATACACCAGTGCATGCATCTTTCCTGCAAAGAGGGCTGGCAAAGTGAAACATCGTGTCATGAAAGATTGGGGGAGCAGAAGCAACTTCTGTTCTGTTTGGAATTTCAAAGGAGGTTGAGTATCAACTTCAATCTTGATCTTGACAGATTTCTCAGTTTGGAATGTAATGTCATATACATCTGTGTTGTCTTTCAGAAAGGCAGACTCCACTTTTCCAAAGTTCTTTTTGTCCTTCTTTCTGATTTCAACCTCTCTACCCACCATAGCGAATTGGTCAATGATGGGCTGAAAATAATGTGTAAAATCAAAGTTTTCATTCGGAGCAAGCAGGGAAAAATCCATATCCTCAGAGAAACGATGCAATCCATGGAATATACGTAGACATGTTCCACCATAGAAAGCTGCCTCGTTGAAAAAGCCACCATTGTAAAGACCAGAAAGAATAATCTGCTGGTTGACTTCAAAGATAGCATTGCGCTTTTGCAGCTCGGTCGTTATGTCATAGCTCGAAAGCATTTGATTGAATATCTCGTTTGTGTTCATTTCCTTAAATATTTAATTAGAGTTTCTATGGATTTAGACTTTTTCCCAACCTGAGCATATCGCTCAAATATATTTATGTCCATATTTCTGAAATCATCGATTTCCATTCGGATGTCCTCCTCCAGATAGTTCTCTACATCCTTCTGGTAACGTAAATTAACCTTCGGAGAATTTGCGATTAAGTCACAGAGAGCTTTTTCTGGTGTTGCCATCAGAAAGGCGTAACTCTGCATGTTGATGCTTGTGATCCCTATAGAAAAGGCTTCTCTTGACATGTTCTTATACTCAAAACGCCCGACAGGAGTATCAAAACTACGGGAGTGCTTTAGTGTCATAGACTGAGTAGTATAAACAGCTTCTGGTATTAATCCATAATAACGTAAGGCTGTCTGCATTGACACATACGAAGGGGCATAAAGATGATTGGCTATCAGTTCTGTGGATAGAGCAACACGAGACACATTTGGGGCTACCACATAAAGCCCCTTCTTGAGTCGGATAATTTTATGAGCCGCCTCAAGACTGCGTACTTTCTGATTCCCTGCTTCAATGTTTGTAAACAATGAAGCTATAGCTGAAGTACTGACGGGTATGTTACCTATATGTTCTAAATCCATTATCATGGTGCAAAAATAGTAAAAATTGGAATAGAAAACGAACTTTTATTTGTTTTTCTGTTCTATTTTTGACTATTTTAACAAGTCGCTTAGTCAGACCGTTAAACATTGATGCAGAAATCAGACTACATACTCCGAGTCTGAATAGTGCTCCTATTCCATAGCTTTCTCATTGCCCACATCAGAATTGCATCTTCGGCTGAGCCTTGCCAGATAGGATAATGTACTCCATCTGGTTCAAACAACTTCTTTTGAAGATGTGAACAGAGATTTATTTTTATCCTTTGTACTTAAACACTTTAACCATATCCTTGTCACCACCCACAAGCTAAAAATCTTTCTGTTTCCATTTTTATTCATATTTAGAAAAACTTACATCTGTCTTTTTATGTATCGGGCAAGTCCGTAAACATATCTTCGGCAACCTGGACGATAGTGGAGCAGGCGGTCGAACCATGCAAGATGTTTGTTGAATAGGCGAACTGTAACACCTACATAGACCATGGCGAAGAGCGTTCCGATGCCCACGATCTCCCATTTCCATGAACCGAGAAGCAGGAAACAGAACAAGACGGCCAAGACCACGAGCGTGATGTCCACCCGAATCTTGGCTTTAGGGAAAGGCCAGCCGGTAACCTTGTGAATGGCGATGGAAATGCCCTCGCCAGGCATGGTTACTGAGCCGCACTTCACCTCCATGGCAATTCCGAAACCGAGGATGGTGCAACCGGCAATCTGCACAAGGGCATTGACCAGGATATTTTCTGAAACCATCCACTGTGTAAGCACCATATTGAGGTCTATGAACATTCCGAAGATAAAGCCGATAGCGAGCTGGAAGAGTTGCACCCACTCGAAGTTTCTTCTCAGAATCAGAATCTGCAGCACCACGAAGATCGCATTCATCATGATGGTGTAGCCGCCGATAGTCCATCCTGGGATGTAATCAAGCATCTTACCTGCCGAAGCCATCACGTAAGGGATGGTGGAAATAACGCTTGAACCTAACTGACTTCGCACACATGCAGCAACTCCGAAAGTCATTACATAGAGCGATACGAGCAGCAGAATATGCTGCCATACAAAAGATATAACTTCTTCTTTCTTAATCATTTATATTATTTTCTTAATCAATTCGTTCAGTTTATCCTCTCTGATAATCTTCGGCTGAGCCTTGCCAGCGAGAATGAGAATCTTCTTGCCGTTACGATAGATATGAAGCTGTCGTGAGCGAACCGCGGCAGTCAACTCCTCATCGTTCTGCATGGCTTGCCAGATAGGATAATATACTCCCTCAGGTTCAAACAACTTCTTTTGAAGATGCGAGCAGAGGTTTGTTGTATCAATTGTCATTGCCATAATTTTCTTCAAACTATTTGTTTCCAAAGATTCATGTGCAAATACGCCATCAGCGCAATCTGTATCAGCAGAATGGCAGGAATGCCGTATTTGAATTTCTTGTGCATCGTCTTATGGTGCCAGACTTTCATTCCCATCCATGCCCCGATGCTTCCTCCAATGACAGCCAGCAATAAAAGCGTTACTTCCGGAATGCGCCATTTGGCTTTCTTTCCCTTGTACTTATCAATGCCGTACACGATGAATGCAACTGCATTGATAGCAAGGAGATAGTAGGCGAGGTAACTATGTAATGTATTCATGCTCATTTTCCTATTTTACTCCTTTATTCTTTTCATCTGTTATATCAAGAATGGATCAAGCGTAGCCAGCAGTTCGGCTTTATCTACCACACCGCTTGTGCGCCACAATACTTCTCCGTTTCGGAAAAGCATCAGCGTAGGCACGGATTGGATGCGGTATTGGCTTGCTGTTACGCCGTACTTATCTACATCCACCTTGATGATTCGGATACGGTCGCCCAACACACTCTTCACCTGTTCCAGAATGGGGTGCATCGCCTTGCAAGGTTGGCACCAGGTAGCAAAGAAATCGACCAGAACAAGCTGGTCACTATTGATTACGTCATTGAATGTCTCCATAATTATTTATCTATTTCCGTGAAACGATTAAAAGTTCTGCCGTCCCTTGTTACTTTCCCGAAGAACATATCTTCCGGTCTTACCCAATAGGCTTGGTCTCCATAGAGAGCCTGATAAACCACCATACGCTCCTGAGTCTCGGAGTCGAAGGCAGAATGGATGAATTTGTATTTGCCGCCCTTAAAGTGCTGGAAATATCTTTCTTCCTTTGCTGAAAACTCCATCAGCATTTTCTGGGCAAGGGGAGCGTACCAGGTCTTTACCTCCTGTTCAGTAGGCGTATGACCGCCAGGGAAATGGAAGGCTTGGTTGTAATGCTTCAGGAAGAGAGGGGAGAAGTGAGCCAGGGTGTCCTGCTCACCAAAAAGTCCCCACACACGATTCTTATAATATGGGTTGCAATGGTCAAACTGCACGGCTTCCAGTTCCGCAAACTCCTCAATCAGCGCCTCGTCAATCACCAGCCGCTGATTGCCGTCCCTTCTCGGTGCCTTGTATTCATGCTCGCCGATGCGCTCTTTCAGAAACTCCGTCATCATGAAATACGGATTGCCGAGCAGGGCAGGAATGCCCACCACCGGAGCCAGCATCTGGGCGAGGAAAGAGCCGCAGCTGTTGCCCAGAAGCAAGTCGGGCTGTTCCCGGTCTATGATGGAGCGAATCTCCTTCAGTGCCTCCTTTGGGTGCAATGGGAGGTCGGGAGTCAACACCACCGCCGTCCCCTCAAACGCCTCTTTCAAGGCTCTCGCCATCGGACAGCTGCCCGTGGCGAAGAATCCGTGTAGGAAAAGTATTTTCTTCATTCTTATAAATTATTGTCTGTACCTTTATGTTGCAAATTGGATGGATGCAGGATTAGTTTTTGTTTCATTCCTTTTTCCTTACTTCCCAATGACCACTATAGCCACTGCCAACATACACAATATGAGGCATTTTTGCAATACGACGCTTGATGGTTATAATGCTTTTCCCTGATAGTTGAGCCAGTTCACCTGTTGTTATTTTAGGATAAACAGCTACTTGATATTCTATCCATTTATCTAAGTCTTTTCCTTGAGTGCCACCTTGAGGGACATCTTGAGTATCACCTTGAGTATCACCTTGAGTATCACCTTCATTTTCCACAAAGTTTACCTCAATATTTGGATGAGATTCCTGCCATGCTAAAATCATATTGGGAAATGTGACAGTAAACTGGGCACGGTCGGAGAAGAAGCTTGGAAGCATCCTTTCCTCAAAGTAGGGAAGTGCTTTGATTGGATTGATGATTTTGCCCATGCCCGAACCTTTACGCTCCATATAACCCAACTGAGCAAAGATATCTGCGATAACCGGATTGCGTCTGACAGAAGGAATGTCTTCTAAGTTCATCGTCTGGATAAGTCTTCCTTCTGGCATGGAACCTGGAGAATATATCACCATACGGTCATCGTACATATCTACATGAACCTCGCTACCCTGGATAAGATAGTCACGATGTGCCAATGCATTCACTACAACTTCCATCACACAACGTTCCATATATTGAGGGATCTCGATGCGCTGCATCGGTTCTTTATACCAAAGGGTACGATTGTTGCGACGGATGAAGGACATGGTGTCTTCAAGAAGAGTTACAAGTCCGCCTGTAATCTCTGCGCTGTCGAGAGCATCGATGCTTCCTCCTGCTTTTGTCTTGCCGTTCCATCTTGTGCAGAACACCCGGCTTTTGGCGCAATGGACATTCGTCTGCCATCAACAGACCGGCATAGGTAAGTATTCCCTTATTGTCAACCAAGCCAAACGAACGGTAATGTTTTTTGTCGAAACTAAGCCCATTCCAGGCATAGTAGCGGCTGCGAAGTTTGGAAAATGCATAATCTTCAAACATTTCATCGCTTGGGCGTGCACCGAATGAAAAGTTGCGACCTCTTAATACCAGACGCTTATGTTCGGTACTATCAGCCACAACCGATTCGTTGCCAATGCGCACAAAGGTTTCAAGAACGCTGTCGCCTATATAATAATAAGGTGTATCTTCGCCTCCATGCACATGAAGAATGAGCAATTCCTTGTCTTCTACACGCTCTATCTTCAAGTCGATTTGCGGCATAGGATCAATGCGCTCCTTAATTTTCTGGCTGATAAATTCGGCATCAGTCTTGGCATCGGTCAACCCTATGATAGTATCGTCATCGGCAATACCAAACAATAGGCAACCGCCACTGCCATTGGCAAAGGCGCTGACGCTCTTCAGCCAACTTTTCACTTTACGGCGTTCCACTTCCTGCTTCTTATCGTATTCAGTAGTCTCACCTATATATTTTGCCATGTCCATATTTACTTAATTTTTGATTATTCATTATGCGCCTGTAATCTAGGAGGATAAGCCATGCTCAACTCCCATATCAGCGCAATATATCTGCAAAAATACAAAAAATATTCAGAAAAGTGATTATATGGATGGATTTTGTTTGCAGGGCGAACTTGATTTAACCTTATTTTATAAGATAGAGGGATATTGAGGGATTTTTGAAAAACCGAAATCCTTAATGACCTTAATGACCGTGACCTTAATGACCGGAATCTTTGGGGTTTGAAAATGATAATGACCCTTAATGACTTTGACCCTTCATGACCGGAATTCTCGTTAGAACGAAAAAGACCGCTCTCCCCATATTGAGGTGAGCGGTCGATTTTGTTTTTATCCCATGCAGCTCGTTACTCCGAGCGTAGTAGCGATAGCGGTCAGTATGCTGATGGCTATCTGCAGAATTGTTTTCCAAGTGTTCGCTTTCATTT
>OOBU01000106.1_pt1 | contig 59871 bp, 76 predicted proteins | sample 1671501 | NCBI WGS metagenome assembly OOBU01 (sample SAMN06348163, study PRJEB24527) | human gut metagenome | biome: human gut; feature: ankylosing spondylitis patient; material: feces | host: Homo sapiens | place: China | collected 2015-10
ACATCAGCTTAAATTCAGTCGTATAACGCAAAATGTACCCTCCTTACTGGGTGTCCAGTAAAGAGGGTACATTTCATTCATTTTTTGCGGCCTCTTTTTTTCTTTTCTTGGTAATTTGATTTTTCCTTGGCAAGGTGGACATGGCTGTCTTGATGGCAGGACGTGGGAGGTAACGGCACGTGGGTAGAAGGAAAAGCCCCCAGGCAAGGCTCTCCTACGTGAAACGAATCCTTGTACGATGAGGCATGGATCCACGGTTTCCAAGTCATCTTTCTTAAGCTATGGGTTCACACTCTGTATCCATTCGGCCTGATTCCTGGTCTGAGGAATGACCAGTGTGCCCCTTGCTATTCCTACTGTTTTCGGGTATAATAAATTGTCAAAATTCCATATGCTCATCAAGAGTGGCGGAGGGAATGGCCCTATGAACCCACAGCAACCATGGCCTCATGGCCAACGGTGCTAAATCCTGCAATGTAATGATTGTAAGATGAGAGAAGATAAGGACTCTCATCGTGAGAGCCTTTTTTCTTACCCAAAGGAGGAATCATGAGAAAATTCTTTACGTCAGAATCCGTAACCGAGGGACATCCTGACAAAATTGCCGATCAGATCTCTGACGCTGTCCTGGATGCTATCCTTGCCAAAGATCCCTATGCCCGCGTTGCCTGTGAAACGCTTGTGGCAACCGGTCAGATCCATGTGGTTGGGGAAATTTCCACGGACTGCTATGTTGATATTGCCAAGATTGCCCGCCAGACCGTTATTGATATCGGCTATGACCGTGCCAAATACGGGTTTGATGGATCGACCTGCGGCGTCCTCATCTCCATTGATGAACAGTCCCCGGATATTGCTCAGGGCATCAATGAATCGGATGAAGCCAAGCAGGGTAAAGAGGACAGTGATGACAAGATCGGTGCCGGTGATCAGGGCATGATGTTTGGCTATGCCACGGATGAAACGCCGGAATATATGCCGCTTCCCATTTCGCTGGCCCACCGTTTGGCCCGTCGCTTGGCTGAGGTTCGCAAGAATGGAACCCTGCCTTACCTGCGTCCTGATGGAAAGACACAGGTGACCGTAGAGTATGACGGCGATTGCCCTATCCGCGTCGATACGATTGTTGTGTCGGCCCAGCACAGCGAAGAGGTCAGTCAGGAAACCCTGCGTCGGGATATCATGGAACAGGTCATCCGTCCCATTGTTCCCGAGGGGTTCCTCGATGAAAAAACCAAATACCATATCAATCCGACAGGCCGTTTTGTAATCGGCGGCCCCCAAGGTGACTCCGGACTGACAGGCCGGAAGATCATTGTTGATACCTATGGCGGCATGGCCCGTCACGGCGGTGGTGCGTTCTCCGGTAAAGATCCAACGAAGGTGGATCGTTCCGCTGCTTATGCAGCCCGTTATGTAGCAAAGAATGTTGTTGCAGCTGGACTTGCCAAACGCTGCGAAATCCAGCTTGCCTATGCCATTGGTGTGGCTCGGCCCGTTTCCATCAGCGTCAATACGTATGGAACAGGGGTCATCGATGATGCCCAAATTGCAGATCTCATCGAAGAGACCTTCTCCCTGACGCCGGCAGGAATCATTCGCAGCCTTGACCTGCGCCGCCCGATTTACAAACAGACCGCGACTTACGGACATTTTGGCCGGACAGACGTAGACTTGCCTTGGGAGCGGCTTGATAAAGTGGATGAACTGAAAAAGGCGTTGAATTGATATGGATTATGCAAAGGTTGCTGTCAACCTGCCCCTTAAGAACCTCTTCCGGCAATTTACCTACAAGGTTCCTCCCAGCCTGGACTTTATTGGTGAAGGCTGGCGGGTCGTGGTGCCTTTCGGACGGCAGCTCCTGGAAGGCTTCATCGTAGAGGCAGATGAAGCTCCTGATGCCAGCCTTGCAATCAAATCCATTGTCGACGTCGTCGGGACGGAACCTTGGTTTGATGAGGAGATGCTGGGAACTGCCCACTGGATTGCCCAGTACTACCTCTGTCCTTTGGCAGAGGCCCTGCGGCTTTTTATTCCTGGCAAAAAAAGCATTGCTGCCGTAGGACGCTACTATGCTGAGCCCGGTGCAGAAGGGCTCCTTTCCGAAAGGGAAAGGAGCCTTTACACCTATTTAGCCCAAGAAGGGGCCATGACACGCCGAGAGATTGCCCGTCTTGAGGGGGGGGAAGGGGCCCTTAAAGGCCTGATCACCAAGAAAGCGGTTTCCTTGACCTATGAAGTTACCTATAAACTTAAGGAAAAATTCGAACGGACCGTTGCTCTTTCGACAGATGGTCTCGCCCAGAAAGAAGCGGGGATTCTGCGCGGGAAAGGACAGCTCCTTGTTCTTTCCCTTCTGCAAGGAACGAATCCGCTTCCTGTGCGTGTCCTTGAGGACCGCGGCGTATCAGCTGGCGTCATCCGGAACCTTGTGTCAAAAGGCATCCTTACCGAAGGAAAGCAGCGGGTCCTGCGTGACAGCTACCATGCGGACGCTGCTCCCAGGGATGAAATGATCCTTACCGATGAGCAGCAAGCGGCCATCAATGCCGTCGAAATCTGCCGCAAGAGGGGAACGTTCCATACGTTTCTTTTGCGTGGGGTGACCGGAAGCGGTAAGACCGAGGTCTATCTGCGCCTGACCGATAAGGCTCTGCGGGATGGAAAACAAGTCATGGTCCTGGTACCTGAAATTGCCCTTACGGATCAGATTGTGAAACGCTTCAAGTCCTGGTTTGGCAATGCTGTCGCCGTGGCCCATTCCAAATTATCGGCCTCGGAACGGGCTGATGTCTGGGACCGGATGAGAAACGGAAAGGCCCGCGTCCTGATTGGGGTTCGGAGTGCCGTTTTTTGTCCTTTCAAGGATTTGGGACTTGTCGTCATCGATGAAGAACACGAAAGTACCTACAAGCAGGAAGAACGGCCGGGCTACAACGCCCGCCTTGTTGCCCAAGTAAGGGCCAACGCTCACGGTGCGCCTGTCGTCTTGGGTAGCGCAACGCCGGATCTGGAAACGTACTACTGGGCCCAAAAAGGACGCTATACGGAACTTATCATGAATGAGCGTGCCCATAAGGGGGCTCATCTGCCGGCCGTTTCCATTGTCGATATGCGGGAAGAGCTGCAAAAAGGCAATAAAAGCGTCTTTTCCGATACGCTCCGTGATGCCATTGAAGAGACGGTCAAGTCCGGTGAGCAGGCTATTATCCTGCTTAACCGCCGCGGTTTTTCGACTTTTGTCATGTGTCGTGACTGCGGTGAATCAATCCAGTGTCCCAATTGTGCCGTCGCCCTTGTGTATCATGCCAAACAGGCACAGCTTGTCTGTCATTACTGCGGTCACACAGAACCGGTACCTAAGGTCTGTCCCAAATGCGGGAGCAAACGGATCCGTTTTTTTGGAACGGGAACGGAAAAGGCAGAAGAGAGTCTCAGGACCCTCTGCGAAGGCATCCGTCCCTTGCGGATGGATCAGGATACGACGGCAAGGAAATTTTCCCATGAAAAGATCATGCGCGCTTTTCGCAGCGGCGAGTACAACGTCCTTTTGGGAACACAGATGGTTGCCAAGGGACATGATGTGCCCAATGTGACTCTTGTCGGAATCCTTTCTGCTGATTCCACCCTCAACTTGCCTGACTTTCGCAGCGGTGAGCGCTGTTTTGCCCTTTTGACACAGGCGGCTGGCCGAGCCGGGCGGGGGGATAAGCCGGGACGTGTTATTTTTCAGGCCTACGATGCGGAAAATCCTATCCTGCGCATGGCGGCCGAACAAGATTACGTATCCTTTGCCAGGGATGAGCTGAAGCAGCGTCAGGATCTTCAATATCCGCCGTTTGTGACCATGCTGAAGATGACGGTTCATCATGAAAGTGAGACAAAAGCCTTGGAACTTGCCCAGCGCTTTGTTAATGCCTTGGAAGCCTTTCAGTTGGAGTCTAAGGTGCCATACCAGATCCTTGGGCCCTTTCCGGCCCTTGTGCCCGTTGTTAACAGGGTCTGGCGCGTCAATGTCCTCATCAAGAGCCAGCATATGAAGCCAATCAAGGACTGGATCCGGGCTTCTGGATTTCTGGAAAATGGAAACCTATATTTTGATGTCGATCCCATCAGCGTTATCTAGAGGCCATTGCAGGGCCATCTGCAATGGCCCTTTTTGGCTTTGCGGCATTGCCGTCTAAAAACGTGCATTCCCCTGGTCATATGTGATAAAATAAAGGGTAAAATAACTGCGTCAAGGCCCACTTTTCCTGAGTGGGAAGAAAAAGACCGCATGAATGATAAAAAGGAGAGAACCATGTCCCTATTACCGATTGTAAAAGTTGGGGCTCCAATCCTTCGCGAGAAGGCAGAAGCCGTTACCCGTTTTGATAAGAAATTGGAAAAGACCCTGAAAGCCATGGCTGAATCCATGTATGCCAACAACGGCTGTGGCCTGGCTGCTCCCCAAATTGGCCTTTCCAAGCGTATGATTGTCATTGATGCCGACGATGGGGCAGGCATCCGGGAGTTTGTAAATCCTGTCCTTTCTGAATTCAAAGGCGAGGAAATCGATACGGAAGGATGCCTCAGCGTGGATGATTATGAAGGGGAAGTTAAACGCGCGGCTGAAGTGACGGTCCGGTTCCAGGACCGCAAAGGCGGTCATTGGCGCCTTACAGCAAGCGGGCTCCTAGCTCGTGCCCTGCAGCATGAATGTGATCATTTGGATGGGATCCTCTTCATTGATCGGGCCTTGAGCCTGAGCCCCAAAAGGAAGGCGGAATAAATCGTGAAGCTTGTATTTATGGGAACCCCGGAATTTGCTGCCTCCAGTCTCCGGGCCTTAGTGAAACAGCAAAAACATGAGATTCTTGCTGTTGTGACCCAGCCGGACCGTCCCAAGGGACGGGGCCATAAGCTGATGATGAGTGCGGTCAAGGAATATGCCCTTGCCGTGAATCTGCCGGTCCTTCAACCGGAACGGGTGAAAGATCCGGCCTTTATGGAAGAAATGAAGCGCCTTTCCCCTGATTTGATCGTCGTAGCGGCTTTTGGACAGTTCCTGCCCAAGGCTCTATTGGACCTGCCGCCTTTTGGCTGCATCAATGTCCATGCTTCCCTGCTGCCGGCCTACCGCGGCGCCGCACCTATTCATTATGCAATCTTAAAGGGCGAGAAAAAAGCTGGCGTGACCATTATGCAGATGGATACCGGAATGGATACAGGCGCCATGCTGGAAAAAGTTTCCGTGCCCATTGGGCCGGAAATGACGCAGGGTGAACTTCATGATGAATTAAAGGAAAAGGGCGCTGCCCTGCTTCTTCAGACCATTGATGACCTATCAGCAGGGACCGTGACCGCAGAACCCCAAGAAGAGACCAAAGCAACGTACGCATCGCTGATCACGCGGGATATGGAACATCTTGACTGGACGCTTTCTGCAGATACCCTTCACAATCAGATTCGTGCCTTTAACCCCTGGCCGGGCACGTATACGATTCTGCCGGACGGCAAACGACTGAAGGTTTGGAAGAGCCATGTTCTTCCCGGATCGGCTGAGCAAGCTCAACCAGGACAGATCCTCGAGGCAGACAGCAAGGGCTTTCACATTGCCTGCGGCACGGGCGTCCTTGCTGTCCTTGAATGTCAGCCTGAAGGCAAACGGGCAATGGCGGCCCAGTCATTTGTAAATGGTCAGCAGATTGCAGTTGGAGAGATCCTTTCGTAAGGAATGATAATCGTGAGTAGACCTAAGAAACGGCTTTTTATTGTGCTTATTTCCCTTGCCGCCCTTCTTATGGGCGGAGCAGCGTATGGCCTGTGGCACATCATGGTTCCCGGTCTTGCCGCATTACATCCCGCCTTGCCCCTTGTTGTGGGTCTTGCAGTTCTTTTTCTTGCCCTCAGCCTTTTTGTGGGGATTGGTGGGATTGTCCTGGCCATTCTGGGATTCCCTACGATCCGGTTTTTTTATTTCTGGGCGTGGAATGTCATCAACCTGATTTACCCCATTGCCATCTTCCTTGGGGAGATGATGCACATTTCAAAGATGCGGATAGAGCAGTCTTTTATCGAAGTGAGCAACCATTTGGTCCGGCGCCAGCACATCAAAGTGCCTGCGGACCGTCTCATGATTCTCACGCCTCACTGCCTGCAGCTGGATACCTGTCCCTACAAGGTTACACGGGACATCCATAACTGTCATCAATGCGGTCGCTGCGGCGTTGGGGACCTGCTTCATCTATCCCAGAAATATGGCGTTCATGTCTATATCGTAACCGGCGGAACCCTTGCCCGGCAGGCCGTAAAGAAGGTGCGTCCGAAGGCTATCCTAGCCGTGGCCTGTGAGCGCGACCTTACAAGCGGTATTCAAGATGTCTTTCCCATGCCCGTCATTGGCGTCTTGAACCGGCGTCCCAATGGGCCCTGTTTCAACACCAGTGTAGATATTGATGCCATCGAAGAAGAAATCAAGACCTTTATCAGTGGAAAGGATAATGACCATGCATGATGCCCAAAATCCAAGGGAACTGGCCCTGCTTGTCCTCGATGAGATCTATGAACGCGGTGCCTATGCAAATCTTGCCCTGAATAAGGCCCTGAGGGGAAATGGGTTGTCTTCGCTCGACCGTAAACTGTGTACGGAACTTGTCTACGGAACCGTGAAGACAACGGGGACCCTTGATTGGTACCTGTGCAGGGTCATCAACCGTCCCTTTCGGAAGATGGCACCTCGTCTGCGCACCATCCTCCGTATGGGGGCTTATCAGATCCTTTATCTCGAACGTATCCCAGATTCGGCCGCTGTCAATGAGTGTGCCAACCTGGCCCGTTATTATGTGAATGAAAACAGTGTCAAGCTCGTGAATGGGGTCCTGCGCCAACTGTCACGGACCAAGGCTACATGGCAGTTCCCGCAGAAAGAAGAGGACGCGACACTGCGTCTGGCCCTTACTTATTATCATCCTGAGTGGCTCGTGCGACGCTGGAAGTTCCGCTTTGGACTTCCCGAAGCGGAGGCTATGTGTGCTTATGATAATGCAGTTCCGTCCCTTTGCCTGCGCGTCAATACCCTTTTCATATCCAGAAAGACCCTCTTGGAGCGGCTCCAGGCTGATGGCTGTGAGGTGGAACCTTCCAAATGGTCACCTGACGGGATTGTTTGCCGGCATTTACCCAGCCTTGAAACCCTCATGAAGGAATGGGGACGCTTCCTTTACATCCAAGATGAAAGTTCCATGCTGGATGCAGATGTGCTTGCCCCTAAACCGGGGGACTTGGTCCTTGATTTTTGTGCTGCCCCAGGCGGCAAGACAACCCATCTGGCGCAAAAGATGGAAAACAAGGGGAAAATCATTGCCATGGATATCCATGACCATCGTCTTACCCTTATTGAAGAAAATGCGACTCGTCTTGGGATCACGAATATCCGTGCCCTGCTTCATGATGGAACAAAGCCCCTTCCTGGTTTTGAAAATCGGGCTGACGCGGTTCTTGTCGATGCGCCTTGTTCGGGACTCGGTGTCCTTAACCGTCGGGCAGAAGCGCGCTGGACCAAAAAGGAACGGACCCTCAGTCAGTTCCCACCCCTCCAGAAAAAGATCCTTGCCCAGGCCGCGGCTTGTGTGAAGCCCGGCGGCAGGCTCCTATACAGTACCTGTACCTTGGAACGGGATGAGAACAGCCGTGTCCGCACGGCCTTTCTGGAAAGCCATCCTGAATTTCGCAGCAAGGCCTTCCTCCATCCTGTGACGGGAGAGCGGGTGGAAGAACTCCAGATCCTTCCCTGGCGGGATGGTATTGATGGGTTCTATCTGGCCCTGTTTGAGAAGGTGGAATGAAATGACAAAAAAAGAAATCTTGGGCCTTACCCTTGAGCAGATGCAGGATGAATTCCTTGCTTTAGGACTCAAGAAGTTTCGGGCGGAGCAAGTTTTCCGTTGGATCTATGAAAAAGGGGCGACGACCTTTGAAGAAATGACAAACCTTTCCAAGGAGAATCGGTCCCTTCTTGAAGGAACCTATAGCATCCTTTCCGGCGCGGTGAAAGTTCTTCGCACGTATGATTCTGCGGACAGGCTCACTCACAAGGTCCTTCTTGGTCTTTCTGACGGGGCGTCGGTCGAGACGGTCCTTATGCATCATGACTATGGTTACAGCGCGTGTCTTTCCAGTCAAGTGGGCTGCGCCATGAACTGTACCTTCTGCGCCAGCGGTCTTCATGGTTTCATGCGTAATCTTACGGCTGGAGAAATCCTCGCCCAGCTTTACTATTTCGATCATGTTCTCCTCCCCAAGGGAGAACGTGTCAGCCGTATCGTCATCATGGGGAGCGGAGAGCCCATGCTGAACCTTGACAATGTGTTGGCTGCTCTTGACTTGATGCATCATGACAAGGGACAATGCATCAGCTACCGCAATATGACGATTTCGACCTGCGGTATTGTTCCCGGCATTGAAGAAATGACGCGGCAGGGACGGACCATCAATCTTGCGGTTTCCCTCCATGCGGCAACTGGCGCTTTGAGGGACCGCCTTATGCCTATCAACGGGAAGTATCCTTTTCCTGAGGTGATTGACGCAGCCAGCCGTTATGAAAAGATGAATGGCCGGCAGGTCATGTATGAATATATCCTCCTTGCGGGTATCAATGATCGTGAGGAAGACGCCCGGGCTCTTGCTGAGGCCCTTTCGGGCAAGGAATGCGTTGTCAATCTCATTCCGGCCAATCCCGTCCCGGAAAAAGGCTTTAGACGCCCAGAAGACCGGGATGTGGACCGCTTTTTCCAGTACCTCAAGAAGCGTCATATCAATGTGACGGTCCGGAAGGAAATGGGCAAGGATATCAATGCCGCCTGTGGACAGCTCCGGGCCAGCCAGTTGAAGGAGGAACAAGCATGATTGCAGTCAGCCGGACCAATCGCGGTCTTGTGCGTCATAACAATGAGGACAGTGTCCTTGTCCGGGAACCAGACCTTTTTGCCATTGCCGATGGCATGGGTGGGGCCGATGCCGGGGAAGTAGCAAGTTATGAGGCCGTCCATCTTTTGGAAAGCCTCGATCTTTCCCAGGTGGACCGTACAAACATTCTTTCCTCCCTGGAAACGGCAATCATTCGGATCAATAAAAAGATTTTCGACCTTGCCAGTGAAAAAAAAGCACTTTCCGGTATGGGGACTACCTTGACGGCCCTTTACCTGCCGAACCGGGAAACGGCCTATGTGGCCCATGTAGGAGACAGCCGAATCTATCTTTATGGAGAGGGACTGCTCCGGCAGGTCACGAGCGACCACAGCTATGTGGCAGAACTCCTGCGCCATAAGAAAATTACGGCTGAGGAGGCACGGACCTCTTCCCAGAAGCACGTCATTACCCGTGCTGTGGGGGTGGAGCCAACTGTGGCTGTCGATACCTTTGAAATCCTCTTGGGCAGTGCCCAGAAGCTGCTCCTGTGTTCCGATGGACTCACCAATATGATTTCCGAAGCCGAGATTGAACGGATCATGGGAGACCGGAATCTTGACCGGCTGGCTGATGGCCTTATGAATGGGGCCATGACGGCCGGCGGTGACGATAATATTTCCTTTATCATCATTGATCTGGAGGCTGCGGAATGGAAGAAAGAATAACCCTCAATCATCGTTATGAAATCATTGATAAAGTGGGCGGCGGCGGTATGGCCGAAGTGTTCCATGGATATGATACGGTTCTTCATCGTGACGTGGGCATCAAGATCCTGCGGGATCAGTTCATTCAGGACAAGGACTTTGTCGCTCGTTTCCGGCAGGAAGCCTGCAATGCAGCCGGTCTTTCTCACCCCAATATTGTCAATATCTATGATTTTGGCAGTGAACACGACATCAACTACATCGTTATGGAATATGTCGTAGGCAGGACCCTCAAGGAAGTCATTACCGATAGCGGTGCCCTTGATTACCAAACGGCTGTCAAATATGCCATTGGCATTGCATCAGCCCTGAAGCAGGCCCATGACCATGCCATCGTTCATTGTGACGTCAAGAGCCAGAATATCCTCATTGATACGAAAGGGGTCGCCAAGATTACTGACTTTGGGATTGCCCGTGCCTTTGGGCAGCCCTCAGAGTCCGAAGAACGGGGCGTCATTGGTTCCGTCTATTATCTATCGCCGGAACAGGCCGCAGGAAAACCGGTAACGGCTCAGTCAGATCTTTATTCCCTTGGCGTCGTCCTTTTTGAGATGCTTACCGGGCAGCTTCCCTATGACGGGGATACGCCGGCTGAAGTGGCGCGGCAGCACCTGACTTCACCGACGCCCTCGGCCCGTCGCTATGACCCGGAAATTCCCTATGACCTAGACGCTATTGTAACCAAGGCCCTTGCCAAAAATCCCCTGCTTCGCTATAAGACGGATGATGATTTCCTAAGTGACCTTCGCCGCGTGGAGACGCGTCTGCGTAAGGCGGAAACGGCTGCGGAAGAATCGCTTTCCCCTCACCATAAAGGGGTGAGTGACGAAACCATCATTATTCGCAGCGAGGAAATGGGGGACGGCCTTTTGCATAAAACGCCGCTGCGGGATGAAAATCCAGACAACGGAGCTGCCGCGGGTGAAAAGGAGCCGCCCAAGAAGAATAAAACCAAGAAGATGCTGGGCCTTTTCATTGGCGCCATCTTTCTGCTGTCGGCCCTTATTTATGGCCTTGTCGGATATTCCAGCGGGGATATTGCCGTGCCGGACGTCAAGGGAAAGACCCTTGTGGAAGCGGAAGCCATCCTTAAGGACAATAACCTTGATTTTACCTTGAAGGAAGAATTTGATGCCAAGGTGCCAACCGGAACAGTCATCAAACAGAGCCCTGGTGCTGGAAGCCATGTCAAAGCTGGCCGGAAGATCCAGCTGACGGTCAGCAAGGGAGCTGAACCTGGTGTGGTTCCCGACCTAAAAGGCAAGAACCTGGCCGAGGCAACCGAAATGCTCCATGCAGCAAAGCTTGCTGTTGGGAAAGTGACCGTTCAATACAAGGAGGGGGCTGCTCAAGGAGCCGTACTCAGTCAGGATATCGAAGCCGGGAAGAAAGTGGCTGCTGGAACCAAAGTGGACTTGGTGGTCAATATCTCCAAGGGACAGAGCGTCGTACCGGACCTTAAGGGCCTTACCCTTTCGGATGCCCGGGAACGGCTGTCTTCCATGGGCCTTATGGTAGGCAGTGTCACGACCAAGGAAGACAGCGCCCCTAAGGGTACCGTCATAGGAGCTGAACCGGAATTTGGCAAAGTTCTTTCCGAAGGCAGTGTGGTTACTCTCATTGTTTCCGGCGGTAAAAAAGAAGAAAAGAAACAGAAGGAAACTAGTGGGACTCCTTCCCAAGCCGCAAAGACCTATACCGTTTCCTTTACGGTTCCTGGCAGCGGCAGTGCCAAACAGGTGAAAATCGTGGCCAGTGATGCCACAAGTTCCCGCGTCCTTTATTCGGGGTCCGCTGCGCCAGGAACCCGCCTTAGGGAAACCGTAACGTTGGGACAGGATGCCAGTGTCCAGTTCTATGTCAATGGCGCGCTAGTGGAGGATCGTTCCCTTTGAGTGAGATTACAGGCAGAATCATCAAGACCTATAACGGATACTATTACGTCCTGGGGCGTGACGGTGTTACTTATACCGCAAAGGTTCGGGGGCGGCTCAAAAAAGCTCGCTTCCTTCTTGCCGCCGGAGACTGGGTGACCTTGGAGACAAGGGGCGAAGAAGGCATGATTGAAACTATCCTGCCGCGCAGGAACCTCCTTCAGCGCCCCTTGGTTGCAAACCTGGATTGGCTTTTTGCCGTCTTTGCTGCTAAAGATCCTGCCCCAAGTTTCCTTCTCATTGATAAGCTCCTGGCCCTGGCTGAAGCCTATGACATCCCTGCCGCCCTTGTTATCAATAAGTGTGATCTGGCAGCGGAAGGCTTTCTTGAACAGATACGAGCCATCTATGAACCGTTAGGCTATCCTGTCTATTTTGTCGAAGCTCGAAAGGGAAAGGGTCTTGACCCCATTCGAGCAAAGATGACCGGTCTCACATCGGCTTTCGGCGGCCCTTCCGGGGCAGGAAAGTCGACCCTCCTCAACCATTTGGACCCGTCTTTGACGCTTGAAACAGGCGCCGTCAGTGAAAAGATTGGCCGAGGCCGTCACACAACGCGTTTTGCGCAGCTTCTTCCTTTTGCAGGGGGCTTCATTGTCGATACGCCGGGTTTTGGCAATATTGACCTGCGAGAATTAGAATTGCCTTCTGTCGAAGCGGGTTTTCGCGAATTGGCCCCTTATGCAGGACAGTGCCGCTTTACGGGCTGCACTCACACCCATGAACCGGATTGTGCCGTCAAAGCCGCACTTCAAGAAGGAAAGATTGCCCAAAGTCGGTATGATTCCAGTATCATGATCCGTCAGGAATTGGCGGAACAAAAGAAAAGAGGTAAAAAACGATGACGCTTGTAGCACCTTCCATCCTATCGTCTGATTTTTCCTGTCTTGCCGACGAAACGGCCCGCATCAAGGCGGCCGGTGCCGACTGGGTCCATATTGACGTCATGGACGGACGCTTTGTACCCAACCTGACCTTTGGAGCGCCTGTAGTAAAATGTCTGCGTAAGAAGACCGATATGTTCTTTGACTGTCATCTCATGGTGGAACAGCCGGAAAATTATGTGGATGCTTTTGCAGCTGCTGGCGCTGACATGATTGTCATCCACACCGAAGCAACGAAACACCTTCATCGTGTCCTGGAAGCCATTCATGGCAAGGGCATCAAGGCTGGTGTCGCCCTGAACCCTGCTTCTCCTCTTTGCCTTGTGGAAGAAGTCCTCCCTTATGCGGATATGGTTCTTATTATGTCCGTGAATCCTGGTTTTGGAGGACAGAAGTTCATTGAAACGAGCATTGATAAGATTCACCGCTTGAAAGAACGCATCAAACAAGGCGGTTATAAGACCCTGATTGAAGTGGATGGGGGAATCAATAAGGAAACCGGCAAGGCTGTGCGGGAGGCTGGCGCGGATGTCCTTGTTGCTGGGTCCTATATTTTTGGCTCCCCTGACATGAAAAAGGCAATTAGTTATCTGCGCTAATCATGAATAGACACGAATTTTGGTCCTGCCATAAAAGGAAGGTCAAGTATACGCTCGGGATTGTCTTTGCTGTTATCGTGGGCCTTTTTGCCGTGGCTTACGCCTTGAGTCTCCAGGCGGCTGCCATCTTTAATATGATTGCCGCCCGTCAGCACTTCTTGGAAGGCACCATTACCGTAGGGCGCCTTACGGCAACCCCTTTGGGTCATGTTCACTTTGAGGATCTTGTCTGGACCTTGGATGAAAGCGGTACGAAAGTAACGGTTCCTGATGGTCATTTCCATGTAAAACCCTTGGATCTGATCATGCGCCGTCCTTCGACATCGACCATCACAAATGTAGAACTGAACGGAGCCAGCATCGAGCTCTCCTTTGACAATAAGATGCATATACGCGGCTTCCATATGGTGGAACCGAAGAAAGAAAAAAAGGGAAAGGGAAAAAAGAAACCGAATTTTGATGTCAAAGTAAAGAATCTTGATGTGGACCTCATCCTTAATCATTGTAGGGTTACCGCATATTATAAGGAACGTGTCCATACCTTCAAGGATGTCAATGCAGCCATCCATTATGACAGCAAGGACCGCATCGATATTGACTTTTCCACGGGGGAACTGGGCGGAACCCTGGAAGGGGGCGGTGTCGATATTCAAGGATCGGTGGATTTGAAACCTGCCGTATCGACTTATGACCTCAATCTTGGCATCCGTGAACTCAATCCGTCGAGTCTGGGGACTGGACTCAACATCCATGAAACTGTGACGGCCAGTGCAGCCGTCACAGGGAAATTGCCTGAACCCATCATTATCGGTCAGCTGTATATGAAGAATCTGAACTTGCCCGGTCTTAAATTTACCAATGTAAGAGGCGATTTCAAGTACAAGGACGGTTATATTGGAGCCCAAAACGTGACGGCTGACGTTTTTGGGGGCACCTGTGATGCCTCGGGCGGTTTTAATATCGATACCAAGGCCTATGATGTCTATGTCAAAGGTCACGACCTTCATAGTGAAGATGCCGCTGGGGTTCCCTTCTTCAGGACCCTGGTCCAGCTGGATCTGACCATGAGCTGCAACGGGGACAATCGGTCCACGGTGACCTATGGGACCTTCACTTCAGGCAAGGGAATCTATGCCCTTGTAAAGTTTGATTCAATCAGTGGCGCTTTTTCCAATCAATATAAGCGGCTGAAGTTTGATGATGTGACCATTAAATCCGTATCCGGCGATATTGTGGCGCCTCAGTTTGAGCTTCTGGATGGAAAGCTTCACATGGGCGATCTCTATTATGTATCAGAAAATGGAACACGCACCAAGATCAGCTTGTTTTCCTGATGGGAGCGGGGGACCGGAGGCACATTGCCTCTCCGGCCCCCCCTTTTCTTGCGTCGGGACTTGTGTTATAATAAGGACGCAATTTCATAGGAATTGTCTTTGGGGCAGGGTGAGATTCCCAACCGGCGGTACAGTCCGCGAGCCTTCGGGCATGAATTGGTGAGATTCCAATACCGACAGTAGAGTCTGGATGAGAAAAGACAGTGTAGCCACAGAACCGTAAAGGCCGTGCTATCTCCCCGAGGAGAAGGCATGGCCTTTTTTAAGGAAGGTGAACAAATTTGACTGATGAGGAATATATGCAGATGGCCCTGGATCTTGCTGAAAAGGCCCGCGGGGCGACAAGTCCCAATCCGCTCGTCGGATGTGTCATCGTAAGTCCTGATGGACACGTGGTGGGAAAAGGGTATCATCACAAGGCCGGTGAGCCCCATGCCGAAATCAATGCCATGGACGACGCAGGCGAGAAGACTGCAGGCGCTACGGCTTATGTGACTTTGGAGCCCTGTTCCCACTATGGCAGGACGGGTCCCTGTTGTGAGGCCTTGATCAAGGCCGGTATCAAAAAAGTTGTTGCCGCGGCCACAGACCCCAATCCCCGTGTATCGGGGCGCGGCTTTCGCCGCCTTGAAGAAGCAGGTGTTGAGGTCGTAAGCGGTGTCCTTGCAGACAAAGCCTACAGGCAAAACGAGATCTTCATGCATTATATGAAGACGGGCCGTCCGTTTGTGGCTCTAAAGTACGCCATGACCCTTGATGGCAAGATTGCTACGGTTTCTGGCGATTCCAAGTGGATTACCGGGGTCAAGGCAAGAACGTATGCGCATCGCCTGCGCAGCTGGTATGACGCCATCCTGGTGGGCCGAGAAACCGTGGCCCAGGATGATCCATCCCTTACCGTACGTCTCGTGGAAGGAAAAAATCCCCTGCGTATCATCCTTGACAGCAAGGCGTCCCTTCCCTTGGAACGTAAGGTCTTTACGGATGGGGCGGCAGACACGCTTCTTGTCGTCACGCCGCAGGCCCTTCAGGAAAAGGTCAGGGCCTTTGCTGACCTGCCGGGTGTTTCGGTCCTCACGGCTGCGGAAAGGGACGGGCATGTGGATCTTTCTGACCTCCTGCAGCAACTTGCCAAAAAAGATGTGACCAGCGTCCTTGTCGAAGGAGGCAGCGATATCCATGGAGCTTTCTTTGATGCAGGCTTGGTTGAACGGGTCTATGCTTTCATTGCACCGAGCCTCATTGGCGGGAATAAAAGCCGTCCTGCCATTGGCGGTCAAGGCGCGAGCACGATGGAGCAGAAAGTGACGCTTCAGGAAGTGACCACTTTGCCCCTTGAACCTGATCTTTTGGTTACGGGCCTTACCCGTAAGGGGGTGTGACAGATGTTTACCGGTCTGATTGCTGAAATGGGTCGTGTGGATGCCCTTCGTCGGGAAGGCAGTTCTTATCGTCTGACCATTGAAGCAAAAAAGATTCCGCTGACCCTTTTTGTTGGTGAAAGTGTATGCTGCAATGGGGCTTGCCTGACAGTGACCCATTTTGATGCCCACTGCTTTACTGTAGATGTCATGCCTGAAACGGTCCGCCATACGACCATTGGTTTGTTAAAGAAAGGCGATCCCATCAATCTTGAACAGACCCTGAAACTGGGAGCCGGCCTTGATGGACACCTGGTTCTCGGCCACGTGGACGGAGTCGGTACAATTTCTCGTATTGTACCTGAAGGGATTGCTAAGGTGACAACCATAACGGCACCTAAGGAGCTCCTGCATTATATGGTGAAAAAAGGCTCCATTGCCATTGACGGCATCAGTCTTACGCTAACGGATGTGACGGAAACTGCCTTTTCCGTGTCCCTGATCCCTTTGACTGTTAAGGATACGACCTTGGGGAAAAAGAAGGTTGGTGACGCGGTGAACCTGGAAACGGACATCCTCGGAAAATATGTGGAAAAACTCATTAATCATAAATTAGATGGGGGCCTTACAAAGGCATCCCTTCTTGAAAATGGATTCCTCTAAGGAGATGAAGGATATGGAAAAAGAATATCAATTTGGGACCATCGAACAAGCCATTGCCGACATCAAAGCCGGTAAAATGGTTCTTGTGACCGATGATCCAGACCGTGAAAATGAAGGTGATCTGATCATGGCTGCTGACTTTGTGACGCCGGAAGCCATCAACTTCATGGCGACCCACGCCAAGGGCCTCATCTGTGCCCCCTGTGACGGGAAGATTTTGGATCGCCTCCAACTGGAACCTATGGTGGCCAACAACACGGATAATCATGAAACGGCCTTTACGGTTTCCATTGATCATGTCGATACCACGACAGGAATTTCGGCTGCAGAACGGGCCTATACCATCAAGAAATTAACCGATCCTAAGGCCCTGCCGGCTGACTTCCGACGCCCTGGCCATGTCTTCCCCCTGCGCAGTGTCATTGGCGGCGTCATGCGCCGTACGGGGCACACAGAAACCACGACGGACCTGTGCCGCCTTGCCGGTCTTACCCCAGCCGGAATCTGCTGCGAAATCATGAGCGAAGATGGAACCATGGCCCGTACGCCAGAACTGGCCCGTTTTGCTGAAAGATTTGGCCTTACGTTCATCACGGTGGCTGATCTGGTAGCCTATCGCAAAAAGAATGAAAAGATGGTCCACCGGATTGCAGATGTCGCCCTGCCTAGTAAGTACGGAAGTTTCCGGGCCATTGGCTACGAAAACGATTTGGATGATCTGTGTCATGTTGCTGTTATCAAGGGCGATGTGGCCGGCAAAAAGAACGTTCTTGTCCGTGTCCACTCCGAATGCCTTACGGGGGATGCCTTGGGCTCCATGCGCTGTGATTGCGGCGACCAGCTGGGTACGGCTCTGCGCATGATTGAAAAAGAAGGCTGCGGTGTCGTTCTTTATATGCGTCAGGAAGGCCGAGGCATCGGGCTTGCCAATAAACTCCGGGCCTATGCCTTGCAGGATCAGGGACTTGATACGGTTGATGCCAATGTAAAACTGGGCTTTAAACCGGATCAGCGTGACTATGGTATCGGTGCACAGATCCTTTCCGACCTGGGACTGACGAGCATCCGTCTTATGACGAATAACCCCGCCAAACGGGCCGGCCTTTCCGGGTACGGCATTACCATTACGGAAACGGTGCCAATCATTATGGAAGATAATTGTTACAATCATAAATATATGGTCACTAAGCAGGTTCGTATGGGCCATGTGCTTCATGAAAAAGATGTGGAGGTAGAAAAGAAATGAACATTGTAGAAGGAAAACTGCTGGCTCAAGGCCTCAAATTCGGGATTGTCGTCGCTCGTTTCAACGAATTCATTACGAGTAAGCTCCTTTCCGGTGCAGAAGATACCCTTGTCCGTCATGGGGCCCGTGAGGAAGATATCACGGTTGCCTGGGTGCCCGGTGCTTTTGAGATTCCCCTGGTCGCAAAGAAAATGGCCCAAAGCGGTAAATATGATGGAATCATCTGCCTTGGTGCTGTTATCCGCGGCGCAACAAGTCACTATGATTATGTCTGCAATGAAGTTTCCAAAGGAATTGCCCTTGTCAATATGGAAACGGGTGTTCCCTGCGGATTTGGCGTCCTGACCACGGAAAATATCGAACAAGCCGTTGAACGGGCTGGCACCAAAGCCGGCAACAAGGGCTCTGATACGGCCGCATCCATGATTGAAATGATCAATCTTATGAGGCAGCTCTAAAATGACCCAGGAAGATGTCCTGATTCGGGCGACTGTCGGGGATGCCCGGGTCTATGCCGTGACGACAACCCACCTGACACAATATATGAATAAAATCCACGGACTGAGTCCTGTCGCCGCAGCCGCTCTGGGCCGCACGGCAGCTGGCGCACTGCTGCTTGCAGCCACGATGAAGGACGGTGAAGGCGTGACCATCCGCTTCAAGGGCAATGGACCCTTGGGTGAGGTCATGGCCGATGCCACAAATTATACGGTTCGCGGCTTTGTGGAACATCCAGAAGTCATGCTGCCCCTTAAAAAGGGCAAACTTGATGTTGGCGGCGGTGTAGGTCATGAAGGCGTCGTTATTGTGACGCGCTGCCCGGAAAAGGGCATGCCCTTCAACGGCTATGCCCTTTTAAAGAGCGGCGAGATTGCCGAAGACCTGACAAAGTATCTCTTTGATTCGGAACAGACCCCTTCTGTCGTGGCTTTGGGTGTCCTTGTCGATAAAGATGGCTCCATTGCCGTTTCAGGAGGTTATTTTGTTCAGCCTCTTCCCGGCGCGAGCGATGAGTTCCTCGAAACGCTTGAAAATAACTGCATTACCTTGCCATACGTGACAGAACTGCTTCGTTCTGGCCACAGTCCGGAAGACATGATCCGGCTTATCGGAAAAGGTATGGCCGTGGAAATCCTTGACTGTCATCCTGTTTCCTTTCACTGCAGCTGCAGTCGGGATAAGGTCGCCCACATGCTGGAAGGACTGCCGGAAGCAGAGTTTTCTTCCATGCTGGATGATCCCCAGACCGAAGTCCGCTGCCATTACTGTGGTAAAAAATATCTCTTTACGCCGGAAGAGCTGAAGGCTCTTCCCCGGAAACACGCAAAACTTGACGACGCAAACTAATGTTTGTATAATAGAATGTGTAATTACTGACAAGGAGATGAAGGAATGAGCATGGAAACGGAAAAGGGCAAAGCCCTTGACGCGGCAGTCAAACAAATTGAAAAGGACTTTGGCAAAGGCTCCATCATGAAATTGGGGGCAGCCAGTGCCAAGATGAATATTGAAACCATTCCCACAGGAGCGTTGTCCCTTGATATTGCCCTTGGTGTAGGCGGGATTCCCCGTGGCCGTATCATTGAAATCTATGGACCAGAGTCTTCTGGTAAGACGACGGTCGCCCTTCATATGATTGCTGAGGCGCAAAAACGGGGAGGCTACGCTGCCTTCATCGATGCTGAACATGCCCTTGATCCGGAATATGCCCGCCATCTCGGTGTTGATATCGATAACCTCTTGATTTCCCAGCCTGATACGGGCGAACAAGCCCTTGAAATTTGCGATGCCCTGGTCCGCAGCGGCGCTATTGACATCATTGTCATCGACTCCGTTGCTGCCCTTGTTCCAAAAGCGGAAATTGAGGGAGATATGGGCGATTCCCACGTTGGCCTTCAAGCTCGTCTCATGAGTCAGGCCCTGCGCAAACTGACGGGAATCATTTCCAAGAGCCGTACGGCGACGGTCTTTATCAACCAGATCCGTGAAAAAGTGGGTGTCATGTTCGGAAATCCGGAAACAACGACGGGTGGCCGTGCCCTGAAGTTCTATTCGACGGTTCGTATGGATGTACGGCGTATTGAGAGCCTCAAGAGTGGCAACGACATCATCGGCAACCGGACCCGTGTCAAAGTTGTCAAGAACAAGGTAGCTCCTCCCTTCAAACAGGCCGAATTCGATATCATGTATGGAGAAGGGATTTCCCACGAAGGATGCCTCGTTGATTTGGGGGTACTTTACAACATCGTTGGTAAGAGCGGCGCGTGGTACTCCTATGGGGACGAACGCATTGGTCAGGGCCGTGAAAACACGAAAGAGTTTCTTAAGAACCACCCAGAAATGGCCTTTGAAATTGAAAATCGTATCCGCGAAGCGGCCGGACTGACAGCCCTTGAAGCAGCCCCGCAAACAGAAGACATCTTAAAACCGGAGGGAGATCCGGACAGTGTGGGCTAAGCCCAAGAAAATGCTCCTCACCTATGCCGACGCCTATAATTTTGCCTTGGACCGGCTTGCCATGCGGGACCATAGTTCCCTTGAACTGCGGGATAAACTTGCGGAAAGAGGCTGTGATAAAGAGCTTCAGGACAGGGTCCTTGCGGCCCTTAGGGAGCGCCATTTTGTTGATGATGTTCGCTGTGCCGGATATGTCGTTGATGCTTGGCGAAGAAAAGGCATCTATGGACGAAATTACCTTCGGCTCATGCTTGAAAAACGGCAGATCCCGGCATCTGTCGTGAAAGATATGCTGGATGGTGTTTCCGAAGAGGAAGAACGGGAGCGGGCGGAGGAGTTTGCGCGGAAAGAAGTTCCTAAGCTTCTAAAAAAATATCAAACGGAACCTCGCAAAGGCAAAGCGGCCCTTTCAAGAAAGCTTGCCAGCCGTGGCTTTACAGGGGTCTGTCTTTATGCGGCACTTGCTGTTTATGATGAGATGGAAGAGGAAATCCCAAATAAAGAAGAGGAAGGATCCTTTTAAATAGGGACCCTTCCTTTTTCTGCTACAAGAAGGAAAAGGGACCGGAGACGCCATTTGATTGACACTCCCTGCAAAATACTATAAAATATTCCTATCCATATTATTGGGTCAAGAGGTAACCTCAGGGTTGCCTTCTTTGTTTGTGTCTTAAAAATGGAAGGAAAATTCTCTAAAAAGGAGGTGTACTATCATAGATCCCATTACTGTATTTATTGTAATTGCTGCCTGTGTCCTCGGTGCTGGTGCCGGTTATTTTGGACGTAAGAACATTGCGGAAACCAAAATCGGCAAAGCAGAAGAACAGGCACGCCAAATCGTTGCAGAAGCAGAAAAAGCCGGTGATGCCAAAAAGAAGGAACTTCTTGTTGAAGCCAAGGAAGAAATCCATCGTATGCGTTCTGATATGGAACGGGAAAACAAGGAGCGCCGGGCAGAACTGGCCAAGAGCGAACGCCGCCTCGTCCAAAAGGAAGAAAATGTCGACCGCAAGATGGATGCCTATGAGAAAAAGGAAGAAAAACTTTTGGAACAAAGCAACCGTCTGCGCGAATCCCAAGAACGTGTCGATGCCCTTTATACCAAACAGGTAGGGGAACTCGAACGAATTTCGGGACTGACCAGTGACGAAGCCAAAAAGGAACTGCTTGACAGTGTCCAAGAAGAAGTCAAGCACGATAAGGCCAAACTCATCAAGGACATGGAACAAGAAGCCCGCGATACAGCTGAGACCAAGGCACGGGAAATTATTTCCCTTGCTATCCAGCGCTGTGCTGCCGATCAGGTTGCTGAAACGACGGTCACTGTTGTTCCTCTCCCCAACGATGAGATGAAAGGCCGGATCATTGGCCGCGAAGGCCGCAATATCCGTACGTTGGAAACCCTCACTGGGATTGATCTCATCATCGACGATACGCCGGAAGCGGTCATCATTTCCGGATTCGATCCTGTTCGTCGGGAAGTGGCCCGTGTGGCCCTCGAAAAACTCATCAATGATGGTCGTATCCATCCGGCCCGCATTGAGGAAATGGTAGAAAAAGCTCAGAAGGAGCTGGATCAGAAAATCAAGGAAGCAGGCGAACAGGCTACCTTTGAGACCGGTGTCCATGGCCTTCATCCTGAACTGATCAAGCTCTTGGGACGCATGAAGTATCGTACGAGCTACGGTCAAAATGCCCTCAAACATTCAACGGAAGTAGCGCATTTGGCTGGCCTCATGGCTGCTGAATTAGGCGTTGACGTCAATTCAGCCAAACGGGCTGGTTTGCTCCATGACATTGGCAAGGCTGTTGACCACGAAGTGGAAGGCTCTCATGTCGATCTTGGTGCAGAAGTGGCCAAACGTTACCATGAATCGGATATTGTCATCAATACCATCATGAGCCATCATGGAGACGTGGAACCGAGTTCTGTCCAAGCCGTCCTTGTCTCGGCTGCGGATGCGATTTCCGCTGCCCGTCCAGGTGCCCGTCGGGAAACGCTGGAAACTTACCTCAAGCGTTTGACGCGGCTTGAAGAAATCGCAGAATCCTTCGATGGCGTAGAAAAATGCTATGCTGTCCAAGCCGGACGTGAAATCCGTATCATGGTCAAACCGGACAAGGTTGATGATGATGCATCCGTTATCCTCGCTCACGATGTGGCAAAACGTATCGAAGAGGATATGGAATACCCTGGCCAGATCAAAGTGGTCATCGTTCGCGAGACCCGGGCCGTCGATTACGCCAAATGATGCAAAAAGGAGCCTACATCCTTTGTGGATGCGGGCTCTTTTGCTTGACGGCAGAAATACGGCAAAAATATTTTTTTAGAAAAGATTGGCCATTGCTTTGGTCGCAATCCGATTAATATCCTCAGTGTAATTTACATATACTCTCGATACGGTTTCGACCGAATCCCCCAAGATATGGGCAACAAGATTTATATCGCCAGTCTTGGAGAGTAGCAAGGTTGCAAAGGTGTGACGCAATGCATGGAGGGATCTTCCAGGGAAGTTTTTTCGTATGATCTCGTTAAGCCTGGAATGGACTGAGGGCATGTTGTCCAGGTTAAAAATAGTGCCGGTGATTGTCATTGGCATTTTATTTTGCCACTCTTTGAGCTCCTTTAGAAGGGAGGGAGAAGCTGGAATCGTGCGGTTACTTTTGCGCGTCTTGCACGTCGTGATTCCATAGGCCTTATCACTCACGAGATTGTATTGTTGCTTTATGGTGATAGTCTGACTAAACCAGTCAACGGCATCCCAAGGAAGCCCCGCGATTTCTCCAAACCTCATCCCCGTGTTTGCGCCAATGATCACGATAAGCTTAAACAGCGGCTTGTCATCCAACATATGGATTAGCTTAACTAGCTCCTCTTTTGAAAAGGCCCTAAGTACTGGAGGCTCTCTATCCCTTGGGATTTTGATTCCTTTAGCAGGATTGACTTTGATGATTTTATACGTCGCCCTGGCATGCTCTAGAACTGGCGTAATAAATCGCAATCGACTTTTCTTGGAGGACAGTTTTCCAGGCGTCTGCATTAAAGCGTTGGTGATATTTGCAATGGTCAGTTCTTTTATTGGCAAATCCGCCACGTCTCCAAGGCTGTTGATTCCGTCCGAGTAATTTCTTAAAGTATTGGCCGAAAGCAGCTCCTTTTTGTCTCTGTAGAAAATCCGATAAAAAACGCGTAAGGAAATATCCTTAAGACTTACGTCGTCCGTTAAACCTGTTTGCTCTTTGACTTGCGCCAGCAGCTCGTCCTGGTAGCGTCGTGCCTCTCTTTGATTTTTGAAGCCTTGCTTGGTTTTTTGGCGCCACTTGGTACCGACTTTGTAGGACAGGATCAAGCAGACGCCGCCATTTTTTTCGCGATACGAAAAAGTATATTCCATAAAAATCAGCTCCTTTGCTGGCTTGAAAGGGGCTGGCTGTGGTAAAATAATACAGTAAGCCCCTTTGGTAGGTGGGTTACGCTTTTCCCTGCTGGTACCGCAAATACCAGCAGGGATTTTTTATTTATCTTCTCTGATTTTGTACTGATGCACATAATCAGCAGGAAGCGGTGGTGCAAGCTTCTTTTCTATGATGGTGGCAATAAGATCTTTTTTCAGACCCTTCGTGGGAAGCCCGGCGTCTGCCAGAATCTTTTGAAGGTCTGCCTTATGCAGCTTACTCAATTCAATCTCATTGGAAACATCTACAAGGCGGGCATATGTTCCCGGATTCACAAAGTCCCTAATGAAATCTTCTTTTGAGTAATTCTTTGGCTTTTCCTTGTATAAGGATTCGTAGGAAAGCCCACCAGCGTAAATCTTTGCTTCATACAAGACAGCCTTGACAAAAAGTTCCTCAGAAAACCGGTACAGAGATTTGATGATGGGCACTGTCCCTTTATCCATGGTATCCTGCATGATTTGGGCACATGCCTTGGCATCAGACAGGGATTCATGGTGATTCAAGTCGAGATTGAGATATTTACAGATGGTGTCCAGCTTGTAGTTTTCCAGATTCCTGTAGGTGTATCTGGCACTCTGCAGAGAGTCGGCAAAGAGAAGCGGTTTATCCAGGGTGATTCCTTCCGTCTTAGCGGTATAGATCAGACAGCCCATATCAAAGTTGGCGTTGTGTGCTACCAGGGGGAACCCTTTGATGAAATCGCGGAAGGTGGATTCATAGAATTCTTTGAAGGTGGGAGAATTCCGAACTTTTGACCAGGTGATTCCATGGACATAGGAATTCGTGAATTTTGCTTCCGGAGGCTTAATCAAAGAAGTGACAGAACCAGTGAACTGCCGGTTTTCAACTTTTACGGCGGAAATGCTACAGATTGAATATGGCTGCGCATTGGCAGTTTCCACATCGAATGCCACAAAGCTGTCCATCGGGACCCTGTATTCATTTGTCACCGGCAGGCTTACCCTTGCAAATCCCCGGGTTTCAGGGAGCCGGAATCTGTCGAGCTCATTCGGCTTCATGGGAGATTCTGCAATCATCCTGTCCTTTGCTTTTTTATTTAAAATGACAACAACGAAAATAACAATGACAATTAATAATGCCATAATATCACCCTATTCCCCATCTTTGATGTAGATTTCTAAGCCTTCTGAAATCTGGAAGTTATTCGAGCTGGCATGACAGGCATTCTCAATGGAATCCACATCTTCTTCTTTAAACAAATCATCCCCTACGATGTGGTTGAGTTCGTGCTTCATGGCCAGTCTTTTCTTCTCATCGGATAAATTGTCATTGATGATGATTGTATAGGAGTCGTCCGGATTCTGCTGGACGACTGCCGGAACGCTGGGTGGCAGATCCTGATAGGTGACGATGATCATTGCGGCGAACCTTCCTTCTTTTTCAGGCCGTTGATGACGGTCATGACGACCTTGATGTCATCAGGAGACAGGTCTTTCGAGGCATCGAACAGGGTGCGCTGACCAGGATTATCTTTCAGTTCTTGTGCTAGTTTGGCGGTTTCTGGATCCAGGTAGTAAACGCTTCGAGAAGCCTTTCCCATTAGATAGTCTGTATCTACGTTAAAAAAGTCTGCAAGCTGCTCTAAAATCTCAAAGCTGGGTTTTCTGCTACCGACTTCATACATAGAGACTGTACTGGTAGATACTCTCAATTTTTCTGCTAACTCACTTTGTGTTAAACCAGCAGACTGTCTCATTTGCTTTAATCTATCTTTGAACTCAGGCATTTCTTCATCCCCTTTCGTTTCCACATCTTAATACTACACTTTTCGTGTAATAAATTCAAGAAGGATTTCACAGTACAGTGTTGACATATATACTTAAAGTGATATAATTACACTAAAAGTGAGAACGGAGGTGAGAAGTATGGTGTCTATTGACCGTAAAACCATTGGGAAAAAGCTCCGCGAGTTACGGGAACAGCGTGGAGAGTCCGTGAGTGATTTAGGCAAGAAAATAGGAGTCAGCGAGTCAACTATTTACATGTACGAGCAGGGCGAACGAATGCCCAGAGATGCCATAAAAGTACTGCTGATAAAGCACTTTGGCATATCGTCTGACTTTTTTTTGACTCAAAATCTCACTTAAAGTGAGCAAAATGAGGAGCATTTTTAAATGAAAAAACTAGAAATTTTTCAAAATAAAAGTTTCGGCCGCATCAGAACACTGGCTATCAACAATGAGCCTTGGTTTGTTGGCAAGGACGTTGCTGAAATACTCGGGTATGCAAAGCCTGAAAATGCCATTGCAAACCATGTGGATGAAGAAGACAAAACCAGTACCCTGATTCAGGGGAGTGGTTCAAATTACAAAAGCAAAGCAATCATCATCAATGAATCAGGACTCTACAGCCTGGTTCTATCCAGTAAGTTGCCGTCAGCCAAAGAGTTCAAGCGGTGGATCACCCACGAAGTCATCCCCGCTATCCGGAAACACGGTGCCTATATGACCGAGGATACCCTTGAAAAGGCATTGACCAGCCCCGACTTCTTGATTCAGCTGGCAACTCAGCTGAAGGAAGAGAAAGAAAAGCGACTTGCTGCAGAAAAGCAAATTGAAATGGACCGACCGAAGACCATTTTCGCCGATGCGGTTTCAGCTAGTCATACTAGCATCCTTGTAGGCGAGATGGCGAAGATCCTCCGTGGCAATGGTGTTGAAATCGGGCAAAAGAGATTCTTCGACTGGTTAAGGGAGAACGGCTATCTGATTCGCCGCAAAGGGACGGATTACAATATGCCGACCCAGCGGGCCATGGAACTTGGACTCTTTGAGATCAAAGAGGGGTCCTATGTGAATGGATCAGGCGTCAACATCATCACCAAGACGCCGAAAATCACGGGGAAGGGGCAGCAGTATTTTGTCAATAAATTCCTGACCGATACAAGGAGGTAATCCCTATGAAAGCAGAATTTTCCCGCGGCACGGATCCACCGACACCTAGGCTTGTCCCGCAGGTCATGACAGCACAGGAAGCCGCCGAGGTCCTTAATGTATCGCTCTCCACCATCTACAACCTTAGGGACCGTGGCACACTGCCACAGCTTACCAAGCTCCCAGGCGTCCGCTTTGCTGCCAAGGATGTGATGGACATTGTAGGCGTCAATACTTACTTTTACACGCCGTAGCGCATGAAAGAGCTGCAGAGGGAGTTGGACCGTAAGGACGCCAGGATTAAGGCGCTGGAAGCGCTACTCCGAGGAGCGGCCTCGACAATCTTAGATGGACTAAAGGGAGGGTAAACAATGAGAATAAGAAGGAAAGTCGCCATCATTGCCACGGCACTTATCACTGCGGTCCTGCTCACAGCGGGAGCCATTTGGAGAGAACGAATCAAACCCGAGCCAACGGATTACCTCACCTTCGAACACGTCGTTCACAGCGGCGACAGCCTTTGGAGCCTATGCGAGAGGTACAGCGGCTACGAGGACATCCAGACCATCATTGAGAGGGTCCGCGAGGACAACGGAATCAAAGAGCCAGGGGCATTGCAGCCAGGGCAAAGGATTAAAGTGAGAGTGAGAAAGGGTGGAAGATGATGATTGATACTGACTGCAGCGTATGCCCTTTTGCTGCTAAATGCCCGAAGCAAGACACCCCCGAAAGAATCCCATGGAGTCAAGGTGGATTGGGTCTATGCCCCAAAGTTGAAATCGGATGGGCGCAACCAACCTGCAAAGCCTGCCATTTCGCTGGCAAGGTCCGAAGTCGGGGCGGTGCAAAAATCCGAAACTACCGAACCTGCACGTTGCTTCCCGATGAGCCGATTGTACAGAACATTAAAGGGCGCAAGAAAAACTGCCCATTTATGGAACAAGTAATAAAGGAAAGAGCTTTAAACGACGTGTTTTGACAAGAACAGTGAAATGATTTTAGAAATTTTACTCAAGATTTTAGAAAAATGAGGTGAAATCGTTGCAAGAATCACTGTGGTTCTTAATTATTTTAGGCGTTTGCCTCGTGCTTTTGATGCGCAGGGCACTTTAAGGAGATGAGAAAGATGTGGAAAATCTGCGAGGGAAAGACCTCTTTCCCAATCGGCGAAGGGAAGACCCTTGAAGAAGCCATTGCCAAGGTTGAGTACGAATTTAGTCCCCTCGATAAAATCGGAAAGGCTTACGCGCTGATGGTGGCTCATAAGAAACCGATGGCCATCCCGACCTACATCCTTGAGTCTGGACTGTGGCAGATTGTTGAGCACGCAGCCAAGGAAGGTTATATCGTCAGGCCTGATGATTTGAGCGTATCCGAGGTTGTCCTGGATGCTATCAATGAGATGCTGACAAGAGACCTTTGCTTGGAAGCGGCTAGCGATTGGATTTCGGCTGAAGAGCTTATGGAGAAATACAAAATGATGAAGGAGGGAGCTAAATGACCAGCTGGACTGTGATGGATTACAAAAAAGAAATCATCGGATGGGGGGCCTCCTCGCTAGGGACGCTCAAAATCAGGCTTAACCAAGAGAATTTTAACGAACTCAAAAAGCCCTTCGCCATGATTTTTGCCGCTGACAAGGTCATTATCAAGATGGATCCGGATGATCTTAATATGGCGATTGCGATTGGGGATGTAAAGCCGGCGAAAAAATCGAACGTGAAATCAGACCCCGTCCACCATCCTAGTCACTATTCCTGGCGCGGAGGCATGGAGGCGGCTGACATCGTAGCAGAGATGACGAGAGGGGCTGAAGGGGCCGAAGCCTACTGGCTTGGATGCGCTATTAAGTATCTTTACCGCTATCCAAAGAAAAACGGGCTCCAAGACATCGAAAAAGCTATCGAGTGCTTGCAGCGGCTGCGGGCGATTGTAGCTAAGAAGGTCAAAGATGGAAATGCCCTGGAATGAGTGGCAGGAGCTGGTCCTCACGGCTAGGATCATTGCCTTGGACCACCTCAAGGCCCTTGAAAAGGACTCAAAAGACAGAGCCGCCATCAGCTATTTTCATGGGCTAGAGTTCAAAAGATGGTTCTCCACGCCCGCCAAGGAGCCGATTGACGCCATCACCATCTGGCATCGAAAGCCGATTGCCGTGGCCAAGTCGCTGAAACTCGTTGATGACCCGCCACAATTTGCCATCCCGTCGAAGCCAGCTAGGCATTGCAAGCAGTGCGGAGCAGAGATTCCGCGCGGACGCATTTATTGCAACGACTGCAAAATCAAGCGAAAGATCGAACGTAATCAGCGGCGTGCAGAAAAGCGACGCAAGCAAAGAGCGGCAAAGCGAGAAAAAGCAAGGCTGGAGCTAATCAGCCAGCTCACAAAGCTCAGGTCCGCGACGAGGCGGCTTACCAAAATGATTGAAAAGCTAAAAAAAGAATGAGGCCTCTGCGCTGCAACGCAAAGACCTCGGGTGAACACTTTGGACAAGGTTCACCCCATTATACCATGGGAGATGACAGAAATGAAAAGACCAAAGAAATTCCGCGCGTTTATGTTCCAACTTTTTAAAAATGTAACACTGACAAACCTTTGTACTGCTCTGCGTTTGGCAGAAATTAACGAAGAGGAGACTCCTGAGTATGTCTACTGGCTCTATCGGATCATCGATGCTGAGGAGCTGCCGGATGAGGAGGAAAAATGAGGAAGGAATATGTGGAGTTAGCCTGGCAGCACCTTGTTGCTGAAGCGCGATTTTTTGAAGACGAAATCATGCCAGCTTATTCTAAGGCAGTCAAGGAGCATATCTGCGACCTTGTTACCCGAGAAGCGCTGATCCCAAAGGAGGACGAACAATGAACCTGATTAGCTTGACTCTCGAAAATTTCAAGGGCATCAAGGCCTTTACCCTCGATGCCACCGGCCAAAATGTCGATGTCTACGGCAGCAATGGATGCGGAAAATCAACCCTTTTTGATGCCTTTACCTGGCTTCTTTTCGGGAAGAACAGCCACGACGAGAAGGACTTTGGAATCAAGACCTTGGACGAGAAGGGGGAGGTCATCCCCCGCATTGATCACCAAGTAACCGCCGTGATTGAGCACGATGGACGGCAGATTGAGCTGACGAGGACATACAAGGAAAAATGGCGCAAGCAGCGGGGCGCCGCTGAAGCTGTCATGGTTGGAAATACGACTGAATATGCCTATGGCCCAGTCGGGGCCGCGACGCCCATTAGCGCGGGCGAATATGCCAAGGCCATTAACGGCCTCATCGACGAAAAGATTTTTAAGCTCATCACGGATCCACTTTACTTTAATGAGCGCCTCAGCTGGCAGGAGCGTCGGCAGCTCCTGATGCAGCTCTGCGGAGATGTGACCACCGAAGAAATCGTCAAGGACAATGCGGACCTGGAAGAGGTCCTCGACCTTGCTGTAGGCAGGGATATGGAAACCACGAAAAAAGGTGTCAGGGCCGCGATTAGAGCCACGAACAAGGAAAAGGACGAAATCGGTCCCCGCATCGACGAATGTCGTAAGGGACTGGTCGATATTAATCTTGCAGCCGTCGACGACGCCAGGATTGACATCAAGACGATCCCTGAAAAAATCGAGGCCCTGCGGCAGGAAAAGATCGCCAAGTCCTCCATGGACCAGAAGGTCAAGGCCCAGGAAGAACTGGCAACGATTAAGGCGAAGATTGTGGCCATGAAATCAGCTAGGGAAACAGCTTATCAAGAGCGGATGCGGGATTTGATGAATAAGGAAATGGAAGCGCAGAAATCGGCATCAGAGCAAAAGGAAATTTGTGATGGCCTTCGGGCGCAGCATGCTGCCTTCCGAAATGAAATTGCCCGCATCAATGAGGGCTTGGAAGCCCTCAGAAATCGTTTTAGAGAGGTTTTTTCTAGTGTCCACACTAAGATGCCTATCGACACGATTTGTCCCACCTGTGGCCAAAGTCTGCCGCCAGAAAGCATTGAAAAAGCTAAGGCGGCCATGGAGGAGGATGAAGCGGATTTTAAACGGCAAAAAGCAGAATTGCTGAAGAAAATTCGCGAAGAAGGAAAGGCCAAAAAGGCTGACCTGGAAGCCAAGCAAAAAGAACTGACAGACCTTGAAATGAAGTCCAAGGCGGCAGATGAGGACCTGGTTATTCGGCGAGATTTTAGGGATGAATTTGCCACTCGGGCCAAGCTCCTTAAAGTCGCACCACCGACGGAAGAAGAGGTCCGCCTCATCCAGCAGGCCATGGACCTCAAGGCTCACATGGACCAGCCGCAGGAAGATCCTACCCTGACTCAATATGACCAGGAAATCGAAAAGCTCACTGCCAAGCTTGATGCAGCCAAGACCATCATCACTGCAGCTGACCGCAACAATCAGCTTAATGCACGCATTGGCGAGCTGCTAAAGGAAGAAAAGGCCCTTTCCGAGCATCTGATTAATCTGGAGCGACAGCTTTATCTCTGCGAAACGTTCGTGCGCGAAAAAACGGACCGCTTAAGCACGAAATTGGAAGAAAAAATCCCAAACGTGAACTTTATCATGTTTAAGCCAAACGTTACGAATGAAGGCATCGAAGAGTGCTGCGAGACGAGCTATCACGGCGTCCCATACAAGGACCTTAACACGGGCGCAAGGATTAACGTTGGCTTGGAAATCATCAGGGCACTGGCGGCTCAATATCATGTAACAGCGCCTATTTTTATCGACAATGCCGAGGCCGTCGTGAAGCTCGTCGACATGCCGAGTCAGATGATTAGACTCGTAGTAAGCGAAAATGATACGACTTTGAGAGTAGAAAAGGAGAATTGAAATGACTAAAGCATTGACTACTAATGTGTCGGACAACTTTGTGAAGAAAATGCTCTCCGAAATCGCTTTCCCAGTGACCGACGAGCAGAAAGACCTCATCCAGGGCTATTTTATTCAAATGGACAAATTTTTGACGGACAACGGAATCGCCTGGAAAGATGTCATTGTCGACTATAAGCTGGCCCAAGACCTTATGGTTTGCGCTCAAATCGGCTTTGACATGCGCTCTGAAGCCATGCTCTACCCCGTCGCCAGAAAGGACGGGAAGGCGGGAGGAAAATACCGGTTCTCCGTCCAGAAGGGCTACAAGGGCCGCATCTTCGAGGCCACGAAATATGCTGTTGGGAAAATCGTTGACATTGATGCTCATCTTGTCTACGAAAATGAACAATTCACGCCTCATTTCAAGGATGCGAATCATCCCTTTGACACCTTTGAATTTAATCCTCCTAAAAATGTTTTTGTCGCCAGGGGCAAGCTGGTCGGTGGATTTGCCTATATCACTTATGAAAATCAACTCCAGAACAAATTGGTCGTCATGTCCAAGGCGGACATTGATAAGCGAAAGAATGCGGCTGCGGCTAAAGCCATTTGGAATAACTGGTACGAAGAGATGGCCATGAAGACGCTCTATATTGCTGCAGCCAAGGCCGTCCCCAAAGACCCCTCCAAGATTGATAGTACTTACCGTGCGTCTCAGCTCATTGACCAAGCCCAAGGCGATGAAGACATCCAGGCTGGAATCATTGAGGCGCAAAAAGCAGCGGAAGTGGTGGACCTCTCGGAGCCTGTCACAGCACTCCCTGAATCCACAACTGTGGACATGCCTGTGCACATGACCATGCCTAAAGAGCCTGAAAAGGTTACTGTAAGCCAGCCAGCTGCAGACCCTGCGCAGGAAATTATGGAGATGGATTTCTGATGGAGATTAAGACGATTGCAACCGGAAGCAGTGGGAACTGCTATGTCCTGACGGCGCCGAACGGGGACCAGCTGCTGCTGGAATGTGGCATCCCCTGGAAGCGCATTGCCATGGGCATGAAATGGGATTTTTCGAGGCTCCAGGGCTGCGTGATTAGCCATGAGCATATGGACCATGCTAGGGCAGCGATTCACCTTTTAAGCCGGATGATTCCGGTTTTTGCAAGCGGCGGGACCCTTGCAGCCATTGGATGCGGAGATGCCTTATCGGCGTATCCTCTTCATTCTAACGATGAGGACGGGATTAAGCACGTTGTCCGTGCAGGAGCCTTTACGATTATGGCGTTCCCAGCCGTCCATGATGCAGCAGAGCCGCTGATGTTTGTCATCAAGGATAGCGTCGATACCTTGCTTTTCGCCACGGATACGCAATATATGCCACGGGCTTTTACCGGCCTTACCAAAATCATGATTGAAGCCAATTATGATTCAAAAATCATGGATGAAAACTTCATCCAAAACGGCGACGTTGGACCGAGGCGACGCCGAGTCATGCGGACTCATATGAGCATCGAGACGCTTGAGGCCTGGCTACGGCAATGCGAGGAGGATTGTCTTTTCCTAGACCTCAAAGAAATCCACCTCATCCATTTGTCGCGACAAAATTCCGACATAAGGGAATTTCAGGACCGCATCGAAACGGCAATCGGAGTTCCGGTATACATCGAAGGATAAGGAGCGCAGACGCCATGAGCAAAGGACGGCTTACAATCAACTATATCGATCAAATCAATGCCTTTCATAATTGGCTTCAAGTCAACGAGCTCCCGGCGTCGGCTATCCTCCTGTGGTATTCGCTGATGCATTTTTGTAACAAGACGGGGTGGAAGCTTCAATTTAACTTAGCTTTATCCCAGCTGAAAGCGGATACTCACCTTGGGACATCAACAATTCAGAGGGCTCGCGAAAGACTGGTCAAGGCAGGATTAATAAAAATAAGACATCGTTCCGGATGTCAATCCGCGATATATCAAATAGTACCAGTTGCCAGCATCTTTGTTAATCAAAATGAACAACAAAATAATTTTGCTGTTCAAAATGAACAACTAAATGAACAACAAGCTGTTCAAAATGAACAACAAGCTGTTCAAAATGAACAACTAAATGGGTACATACCTAGACCAAGACTTATTAAGACTATTAAAGACGCAGGCAGCACGACCGGCAAAAAAATGGTTGTTTCCTACTATCAAAACAAAATTCATCCGCTGCATAATACGACCGAGCTTGAGCTGTTGGAGGCTCTCGTCGATGACTATGGGCAGGAAAGAGTGGAGCAAGCTATTGATAGAGCGGTTTTGCGAGGAAAGAGAACCATTAACTATATCAACGGTATCTTAAAAAGGTGGGAGACAGATGGATACGACGAAGCAGAGGCTATCTCGGATGATGCCCCAAAAATCCCAGCAGAATTTCGCAACGTAACGTTTTAAAGGAGGAAAAATGGACGCCTATATTGAGCAAATGTTTGAGCGAATAAAGAAAAAGATGCAGGATAGGCCGCCGATGGAATCACGGGAGCCAGAACCTGAAGACGGCATCAAGTGCGATCTCTGCAATAGTAGCGGATGGGTGCTAGAAAAGCACGGTGACCGTGAGTCAATGGGACATTGTCCAGAATGCTGGGAAAGGCGCCAGGTAGCAAGAAGATTGAAGCAGTCTGGCGTAAATCCGCAAGATTACGAGCGCTATACGCTTGACAGCTTCGAAGAAATGAGAAGTGAGATGGCAGCAAAAATGAAAGCGACGGCTAGGCGGTTTTTGGACAACCATGTAAAAGGCGGGCCTGGATTTGGTGTTTTTGGGAAATCTGGAATGGGTAAGACTCATCTTTGCATTGCTGTTTGCCAAGAATTAACAAGGAGATTTAAAGAACCGCATTATTATTTTTCATATCGAGCGGAAATGCCGAATCTCGTCAAGGCGGCAAGGAGCTTTACCGACGATTACAATGCTGCCATGGAAAAGTGGAAGACGTGTCCGAACCTCTACATTGATGATCTTTTCAAAATGAGTGGGAACATTAAGAAAGGGCGGCTGATTGATGTTGAGCGTGAAGATCTCCAAGTTATTTTCGATATCATCAATGCCCGATATTTAAATCATTTGACGACAATTTTCAGTAGTGAATACAAGGTACTAGATATTATTGCAGTTGACGAAGCTCTGGGCAGCAGAATTTATGAAATGGTGTCACCTTACGGCATCTTCGTCCAGGGCGAAAATCAAAGGATGGGAGGGGCTCAGCCATGAATAAAATCAAACGGATAAGAAGAAAGCAATGGATTAAGGCATTTAAACTGATGGGAGCAATGAATAACACCGATTTGCTTAACTTGTTTATCAGCAGGCTGTCACTAAAAGCCCTGATTTTCTTGCTGCATAAGGAAGGAGCTCAACCATGAATAAAACCATCTTACTGGGCAGGCTCACAAGAGAGCCAGAAGCGAGAATGACAGCGAACGACAAGCTCTGCACCACTTTTACCTTGGCCGTTGACCGGCCATTTTCGAGGGGAAAAGACAAAGAAGCGGACTTCATCAACATCGTGACCTGGAATAAGACGGCAGAGGTAGCTGGGAATTATCTCCATAAAGGCCAGCGCGCCCTCGTCGAAGGACGACTCCAGATTAGATCCTACGACGGGAAGGACGGTCAAAAGCACTGGGTCACGGAGGTCATCGCGGATCACCTTGAATTTGTAGAGCCAAAAGGAAGCAGCGCTCCATCCGGTCCCATGGATGCCTTTGGGGCTGGCGGCGGGCCTGTCAGTCAGCCTGCGAAACCGCCGGCACCGAAAATTGAGCAGCAGAATTATTTCGAAGAAGAATTTCCGTTTTGACGAAAGAAGGCATGAAGAGTGAGAATCACAACGAAAAAGCAGCCTGAATCAGTCATCTTGCAGGCGGTTAGAAATGCCCTGGTGATTGACGGCTACGATGTGACCAGGCACCAGCAGGGGCTTGGATGCAGAAGAGGATTCCCTGACCTAACAGCACTCAAAGACGGCAAAACGCTGTATGTGGAGATCAAAACAGCCACGGGCAAACAGTCGCCGTGGCAGGTGGAATTTCAGCGAGAATGCGAAGCGCACGGCGGGACCTACATCTTGGCAAGATCTGTTGATGATGTCAAACCGTGGCTCACAAGAGTCAGACCGCTGTTTTAGGAGGGGTGAACGATGGATTTTTTAATTGGCGAAGATGCAGCTGTTAGGATGCAGGATGTGGTCGCTGTCTATATTAGGGCAGCCACATTGCCAGCAGGACAAAACAGATTTTTTGTTTTAGCCAAGATTCGCAACTCGGATGATGCCATCAGCCTGGCGACCTGCGAAACGATGGATGAGGCGAATGAAATCCTGAAAGATGCGGTGAAGAAAATCCAAGAAGAAACCGAGGAGGATGAAAGATGAACATTTCCGATATTTCCAAGGTTGAGCGCAAGGCGGGGTTTCTCTGCGTATTGTTTACCCGTCGAAATAAAGACAATCACGTTGATGAATGCAGCATTAAATATTCCCAGGCTCCGCATCCGGATCTGGAGAAAGCTTGGGACGCCGTTCGCGGTGAACTCGTGGCGATGGTCCCTGAATGGGAAGATGTGACATTAGGGCTTGACCAAATCTCCAGGACGCTGAAGAAGAAGGAATGGATTTACGGGGCTAAAATGTCCATATGGCCACATGACGAGGTCTTGCCTTATGATAGGGAATTGATCTTGAAAAATATCACGCCTACCATGGGCCTGTGCGATGCGGTCGATGATCTCTGGAGAGAGGTTGGGGCATATATCCAGGGCAAGCGGGCGCAGACCGTGCTGCAATTTGAACAAAAAGAAGTAAAAGAGCCTGAAGAAGTAAGGGGTGCTAGATGACGGGCAGAGGTTAATAGAATCGCTGGCAAGCAGAATTAGGAGGAATAAACAATGAATCAAAAAGAATGTTATGAATATTGTCAAGGACTGGCGGCTGCATTGAACGATATGGGGGGAGAAATCGAGGAAGTTCTCATGGAGATTTATTCCATGGCCATCCAAGCGCACAGCGTGCCAAAGCCGGGAAAGATTGACTGCAGCGAAGACGTGCGGTACGGGCTCAAAGAGTTTCAAAAGTCATTAAAAAGACAGCGCAATACGTGGAAGTCCGTGATTGAACAGATGGAACTCTTGATTAAGGCTCTCGACTAATGACAGGACGGGATTTTTTAAAAAGTTTGAGAGAAGACAACTTCGCGCTCAAGCCCTTGGAAGATCGGATTGTTGAGCTGAGAAATAACCTCTACCGCGTTAAGACAATCAATTACTCCGAGAACCGAGTCGATGGCGGCGTGCCGTCAGATATCGCAGACCGAATCGGCATGATCCAGTCCTTGATCGATGAGGCTAATGATAGGTGGGATTCGCTGATAAAGAAAAAGAGAATGGCACTTTCTATCATCTTCGAAATCAAGGATGGGCGCTATCAAGCTATCCTGGAGGAGCGCTATATCAATATGCGGTCGTGGAGCTTCATCGCGCGGCGAATTGGCTATGAAGAGAGCCAGACTTATCTGCTCCACAAAAAAGGACTCAATGTCTTTGATAGGATTTTTGATGAGAGAGAAAAAGTGCGTAGTGAATCGTAGTAGTCTCTCGTGATATCATTAAGCTGTGGAATTGAGAGATAAAACGACCCTCGTCCCTGTTTCTCATGATGTTCACCTCCTTTCTAAGACGAAACAACGTACCGGAAACGGCCCTCGCATTTGCGGGGGCTTTTTTCGTGGAGGGATTTTTTAGAAAGGATTTTTTGGGAAAAGAAAATGGCAAGAGATTTTGCAAAACGGTTTTATGATTCAAAAGCCTGGAAGGATTTAGCCAGGCTGATCAGAGAAAAGAAACATTTCATCTGCGATAAATGCGGAAGACCTGGAGCACATCAGGTGCACCACATCATTGAGTTGACGCCGGAAAACATCAACAACCCCAGCATCAGCCTTAACCCACGCAATCTGATGCTGCTGTGCAACGACTGCCACAACCGGCTGCACCATCGCTTCGAGCAGGGAGCCAGCAGCAGGACCTACAGGTACGACAGCGAGGGACACGTGGTGGCTGTTCGGGAAAAGGAACGGCGGCGCTGACCCACCCCCCGGGGGTAGCTTTTTCGGCGGGGGCAAAACGACCCGCCCCCCACTCTTGCGTGCGATACAGGCTGTTTCCAGAGGGGGTGTGATCAATGTAAAAGGAGGCGAAATGGATGGCTGACGAAAAAACAAGGCGAGGAGTCCAAACCCGGTACATTAACCAGCTGAAGAAAATCTTCAACGGATCCCCCAGACAAGCGGAAGCGATGCTCCTCATCAAAAGAGCAGCGTTTTTCCTGGCATCTCTGGATGAGCTGGAGCACATCATCCAGAAAGAAGGGTATGTCGATACCTACAAGAACGGACGGAATCAATCCGGCACGATGGCAGCGGCATCACTCAAAGCATACAAACTGTCCATGGATGGCCTCCTAGCCACACTGAAGAAGCTGGAAGATATCGCTCCGAACCAGGAAGGAGCAGATGAGCTGAAAGCTTTCCTGAATAAATGACATCCGCAATTGAGGAATATAATGATGTGCTCCAGTCAGGAAAGATCAAGGCCTGTAAAAAGTTAAGAGCAGTCTATCAACATTTGACGAAGAACATCAAGAATCCTGGAAAATACCATTTTGACCAAAAGGCAGCTGACAGAGCGGTGACATTCATCGAGACTTTCTGCTGCATTCCAAAGATGCGGGGGACACCTCGATTTAAACTGGAACTGTGGCAAAAAGCTCTGGTGGAAGCGACGTTCGGCTTCGTCGATGACCAGAACCTCCGGCAATACCGAGAGGTTTTTCTTTTTATCGGTCGAAAGAACGCAAAATCAATCCTGGGCGCAGCTATGGCCCTTTATCTTTTACTGGCTGACGGCGAAGATGGACCGGAAATTTATACGGCAGCGACGGACAGATCCCAGGCGAAAGTGGTCTGGGAATACGCCATCTCGATGATAAACCATGACGCCAGCTTAAAAAAATACCTCCGGCCCAAGGTCAACCTGATTGAATGCAAGGAAAACGGTGGGAAATTCGTCCCTCTGTCAAAGAACTCCGGCTCCCTGGATGGGTTGAACGTCTCCGGGATGTTCCTGGATGAACTTCATGCCATCAAGGACCGGAACATGTACGACGTTTTGAAGGGCGGCACCTACGCACGGAGCCAGCCATTAACCGTGATCATGTCAACCGGCGGCTACTACGAGCAAGACAGCCTTTTCGACACCAAATACAGTGAATACATGAGCATCATCGACGGCTACAGCACCGGCAGATATGTCGACGAGTCAACCCTCCCGATTATCTACGAGCTGGACTCCAAAGAAGAAGTCGTGGATCCGTCCAACTGGATCAAAGCCAACCCGAACCTGGGCGTCAGCAAGAATCCGGAGCAGCTGGAGCGGGAATTCAACCGGGCCACCCTGGATGAAAAGACCATGAGGGACCTGCTGGTGAAGCAGTTCAACTTCCGGGAAAATGCCCGGGATACCTTCTTTAACCTGGAAGATGTGGAGAATAAAGAAACCTTCAACCTGGATGATCTCTCAGGCATGTATTTCTTTGGCGGTGTCGACCTGTCCGAGACCACTGACCTCACATGTGCGACCGCTGCCTTTCCAGTGAATGATCCAGAGACGGATGAGCCCAAGCTGATGGTTCATCAGATGTATTGGATTCCCGAAGATACCCTTCAGGAGCATATCGAAAAGGATAAAGTGCCCTACGACGTTTGGATCCGCAACGGATGGGTGAGAACCTGCCCAGGGAATGTGATTGACCAAAAAGACGTCGTTAACTGGTTCCAGGAACTTCAGGCAGAGCACAATGTATACGCCTACAAAATAGGCTACGATGCCTACAATGCTCAGTACCTGACGAAAGACCTGGAAGAAAACTTCGGGAAGGATCTAACAGAAAAAGTCCAGCAGAACTTCAAGGGCCTTTCGTCCCAGATGTACCTGTCCAAGGCATGGCTCAAAAAGCGGAAAATCGTGTACAACTACAACCCGGTGCTCCTGTGGTGCTTGCTCAATACAGAAGCGGTCACAGACACACAGGGCAACGTCAAACCGTATAAAAACAGAAATTTAAGGAAACGCATCGATGGCTACAGCAGCCTGCTGGATGCGTTTTGTGTGTATCTTGACCACAAAGATGAAATCTAGGAAGGAGGTGAAATTATGAAAGGAATCCTGAGAAGCGCCTTCGACGCTGTATTCGGTGGGACAAAAGAGCCAAAGACCACTACATTCCAGATGATCAACGGATGGAGTAACTTCTTCGTCCCAATGGAAGACTATAGCAAGGACATCCTGATCAAGACCTGCATCGACCGGGTGGCTACTCATGTGGCGAAGCTGCACCCGAACTATGTAGTGATGAAAAAGGGAAAGAAGCAACCGGCGAACAACAGCCAGCTTCAAACGCTGCTGGCCATTTCTCCGAACCCGTACATGAATGCTTACAGCTTCTTGTATAACCTAGCCACAAAGGCTGTGGCAAACAAAAACGCCTTCGCCTACATCAAGAGGGATCGGCAGCGGAATGTCATCAGCCTGTGGCCTATGGAATACCAGAGCTGTGAAGCCCGGGAAGACGATCGTGGGAACCTCTACATAATGTTCCGCTATGGCGGGACTCATTCCACCAGGACCATTCCATACACGGATCTGATCCATCTCCGGAGCATGTTCCAGCAGGGGGAAATTTTCGCTGACACCGACGATAACCTGGCGAATCATATGGCCCTGCTGACTAAACTGGGACAGAGCTTTGAAAATGTGGTGGAAAATTCCGGGCGGATCCGTGGCATCGCTAAAATCGCCGGGCAGGCGGGAACTGAAGCGTGGAAAAGCAAGGCAAAGATGCTCAACGAAAATCTGAAGGACCCTGCCCAGGGCGGCATGGTGGTCACTGACGGAACCATGGAATTTACGCCTGTGGACAGTGAACCAAAGGCAGCCGATACGGCCCAGCTGGAATTCGTCCGGGACAACATATATCGCTACTTTGGTGTGTCCAAGCCCATCGCTGAGGGAATCTACGATGAAACGTCCTGGAGTGCATTCTTCGAATCCGTAATTGAACCGTTCTCCATTCAGATGAGTCAGGAATTCACACGGAAGCTTTTCACTCCGGATGAGATTGCCGCTGGGAATGAAATCGTGTTCGACGCCAACCGGCTGACCTACGCCAGCACGGATACCAAAGTGGAACTGATCCGGCAGCTTCGTCCTCTGGGCATTCTGACAACAAACCAGAGCCTGGAAATCATGAACCTGCCGCCCATCGCTGACGGCGACGACCGTGTCCAGACGCTGAACGTGGCCAACACGGATATCGTGAGCCAGTATCAGATGAGCCAGTCCCAGAAGGGAGGTGAGAAGGATGAACAAGGACCAACTGATGATCCGGCAGATTGATGTCAAACCATCTGACGAAGACATGGTCATCGAGGGCTATGCTGCTGTCTACGACTCTCCTACAGTCCTATGGACCGATGAAGACGGCACCCAGTACAAAGAGGTCATTGAAAGAGGAGCGTTCTCCGCAGCAGATCTGTCCAACGTGGTGCTGAGGTACAACCACAGCCCGGAAGGCATGGTCCTGGCAAGGACCACAAACGGCACGCTGCAGGTGACTCCGGACCAGAACGGCTTGAAAATCCGGGCAAAACTGGCACCTACAACTGCCGGGAAGGACCTGTATGCCCTGATCAAAAGAGGCGACGTCAACAAAATGAGCTTCGGGGGATATTCCCAGGATGTGGACTATGATCTGGACAACCACATGCGGCACATCAAGACCATGCGGAACCTTTTTGACGTCTCTGCCGTTGACTTTCCTGCCTATGAGGCGACCTCCCTAGCGGCCGTCCAGCGAAGCTTCGAAGAAGCTAGAAAAACTGAACAAAATCTGATTGAAGAGCGCATGCGGATCCAGATCGCAGCGCTTTTTTAATGCCTGAAAAAGAAAGAGGGAATGCTTAATGACTATCACTGAAATCATCCAGAAAAAAACTGAACTGCTGGAACGCTCCAAGACTGCAACCGTCGAACAGCTGAAGAACATCCAGAAGGAAATGGAAGGCCTGAACGCTGAGCTGAAGAAGGCCCAGGAAGATCAGCATGCAGAAATGCTGAGAAACAGCATCGCAAGTCAGATGGACAACGGTGCTTATGCCGGGAACATCCTGGCTGATGTAGGTGCTCCGAAAAAGGCACCTGTTGTGAATGCGAAAACCTTCGCCAGCACGCCTGAATATCGCCAGGCCTTTATGGACTACGTCCTGGAAGGGAAGATGGACCCCATGTTCCGGGCTGTTGCGACTACCGCAAACAACGGAGCTGTGATTCCTGTCCCTGTGCTGAACGAAATCGTGGAAAAGATGATGAAATACGGGAACATCCTTCCCCTGGTTCGTCACCTGAACTATCCTGCCGGTATGACCGTTCCCACCTCCACTCTGGAAGCCACCGCTAAATGGGTGGATGAAGGGGAAACCATTGCCGCTGACGGGAAAAAGACCACTTCCGTGGCATTCGCCGGTTACCAGCTGGCTGCAGCTGTCGGCCTGACCTTCCAGGCTCAAATCAAGAGCATGGCCATCTTCGAACAGGCCCTGGTACAGGATGTATCTAAGGCGATGACTCTGGCTCTGGAAGAAGCCATCATCTCCGGCGACGGCACTGGCAAGCCCACCGGCATTATCAAAGCTACTCCTGCTGCGAAATTGACCACCAAAGCTCCGGACTATAAATTCCTGATCAGCATTCTGAAGGCCATTCCTTCCGCATACAAGAGCGGCTCTGTGCTGGTGATGAACGAATCCACCTTCCTGGATTTTGCCGGGATCACCGATACCGCTGGCCAGCCCATCGCCCACGTCAACTACGGTATCGACGGCGCTCCTGCTGCACGGATCCTGGGTAAACCGGTTGTCTTCACCGACTTCCTGCCGTCCCTGGACACCGCCGAAGCCGGAAACACTGTTGCCTTTGCCTTTGACATGATCAAATACATCCTGAATGTAGCTTATGCCATGGACCTTGTGTCCTACGTCGACAACGCCACCAGAAACCGCATTTATCAGAGCATTGGCCTGTATGACGGAAAAGTCGTTGACGCCAACGGCCTGGTGCTGATCAACAAGGCGGGGGCCTAACCCTCTCCCGCCTCTTTTGAGGAGGGAAGGAAATGGAACTCAATGATTTTAAAAACTATCTCCATGTCGACTCTGATCTGACGGACGATGACTCTCTCATCCAATCCCTGATGGCTTCTGCAAAAGAATACATTGTGAACAGCACGGGGAAGGAATGGACGGAAAGCACAGACGCCCCTCTAATGCTGACCTGTGCAAAGCTCCTTGTGTCTCACTGGTATTCTGACCGGACGCTGGTTTCTAAATCCAACGTGCAGGAATACAACCACAGCATTACGAGCATGCTGCACCTGATTGAGATGTCTGACGCATACCCCGAAAAGGTGGTGAGGACGGAATGATCTGCAATCCTGGGCTACTGAACCGAAAGGTGACCATCTATCGTCCCACGGTAACGGCAGGGACCAACCTTGACACGCAGACGGATAGAGTGCTGTACTCCAATGTTTCTGCCTGGATCGCTCCTACTCGGGGCATTCAGTACAAGGAGGATGGGACAGACCGGAACGACGCTACCGTCAAGATCGTGATCCGCTATCGCAAGGGCATCACGGACGGCTGCTGGGTGGGATATAAAGACCATCGCTACCTAGTGACCTACATTTCTGACCCGGACATGCAGCATGAATCCCTGGAGCTGATGTGCGTTGAACGGCTTCGTGGCGATCCTCCGGAATCTGTCCAGGATGGATGGGAGCCGTGATATTATGGCTGATTTTACGATCAAGGGCCTTGAAGAACTAAACACCGACATCCTGGAAGCTGCTCAGCATTACCCGAAAGAGGTTGAAAAGCACCTCAAAAAGACCGGTGACGTGCTAAAAAAGAAAGCCATCGAGGAAACTCCGGACTCCGGGACTGATCACAAGCGAAAGCTCAGTAAGTCCTGGAAATCGGAAATCGAGGGCTTGACTATTGACAGCCTGGAATATCAGCTACGGAACACATCGCCCCACTATCACCTGGTGGAACGGGGACACAAGCTGGTCACCCGGAAGGGAAAAACCATCGGTTTCGTCCAGGGGCGGCACTTTTTTGAAAAGGCATGTGACGCTTTCAATGCATCGGATGAAGTCGGCAAGGAGATGGACAGATTCATAGCAGAAATTCAAAGGAAGATTGCTCATGATTGACGACACAGATATCCTGAAGGCCGTCAGAGCTCAGCTGAAGGCGGCGTGGCCGGACGTGGACGTGAACCTGGACGATGTCCAGAGGTCCTTCCGGCTGCCGTGCTTCTTCCTTCGTTTTTTCGAGCTTGACAGCCCTCAAATGGTGTACAGCAGGAGCCTGAAAAGGTCCTGCACACTACACATTGATTACTTTACCCAGAAGAACCGGAACTCCGCTATCGAACTGTATAAGGTACGAAAGCGGCTCCGGGAACTCTTTGTTTTCGGGCTCCAGGTGGGCGACAGGGTCTTCAACTTCGACGGCATCTCGACGGAAACAAACGGGAAAGATGCAGACATTCTCTCTGCGACTCTCAGCTTTTCCTTTTATGACATCGTCGATGGCAAAGAAGAAGATCCCCCGACCATTGGGAATATCGAACAATATATTGAACTTTTAAAGGAGTGAGAAAATGGCTCAAAAAGCACCTAGCGTCATCGTGACGTTTAAAGAACGGGGCATCACGGCCATCCAGCGCAGTCAGCGTGGCATCCTGGCCATGATTCTGACAGAAACCCAACCGCTGGATCCGCTGACCATCTACTCTGTTGACGATATCCCGGAATCCGGGCTGTCTGCCGACAACGTGGAACAAATCCAGCTGGCTCTCAAAGGTTACCAGACCAGCCCCAGAAAGATTCTTGTTTACACCGTCAAAGACACCACCTACACCGACATTCTGAAAACCCTGGAAAATGTCCGTTTTGATTGGCTGGTAATCCCTGGCATTTCTGCAGAGAATGCGGAAAGCGTGGCATCCTGGATTAAATCCATGCGCACCGTTAAGGACAAGGCCGTGAAGACCGTTCTGCCCAATGAGGCAGCTGACTTCGAAGGCGTGGTGAACTTCACAAACACCTCTCTTCAGACGAAGAGCAAGACCTATACTGCTGCCCAGTACTGTTCCAGAGTAGCGGGCATCATTTGCGGTACTCCGATGACCATCTCCTGCACGTATGCCCCGGCTCCTGAGCTGATCGCCTGCGACAGCTACACCAGCGATGAACGGGATGAAAAGGTGGGCAATGGAGAACTGTTCTTCTTTAATGATGGAGAAAAGATCAAGATCTGCAAGGGCGTCAACTCCTATGTATCTACCGTCCAGGGGAAGCTTAACTCCTACCAGAAAATCAAGCTTGTGGATCTGATGGATATGATCCACGACGATATCAAGCAGACCGGCCACGACTCCTACATCGGAAAATACGCCAACAGCTACGACAACCGTTGCCTCCTGGTGACCGCCATCAACGGCTATTTCCACGAGCTGGAAAAAGAAGGGCTCCTGGAAGTCGGCCAGAACCTGGCGGAAATCGACATCGAGGCCACGAAGAACTGGCTGGAAGCAAACGGGAAATACACGAGAGACGAACTGGAAAGCATGACCGATCTGGCCATCAAGAAGGCCAACATTGGTGAAAATGTGTTCATTAAATCCACCATCTCCATGCTGGATGCCATCGAACACATTGAAGTCAGCAACATCATCCAATAAGGAGGGATATAGATGCACGAGGTTGATACTCAGCGAGTCGTCTATGGCTCCTATGGCCAGCTCTGGCTGGATGGCGATGAAATCGCCGAAATCATCTCCTGTAAGGCCACTCTGACCGCTCAGAAGACGGCCATCAAGCGCAGCCGCCACCTGGTTGACGGATACAAGACCACAGGATATGAAGCCAAAGGCAGCATCAAACTGCACAAAGTCAGCTCCTACCTGATAAAAAAGCTGGCCCCGGCCATCAAGGAAGGGAAGCAGGTGAAATTCACCTTGATCAGCAAACTGGACGACCCCAACGCCCTGGGCGCAGAACGGATTGCCCTGTATGGCGTGATGTTTGACGCCGTCGACCTGATCAATTGGGAACTGGGCAAGGTAGGCGAAGAAGATCAGAACTTCACTTTTGAAGATTTCGACCTGCTGGACCTGATTGACGAAGAATAAGGAGAAAAAGCATGAGCGTACTCGCACTGCTGCTTAATGCAGACGCAAAAAAAATTGAAGAAAAGCAGACTAAAAAGATGGAAATCCCCAGGCTCTCCGCAGCCCTGGGGGCTCCTTTTGAATTGGAATTGCAACCAATCGACCCGGAGCTGTATTCCGAGATCCAGGAAAGTGCTGTGAACCTGGACAAGAAAGGCGGCCTGAAAAGCATCGACACCTATGCCCTGTCTGTTCGGACCTGCGTCGAAGGCATCAAGGACCCGTCGATGAAAGATAAGGGATTGATGAAGAAATTCGGAGCAGCTTCTCCCAATGATCTGGTGAAAAAGTTGTTCCTGGCCGGTGAAATTAGCGATATTTCCCAGGAAGTCAGCAAGGTCAACGGCTACACGAGCCAGGATGAAACGGATGAAGTTGTAAAAAACTGATAGAGACGGACGGGGAAGTTGAGCGCATGTACTTCCTCTTCCGGTTCCATAATATGGACCCGGCCCGGGTTGAACGCATGCCAATCCGGGAGAAACAGGTCCTTTTTTCGTTCGCAGCATACGAAATCGCAGAACGGAACGCAGAAATCGAATCTTTGAAGAAAGGAGGGGACGATCATGGCACGAGTCATTGACGCTATCATCAGGCTCCATGACCAATTCAGTCCTGTGCTGAAGAAAGTCAGCAATAGCCTGACAGAGTCAGAGAAGATGACCAACCGATTCGGCAGGAACCTAAAGAGCATCGGCGGAACAATGTCTTCGGTCGGAGCGACGGTTTCCACCGCCATGGCGCCCATCATGGCCGCTGCTGCTGCCGGGCTGAAACTCCACAGCGACTTCGAACGTGGCATGGCTAAAGTCAGCACTCTGGTGGATACGAACGTGGTCAGCCTTCAGCAGCTGTCCAATGGGATCCGCCAGATCTCTGATGAAACCGGCATGAGCGTGACCGAATTGGCCGAAGCTGAATACCAGGCCATTTCCGCATCCGTTGATACCGCCCATGTGACCGACTTCGTTCGAACGGCAGCCATTGCTGCAAAGGCTGGCTTCACTGATACGACTACCGCCATCGACGGCCTGACGACAGTCCTCAACTCCTACGGCATGAGTGCTGAAAATGCAGGAAAAATTACGGATCAGATGCTCATGACCCAGAACCTGGGCAAAACCACCTTCGGCGATCTGGCTCAGGGCATTGGGTCCGTGGCCACGGCGGCCAGCCTGGCCAAAGTCAGCACAGACGATCTGTTCGCCAGCATGGCCATCTTGACCAAAAACGGTGTACAGACATCCGAGGCATTCACTGGCTTCCAGGGCATCCTGAGTGCTGTGTCCAAACAGAGTCAGCAAACTGTCAAAACAGCTGCAGCCATGGGGATTGACTTCACACCGGAACACCTGGGACAAGTCGGCTGGATTAAATTCCTGGAAGAGGTCAAAGCGAAAGTCGGCGATGATCAGACAGCCATCCAGCACCTGTTCGGCAGAGTCGAAGCGGCCAATGCTTTCAAGGTCCTAACCAAAGATCTGGGGCAGCTGAAAGACGCACAGAGAGCGATGGGTGACTCCATGGGAGCCACGGAGCTGGCATTTAACAAGATGCTGACCCCGGCGGAGAAAAACAAAATCGCCATGAACCAGATGAAGAACGCCCTCATGGATCTCCGTGGAGTCGTCGCTCCTGTGGTCATGGCAACCGCTCAGGCTGTCAAAGCCTTCACAAGCTGGTGGAACGGGCTCAGTGATGGGCAGAAAGCCTTTGCAGTCCATGCCATCCAGGTAGTGGCAGCATTCGGAGCCATCACTCTGGGCGTAGGGAAATCCATCAGCGCTGTGGGGCGTTTCAGCATCTTTATCAACAGATTACCCCGGACGTTCCGTAACATCAGGAGTGCTGCTTCCATCATCGGGAAAGGCTTTCATTTCATTCCCGGCGCCCTTCGTCTCGTAGGCGGAGGCTTCCTCCGTTTGGCTGGTATCGTAAGAATGGCCATGAGTGGCATCGCTGCTGCCGTAGCTGCCAATCCGGTTTTCTTCGCACTGACCGCCCTGGTGATGCTGCTGGTAGTGGTCTACAACCACTGGGATGAGATAGTGAGCTATGTCAAGGAAAACTTCCCACAGGTCTATGCCGTCGTCACCAGCGTTGTGTCCAACGTTATGAACAAACTGAGCACCATGATCGACTGGATCACGGGGACTCTGATCCCGATGTGGACCAACGGCTGGAACACAATGAAGGCTATCTTCGAAGGGGCTTTTGACGGGATCTCCACGATAGCCCACAGGGCGCTGGATTGGATCCTGGGCAAAGTGGAGAGCATCAAGAGCGCTGTGTCTGGCATCCATCTGCCAAGCTTCAGCCTAGGCGGGCATGCCACCGGTACCATGGGGCTCCCTGGTGGAACAACTTTCATCCATGAGCAAGGCCCTGAAATCATGGACCTGCCCACCGGCACTCGGATCATCCCTCACTCTGAGAGTCTGAAGCAGGAATATGCGAGAGGCCGAAAGGAAGGCAGCGGAAAAGGCGGCATGAGCATCACTATTCCAAAACTGGCTGATCAGATCGTGGTCCGGGAAAATGCCGACGTCGACCGAATCATGGAAAAACTTGTATTTAAATTGAAGCAGTTCAGCATCAACCGCATGGAGGGGGCGATCTAATGGCGAATGAATTTTGGAGTGGGCTAATCTCCGGCCTGATTTCCGGTAACGTCAATTCCGTGATCCTGAGCGCCAACGGAGATTCCATGACGCTCTCAATCATGCCTGAAACAGTGGAAACAAGCGTCGCCCAGAACAACGGAACGGTGACCATCAACAATGATGGTGAATACAACATGCCGGGGAAGACAGGGCTCCATGAAATCAGCCTGGATGGGATCTTTCCGGCTCAGAACTACAGCTTCGTTGATGTTAACCCGGAAAGCCAGGAAGACTATGTTTATAAGCTGGAAAACTGGCGGTCAACTGCCCAGGTAGTACAGCTGACTGTGCCAGACAGCCCTATTGACTTTCCATTCCTCATCGAATCACTGAAATACGGATATAAGGATGGAACCTACGATATCTATTTCAGCATCTCTTTTCGGGAATATCGGTACATCGCTGGGATTTCCAACGACAAAATTAACGAACTGACCGGGCTTAAATCCCGCCCTGACACCATGGTGGGCACGGGTGGCATCATCGGCACGACTGCAACCAGCGGAACGGATATGGCCGGGAATATCGGCAGGGCTATCGGGCGTGCTGTAAGAGCTGGCACGACGTCTCCCGTGGGCTGCATCGAAGCCGCCATGAGGGCCTGCAAGAAAGGCGGCGTAAAGCCGGGCGACCTGATCAAGGTGGCCGCATCGGGGGTGATGGTGAATGACAGAATCATTTAGCCTTCTCGACGTAACCACCGGCGTGGACCTCACGCCCTGGATCATTTCCTATGAGTGGTCCGGGGACCTGGAACAGGCCGGCCGGAAACTGAATTTCAAAATCGCCTATACCACAAAGGACCAGGCATGGACGAACCCCACAGTCAACCTGGGGGACGAGATTATGCTCTACTGCATCGCCCCAACGGCTGGCGGCCAGTTTGACCTTTTCCACGGGAAAATCTTTATGCAGAGCCGGGAAAGCAGCTCCTACGAGATGGAATTTGTTGCCTACGATAAGCTGATTTATCTGGCAAAATCCAAATACACGTTGAAATTCTCGAAAGCGCCTGTGAAGGACGTCCTCTCCACGGTAGCTAGTAAGGCTGGCCTGACCCTGGGCCGTGTGGCCGATGATTTGACCTATACCGTCGACTTTGTGGCAGATGGAATGACTGGGACGGAAATCATCAAGAAAGCCCTGTTCCAGGGAAGGAAGAAATCCGGGAAAAGCTATCACATCTACCTAGATGCCCAGGACAAGCTGAACGTCGTCAGAACTGACACGATCATCCAGGGCTATGCCATCACCGATATGACCAACCTTACTACAGCAAGCCACAGTGCCAGCATCGAAGACATGGTCAACCGTGTGGAAATCACTGACAAGGATGGACATGTGATCGGGGCTGTGACCAACTCCAATGACGTCAAAGCCTACGGCACCATTCAGGGCGTGTATAAAGTCGACAACAAACAGGATACACAGGCCAGTGCCAAAGCCTTGCTGAAAAGCGTAAGCGAGCACAGCGAAGTGGAAGCACTGGGCAATATTCAGTGCATCGCAGGATATGCGGTGGAAATCCAGGAAGAGCAGCTGAAGGGGAATTTTTTAATCGTCTCTGACTCCCATACCATCGAGAACAACCGACACATGATGAAGCTGACGCTGCGCTACCTGGATCCGGAAGCTAAGCCGAAAATAACGACCGAAGGGAACACCTCCGGCGGTGGTATCACCATCGGGAACATCGACGAAGGCATGAGCTCCGGGGAAGCTGCCTGGCTGGGGGCGACCATGGACAATGGAACTGAAGGATGTGTGGAAGCAGCAACGAAAGTCGGGAGCTATTACAGCCAGTTCCTGGCACAGGAGCAGCAAGCGGGGGTTGTCAACGTGGATACGCTGTGCGCCGATGCTGGTGATCAAGTAATCGACTTTGACGCATCGCAGCTGGAGAAGGGCGACGTTATTGTTTATGGCGACAATGATCATGTTGTCATTTACGATGGCCAGGGCGGCTACATCGGAAACAGCAGCAGCCAGGATATGGTCGTCCATGGTTCAGACTATAACGAAATGGGGAGCTTGACCCCGAGTAAAATCATCAAGACGTCGAGGATATAAGGAGGATGCGGCATGAAGAAAAATCCATACAGCGAACTCCTTGGAATCATGAACGGCGTGGGGAGAAACAACCAGAGCCCGACAATCCAGATCGGGACCATCCTGGAACCACCGCCCAACATCAAGGTGAGATACAAGAGCATCATCCTGGAAGCCGCTGAATGTTATATAAGTGAATACCTGCTGACTCAATACAAGAGATCCGCAGAAGGGAATATAAAAACAATCACTGAAAACGCAGCAGGAGGATCTGGTGAAGCTCAGTATGCAAGCCATGCCCACACAGTCAATCATTATTACTCAGAATCCTGGATCACAACGGATACCCTGAAGCCTGGTGACAAGGTTGCCATCATGCCATGTGAATCAGAAGACGGTACAAGTCAGACATACATCATCCTGGACAAGATCGTCCGTCCGAATCGAGGTGCATTTTAATGAACCCTTTCATCGCTGGGCCTATCACTCAGACCGCCAAAAGTTACACGGCAAACCTGCCGGAGCTCCAGGAGTTGGCGTGGGACTTTACCCATGATATTTTCGTCCATGATAATGATGGCCGTTTGAAAACGGTCACAGGAAACGAAGCTTTGAAGGTCTGGATCTACAAAGCCTTGAAGACAGAGCGCTACCGCTACATGGCATATCTTCACGGCGACTACAACGCAGAAGGGAACTACGGCGTGGAACTGGAACGCTTCATCGGCACCCGGTCCAACTCAGAAATCAGCGCCACGGAAATCAAGCGGTACATCAAGGATGGGCTCCTGGTTAATCCCTATATCAAGAGCGTGGACGCTATCGAGACAACCGTCAGGGACGGAGAAAACCTGACGCTGACGGTCAATCTGACCAGCGTCTACGGCAGTACATCCATCACGGTAGGAGGTGATTGAATTTGTTTGAAGTACAAAGCAAGGACGATATCCAGAAACGCATGGCGGCGGACCTGTCTGAGATGAACCCCAACAGTACCATCGAAGGCAGCTTCGGCAGAGACGTCATTAATGCCACCAGTGTTGAATTTGAAAAAACATATGCAGAGCTCTCTCTGGTGAACCAGGCAGGATTCGCACAGACAAGCTGGGGCGACTACCTGGAAAACATCGCTGAAGAACATGGCGTCTTTAGACGGGCAGCTGTCCAGGCCATCGGCACCGTGACGGTGACCGGCACGGGGACTGTCTCCCAGGGCGCATTGTTCCAGACCCAGGACGGAACGGAATTCACGGCCACGGAAACCGTCAAGGTTACCAGCACGGCAGACATTCCCGTGAAAGCTGTGGAGTATGGTGCCAAAGGCAACGTGGCAGCCGGGGCCATTACGATCATCCCCATGAGCATCCCTGGCATCACCAGAGCCACCAATGCTGCAGCCACATACGATGGATTCGACGAAGAAACGGACGATGAGCTCCGGGAACGACTGCTGTTCAAGGTGCGCCAACCGGCTACATCAGGCAATATGAATGACTACATAGAATGGGGAACCAGTGTCGAAGGCGTGGGACACATCACGGTTGTCCCTCTCTGGAACGGCAACGGCACGGTGAAGCTGCTGGTGACCGACTCTAACGGCCAACCGGCCAGCCCGGACCTTTTGGCCAGGGTGACTGAAAAGGTGGAAACCATGCACCCCATCGGTGCTGACGTGTCTGTCATTGCTCCCTCCGTACTGGGACTGACCATCGCTTTGACTCCCACCAAAGGCGGGGGAGATGCCGATGCTATCAAGAAGGTTCTCAACAAGTATTTCCTCAGCAAGCAGTACACCGAGAAAAAGGTCTCCTATGCGAAGGTGGGACAGCTGATCATTGAGAACAGCAACACGACCCAGGTGGAAGACTACGATAACCTCACCATTAATGGGACGACGGCAAACATCGGCGTGGATACCGACCAAATCCCGTCCGTCGTGGAGGTGGTGCTCAATGCCTAATTTTAAATTGTTAAGGGACAGTGATCCGGACGTCAGCAAATACCTTCCTCTGTTCCTCATCAACGACCCCACCTTCAAATCCTGGCTGGACACCCAGAGCGACGAACATAAGCGCATCTGGCTGGATATCATCGACGCCTGGAAGCAGTTCTACGTGAATGAGGCCACCTGGGGCCTGTCTGACTGGGAAACCTTCTTGGGAATCCCAACGGATGAGAAGCTGTCCTACACAGTAAGAAGGGCGGCAATCATCGCAAAGATGAACGGCACGCAGACCGTCACGAAAGAATTTCTGGAACGGACTATCAACAGCTTCACTTCCGATAAATCAAGCCGTGTGGTGGACCATCCAGACCAGTACAGCGTTGACATCTATCTGCCTAATGGTGGGGTTCTCTCTTTCGAGGAAATGGATAAGGCCATCCGGACTTTCATGCCAGCGCATATCGGCTGGCGATATATATATAAAACCTACGTCAACGGCAGCCAGTACATCGGGGCTGTGCTCCGTCCCGCCCGGACCATCATGGAGATGGGCAGGCTGAAAGGTGACAAGCTGACCGGCCAGAGCGTGCTCCGGCTGGATAAATCCATCGACTACGTAAACGGCGATGGGCAAATCCAGACAACCCCGGATGGAGTCAAGACCAACGCAGTGCTGGATTCCACACCTACGACCATCAGTCCCTGTTCGTCCGCTCCCATCGGAGCCACAGACGGGATTTTCTACGTCAACGGAGATGGGAACATCAAAACGATTAGTTAGAAAAGGAGTGAGACAATGGCAGAATTTCACAATATCACCGTCACCAATGACGGGATGAAGCTGATAGCCCTGGCCAGCGCCATGCAGAAGCCAATTGTGTTTGACCGCATGGACATCGGGGATAGCAGACCTACGGATGCCAGCAAGGTGGCGTCCCTGACCGCTGTGGTCAACAAGCGCATCGAAGCGACCATCTCCGATATTAGGGTGGTTACCAATGCCGATGTCAGCGAAGCTAGATACAGGATCCTGGGCAAATACAGCAACAGCAGCGTTACAACGGGATTTAAGCTGTCCGAAGTGGGCGTGATTGCCCACGTCGAATCAAATTACTACCAGGATTCCGGCTGGAACGGCTACGCCGGAGAGAACTTGCTCTTCGGCTATTTTTATGCGGATGAGGGGAAAGAAGACTGGCTGCCGTCCAAAGATATGCTCATGGACGATTTGCAGATGGGCGCCTATTTTACGGTCAGCAATGCCACCAGCATTGCTGTCTACATCAACGAAGAAGATAACGTTAGCCGCTTCGATTTCAACGTCCATCTGAGCGACAAAAACGCCCACTCCGATGTGATCGGCTGCACAAGCACGTCCGATGGCGTCCGAGGATTTGTTCCGAAACCGGAAAAAGGGGACGGGGAAAAATTCCTGTCAGCCGAAGGGAAGTGGAAAAAGGCAAAAATGACCCCCTTAGAACTCGTCAATATCCTATATCCAAAGGGCATCATCCTTCCGTTTGCAGACGGTACGAACCCAAACCAGCTGTGGGCAGGCACGACTTGGAAGCGCACGTTGCAGGGTCGTGTTCCTATCGGAGCTGGCGATTACTGGGAGAATGGGAAAAAGTTTAGCTATTCCGTGGGGGATACGGGCGGCGAAGCTGAACACAAACTCACTGAGAGGGAATTGGCGAAAATTTCGCCTAAAATTGCTGCCGCTACGTTGGCCGTGTCTAGGCTTGCACAGATTCACGGTCGTGTTACGAATTATTCATCCACAAACGAATATAAAGACGTACCAAGGGATGGATGGTCAGGAACGGTTATTAGTGGCGAAGAAACTGGCGGTGGCAACAAGGACCACGGAATGGAAGTCCGAAACGTCCTTGAAACGCTTTATCCATCAGTTGCTATTGCTCCTATAGGAGGGGACGAAAAGCACGAAAACAGGCCCCCGTTTGAAGCCGTTTGCTACTGGGTACGTACCCAATAAGCGACACAGCTGTACGGCATTCTGTTTTCATGGGCGGCCCCACCACCAGTCGTGGAAATGGTGATGTTATGGGAATGATTGCCAGCATACGAGATGGGTTCAGTCTTCCATATTCTGGACCCGTCACGGCCTTTATGAGCGCATTTATTGTATTGCCCCCAGTCGTCGCCTAATGAATTACTTAATTGAATATTGTGATTGTGATTCCCTGCAACTGCCGCCGTGGCGGGGTGGCTGTGAGGTGCCAATTCACTCTCAGCCCGTTAAGCCGTTCTTTCCCAATATGCCACGCCCTGATACGGTTGGCGGTTTTCATGTCCTTCACCAGTCCCAGACGTGGCCAAAGAAACGGTGACAGCGTGGGAATGATTGCCATCTGTTGTGGTTTTTCCGAGGTAGTTATCGTGATCTGTTCCGGATGACCCAGCATACCTACCTTGTGACGAATATTCGCCCAATGGATTGTTTTGTTTTACGTCACCTCTCGCACCGTGGTAATGAGCGCCGTTAGTACTGCAAGCCGCAGAAGCTCTGTGGGTGTGAGGTGCCAGTTCACTCTCAGTGAAAGGAGATAAAATGCACGTTTTTCAAATTTTGAACAATGAAGTCACAGTTATTGACGGTGACAAAACCTATATTGATTCCTATGACAATTTCGTGGCTGACGGGGGACGGCATGACATCCCCCGAAAAGTCATATACGACGAAGCCCAAAAATGCTGTGTGGTGGAAGACAGGTTCCTTCCGTATCCAAACTTTGAATTTGAGGACATTATCGCAACCCTTGATTCCCTTGTCGAAGCAAAGGAAAAGCGGGAGCCGAAAGTAACCGTTACCACAGTCGACTCCAAAACAGCCCTTACAGCCGATTACAACGAGAATGCTAGGGAACTGTCCAAAGCTTTTACAATCGCTTGCCTACGAGGAGATTCAGCGGCGCAAGAGAGTGTCAAACAGGATTTTTTAGCCTTGCAGGAGGCTTACAAAGAAGAAATGGAGGCGTTGAACCATGAAATTTAAAGTTCCGAAGCGGTGCCCGTACTGTGCCCACAAATTGGATGAGCAAGAAAAATGTGTGAATCCTGATTGCATTGCATACGATCCAGACGCCAAAGAAAAGGAGAGTGAGAAAAAATGACCACGAGAGCGTTAGTACCGAATGCCGATGGGGAAGGATCCCTTGGTATTGAAGGGCTAAATTGGGGAGCTATGTACGTCTCGTCCCCGGAAAAAGACGACAATTCTCAGAAAGTGCCGTCGACGGCGTGGGTGCGGCAAATCATCGCAGAAGAAATCCAGAAGGCTTCCCTTTTCACCCTCGAACGCATCTTTCCTGTCGGCAGCATCTATACATCGCTTACTGATTCCCGCAACCCTTCTGAGATACTAGGATTTGGCACATGGGAACCCTTGCCCGCAGGCTATACCCTCATCGCCCAAGGCCAAGGCGCGGACCAGTTTGGCAGTTTTGAGTACGTTGCCGGCCAGAAGTATGGGGAACGGATGCACCAACTCACCACCGATGAGCTACCCCATATCCACGGAGATGTCCTCGATTTTGCTAGACAAGATCCAGCTCAAAAGCTGACCACCCACGGTGTATTTTCGGCTCCTGCATCCGTTGAAACTGTCGCCTTCGGGTCAAATAAACAAAGCGGGCAAGGTGACGGGTTTGTCATGGATTTCGGTAAAGATGTCCCCCACAACAACATCCCGCCATCAGTCTGTGCCTACTGCTGGAAACGCACGGCTTAAGCGGTCCTACGCCAGCCATACGAAGCGATGGACGGGGGCAGCGTGTTGTGAGGCTTGTCGTTACCGAAGGCTATTCTATAGCCATAGATGATACTATCGTCGAAGGCTTTGCCTATCTTCCCTTGTTGTGCCACAGTCATTCCACTAAAAATCCCCGAACAAAAACGGGCGTGGTTGCTGGGAACATCGCACCCAAAGTACCCTTCACAGTGTGGCAACTCATCGGTGGATACCTATCAGAGAAAAACAATGGCAAATCCATGGCAATTTAAGGGCATAGACAAGGCCGCAACGGTACCACGTTAAGCACAAGTAAGATACCTTCTCTAGCGGCTTATGATAATGCTGTGCGGACGATTGCCGAAAAAAGAAAAGCCCTGGTTACTCACAAAATATCCACTGCTTTTCTGAGCTCGGACAAGGATTTATGTGTGTATACGGCCTTTGTGACTCCTCTCCGGGCATGGCCGAGAATCATTTTTATTGCTGTATCATTGATACCTGCCGAATCGAGCATGGATGCGGCTGTATGACGGCATTCGTGAGGCGTATGGTGCATTCCGTGAATCTTCATCACGGCATCAAACCGCCGACGAAACTGCTCGTAGTCCATGCCGATGCCACCACGGGCCTTTAAAGATTCGACGAACGGAAGGACCTTTCTTGCAACGGGGACCTTGCGCACGCCCGCCGCTGTCTTGCTGTGCTTGATGTCTATGTATCTGAGCTTGCTCATAGGTTTATCATGAAGTCTCTTGAGGTGTCTAAAGCTGATCTTATAGGCGGCGACACTGGACTGTGAGAGGGTAGGGAATTTGCGGGCTGACCACTGTACATAGCAGTCGGCAAACGTTGCCGTTGAACCTGTTGGTTTGTGATTGAATTTCAAGAGAAAGGAGGGGGCTTCATCATGCGTTGCGAAGTATCCAAGGGGTTTTTGCTTTCCATTCATTGTTTTCCTAACGACAAAGGGACGCCTACGGTTCCCACTTAGCTTGTACACTGTTCCAAATCCATTCGGCAATTTCATCGTTATCAACCTCCATAAAAAGAATAAGGAGAAAGTATCATGAATATCTCGTTAAGTGAAGCCATTGCCCTCCTGACCTTCACGGGCGGGATTCTACTGTGGGTCATTCACAGTATGATTGAGCCGCTCAAGGTCCTCTTGGATAGGACCGTGCAGGCCCTGAACCGCTTGGACACCACATTAAAAGAAGAAAGGGAAAGGCGGGAGGCTATTGGGCTTAGGCTCCAAGCTGTAGATAGCAGAAGTAAGTCTAATAGCCACCGTCTGGATGTATTAGAGGAGCAGCAGCGAAAATGTTTGAACGGCTAAAAAATACGGTCTGCCGTTTGAAGGTGACCGTCAGAAGCAAGACATATATCGTGATTGTGGCAGGGCTGTCGGCCTTGCCCATCACATTGGTCCTGTATGCATGGTTATATACATGGATTACAGGGAGCCGTGACCCATGGTTGATTGCGATGCAGGACCAGTTACTAAAAATTATTGACCACATCATGGCCCCCGCCGTCGTGGCAGGTGTCGTTGCCTACGGTGCAAAGCTCGTTGACAAGGACGGCGACGGCGTGCCAGATGACTATGAAAGGAAGGATGAATGAATGCTCAAACCCACATTCATTGACTATGGATTATGGTTTCGACCGTTGCAGGAACGGAGCGCTACGGATTTGCTCGTCATCCATCACACGGGAAATCCTACCGATGATGATTTAAGCGCCGAGGAAATCCATGAATCCCATCTTGCGCAAGGCTGGGCGGGCATTGGCTACCACTTTGTCATTCGCAGGGACGGAGCTATTGAGCTGGGCAGACCGATGGACACGGTAGGAGCTCACGCCTACGGATACAATTCCCATTCCATTGGAATCCATGTCTGCGGGAATTTTGAAATTGCTGAACCTACGCCCGAACAAATTGAATCTTGCGCCATCCTCGTGGGCTGGCTTGCTGAAGAATATGGCTTGGATGTAAGCGCTGAAACCGTTGTCGGCCATCGTGACCTAATGGCGACGGCCTGCCCTGGTAAATCCCTATATGACCAGCTTGGGACGATCCGTGGCAAGGCCATCTGGTATCAACAGCACTATGACAAGGACGGTCAGTACCATGATTAGCCTCCAAACACGCCTAAAATTGCGCTTTTTTGCCTATACGCTCGTATGCTTCGTCATTGGCTTTTTGACGGGGTTTAGCTGGCGTGCGATTCATCACAAGTGTCAGACTCAAAAAGCCACTCAGACGAAAGATGTGGCGGTGGAATCCAAAATAGAAACAAAAACGATTGTTCGCTACGTGGAAAAGGAGTCTCCGACCGATGCTGACGTGGACGTAACGATTCCAAAACAGACTTTGACCGTCAAAGTCAATGGAAAAGAACAAACTTTCCAAAAATCAGACAACGAGAAGTACGTTCTTGATAAAAATAAAATCGCCCTGGAACAATCCTCCAAGGCAAGCATTGATATTAAAGTCCCCGTCATCGACAATACCCGCCGCTGGGAGCTTGGCGTAGGCGTAGACAAGCACGGACAGCCCGCTGGCATGGTCGGGTTCCCCATAAAGGGGAATGTCGGTGGCTGGGTTGCTGGGAGCAAGAGTACTGTAATGGGCGGTGTCAAAGTGCATTTTTAAGGATATAAAGAAAACCCCGTAGAGCTAGAAAATATCTAGTTCTGCGGGGGAATTTTTTTTTGTAAATAAACAACGCATATACATTGACAAACCAACGCATATGCGTTATAATATAATCGTAAGGAAGGAGGTGAAACCGATAGATAAAGAAACAAAGGATTACTTGGAAATCTTGATCGGAGTTGCAGGGTTAGCCCTGCAGGGAGTGAGCCTGATATTGCAGCAGCGGTCAGGGAAAAAGCAATCCAAAAGAAAGTGGCCCCGCAAACGCAGACACCGTAGGAAGTAGATGCGCAAGCAAGGCCGAAGCGGGAAAGGGGCGCAAGCCCCTGACCTGCTCTAATTATAACAGTAAAAGGAGCGAAAAAACATGACAAAATATTTTTTTCATATAATCTTTATTATTGGTGTACTTTTAGCGAATTATACCACAGAATGGAACTGGGAACACATTAAATTATTTGTATCGGGAGGGATGACAGGTATATGGATCATGATGATTTTAGCGAAAAAGCGTTGCTGGAAGTAATGTCTGCATCAGAAGCTGCCGCATTATGGGGAAAAGCACCTATAACCGTGCAACAAGCGTGTAAAGGATACGGTAATATTCCACCGCGCATGAAGCCTACGGAAGCTAGAAAATCAGGCAAGACTTGGTTGGTTACTAGGACAGGGATGGAACGGGTGTTTGGACCTTTGGACGGCAAAAATACGGCAAAAAAATGATGTGAAAAGGAACTTTTGATGTGAAAAATATCGAGAAGGCAATTATGGCCACTGTGATACAACCTAGTGTTTGGGATTTGTGGTGGAAAATTGCTATATATCACGACAACGCCAAATAACGAAAAAAGAAGCCTGCATCCTTTGTGGATGCGGGCTTTTCTATGTCTGGTCTTTTCTCTCTGAATTCACTTCATGGAGTCAATTCGCCTTGCCAAGGCAAGGAAACGAAACAAAAGGGCTTACATATTCGAATTGAAAACGGATTGTTTGGCGGTGGATATGAAAGGCAAGGGAGCAATTTTTATAGCCTTTTAAGGCATGGTGATGTTGAAATGTACCCTCTTTACTGGACACCCAGTAAGGAGGGTACATTTTGCGTTATACGACTGAATTTAAGCTGATGT